>Ga0187778_10000935_pt1 | contig 20890 bp, 22 predicted proteins | sample 1015_Q2_SP5_20_M_FD_132418 | JGI IMG/M metagenome (GOLD analysis project Ga0187778, IMG submission 132418) | Tropical peat soil microbial communities from peatlands in Department of Meta, Colombia - 1015_Q2_SP5_20_MG | ecosystem: Environmental > Terrestrial > Soil > Wetlands > Peat | place...
CGCGGCAAAAGTGCGGCGCGGGCGGGTGCGAAGAAAATCACGGGGGAAGTGAAATTGGCCGAGTACGATCCGCAGCGAATCGAAGCGAAATGGCAGAAGGTCTGGGAAGAACAGGGGACCTTCCGCGCGATCGATAACGACTCCTCGCGCCCGAAGTATTACCTCCTCGAGATGCTGCCGTATCCGTCCGGTACGCTGCATATGGGCCACATGCGGAACTACACGATCGGCGACGCGGTGGCGCGCTACAAGTGGATGTGCGGCTACAACGTGCTGCATCCCATGGGGTGGGACGCCTTTGGTCTGCCTGCGGAAAACGCGGCGATCAAGAACGGAACGCATCCCCGCGACTGGACCAACGCAAACATCGAGGAATTCAGGCGCGTGCTGCGGAGATTTGGGTTCAGCTACGACTGGCGGCGCGAAATTTCCACCTGCGAGGCGGAATACTACAAGTGGAACCAGTGGTTTTTCCTTCGGATGCTCGAGAAGGGAATCGCCTACAGAAAGAAAAGCAAAGTCAATTGGTGCCCCGAGTGTATGACCGTGCTGGCCAATGAACAGGTGATCGATGGCTTCTGCTGGCGGCACGAAACAACGCAAGTCGAGCAGAAGGAACTCGAGCAGTGGTTCTTGCGCATCACGCAATATTCGGACGAGCTGCTGGAGGACATGAATCAACTGGCGAGCGGATGGCCGGAGCGGGTTCTCGTCATGCAGCAGAATTGGATCGGCAAATCGCGCGGTACACGCGTGCAGTTTGCGATTCCCGACATGACGATCGCGCCGCTCGAGGTGTTCACGACTCGCGTGGACACCATCTACGGCGTCTCGGCCGTCCTGCTTTCGCCCGCGCACGTAGTTGTTCCGCAACTTCTCGACGGAGTTCCCGGCAGCAACGCACTCGAGCGGCAACTGAGGGCGATGCAGCAGCGCAGCGTAAAAGCAGAAGACATCGCAACCGCGGAGAAAGTCGGATTTTTCACCGGACGCTTCGCGCTGAATCCGTTCTCAGACGAACGTGTGCCGATCTGGGTTGCCAATTTCGTTCTCGCCGAGTACGGGACCGGTGCCGTGATGGCGGTGCCTGCGCATGACCAGCGCGATTACGAATTCGCCGAGAAATATCACTTGCCGGTGAAGGTCGTCATTCAGCCGCTGAGCGGAACACCGCTGCGCGCCGATCGGATGACAGAAGCTGCCACCGACTACGGGCGGCTTGCAGATTCCGGGCCGTATTCGGGACTTACGTCTGAACAGGCAATCGAAAAGATGTCCGCCGATGCTGCTGCCCAAGGATTCGGCTCGGCCGAGACTACTTATCGCCTGAGAGATTGGGGAATCTCGCGGCAGCGCTATTGGGGCACTCCGATTCCGGTGGTGTACTGTCCGAAGGACGGAGTCGTTGGAGTTCCCGATGATCAGCTTCCAGTGCGGCTACCCGAGAACGTCACCCTTACGGGACAGGGGAGATCGCCTCTGGCGAATGTGCCGGAATTTTTGAAGACAACGTGTCCGAAATGCGGCGGTCCGGCCGAACGCGAGACGGACACGATGGATACGTTCGTGGATTCCTCCTGGTACTTCTACCGCTATACCGATCCGCACAACGCCAAGGCACCGTACGGCGAAGACAAGGTGCGCTATTGGTTTCCGATCGATCAGTATGTCGGAGGGATCACCCACGCCATCCTCCACCTGCTCTATTCGAGGTTCTTTTGCAAAGTCATGCGCGACCTCAAGCTCGTGAACCACGACGAGCCGATAACGCGGCTCTTCACACAGGGGATGGTGCAGAAAGGCGGAGTGGCCATGTCGAAATCACGCGGAAACGTTGTCGGCGCGATCGAGATGGCGGAGAAGTACGGCTGCGATACGGGAAGAATGTACACGCTGTTCGCTGCGCCGCCTGAAAAAGATCTCGAGTGGAGCGAGCAGGGAATCGAGGGCTCAGCCCGTTTTCTCAATCGGGTTTACCGGCTCGTCGATAAGCACGGGCCGCGGCTCAAGACCGCTGTGCTGGATTGGAACGCTCGGACCGATTTCACTCGCGCGACACCAAAGGAGAAAATCCTGGTCCGCAAGTTGCACCAGACTCTGAAGCGCGTGACACATGACTTCGAGGCGCGCTGGCACTTCAACACGTCGATCGCCTTGATCATGGAGCTGGTAAACGAGTTGTCGGCGCAGGAGCCGCTTGATCAGAATGTCGACGCAGAAATTCTGAAGCGGGTGCTTTCGGCTCTGGTGCTGATGCTTTCGCCGACGACTCCACACATCGCGGAGGAAATGTGGGAGATGCTCGGGAATGCGGGCACGATCGCAGCCCAGAAGTGGCCGGCGTATCGCGAGGATCTGACGCGCGAGGAGCAAATTGAGATCCCGGTTCAAATCAACGGCCGTGTTCGCGGCAAGATTCTTGTGGAAGATAGTTTGAGTCCGGACGAGACAAAGGAACGGGCACTCAACGACCCTCGTATCAAAGCGTTGATGGCAGGCAAACAGATCGTCAACGTAATCGTCGTTCCGAAAAAGCTCGTGAATATCGTTTTGAAATGACGGGCGTACATCGAGAGGCTCGAATAATCGAATGATGAAGAATGGCGGAGCAGCAGTGCAGCGCGAGCGCGGAGGTACCGTGAGCACGAAACGCGGAATCGTCGTGTTGGATTTCGGCGGGCAATATACGCAATTGATTGCGCGCCGAATTCGCGAGCAACAGGTGTTTTCCGCGATCTTGCCTTGTACCGCGTCGGTCGAAGAGATTGGCGCCCAGGAGCCGGTCGGCATCGTGCTTTCGGGCGGGCCGAGCTCGGTCTACGACAAAAACGCGCCAGTTTGCGATCCAGCGACACTGGACCTCGGCGTACCGGTACTTGGAATTTGCTACGGGATGCAATGGCTTGCGCACACGCTCGGCGGCAAGGTCGAGCCCGCGGGCAGGAGGGAATACGGCCCTGCGCAACTGGAGATTGCTCGCGAGACGAAGCTCTTCTCCGGCCTGCCGAGCAGCCTAAAGGTCTGGGAAAGCCACGGCGATCACGTCGTAGAGCTGCCTGCAGGCTTTCACATTACCGGGCACACAGACAATGCGGTCGCCGCGATTGAGAATGCGGCGCGGAAATTCTATGGCGTCGAATTTCATCCCGAAGTGAACCACACCGAGCACGGCGCCGAAATCTTCCGGAATTTCGTCTTCACAATCTGCGGCGCGAAACAAAACTGGAGCCGCGCGGGATTCATTGCCGAGACGGTCGAGGCCGTTCGCAATCAAGCCGAAGGCGCACGGGCAATCTGCGCGCTGAGCGGCGGCGTGGATTCAACGGTAGCGGCAGTGCTGGTCGACAGGGCAATCGGCGACCGGCTCACGAATATTTTTGTGGATACCGGTCTGCTTCGGCGGGACGAGTTCCACGACACTCTGGAAATGTTGCGAGACCGGCTGCACTTGAACGTCATCGGCGTGGATGCGTCCGAACGTTTTCTGACTAAGCTGAAGGGCGTCACCGATCCTGAACAGAAGCGAAAAATCATCGGCAACGAATTTATTTCAGTGTTCGCCGAGGAAGAACGCAAGATTGTTGCCACCGCGCAGGGTCTGCCCGTGAAGTTTTTGGTGCAGGGAACTTTGTACCCAGACGTGATCGAGTCGGTGTCTGTGAAAGGTCCGTCTGCCGTGATCAAGTCGCATCACAACGTGGGCGGTTTGCCAGAGGAAATGCCCTTCGGGTTGATTGAGCCTCTGCGAGATCTATTTAAGGACGAAGTGCGTCAAATCGGGCGAGAGCTTGGACTGCCTGAAGAAATTTTGGTGAAGCAGCCGTTCCCTGGCCCCGGCCTCGCCGTTAGGCTCCTCGGCGAGGTAACGTCAGAGCGACTGGAGATGCTGCGGGGCGCAGACGCCGTCGTGGTCGATGAAATTCGCCGCGCCGGCCTCTACGAGAAAACTTGGCAGGCATTTGCGGTTCTGTTGCCGGTTCGCACCGTGGGTGTGATGGGCGACGGCCGCACCTACGGAAACGCGGTCGCCGTGCGCGTGGTGGAGTCACTCGACGCGATGACTGCCGACTGGGCCCGTCTGCCAATGGACGTGCTCGAGCGCATCTCGGTGCGAATTGTCAACGAAGTGCCCGGCGTGAACCGCGTTGTTTACGATATCAGTTCTAAACCACCTAGTACAATTGAGTGGGAATAGAACGCATTGGCATTGTCCTTTGGCCGTAAACATCCGCCGTCCAGACACACCCCCAGCTAGCTCTGGAGGCTTTCTAAAGTGGTGACGTGGTAGCGTAGAAAGGGAGCTTGGGAAACCCGCTACCGGACTAGGATGTCATCGGCCGTCTGCAGCTACCGGTTGGCCATTTTCTGTGCCACGTAGAGCAGCAGCCGCCGGTCGCCCTCTTCAATGCGGCCGAGGAGGCGACGAAAGCGGCCGAGGTACCGGGCATCTTTCCCGGTGCTACCCCACGCGATATCGTCTGCACTCTTCCGTTTCGGAAGATTCGGCAACACAGGAGGCTCTTCACCGTCGTAGAATAGCTGGTAGAGGGGCACTTCCATAGCCCGTGCCAGCTTCTCGAGGGTTTCGATCGCCGGGACTGTGTGGCCGTTTTCGACGCGTGAAATGTAGCATCGAAGCAGACCAGTCCGCTTTTCGATATCGCCCTGGGAGAGTTTTTTCTGTTCTCGTAGCAACCGAATACGTTCACCGATTATCATGCGAGATATTGTTGCATGGACCAGTGGTGCTCGCAAGGTAAAACAGGATGAAACGCAGGATTTTTTCAGCGTAACCGAATTGCGATGAGGGACGTCCCAAAAAGTATGGCGGCTAGCGCGACAGCGCTCAGACTCCCGTTGCAGGTGGGAGAGAAAAGAGTAGACGACCGCGAACTCGTGCGGCTGTCTCAAAATGGAATAGAGGCCGCCTTCGAAGAACTAGTACGGCGCCATCAACAACGCATTTTCGGCCTCGTGGCGGGAATTTTGCATCGGCCGGACGACGTGGAAGATGTCGCGCAGCAGGTTTTTTTGAAAGCGTATCTCGGGATCAAGAAATTCGATCAGCGCGCAGCGTTCTCGACTTGGCTGTACAAGATCGCCGTGAACGAGTGCTGGGACTATCTGAGGAAGCGAAAAGTCCGGCCGCTGGTTTACGAAGCGGATCTATCGGAAGAGCAGGTTTCGCGGTTGGATGGAATTGTTTCCTCCGACCGGCCGCCGGAGAACGCGAGCACCAGAACGGAGACGCGCGAAATTCTCGACAAGATGTTAGAAGAGTTGCCCGAACAAGACCGGCAGCTTCTGGTGCTAAAGGAAATCGAAGGATTTTCGGTGCAGGAATTGGCAGAGATTCTCGACCTCAACGTCAATACCGTGAAGGTGCGACTGTTCCGTGCGCGCGGCCGAATCATGGACACTTACCGGCGGAGGCTGAATTCTTCGGCGAACGCCCACGCCACTTCGGCAGCAATTAGGAAGGAGTCATAGCAATGGCAAAGGATTGGGGCACGACGAACGCAGCATGCGAAAGCTATGAAGCGCTCCTCGAAGACTATCTGAATGGAGATCTCAGCGCGGCGGACGGGAAGACGGTGACCGAGCACTGGCAGAGCTGCGCCGGATGCCGCGCGGCGCTGCAGAATGCGGCGGCAAGCTTGCGGTTGCTGAAGGTGGCTGCTCCGACGTCGGATCCGGGACACGGATTTGCGCGCGTGGTGATGGCGCGAATTCGCGAAAAGTCAGCTGGTGGCGCGAACTTCTGGCAGCCGTTCGTGTCGTTCGGATGGAGGTTTGCGGCGACAGCTACGTTGGCGCTCGGCGTGTTTGTTTCCTACAACGCAGGCTGGGGGCATTGGCTGCAACCGAACGTCACCACGGCACGTCCTACAGAAAGCGTGGATCTGTTTGCACCCGAACCGGCGCGAGTTCCGGCAAACGGGGATGAAGTTCTGATGATGGTGGCGGACAATAGTCATGCAAAATTCTAAGGCTCGACTCGAAGCGGCGGCCCTGTTCCTAGTGGTTTTTGTGCTTGGCGGGGTCTTCGGCGTCGTAGGGAATCACGTTTGGAGCCAACGGGTGTCCGGCGAGCCCACAGCGGTCAATACGAACCCTACCCGCAATCAAGTCATCCAGGATTTGACCCAGCGTCTGCAACTGACGCCGGACCAGCAGAAGCAAGTTACCGCTGCGATCGATGAGACGCGCGCTCGATGGCAGGCGCTCTATGCGCCCCTTGACGCTCCTCGCGAGCAAATCAGGCAGGAGGGCCGCGCGAAGATTCGCGCGATGCTGACGCCAGATCAACAAGTGAAGTTCGACGATTTCCTCAAGCGGCTCGACGACCAGAGGAAAAAAGAGGTCGCGGAAAAGCAAGCCGCGCACTGATGCCACTCGCGGGCGGCTGAACTCCCTGCCGAAACCAGGCACCGCTCGAAATTCAATGGACTCCCGCGCGACAACCCCAGAGTCTTCGACCAGCGCCGCGAATCGCGAAACGTCGCAGCGCACCCCGACGATTCGCCTCGAGAACGTCCACAAAATTTACGATTTGGGCGAGATTCAAGTGCACGCCCTACGCGGAGTTTCGCTCGATATCTATCCGGGAGAATTCGTCGCCGTGATGGGCGCATCTGGCTCCGGCAAATCGACGCTTATGAATATTGTGGGCTGCCTCGACCGCCCGACACGCGGGAAGTACTTCCTCGACGGCAAGGATGTCTCCGGCCTCACCAAAGACGATCTGGCGGCCATTCGGAGCCGCAAGATCGGTTTCGTTTTTCAGCAATTCAATCTGCTCCCACGTACGTCGGCACTTGAGAATGTCGAGCTTCCCACGATCTACGCCGGCGTTCCGATCGAGGAGCGGGCCAGGCGCGCGGAAGAGGCGCTGAAACGCGTGGGGCTTGCCGAGCGCGCGGGCCACTTTCCCTCGCAACTTTCAGGCGGCCAGCAGCAGCGTGTTGCTATCGCGCGCGCCCTCGTCAACAATCCCTCGCTATTGCTCGCCGATGAGCCGACGGGAAACCTCGACAGCCGCACGAGCGTGGAAATTATGGAGATTCTGCAGGGATTAAACGACGAGCATGGATTGACGGTCGTCATCGTCACGCACGAACCAGACATTGCGCGCTATGCGAAACGCGCGATCGAATTTCGGGACGGTAGGCTTAGGAAAGATGTCGTCATTCACGACCGGCTGATCGCATCGGAGGTCCTACCTACGCTGCCCGCGCCCGATGCCGACGACTATGACGTACTGGCCGAGGGGAATTCGTCCGCGCCCCAAGGCAATGGCGAGCCCAAAGCCAAATAGCGTCAGAAGGGGATATCTTCGTCGGAAATTTCGGGCCCCGCGCCGCCCTCTTCAGGGCCGGGTCCCGCTACATCGAAATCGACATCGGCGGACCGGCCGTGGCCCGCCCCGGCTGCCGCGCCCGCTCCCGCTGCAGCGCCCTCGGCACGAGACGTAAGCATGCGCATCACGTTCGCAACGATTTCCGTAGTTTGACGCTTCTGGCCATCGCGCTTGTCTTCCCACTGGCGGGTCTGGATCCGTCCTTCGATGTAAACCAACATTCCCTTTTTTAGATACTGCTGCGCGATCTCGGCGAGCTTTCCCCACAGGACGATGCGGTGCCACTCGGTGCGTTTCTGGCGTTCTCCCGAGCGATCTTTGTACGACTCATCTGTTGCCAGCGTAAAATTCGCCACCGCTTGGCCGCCAGACGTATAGCGGGTTTCCGGGTCGCGGCCGAGGCGCCCCACAAGAATCACTTTGTTCACGGACATGCGCTGGAGTATATCCGAATCCTCGGCGGGAGGGAACGCAACACGGTCGAATTCGCCACACTTTCGGGGCGGAGTCTACGGAGCAAGTGTCTGTTAGAATCCGCCTAAATTGTGCGTAGAACTATGGGAGGGCTTCCATGAGCCAAGTCCAGAACTTCGAAAATCACACAAAACTGGTCCCTGCATTCCACTTCGTAGCTGTGCCCATTTTATTTCTCAATTTCATTTGGTCGGTCTGGCGCGCCATCCAGCACTTTGCGTTCGGGACTGTCGTCTCCTCGCTCGTGGGGTGGCGCTCGTCCTTCTGGCGCTGACTGCGCGAATGTTTGCGCTGACGGTGCAGGATCGCGTCATACGCCTCGAAATGCGCCTGCGAATGCAGCAGGTTCTACCCCAGGATTTGCGTGGGAGAATCCCGGAGTTCACGGTCGGGCAATTGGTCTCGCTGCGCTTTGCGAGCGATGCGGAACTTCCCGCGCTCGCGCGAAAGGTGCTGGACGAAAAACTGACGGATCGCAAAACGATCAAGAAGCTCGTTCGCGATAGGCAGCCGGACCTGCTTCGCGCCTAGCCTCTGCGCGTCGCGGCTACCGCGCGGACGGCCGCGCCGTAGCCCCAATCTCGTGCAACTTAGCTTGCGCGCGCTTGGCTTCATCTGAACCGGCAAAGCGCCGGACCACTTCGCGAAGGTCGCGCGTGCCGCTCGTCTTTAGTCCCAGTTCCAGTTCTGCAAAGCCCTTCTTGAGCAGGGAAGCGGCCAGTTTGAAGCTGGCGGGATAGTTCGTCAGCACGGTATCATACGCCGCGATCGCTCCTTTGAAATCGCCCTGTGCGTACGCAACTTCACCCAAATAAAACTGCGCGTTCCCAGCCAGATCGTTCGACGGAAAATTCTTTATGTAGTCGAAAAACTCCTGCTTCGAGAGGGCGTAGTTTCCGCTGGTGAAGTCGCGCAACGCATTCTGATAAAGCGTGTCGGCTGAAATGGGCGCCATCGAGGGAGCGGGCATCGGTGCGCCGGTGGCGCCGCCAGGCGGGATCGGAGGGCCGGGTGCTGCTGAAACGCCGGTCGGCGCACCCGAAACCTTGGCATCAATGCTTTGCAGCAAGTTCTGGACGTCGGTCAGCTGCTGTGAAAGCTTTCCTACCCGCGCCTGGACGTCCTGCAAATTATCGGAAAGGCCTTGGGTCTGCTGCGTCATTGTGTCGATGCGCGCGCCCGTGTTCGCCTGCACGTCCTGCACCGTCTTTTGCAGCGTCGCCATTTCTCCGTTGAGCTTTCCGACCGAGTCGAGCGACTGCTGCACGAGCGTCTTCAGCGCCGCGTTGTTGCTATCGATCGCGCTGCGCAGATCTTGCTGCCCTTGCAGCAGCTGTCCGACCTGCTGTTGAAGTTCGATCATCTCTTTCGAGACGGCTCCCGCGGGCTGTGGAGCGAGAAGCTCGCCGCCGAGAATGCCAACCAGAACTGCTGAGAGTGCGAGCAGAAGCCATCGTGTGCGCAAAGTCGTGCCTCCTTGAAGAAACTGAGCCGGTTCGATCCTGTTGCTCGCGCTTGGCGTCAAATGCCGCAGGCTAAGTGCCTTTGGCCTTGATCCCGTTCCCAAGTGCGGCTCGCCAGACTCGCGCTAGCAGAGCGTCGCAGGGCCGCGGATGCGAGTACGATCAATTTATCACTGGGCCAAAACAAAATGCGCGCGTCGATTCTGCTGCCAGCATTCTTCGCTGTGCTCCGTGCAGAACGGCCGCTCTTTGCCCCAGCTGGTCGTCTCGATTCGATCACCGGAGATGCCGAGCGAAATCAGGAAGTTCTTGGCGGCCTCCGCGCGCCGCTGGCCGAGCCCGAGGTTGTATTCGGTCGAGCCACGCTCGTCGCAGTGGCCCTCAATCGAGATATGCACCTGCGGATACGATCGCAGGAACTCGGCGTCCTTGGTCAGCGCGTTCCGCGCATCGTCACGCAGGTCGGACTTATCGAGATCGAAATAGGCGTCCTGGACATTTTGAGCGAATAGGTCGCTCATGCCGGGTTGCGCCGCAGTGGGGGGCGGAGCAGCAGTCGGCGCGTTCACATCCACGTGAGCCGATGCCGTCGCGCTTCCGCCGGCGCCGGTTGCCGTGATTGTGTACGTCGTCGATTGCATGGGATTCACGGGCGTTGAGCCCTGAGGTGCTACCTTTCCTACCCCGGGCTGTATGTCGAGGTCGGTTGCGTTCGTGGACGACCACGATAGCGTCACAGTCTGCCCGGAATTTACCGGCGTTGGCGACGCGTTGAGCGTAACGGTCGGCTGAGCCGGTGGCGGTGCCGGTGCGGATGATGGAGGCGTCGCCGCTACATGTTTTTTGCAACCGCCCGCCAAACCACCAAGTGCGATTAGGCCTAACAGTAGGACAAGCTGACGAACCGTGCTGGACCTCATCAGGTGCCTCCTTCGGCGCTTCCGTGAGCGCTCTGCGGAATCGCCGCGAATGAGTTCAAAGTGATGGAACCGGAGCCTCCCATCGGAATGCCGTCTTCTGATTTCGGATAACTTGTCCGCCGCCGAATCATTTCGCCGACCAGTTCGGCGATTCGTTTTCCCCTTGGAAAGTTAACTGATGTGGCTGGCTGCCATCGGCCAGCATGGACCAGATCTGGCGCGTGCCGGTGCGCGTCGATTCAAACACCAAATGACGTCCGTCGGGCGCCCAGCTCGGCCTTTCGTTGCGCGCTTCGTCTTTTGTCAGCTCAACCAACTGCCGGCTTACGATATCCATTACGTAGATGTCGTAATTCCCGCTAGGGCGTCTCCAACTGAACGCCAGCAGCTGCCCATTGGGCGACCACGCCGGATCGATCACGTAGCCCATGTCGGGCAAAGCGAGCTGTTGAACGTTTGATCCGTCGGCGTCCGAGAGATAGAGCACGGGCGAACCGCCGCGGTCGCTCACGAAGACCATCTGCTTGCCGGTTTTTGGATTCCACGTAGGCGAAGTGCTGACTCCAGCAGCGAACGTAATCCGGTGCAATTTTGCGCCGCTCGCGTCCGCCACATAGATTTCCGGATCTCCATTCTGGCTGGACATGAACGCAATCTGCGATCCATCGGGCGACCATGCCGGCGAGCTGTTCGTGCTCCGATATCGCGGGAACGCGATCAACCGGTTTGATACTGCGGAATAGATGCAAATCTGGGCCGACGTTACACCGCGATAGGGCACGTAGCAGGTGAACGCGATACGCGATGAGTCGGGTGACCAGCGCGGAGTCAGCGCAATCGACTTTAGATGCGTCACTTGCTGCTGATTCGCGCCGTCGTAGTCCATGATCCAGATTTCTTTGTTTCCGCTCCGCCCACTCACGTATGCGATCTTCGTTTGCGCGATGCCGGGTTGCCCGCCGCTCAGATACGCGATGATGTCGTCCGCAAATTGATGCGCCAGCCGCCTCGCGTCGGAATCCGTGGCTGCGCCGCGGTAGATTTTCTGAATTACCGGCGGCGACGCGGGATTGTGTACGTCGGAAAGATACCCGGCGAACGCGATGTTCGGTCCGTCGGTGGTCATGTTTCCGTAAGCGACCATATAAGCATTGGCGGGCGCCGCCGCCCACGTTTGCGCATTCAATTCGTTCGGTTGGCCAGGTGCCTGTAACGGGTAGAAGCTCGGGCTGACGAGATCGAGAATGCCGGAGTAATCCAGGTCCGACCATAAGACGTCATGAAATGTTTTCGGCAGCGCCTGCGTGAAGGTAGATCGCGCGACCGTGTCGGGGACGGCCACGCGCGCCTTCGTGATGCCCAGCCCCGTGCCGGTCTTGAACCAGTCTTGCGCCATCGCCGGACCAGCAAGAAAGAAAACAATTGCGAGCGCGGCGAATGGCTTGCGGAGAAGTGCTTTTATTCGTGACATGAGTCTCAAGAAACCTACCTCTTATAATCGAAATAGAATTCCACATTCACGTACGAGCCCGAATACGCCGCCGGCAACGGCAGCAAAGGATTTGACGCTTGAATCGCGCGAATCGCGGAATTATCCAGCGAGCGATTGTTGCTCGATTGAATGAGCTGAATGTTGGTGATTGAACCGTTGCGCAAAATGTCGAAAGTCACCCTCACTCGCGGTGCGTACATCAGGCTGGGGTCCACAGTGGATTCCAGCCACTCACGGCTGATTCGTTGCTGCACGGCGGTCACGTAAGCTCCGAATCTCGACGCGAAATCGCCGCCGCTTGCGCCGCCTGCAATCAACCCTGCGGCCGTTGCGCCCGTTGTTCCCATTGCGAAAGACGTTACAGGAACCGTTGGCGTTCCGCCGCCGCCGTAGGGAATGGCGTTGGGTGGTGGCGGCGTCGGATTTTCAAGCACCTTCGAAGGTCGGCTGATGTACTTGGGCGGCTTGTTTCGCTCGAACTTCGGAATTGGCGTCGCCTCTGGCTCTACCTTGGGCTTCGGTTGCGGCTCGGACTTGAAAAGCCCTTTCGACTCGTCGACAACGCGATTGGGCGAGACAACCTCCGGCTGCGGCAGCGGAATCGCCGGCACGCTGCCGACAAGTCCCACGGTGAGCGACCCGCCCGGGCTGCCCCAGCTTTCTCCGCTATGCGAAAAGTACGTCGAAATCGCGACCACCACCGCAAGCGCAGCGTGAGAGATCAGCGAGGCATAGAAGAATCGTTTGAGATTTTCGTCCGGCCGGATTGTTGCCGTTGCCACCATGTCACTGCGCTTCTTCTATTGCGATTGCGGCCTCTCGCTTAGCGGCTGAGTGACTACGCTAATATTTTGGATGCCGGACTGTCGCAATTCGTCGACTACCGTTGCCCAGCTTCCGAACGGCACCGTCTCATCGCAACGAACGTACACGGCCTGCGTTTTCGGATTGTGAGATTGCGCGATAATCTGCTGGCCGATCTCATGGATGTTTACAGGCTTGTCATCAAGTAGACGCGCTGTCCGCGGTCGATGGTTACCACCATGCGCGCCTCGGTGAGTTCCTTCACGGTTTTCGTTTTCGGGACGTCCACGTCGATTCCGGACTGCAGGATCGGCGCCGTGATCATAAAAATGATCAGCAGCACGAGAACAACGTCGATGAACGGCACCATGTTGATCTCGGAAAGTGAGCTGCCGATCTCGCGTTGGACTTGCGGCATGGGTGCCAGCTACGCGCTGTAGAGCGTCTCAATTTTCGCCACGAATTCTGCGGCGAAGTCGTTCATTCGCGACGCAATGCCGCGAATGCCGTAAAGGTAGTGGTTGTAGGCGATGAGCGCAGGAATCGCGGCGAATAGCCCCGCTGCCGTAGTGATCAGCGCTTCTGCGATGCCCGGAGCGACAGCGCGCAAACTCGCGGCCCCTGCGTCGCCAAGGCCTGCGAAGGCATCCATCACGCCCCAGACCGTGCCGAAGAGACCGATGAATGGCGAGACCGACGCAATCGTCGCCAGCGACGACATTCCCTTTTCGAGCCGTCGGACTTCCTCACCCGCGGCAACTTGCATTTCCACGCCAACGGCGTTTGCATTTCTGACTTTGGTGGTTCCGGCTGCCCGCGGATTTGCGCTGCCAAGCTGCGCCTCAAGTTCGCGATAGCCGGCCGCGTAGACGGCGACCAGGGGGCTGCCACCTACTCCGGCTCGCAGGGTGTTTGGGTCGGAAAGTCCGCGCCCGGCGCGAAACATCTCGAAAAACCGGGCGGTTTTGCGCTCCATGCCGCCGAGCTGCGCATATTTTTGGAAAATCAGCGCCCACGAAAAGATCGAAAGAATCAGAAGAAGTCCGAGGATAACGCGAGCAACACCGCTCGTTTGCTCCAGGAGCGTGAGCGGGTTGGCGAACAACAGAAGCGCCAGGCTTGAAATTGTTTTCCCCCAGAAAAACTTTTTTTGCCAGGCGAATCTACCGTAGCACACGCGATTCGCGGATTCAAACAAGCGCGAAGAACTTTTTGCTGCTTGAAACGACACACCGCGCCGAACAAAACATTTGCACGCACGTTCGATTTTTCTAGTTGCTCGCCAAAATCTGTGTTATCAATTGTCCGTGACTCACGAATTCAGCCACGAAGCATTTCAGCATTACCTCTCGCGGTATAAGTTTTTCCGCCTTCTCGAATACACCGCCAGCTACTTCTAACCACGCCTCATCGATCGAGCACTCGCAAGGCAGGGGTGTTTTCACTCTCGGTTTCAATTGTTTGGAGGAACGATGAGCGCGACTCAGCCAATGACGTGTACGAGCATTTCCGAATTCATTAAGCACCACTACCGCCATTTCAACGCCGCTGTCGTAATCGACGCTTCTGACGCGTACGTGAAGCATCTCGCGAACGGCGGCAAAATGCTGATTACTCTCGCTGGCGCAATGAGTACCGCCGAGCTGGGGCTTTCACTCGCCGAGATGATCCGTCAGGACAAAGTTCAGGCGATTTGTTGCACCGGCGCTAACCTCGAAGAGGACGTTTACAACCTCGTGGCCCACGATCATTACAAGCGCGTGCCGCAGTATCGCCATCTCACGCCTGACCAGGAAGTGGAGCTGTTGGAGCATCACCTCAACCGTGTCACCGATACCTGCATTCCGGAAGAAGAAGCCATGCGCCGCATCGAGCGCGTGGTGATGGAGGAGTGGTGGGCGGCGGACCGCAGCGGCCAGCGATTCTTCCCGCACGAATTTCTGTTCAAGGTGCTGCGTGCCGGAAAGCTCAAGCAGCATTATCAGATCGACCTGAAAGACAGCTGGATGCTTGCCGCCGCAGAGCGAAACCTGCCCATGTTTGTGCCGGGCTGGGAGGATTCCACGCTCGGAAACATGTACGCAGCGCAAGTAATCAGCGGCAAAGTGAAAAACGTCACCACGGTGCGCGGTGGCGTCGAATACATGATCGAGCTGGCGCGCTGGTACACGGAAACCGCGCCCAAGACCCCGATCGGATTTTTCCAGATCGGTGGCGGTATCGCCGGGGATTTCCCGATCTGCGTCGTGCCGATGCTTCACCAGGACTTGCGGCGCGAAGGCGTGCCGCTCTGGGGGTACTTCTGTCAGATTAGCGACTCGACCACGAGCTACGGCTCCTACTCTGGCGCCGTCCCCAACGAAAAGATCACGTGGGGTAAGCTGGGTGTCGATACCCCGCGGTTCGTTATCGAATCGGATGCGACGATCGTCGCGCCATTGATCTTTGCCTACGTGTTGGGCTGGTGACGACCGCTCGCGGCGCGGATCACACATTGGCGCAGCCGCGCTAAGGATCCTTTATGCCAGACGACTCGTCGCCTCGACCCGGCGAGCGCGTCTTTCTGTCCGCGGAATGGCGCACCCTCGTCATGCTGAACTACGAAGTTGCGCCCTCTCTGTTGCAGCGCTACGTGCCCGCAGGCACGGAGTTGGATTCATTCGAACGACGCACGTTCATCAGCCTCGTGGGATTTCGCTTTCTTCGCACGAAACTGTTTGGAGCGGTCTCAATTCCGTTCCACGCGAACTTCGACGAGGTCAATCTGCGTTTTTACGTTCGGCGCGAGGTCGGCGGCGAGGTTCGACGCGGCGTAGTCTTCATTCGGGAGATTGTCCCTCGCGCCGCGATTGCGCTGGTTGCGCGCCTCATATACGGAGAGAAGTACAGCGCGTTTTCGATGCGCCACTCGATGAACGCCGACGGAAACATCGCCGTCGTGCGCTACGAGTGGCGGCTCGGCGACCAGTGGTGCGGAATCGAAGCGCAACTTTCTGGCAACCCCGCTCCGGCGCGCGAAGGCAGCCTCGAACAATTCATAACCGAACATTATTGGGGATACTCGGCAAGGCGCGGCGGTTGTGCCCTTGAATATCACGTGTCGCACGTGCCTTGGCGCGCGTGGGCTTCCGGGAACGCAGGCTTCCATGGCAACGCCGACGCGCTCTACGGCCCTGAGCTTGGCGCGATCGTCCACCGCCCGCCGGACTCCGCCTTTGTTGCCGACGGTTCACCTGTCCTCGTATTCTCTGGAAAGCGAATCTCGTGACCGCGCGTTGCGGCCAGCCTAATGGGCTTGTGCTAGACTCGAAACACGCCATGGCAAGATCGTTCGATATCGACATCGAATCGGTCACTCGACCGCTCGAAACGACGCTTGAACCGCTCGCGCGCGAGCTCCAGCCCGCTGCGTCGCATTTGCCGTCTTCACGAGCCGGGAAGAGCTTCTACATCGAAACGTTTGGCTGCCAGATGAACGTCCACGATTCCGAAAAAGTCGCGGGCGTTCTGCTCGCACGCGGCTACCGCGCGGCGTCCAGCGCTGCCGACGCGGACCTGATGCTTTACAACACCTGCAGCATTCGCGAGAAAGCCGCGCAAAAGGTTTTCTCACGTCTCGGCGAGTGGCGCGGCGTCAAGAACAAGATCATCGGTGTTCTCGGCTGTCTGGCGCAGCAGGAAGGTGAAGAAATCTTCGAGCGCGCCCCGTGGGTCAGTCTCGTTTGCGGCTCGGCGAGTTATCGAAAGCTCCCCGAGCTCGTCGCAGAGCTCGAGTCAGGCGGCCGCCGCGTGATGGGGCTCGACCTCGACGTGGACGAAACGTTCGAAACGGATATCACGCGCCGCGACAACCCGACCCGCGCCTACATCACGATCATCGAGGGATGCGATTACACCTGCTCATACTGCGTCGTGCCGCACACTCGCGGACCCGAGCGCAGTCGCCCCAGCGATTCTGTCTTGGCCGAGGCCCGTCGACTCGCCGACGCCGGCTACACTGAGATTCAGTTGCTCGGCCAGACGGTGAACTCCTATCGCGATCCGTCGCCGCGCAAGCTGAGCTTCGTCGAATTGCTGCGCGAGGTCGCGTCGGTCGATGGCATTCGGCGCGTTCGGTTCACCACGTCGCATCCCAACGATTTTCATCGCGAGATCGTCGACGCGATCGATTCCACATCGGCGCTGTGCGACCACATTCATTTGCCGGTGCAGTCGGGCTCCACGCATGTTCTGCGCGAAATGCGCCGCACCTACACACGCGAAGAATACTTGGAGAAGATCTCGTGGATCCGCAGCGCGCGGCGTCCGATCAGCGTGACGAGTGACATCATCGTCGGCTTCCCGGGCGAAACGGAACAGGATTTTGAGGATACGATCACGCTTCTCGAATCGGTCGGATTCGACGGGGTTTTCTCCTTTATCTACTCGCCGCGGCCCATTACCACGGCTGCCACGATGCCCGATGCGATTCCGGAAGCCAAAAAGTCTCGGCGCCTAGCGATTCTGCAGGAATGCCAGCGGCAAATTCAGCTCGCGCGTAACGAAAAACTAGTTGGCGAAACGTTCGAGGTGCTCGTCGACGGTCACAATGCTGCGCGCGCGCAATGGGCTGGGCGCACGACAAGCAACCGAGTGATAAATTTCACTTCGCTGAGCGAAAATCTTCTGGGAGAATACATTCAAGTGAGAGTCACGCGCGCCGCGCCGCACAGTCTCATCGGCGAGCACGTCGTCAAATCGTGATTGCAGCGAGCGGACTCTCTCTGTGCGTCTGTGGTTGATGCTTTCGGGACCCGCTCTAAATGGGAGGCCATCATGGAACTCGAAGTTAAGATTCGCGGTTTGATGATGGATCCTGTGACCAACATGCCGGTCGTAGTCCTCAAAGAAACCCAAGGCAACGGCGTTCTGCCCATCTGGGTCGGCGTGTACGAGGCCAATGCGATCGCGCTCGAAATCGAAAAAGTGCAGACGCCCCGCCCGATGACCCACGATCTCCTGAAGAATGTCCTCAATGGCCTGAATGTTCGCGTCCAGAAAGTTGTCGTTTCCGATTTGCGCGAGGACACGTTTTACGCGCTCATCTGGATGGAGCGCGACGGCGAAACGATCTCGATGGATTCACGCCCGAGCGACGCGCTGGCACTCGCGCTCCGCCTCGACTGCCCGATTTTCGTGGAAGATCAGGTGCTCAAAAGCTCGAAGATGTCGACCGGCGTTGCTGACAAGAATTCGAGCGACGAGCTGCGCAAGTGGCTCGAGAATTTGAGCGACGAGGATCTCGGCCGCTATAAGATGTAGCTTCACACATGCCGTGTCGCCGCGCAGTGCGCCCGTTTCTCCTGTTGATCACCTCGACTCTGCTTGTTAGTTTCCTGGCTCTCAGCCAAACTCGCCAATCCACGCAGGCGTCTGGCCCAGCGCTGATCAGCGTGGAGGAAGAGGGCCATCACCATCTTGTGTTCCAGAACGCGTACGTCAAAGTTCTTTACGTAGAAATACCCGCGCACGAATCGACCCTCTACCATCGCCACGATCTGCCGTATGTAAGTTTTCCTCCGCCTCCGCTTCCCGACGCATCTCCATCTCGATCTTCGAATGGTCGGAGTCTTCCGGCGGAGCCGCACGTGAGCTATGCCGCCGGCAGCTTCTCGCATGCGATGAAGAATTCAGGCGATGTCGCGCTTCGCAACATCGCGATCGAGCTGCTTCGCCCGCAGGGAACTGTTCGTAACCGCTGCGCTGAGGTGCTCCGCGGCCAGCCGCTCACCGATTGCGACAAACCTCCCGCTAGCTCAACAACACTTCCTATGCACTACATGCTCTTCGAGACCGATGAAATCGCCGTCGAAGATTGGGAAATCACCCCTGGATCGACCATCAGCCCCGCCGACGCCCGCGTGAGCACGCTCGTGGGCGGCATGAACGGTATCAGCGACGTGACAGGTGGCGGCGATTCGCGGATGGTGCCGGTGGCGGGAGTAATCTGGTTGCTCGCCGGCTCAAAGGCTACCCTCACCTCTGCGCCCGACGCGAGCGGCCACTTCGTCATGATCCGATTTAAAGACAGCGTGCGGCCTGAATCAACGCAGTAAAGCTGCCGATTCACTTCTTCTCATACAGCCACGGCTCGAGGATTTGCGCCGCCACTTCGTTGCCTCTTGCCGACCAGTGCCCGTCGCACGGCAGGAAATACGAACGATAGTCCGTGCCGGCCCGCGCATCCATAACGGGCAACAAGTCTTTGATAGGAATCCCGACCTCGCGGCCCCATGCCTCCATGATCGGACCAAGCCGGTTCGCTCCGGACTCGTGCAAACGCATAAAGTCGGTCGCTCGCGGAATCAGAAAAACGCCAACGCGAACATGGTGAGCATCGGCTGTTGCCTTGATGTCTTCCAGCGCTTTCTTCAGTCGCGCGAGATCCACGTCATTGAAGTCGTTGTAGCCGGAATACGGATTCAGATTGCGCCAGTAAAATCGCGTCTGAATGTATTGCCCCACATGATAAGAAGCGAGGTAAGCCCGCAAAATGGCTTCGACGTGGTCCCACGTCCCCTCGCCGCCGTTCGGATTAAAGTGTCCGTCGTAGATCACCGAAAAATCTGGGCCGTAATAGGGGCGATACGGCCCAGCCCACCCGTGCGCTTTCCAGTAGGCCAGGTCCATGTCATGAAAATCGTTATCGGGCAGGACGCCGACAATCACGAGATTGTGATCGAAATTGATCGCCATCGATTTGTAGAGCAGCGCATATTGCAGCGGTCCGAAATTTCCGCCGGTTCCGAAGTTGAGGTGCTCGATGCCAGTGTCGCGCTCCATGATGTCGCTCAGTCGGTCTTCCGCGCGCAGCCCAAGCCCTTCGATCATCGAGTCGCCGAGCACGATCGTGCGTGGCTTCGTCGAATGCAGGCTGCGTTCTTTGTCACGCGCCCCGTAGCTGTTCGTGTAGTAGGTGACGTCGTAGCAACCGCCCTTGTGAACGAAGACGCCATTCGGCCGGTGCCACACGCCGAACACGGGATTGATGTCCGCCCAAAACAAATTGTACGTGAGGTGATAGCTCGGCCGGCTCGACGGCCAGCTTTGGCGATGCACAAGAATGATCGATGTGAGTTCGGCCAGAACGGCGAAGACGAGGAAATTGATCAGCACCAGCTTCACTGCGTATAGAATTTTGCCGAGCAGGGAACGGCGCGCCCGCGTCTTCGCACTTTCAAGATTCATCTCTCTGGTCATCCTCCAGTTGGCGAAATGCGACGTGCAAAGATTGCGCTGGCCGTAGTTTCTACGATGCCGGAAACGGCGCCTCGGAATCGACGCCGCACTAACATACCTGTCGCGAGCGTCGCCCTCAAGCGAGTCTTAGCTCGCGGGCGGTCATGGCTCCATGGGAGGCGCTGGCTGGCACCGAGATTTCGCTTGCCTTGAGGACAGCGGATGGATACAGTTAGTGCCTACTCGTAGTGGGGAGCGCGCAACCCTGTGCCATATGTAGTCCTAGGGTTGCCATTGGGGAGTGAGGGACACCGGTTTGGCCTGCGTCCTTGCGGTTGCCAATCAAAAAGGTGGCGTCGGAAAGACCACCACAGCCATCAATCTCGCCGCCGCTCTCGCTCTGAAAAAGAAACGAACTCTTCTCATCGACCTCGATCCTCAGGCGAACGCTTCGATCGCCTTTTATTCCTCCGACGAATTGCAGCTCACAACGTACGACATCTTCGCCGACCATGCCGCCGAGATGTCCAAGATCATCCGTCCTACAAAGGACGCCAATTTGTTCGTTGCTCCGGCGCGGCTCGCCCTCGCCCGTCTCGAGCAGCAGCTCGCCGGGCAGTTCGACGCGCCTTACAAATTGAAAGACGCGCTCGCACCGGTGCTCAAAGAATATGACTACGTCGTACTCGACACTCCCCCCGCGCTTGGCATCCTCACCGTGAATGCGCTTGTGGCTTCCACGCACCTGCTCGTGCCGATTCAGGCTGCCTATTTCGCAATCGAAGGCACCGACGATCTCCTTGAAACCTACGCGCGCATTCGCTCTCGTCCCAACCCGGATTTGAAAGTGCTTGGCGTCGTGATCACGCTCTTCGACAAGCGCACCAACATCTCGCGCGACACGCACGAACAGATTCGCGCCACGTTCGGCAACGCGCTTTTCAAGACTCGCATCAGCAAAAACGTCCGGCTCGAAGAGAGTCCGGCGTATAAAGAAACCGTTTTTACCTACGCGCCTAAGTCTTCCGGTGCCGAAGAATACAAGAAGCTTGCCCAGGAGGTATTACAACGTGTCGAAGAGGATCGGGTTGCCCGTCACTCTCAAGATGCGGCATGACGCGCATTACGTCGAGACGCTGACCAGTTTCAGCGGCGCGTC
>Ga0187778_10000937_pt1 | contig 20879 bp, 17 predicted proteins | sample 1015_Q2_SP5_20_M_FD_132418 | JGI IMG/M metagenome (GOLD analysis project Ga0187778, IMG submission 132418) | Tropical peat soil microbial communities from peatlands in Department of Meta, Colombia - 1015_Q2_SP5_20_MG | ecosystem: Environmental > Terrestrial > Soil > Wetlands > Peat | place...
AGCCAGTCACGCCACTCTGCAGAACCTTTCCTGCATTCCACATCGCCCGCACCGCCGCCCATTCCGGCCCGCCGTAGACATCGACCTCCTCTGCAGTGCGCCCTTCGCCGTATGAAATGTGGCAATGCGCGTCGATGAGCCCGGGCAGGATCGTCTTTCCCGACATGTCGATCGTCTTGCTCGCGGGACGTTCAGCCTCCCTGGGCCGTGCGCCAGTCCAAACGCCAGCGATCCGTCCGTCCTCGACACGTATCGAAGCATTACGCAAGGGCGTATCGCCAGTGCCGTCGATGATCGTGCCACCTTTCAGCTCGAAGACTGTTGTCACGGCGCCACCTCAGAGCGAAATGTTGTAGAGCTTCATCACGTTTCCGGCCACAACCTTAAAACGATCCTCCGGCGACATGTCTCCCAACACCCGATCCACGTTCTGCGTGGTATTCGGATAAGGGCACGGAGGATGGGGAAAATCTGAGCCCCACATGATGCTGTCGATGTTGATGTCGCTGCGCAGCTTCCAAGTCAGCGGGTCGTTAATAATACCGGCACACACATTTTCGTCGACATAGCGGCTGGCCGGCTTCTTTCGCAGGTAGTCGAATCCAGGAAAGCGTTCGATGCGATTCAACCGGTACTTAAGAATTGGCAGCCACGACGCGTCGTATTCGGAGAGAAAAACCCTAAGTTTCGGAAAGCGATCGAAGATGCCACCGAAAATGAATTCGTTGGCGAGAACCGGTGCCGCTTCCTGGAACAATTCGATGAACGCCCCGGGAACACGCTGCCGCTCCTCGGCGCCGTGGTAAGTGAAAGGATCGCGCACGCTCCCCGTCACGATGTGTAGGGTCACCGGCAACTCGCTTTCCGCGGCGGCCGCCCAGAAACGGTCATAGCCCTGGTCGCGGTACGGCGGCGCCGGGTCCGCGGGGCTGGTGCCGATCATCACCCCACGAGCGCCGCGCTTGACGACGCGCACGAGCTCCTTCATCGCCCAGCCCACATCCAGGATCGGCACGACGGCTATGGGGAGTAGTCGCCTCAGATTCTCGGAGCAATAGTCGAGAATCCAGTCGTTGTAGACCTCCGCGCAGGCATTGCGCAGTGCTCCGTCACTGATCCGAGGGATCCACAAGCCCCAGGTCGGGTTCAATACCTCAGCGGCGATGTTGTCGGCGGCCATGAGTTGCATGCGATACGCGGGATCGGAGCCCGCGCGGGCGAGATCCTCAAGGCGACGGTCCTTTGCATTGGCGTCGACAAGCTCGTCCATTCGGGCTGCTTCGCCGTCGCGACCGACGAAGAAGAAGGAGCCCTCTTTTCCGTTGAAATTGCTGACCGCTCGCGGCACGGCGTCTCCAAATCGTATGCCGAGCGCTTTGCTCCACAGATCACCAGGCTCAAACACGTGGGAGTCGGCGGAGATGATGAGCTTCTCCATGTCGCGGGTCCTCGGTAACGCTTGACCAAACATATACCACATTGGTATACACGTCAACGCGCTCAGAGCATAACGTAACTCGGGCGCGCGGCTTTCCATCTATGGGCAACCGTCGTGGCGACAGCAGCTGATCGCGTGCTTGACCAGATTGTGGGCGAAATCCTCTCGGGATCGTTCGCCCCGCGCGATCAGATTTCCGAGCGCTATCTGGTCACGCGATTCGGCGTGAGCCGGACGCCGGTTCGCGAAGCGATCAAGCGTCTATTCGAGCGAGGCTTGGTCGAGGCCGGGCCCAAAGGCGTCGCAGTGGTTGCGGAGATCGCAGACGAGGACATTGGCAAGCTCTACGCCGTGCGCCTGATGATAGAGGGCTACGCGGCGGCGCTTACAGCCGCCAACATTACGGCGCGCGAGATTACCGAGTTACGAAAGATCAACCGGAGCTTTGCCTCGGCTCTGAGGAAGCGCGATCTGGTGCAGATGCTCGAAGTGAGGTCGCGCTTCCATGCCGTGATCGCGGCGGCGACACACAATCGCTGGCTCGCTGAGATAATGGTCATGCTTCGCGAACGCGCCTATGTAGTCCGCCACTTCCACTGGAAGGATTCCGCGCGCGCCGCGCAGACGCTCACTATTCACGAGCTGATGATCGATGCGTTGCAGGCGCGCGACGCGAGAGCTTATCGCGATCTTGTCACCCAGCAGATTCAGGCCGCCATCGAGTGCTACGACAATCAGCTCAGGCCTCGGGCTGCAAAGCTGGTGGCACCCCGGCGCAGTCGAGGGATCGGTCGCGGGATCGGCGTGAAGGCGTAAGCGTAGATACGCGTGTACCGCCCTCGGTGCATGGCCGCGCGAACGTGGACGCTGATGAAGGCAGCGAGGGGTCGGACAAGCGGACAAGCAGCTGAGGATCATGCTGGCAAAAGTGTGGCCCCTCCGTCGACCGCGGTCACGTCTCAATCGACGATGAACAGGGTGGCCCCCGTCACTGTCGAAGATCGGTGCGGCTCCGCGCTGTCGGCCACCTGGTAGCTCATTCCCGGCTTCAGCACGAAGCGGCGGCCGTCCTGCAGCAGTGTCTCCAACTCGCCGGCCAAGCACAGCAGTATGTGACCCTTGCTGCACCAGTGGTTGGCGCTGTAGCCCGGCGAGTACTCGACCATCCGCACGCGGATCTGGTCACTGGCGGGGCCGAAGTGGCGCGTGCGCCAGCGAGCGACGCCGCTGGCGCCCGGATGCTCAGTGGCTCGGACGGTGGACCAGTCAGTAGTTCCGAACGGGACGTCGCGGATGATCATTGTGCAGTCCTCATAGTGGCGCGCTACGCGCGAAGCGTGCCGCGAACGGATGCAGCACGCCCGGCAGGTCGGGGGCCAGGCAGTCGGAGTCGAGCTTGATCAGCGCTTCACCGCGCAAACGCGCGTGCCTATAGGCGAAGCAGTCGCCGTCCCTACGATTGTAGGCGACCAAGGTCATAATTCAATAATTTTGAGATAGGCTCTAGGCGTCGCTTGACACGGGCGAGCCGAAGCCGTACGGTGCCGCCGCGGAGGCGCCATTGTCGCGATGTTGGACGAAGGCGCCACCGTAGGGCTTCGCGTGCTGGATCGGTATGTGGTTGAAGGATTTCTCCATATCTGTAGTGGCGCGTCCTGCGCCACTTCTATCTTCGCAAGGGCATTGTTGCGCCTTCCAATGCGTCGCTCGCTACAGCGGGATCCCCGATGCGTTCTCAAATGTGGCTGCAGCGCTTAGGAACGAAGGAACATGGCGTTTGTGGAATGGATATTGTTGAGCTGACTGATGTTACGAAAGCATTTGGCGACGTGTTCGCGCTCAGAGGGGTGTCGTTCAGCGTCGAAAAGAACAAAATCGTTTCGCTTTTGGGGCCAAGCGGTTGCGGCAAGACGACGACTCTACGCATCATTGCCGGGTTCGAGGAACCGGACTCGGGTTCGGTCTCTCTATCAGGGCGGTCAATGAAGGGGCTGCGTCCTTACGAGCGTAACGTCGGGCTGGTATTCCAAGACTACGCGCTGTTTCCCCACATGAATGTGTTCGCCAATGTAGCGTATGGCATGCGGCAGAGACACGCGCCTGCGCGTTCAATTAAGCAGCGCGTCGAATACTATCTTTCGTTGGTTCGGATGAGCAGCATGGCAGATCGCCTTCCTCGTGCCCTCAGTGGCGGCCAGCAGCAGCGCGTCGCGCTTGCGCGAGCGCTGGCCATCGAGCCGGAAGTATTGCTGCTCGACGAACCTCTCGCTGCGTTGGACGCGAAATTGAGAACGGAGCTGCAGGTCGAACTCAAGGGACTTTTGCGGGAAATAGGGGCGACCGCGATCGTGGTGACACACGATCAGGAAGAGGCAATGAGCCTCGGAGACGAGGTTATTGTCATGAATGACGGCAGGATCGAGCAACGGGGAACTCCGACGGACATATATGACCGTCCGGCGACCCGCTTCGTGGCCGAGTTCGTGGGAAAGTCGAACCAGTTTGTAGGCGTAATTGTGGGAGAGGGCGCAAAAAGCTCAATGATGCAAGCCGAAGACGGCTTTGAACTGCGATTGGCGGAAGAGCTCGAAGTGGGCGCCGCCGTAGAGGTGCGTGTCAGGCCGGAACGCATTCGAGTCAACCTCCCCGACTCCTCGCAAACCGAAAGGCAAGGAATGAATGTCTACGAGGCACTGGTCAAGGAAGTCGTCTACCTCGGATCAGATATAAATGTGTTCGTGGAGGTAGCGAGGGACCGGCGTCTTCTCCTGAAGCAGCAGAACCTGGGAGATAGGCTAGTCGTGGGCCAGAAAGTAATGGTTTGCTTCGATTCAAGCGACTGCCATGTTCTGCGCAACGGCGGCGCACTTTACAGTAGGCCCGCCGCGTTGTAGTTCGGTCAGCACTGACCTTTGCACAAACACTGGGCTGCGATCTCGGGGAGAACGAATAGCAGCTTGGAGGACGAGCTGGCGCCAAGGCAGGGCGCCGAAGAACTCGCTCCATACTCCGCGTGCGCCAGCCTGCCAGCATTAACGTTGGCCAGACCTCGGCCGGACCTTCCGAAGCTCCTGCACGAAGTTTTCCGCGAGGCGCGAGAGCGGCTTGTCTTTGAGAGACATCGCAAACGCCGAGATTCTGACCTCTGGTGTGAACGGACGGGTTTCGAGCCGCCAACCAGCGCTCCGCGCGGCGGAGAACTCGTCGACCACGGCGACGCCGACTCCCTGCTCCACGAGCGCGCAGGCCGTCACGCAATGCCTCACTTCGATGACGGGGGCGTAGCTCGTGCCCGCGTTCTCGAACGCCGGCCTGACGATGTGCGCCAGCCTGCTTGCTGGCTCGAGGCCGATAATCGGTTCGCCCTGCAGGTCGATTGCGCGGATCGACGCGCGCTTCGTCAGACGGTGTCCATAGGGAAGAGCGACGAGCATGCGGCCGTCGACTACGGGTTCGATGTGCAGGCCTGGCCGGCGCGCTGGCACGAGTGCGATGCCGAGCGCCGCGAACCCGCTCTCGACTGCTTCGACCACGCCTTCCATAGGACGGACATCGAAATACACCATCACCTCCGAGCGCCGCTTGATGAATTGAGCGAGTACCGGGGCGACGAGCGTTCTTCCCAGCGCGTGGGTGGCAAGCACTCGGAAGTGCCCGCGCTTCGTGTCGCGTAGATCGCGCAGCTTGCTCGCCATCGCCTGCGACATCGCGTAGAGCGGCTGGGCATCATGGTATAGCGCGTCTGCTTCGACGGTTGGGACGAGGCGCCTGCCGACCCGCTCGAATAGGGGCAGCCCGAACCGGATTTCCATCTGTTTGATGGCGTTGCTCACCGCGGGCTGCGAAACCCCGAGCTCAAAAGCCGCCGCTACGGTCGTCCTGCACCGCATGACCGCACAAAAGATCTCGACCTGACGGAGGTTCATATTAGAGTCTTTTATAAGTTCGCCCCAAGATTCTATAAGGCCCTCGGTTGATTTTGTAGCGGCGATCTTGCATATTGACGCTGCTGGCACCCGGCCGCTCAATCGAGGAGGTTCTCGTCATCGATGCAGCGGCCGCGTACCCAAAGGCACGCCTGGGCTTATCGGCACCCAGACGGTGGCCGCTGGCGCGTAGCGAGTTCGATGGTGAGCGCTATCTCGAATGGAAATGCGAAATGCGCGTTGCCAAGTTTCCAAGGCTATCCCTCCTCGCCGTTGCGTCGTTCGGCCTTGCCGCATTCCCCGGCCCGCCGTTGGGTCACTCGGCACCCACGCAGCCCGGCGCTCCATCGAACTTCGTCTACGTCGGAGCCAGCCTCACGCTTGCGGCCGCCACAGGACGGGATCCCGTGCCCAGATTGGGTGAAGGACATGGCTGACTTCGATCTGACCGTCCGCCATGGAACGCTAGTTACCGAACGCGAGACCGCGCGGTGCGACGTCGGCGTGCGCGACGGCCGTATCGTGGCCGTGGAGGAGCGGCTTCCGTCAGGACGCCGGGACATCGACGCTTCTGGACGGCTCGTGCTGCCCGGAGGCGTGGACAGCCACTGCCATATCGAGCAGGTCTCGTCGATGGGGTTGATGTGCGCCGACGACTTCTACAGCGGCACCGTGTCGGCGGTTTTTGGCGGCACCACGACGATCATCCCCTTCGCTGCCCAGCACAAGGGCCGGTCGCTGCTCGGGGTTGCCGACGACTACGCTCGGCGCGCGGCCGAGAAGGCAGTCATCGATTACGCCTTCCACCTGATCGTGTCGGACCCGATGCCGCACGCACTCGATGTCGAACTGCCGGTCCTGATCCGGCGCGGCATCACGTCGTTCAAAGTGTACATGACTTACGAGAGGCTGAAGCTCGACGATCGCCAGATGCTCGATGTGCTGGCTGTCGCGGACCGGGAGAAGGCGCTCGTCATGGTGCATGCCGAAAATCACGAGATCATCGAGTGGATCGCACAACGACTGCTCGCCCGTGGCCATGTCGCGCCTCGCTTCCATGCAACCAGCCACTCTCCAATCGCTGAGAGCGAAGCGGCATATCGCGCCATCCAGCTCTCGCGCATTCTCGACGTGCCGATGCTGATCGTTCACGTCTCCGCTTCAGAGGCGGTCGAAGCGATCCGGGCTGCGCGCCGGCACGGTGCGCGCGTGTTTGCCGAGACGTGCCCGCAGTACCTGTTCCTGACCGCATCGGACATCGATTGCGCCGGGCTCGAGGGCGCGAAGTATTGCTGCAGCCCGCCGCCCCGCGACGAGGCGTCGCAGCAGGCACTTTGGCGCGCCCTCCTTGACGGCTCAGTCGAGCTTTTCTCCTCCGATCACGCGCCGTATCGCTATGACGAATCCGGAAAGCTGCCCCACGGCGCGAAGACGACCTTCAAGCAGATGGCAAACGGTGTGCCGGGGCTTGAGGTACGCATGCCGCTGCTGTTCTCCGCGGGGGTCGGCAAAGGCCGGCTGACGCTGAACGAGTTCGTCGCCCTCACGGCGACAAATCACGCCCGCATGTACGGCCTGCGACATCGGAAGGGCACGATCGGCGTTGGCTTGGACGCGGATCTCGCAATTTGGGATCCGGAGAAGAGGGTAGTGATTTCCGCGTCGATGCTCCATGACAGCGTCGGCTACACCCCATACGAGGGCCGCCCGGTGACGGGCTGGCCGATCACGGTGATCAATCGCGGACGCGTCGTTGTCGACGCCGGAGCGCTGCACGCGACGCGCGGAAGCGGCGAGTTCCTGCCGTGCGCACCGCCGGGACCAATCGAATCCGGGCGCGAGCTTGCAACCGAGGTTATCGCTCTGAAGGGCCTGCTCGGTCTGACTGACGCCGAGCTACGACCGCAAGCCGAGGAGGACTCGGAGCCCCAGAGGAGCGCGCATGCGGTCTCTCATTAGCCACCGGGATTCCAAGCGATGAGCGAGAGAAAGTTCGGCCTCGCCGTTGCCCAGCTCGGGCCGGTTCATCTTGCCGATACGCGCGAGGCTGTGGTGAGGCGGCTCGTCGCGTTGATGCGGGAGGCAGCCGGGCGAGGTTCGCGGTTAGTCGTGTACCCGGAACTCGCGCTGACCACGTTCTTCCCGAGATACTGGATGTCCGAGGACGAGGCGAGCGAGAAGTTTTTCGAGCGCTCGATGCCCAACCGCGCGACGCAGCCTTTGTTCGACGAGGCGAAGAAGCTCGGTCTGGGCTTCTACCTCGGCTATGCAGAACTGACCGAGACCGGCGAGCGCTATAACACCGCGGTGCTCGTGGACACCTCGGGCCGCATCGTTGGCCGGTATCGCAAGGTCCACCTGCCCGGGCACGCAGATCACAAACCGGACGCGCCCTTCCAGCACCTGGAGAAAAAGTTCTTCAACGTCGGCAACGAGGGCTTCAAGGTCTGGTGCATGATGGACGTCAAGATCGGCCTCTGCATCTGCAACGACCGGCGCTGGCCAGAAACTTTCCGGGTAATGGGCCTGCAGGGCGCGGACATCGTCACGCTCGGTTACAACACGCCTTCCCGGAACATCCACTGGAAGGAGCCGCCGCACCTGCGCATGTTCCATCACCTGCTGTCGCTCCAGGCAAGTGCCTATCAGAACGCCCTCTGGATTGGCGCCGCGGCGAAGTGTGGATTCGAGGACGGCCACCACATGATCGGTGGCTCGTGCATCGTCGCTCCGACCGGCGAGATCGCGGCCCAGGCGATCACCGAAGAAGACGAGCTGATCTTTGCGCAATGCGACCTCGCGCTCGGAGAGAATTTCAGACAGCACGTATTCAATTTCCAGAAGCATCGGCGGCCGGAGCACTACCGGCTGATCGTCGAGCGAGTGGGCGTTGGCGAGCCCTTGGGAGGCTGAGTGTGGGCAGTGACTCATCGAAGTAATTCGAGGCTCAATTGAGTCTTGCCGGTGTGCGGCGCCGGGCTTGCTGGCAGTGCATGGGGGTGGCCCGCCACTCGTCCGGCCGACAGTCGGGCCCGATTTGTTAAAGCAATGTTCCACTCTTGGCGCGCCTCCGACTTGAACGTCGAAACGCGCCATCCTTCCGGCTTGTTGAAAGTTAACCGGACGCCACCCTAGGAAATCGATTGGAAAATCTTGATTTCCTCTTCCATCCACGGTCAGTTGCCGTGGTTGGATCCTTGCGCGATATCAACAGCCCAGCAGTGAGGTACCTCCGGGAGTACAGGGATTGTGGTTTCGGCGGAAAGCTCTATGCGGTCAGCCGCAAGGCGACCGAACATGTCGCGGGGGTCTGTCCCTGCTACCCGAGCATGAAGGATATCCCGGAGCCAGTCGACTACGTAATCGCCTGCGTTCCTGTGAGCGTACTCATAGGCCTCGTTGATGACTGCGTTGACAAACGGGTAAAGGCAGTCCATATCTTTACGGGCCGCATGGCGGAAACGTGCGATCCGGCACTGCAGAACCTCGAGCAGGAGATCGTGCAGCGGTTCCGCACATCAGGGATCCGCGTGATCGGGCCGAACTGCATGGGCGTCTACTGCCCGGAGAGCGGGATGACGTTCCGCTTCGAGTTTCCACGGGAAGGCGGCCCCGTGGCCTTCCTCTCACAAAGCGCGGGAAATGCCGGCCACCTCGTCAGCCTGGGGGTCGGAAGGGGGCTTCGCTTCAGCAAGATCATCAGCTACGGGAACGGTGTCGACCTGAACGAAACGGATTTCTTGGAGTATCTGACGGATGACCCGCAGGCCAAGGTGATTGCCATGTACGTCGAGGGTGTCCGCGATGGACGGCGGTTCCTGAAGGCGCTCATGAAAGCGACGGCGGCAAAACCCGTGGTCGTCATGAAGGGCGGTCGTTTCGGAGCCGGCGCTAGGGCGGCTGCATCGCACACCGCTTCCCTCGCCCGTAGTCGAATGGGTTGGGATGTTGCCCTGCAGCAGGCCGGAGCGATCCGTGTTGAGTCGGTGGAAGAGATGGCGGATGTCCTCCTGACCCTGGTGTTCCTCCAACAACCGGGCGGCAGAAACGCGGCCCTGCTTTGCGGGGGTGGCGGTGATACCGTCTCATCCGCCGATCAGTGCGAAGCCGCCGGGTTGGAGGTACCTCCGCTTCCTCGAGAGGTGCGGGAAGAGGTGCGGAAATTGCTGCCGGAGCTCAGCAGCACCGTCAACAATCCGGTCGACTATTCATCTCTCGGGGACCAGACCGCTTTCGACAGGACCTGCGAACTGCTGGTGAGCCATCCCGATGTAGACCTCGTGATCTGCGATACGCAAGTGGCCTGGCGTCTGGGTTACCACCGGGGCTTGGATCGAATCAGGAGCATGGTCGACATCTTCATTAAGATCAGCAAAGCTATCTCCAAGCCCATGGTAGTCGCCATTTACCTGCCGGATTCCGTGGATGCGCCGACTTGGATGGGCTTGGTTGAGCAGCAGGCCCGATGCTGGCGAGCCGGTCTTCCCGTGTACCCTAGCCTGGAGCGGGCGATAAAGGCGCTGGCGCGTTTCGTTCATTACTATGAGGGCGTTCGAGCTCACGAATGAGGACATGCATGCCGACCCGAATATTGTCCGAGCTCGAAGCGAAAGATTTGCTGCGCAAGTGGGAGATCGACGTCGTTGATACGCGGCTCGCCGCATCCGCGCAGGAAGCGGTCGCCCTAGCGGAAGACCTCGGTTATCCGGTCGTTCTCAAGATTGTGTCTCCCGACATTACGCACAAAAGCGATGCAGGCGGCGTCAAGCTCGATCTCCGGACGCCGCAGGACGTGCGAGAATCGTACGACAGCATTGTGTCGTCCGCGCGACGTGCCTATCCAGCGGCGGCGATCGGCGGCGTCTCCGTACAGGCGATGGCGCCGAAGGGAATCGAACTGATCGTCGGCATGTCGACGGATCCGACGTTCGGCCCTATGGTGATGTTCGGTATCGGCGGGATCTTCGTGGAAATCCTCAAGGATGTGGCTTTTCGCATCGTCCCTCTGTCGGAAAGGGACGCCCGTGCAATGATCAGGCAGATAAGAGGCTTCCCCCTGTTGAACGGCTTCAGGGCGCAGGAGCCGGTTGACCTACCGTATCTGGAAGGATTGCTGCTAAACGTATCCAGGCTCGTAGAGGCGAATCCGGCAATCGAAGAGTTGGACATCAATCCAGTCATCGCCTATGCGAACGGTGCGGTCGTTGTCGATGCCAGGGTCATCCTTCAGCACTCATAGCGTGTAAATGAGGGGCAGACATGCAGCCAAAAAGCAACGAAAGGGTCGTACCACTGGTGATAAATGGAACAAGACGGACTCTCAAGGCCAGACCCAATGAGACTCTGGCTGAGTTCCTCCGGGACAGGCTGAGGTTGACGGGCACCAAGATCGGCTGCAACCTGGGCGATTGCGGCGCGTGCACCGTGCTGATCGACGGGAAGCCCAAACTGTCGTGCATCACTCTCGCCATCGATTGCGAGGGCACGAGCGTACTGACCATCGAAGGCTTGGGCAGACCCGAAGAAGGGGAGTTGGACCCGATTCAGGAAGCGTTCGCAGAAAACTTTGGCGCTCAATGCGGTTTCTGCACTCCCGGAACGATCCTGTCGGCCAAGGCGCTGTTGGATAAGAATCCGGATCCCGATGAACAAGAGGTGAACGAAGCGATCCAGGGCAACCTGTGCCGATGCACTGGCTACGTCCAGATCATCGAGTCGGTCCTGGCTGCGGTTAGGAAGATGGGGAGGCGCGCAGCATGAAGACTATAGGCAAATCAATTCCAGCCATTGACGCCCGCGACAAGGTAACGGGAAGGGCCATCTATACGGATGACATGAAGTCTGAGCTATTCATCAAGATCTTGGGCAGCCCGCACGCGCATGCCAGAGTGAAGAACATTGATGTGGCTGAAGCGAGAAGGCTTCCCGGAGTCGAGGCCGTGCTAACGCATGAGGAGGTGGCGCACCGCAAGATCCCATTTGGATCCTACGGCGCCTGCCACCCCATCGATGATCACCTACGACACGTGGGCGATTATGTCGCGGCCGTGGCCGCCACGAGCGAAGCCGTTGCCGAACAGGCACTTGAACTCATACGAGTCGATTACGAGGTACTGCCGGCCGTATTTGACGTAGAAGAGGCGGCCAAACCCGGCGCCTACCCGCTCTTTCCAGAAGGCAATGTCCACGGGCCCAGCCTTCAGGAATGGGGAGACGTCGAAGAAGGATTTCGCGGGGCAGATGTTACGGTTGAGGATTTCTTCGACGTAACGCCACAGGTCCACACTGCTCTGGAAACGCACGTATGCATGGCCCGCTGGCTTGGCGACGAGCTGAATATCTGGTGCTCCGTGCAGACCCCGTGGGAGCTGCGTGACATCGCCTCCTACTACTTTGAAATACCCGAAAGCAAAGTCACCGTCATGGTGCCGACGATCGGCGGAGGATTCGGCGGCAAATATACCGGCCGATATCAGATCATCACGGCCGTGTTGGCCAGGATGGCCGGCGGCAAGCTCGTCAAGCTTACGTTCACCAGAGAGGAAGAGCAGTACTACAGCAGGCGAGTCCGAGGCAAGATCTGGGCAAAGGCAGGGGCTAAGGCAGACGGGACCCTGACCGCTTTCCAGCTCAGGGGCTATTTCGACGTCGGGGCCTACCTGCGTCATTACGCTACGTGGTGCTCTTCTATTGGATACGGAATCAATTCGTATCGGGTGGCGAATGCTAAGTTCGAATCGCTCCGCGTGCACACCAACCACTGTCACGCGCAGGCCATGCGCTCCGTCTCTGCTCCTTTCTTCTCCTTCCCGATGGAATCGATCATGGATCAGCTGGCGGAAAAGCTGGGCATGGACCCGATCGGGATCAGGCTGAAGAACCTTCCGGAAACAGGCGACAAGGTGCCTCCGGTCCCCTACATCAACAACGCAGGAGGCTGCAAGGTCTCTAGGATCGACGCCTATCCGGCGAAGCAAATGATCCTCAAAGTCATGGAAGCGATAGAGTGGAAAAAGAAATGGCGAGGCTTTGGCCAGCCTACAGCGATCGACGGTGCGAAGAGAAGAGGAATCGGTCTCGCCTATATGATGATGCACTGCGGCTACATCTGGGAAAGTGCCGCGGCGATCCAGGTGGTCGTCAATCGTGATGGGTCTGCCGTCGTCCACTCGGGGGCTCAGGAGATCGGAGAAGGCATCAACACAACTCTGTGCATGCTGGCAGCGGAATCGCTCGATATTCCAGTGGAAGACGTGTCGATCGTCACCGCTGACACCCGTACCGGTCAATATGATGCTATCGGCGCGAAGGCGAGCCGCCAACTGGCTACTCACGGACATCTTCTCCTGAAGGCACTCGAAGAAGCGAAGCGAAAGATCCGTGAGCGGATAGCTGTGATGTGGGGTACTGCTCCTGAACGGATCGTGCTTTCGGACAAGAGTGCGCACATTCAAGGACAGCCGGATGGAGCAAAGCCGCTCCGCGACCTGCTCAAGACTTCGGTTACTGCCACCGCTGAAGGCGCCCCGGGAGACTGGCTCCCCGACGTAAAGCCTGGTTTCAGCGCTTACCATCCCGTGGTCATCGCGGCAGAGGTCGAGGTGGACATCGAAACCGGCGACGTGAAGCCGATCCGGCTGGTGCCGGCAATGTTCCCCCGCAGGATGATTAACCCGGGAATTGTCAGAGGTCAGTGCGTGGGCGGCGCCGTGATGACGCTGGGAATGGCGCTGTGGGAAGAGTTCAAATACGACGAAAAGGCTCAGACCTACCTTAGCCACAACCTTACCGACTACAGGATTCCGCATGCGCTCGACATTCCGGAGATCGAATCGGTTCTCATGGAGGAGGTCGACGAAAGCACTCCTCCGTACGAGGGGCTGCCCTACGGAGCGGCAGGGCTGGGTGAGCATGCGGCGTGGGGAGGTCCCGCGGCCATCGCCAGCGCCATCTACAATGCGACGGGGGTCAGGATAAAGAGTTCGCCGATGACTGCGGAAAAGATCTTGGAAGCTCTGGGAGAAAACCCGAAGGGTGTCCGGACAAAGAGCTCGCCAATGGCTGCGGAAGAGATCTTGGAAGCTTTGGGAGAAGAGGCGACGAAATGACTTCTTCGCCGCTGGTGACTAAGAAACTGAAGGAATACGAGTATTTCTCGCCGACGACGCTGCGGGAGGCAGTATCGCTGTTCGGGCAGTACGAAGGACATGCAGTCTTTCTCGCGGGCGGAACCGATGTCCTGCCCATGATGAAATTTAGGGCAATGACGCCCAGGTGGATCATCAACCTGAAAAGGATACCCAACCTCGATTACATCCGCGAGGAGGCCGGCGAGTTGCGAATCGGGGCTTTGACGACGATATCCGACCTCAAGGACTCCGATCTGATCAAACGAAGGTGCCTTGCGCTCTACGAATCCACCGTGGTCTTTGCCACTCCGCAGATAAGAAACATGGCCACCATCGGCGGTAACATCTGCCGGGGCTCCCCCGCCGCGGATACTGTCCCCCCTCTCATGAGCTTCGACGCCGAGTTGAAACTGATTGGAACGAATGGGGAACGAAAAGTGCCCCTTGCAGATTTCTTCAAGGGCGCCAGGAGCAATGTGTTGGATAAGGAGCTCCTGACTGAGGTCGTGATACCTGTGCGCAAAGGAAAGTGGGGCACCGCGTTCGCCAAATTGGCCCGCAACTCCTCCGACCTTGCCAAAGTCAACTGCGCGGTTAGCATCGTGATGCGCGGCAAGCGGTGCGAGGACATCCGGATCGTGCTGGGCGCTGTAGCGGATCGGGTGGTCCGGATCCAAAGAGCGGAATGTGCCGCCAGAGGCAGGGAAATCGAGGACGGCCTGATTGAAGAGGTTGCGCGAATGGTCGGTGAAGATATCGTGCCGATCACCGATGCGCGCTCGACGGCCAGCTATCGGAAAAAGGCCAGCCAGGTGCTTGTGAGAAGGTTGATACAGGAGGCGGTCGCCAGGTCCTCTGCATAAGGGAAGACTTTCTTCATGCGGGAAGAGCGCCGGCGAATGGGCCCCCTTCTTGAGAAAGCCCTGCACTGCGGCCGCAAGAGCCGACGCGTGCGCACGCCGCTGCAGCATGACCTCGCAACATCTCGACCTGACCGGCGTTCATATTAGAGTCCTTTATAGGTCCGCCCTAAGATTCTATAAGGCCGTCGGTTGATTTTGCAGCGGCGATCTTGCATATTGATGCTGCTCGACCCGCTTGCCGCCCAATCGACGGAGCTCTCGTCATTGCTGCGGCGCTCGGAGCAGCAGGCAACGCGACGAACCCAAGCCGCCGCCAAGTGGTGCAGCGGTCGCGTAGCTGAAGGCACATCTGCGCTTATCGGCACTCCAACGGTAGCCGCTAGCGCGCAGGGAGTTCGATCTGGTAACCGCTATCTCCAACGGAGGTGCGAAATGCGCGTTGCCAAGTTATCCAAGCCAGCCATCCACGCCGCTGCGTCATTCCGCCTGGCAGCAGCGCGACGACCAGAACGATCGGCAGCAATGTTCTGCTCGGGAAAGTGCTCCCGAATTCGTTTCCATTGCTAGGCACTCAAACGTCGCATTACAGCGATTGCATCAAGCACGGGAGGCACCGGATGAGCTCGAAATACAAAGTAATCGACATAGTCTATAACCTGTACGACCAGGAAGCTTACGATCTGAGGCCAAAATGGCAGCGTGAGAAGTTCTACAAGGGCGGTTACGCGAAGATCCACACGCAATCTCCAATTACCATCGAGCAGCACATCGAGAAGTTGGATCGGGCGGGCATCGAGAAAGCTTTGATGCCGGCGGTCAAGTGCGGGCCGCACCAGGGCGGGAAGAGGTTGGAGGGCTTTGAGGTTCCGTATGAGAAAGTATATGAGGTGACAAAGAGATATCCGGGGCGTATCTACGGATTAGCGGGGGTAGACCCGACAGAAGGGATGGATGGGCTGAGGCGACTCGAATGGGCCGTCAGGGAACTCGGTTTCGTGGGCGCTCACAGCTACCCACATTGGCATGACATATCGCCCTTGGACGCGCGCTACTATCCCATTTATGCAAAATGCGTGGAGCTGGATATCCCGCTTCAGATGCAGATCGGTCATGCGGGTCCAACCCGATGCTATACAATTTTCAAACCTATCTACTTGGATCGAATCGCCATCGATTTTCCCGAGTTAAAGGTCATAGGGATCCATACGGGATTCCCGTGGGTCGATGAGGCGATTTCAGTGTCGTGGAAGCATGAGAACGTCTACATCGGCGCAGATGCTTGGGCGCCACAATACTGGAAACCAGATTTTGTCAACTACATCAACAGCTGGGGACAGGACAAGGTGATCTGGGGCTCCGACTTCCCGATCGTCGATCCGGAAAGGTGTATGAAGGAAATCGAGGAGCTCGATCTAAGAGAGGAATCGAAGAGGAAGCTGCTGATCGGAAATGCGGAAAAAGTCTATAAGCTGTGAAACCCCGCGAACTCACGGGCAAACTACGCGAGCCCGCGCAGAGTGTTGCTGACGAACTAATTTAGAAGGGAGACGCGAGATGGCCAATAAATCGTATTCGCGGCGGGAATTCTTGGGTAACGCTGCTCTAGGATTACTCGCGGCCAGCCCCATAGGGTCGGTCGCCGCTGCGCAGCGGGAGACACTGACGGCCGTCGAGTGGGGAGGCCCTTGGCTTGATTCGTCGAAAGCGCTGCTAGCGGACCAAGGGCAGTTCGATGTCAATTGGGTTTTACACGCGGGGGCATCCGCAGCGATCGTCCCGAAAATCAAAGCTGGCTTGCCTAAGATTTCGTACGACCTCGTTCACTCGTTTCCACCGGTTACGTATGCCATGCTGCAAGAAGGATGGCTCGAGCCGCTCACGTTCGACGACGTGCCCAACCTTCGCGACGTGCCGGCGAATTTCCTGACCAAGAACGACCAGAATCAGATCATCAACTGTCCAACAAGCAGCATCGGTGCCTTCTGGGGATATCGCCCTGAACTCGTAAAGAAGCCAATCCGAACGGCGAACGACCTGTTCGACCCGCAACTCAAAGGAAAGATATGCGCTCTTTCGCCGACTCTGCAATCGGGGCGTTTTCTGTTGTCCCTCGCGGTCGAACGCGGCGGTAGCGAACGGAACATCGATCCAGGATTCGCGTTCGCCAAGGAACTCGCGAAGAGCGGCAACATCGGCCGAGTGGCGAAGTCTGACGTAGATATGGTTAACTCGATCACATCGGGCGAAACCGCAGTAGCATTCAGTAGCCTTCCTACATGGTCAAAAGTCGCTCAGAATCAGAAGGTCACGTACATTATCAAACAGCCGGATAGCTACGGCATGTTCAAAATATTCATTTCACAGGAAGAATGGGTAACGTTGAAAGGCGCACCGAACACGAGAGCGGCGAAGGAATTCATGAACTGGTTCATCAGTCCCGCGGTTCATGAACGCTATTGTGAATTGATGGGCATCTTGCCGATAAACCGTAAATCGGCAGCACCGAAGAATCTGTCGTTTCTCAGGATCGACAGTGAAGACGATCGAAAGCGCTACGAATACTACCCAGACTACCCGTACCTTTCGACTCAACTCAAGTCCTGGAACGAACGATGGGAGTCGGAGATCGTGCCCTTGCTCTAGCCGCTTAGGATGAGGTCGATCCGGCCGACGTCTGGAAGCTCCGCCTCAAAAAGGACAAATGCCAATCGCGGCGCGGGTAGCGCCGTCCGGCGCTTGTCACCTTTAGGTCTAGTCGCGCCGGCTCTCGCGCTGTACGGCGTGTTGTTGGTCGGCCCCCTCGGACTGTTGGTTCGTCAGAGTCTTGCCACCGGTGGCGACTCGCTGACGCTCAGCCACTATCGAGCGCTGCTCTCCGAAAGCTTTGCGTTCAGCCTGATCGAAACGTTCAAGATCAGTATCATTGCGACCTTGGCTTCCACGATACTTGGCTACCTGGTCGCTTTTTACCTCGTTCGTCGGTGTTCGCCGCGTATGCGTAACGTTTGGCTCAACGTTATCGTGTCGATCCTCTTTTTGAGCCTTCTGATACGCATCTATGCGCTCCTGTTGACTTTCGGCACTGGCCCGTTCATGCAATTCGTCACCGGACTCTTCAATACGAGCCCGACAAGCAGAACTGTCACGGAAATGCTAGTCGTGCTGGGCCTGCTCAACTTCACAATTCCCCTGGTCATTCTGTCGCTTCTAGGGCCAATCGAGAACATAAACCCGAAGCTAATGGAGGCGGCGCAGACCCTTGGCGCAGCGTATTGGAAGGCATTTTTCGGCATCGACTTTAAGCTGAGTCTCGCAAGCTTCGTTTCGGCCGGAGTCACCACATTTTCGCTCTGCATAAGCGCCTTTCTGATTCCCATGGTTCTCGGGCGCGGATTTGTGAATTTCGTCGCCAATCTCGTGTACGTGCGGTTTCAGGAGGTGTTCGACCCTGCTACCGGCGCCGCTATGGCAATAGCATTACTGGTGATAACGCTTTTGGTGATATATGGGGTACAACGGATAACGACGCCTCGAGGTTGAAAGGATGGCCACGGCGATCAGAAGAAAAGAACGCATCGGGGATGCGCTCTTTCATGGGAGCGTCACGCTACTCCTCGTGGTCTGCGCGATATTCTTGCTCGCCCCGCTGGTCGTTGTCGTAGCGCTGTCGTTCGACGGTCGAAGTTATCTTGGGTCCTTTCCTCCGACGTCGTTGTCGCTGCAGTGGTACGGTCGTTTCTTCCACACGGATCTATACATCAACGGGCTTTGGACTAGCATCCGCGTATCTCTTCTTGCCGTCTCGATTTCACTGACGACGGGGGTTGCGGCGGCAATAGGCCTCCATCATGCCCGCTTCTTAGGTCGAGATCTGTTGCTCGCATTCTTCTTGACGCCGCTGGTTCTTCCCACAGTGGTCGTGGGGTCGTCTCTGCTGTTATTCCTTGGTTTCATCGATATTACGCACGGACTGGTTCGATTGGTTGCCGGTCACGTGTTGATTACGGTGCCATACTGCATAAGGACAACACTTGCCGCACTGCGCGGCTTACCGAAGAGTTTCAGTGAGGTTGCGATGAGCTTAGGCGCGAACCCGTGGTCCGCGTTTTGGTCTGTTACGTTTCCGTTGATCAAGCGCGGAATTGTCGCAGGAGGCATCTTTGCTGTGGCAATGTCGCTGGACGACGTTAGCGTCAGCCTGTTCCTCGTCGAACCTCCATATTACACGCTACCTGTCGCGCTGCTGACCCAAATGCGAGCGAATTTTGATTTGACGATCGCAGTGGTCGGTGCGATGCTTTCCGTCGTTACAGCATGTCTGATCTTCCTGCTTGATCGCGTGATCGGAATGGATCGACTGTTTGGTCGTGGCGTGTACCGTACTAATTGAAGGGTGCTGAGATCGCGACGGGGAAAGCTAAGCGAGCGAGGTGAGGGCGTCCACCAACAGCTATGCTCCCATCCGCCTGAGGTCTTCCTGAACCATGCGCAGATGCATCCTGAGTCGATACAGATGGACTTCGAATGGGCGCGCAACTCTGAGCGACCGCACCGCCGATTCGATTTCGTCGGCTTGTCTCCGATACTCTGCGAGTCGGGATTGTTCCGCATCTCGGGCGAGTTCGCGTTCCAGATCTCTTAATGCTCGGTGCAACTGGTCGATATGGCGAACGAAAAGCCATCTATAGAAGCGGGGAGCAAGACCAATCAGGGGAATCAGCATCGCGACGACGGGGATGACAAAGAAGACGATCCGGTCGAGGAGCGACGTCAGCCAAAAGGATGTATACCGTTGCCAGAAGCTCGGGCCGGAGCGATAGAACGCCTCTGCGGCCGGAGAGAGCGGCAGATCGTTGGGCTGCTCGGCAGGAAATTCGCCGAGACGATTGAAAGGGCCCGGCGGCCAGTGCACCTCGCGCATCGCCTCGAGCAGCAAGTATTGCAAGGCGGGATGAAGGTCTTTTCGGACGAGTACCCGGTTGCGGATGGCAAGGAGGCTAATATCCGAATCGGGAATGTCGCGGCTCAAGCTGACCTGACCGCGCGATAACACGACGTGCTTCAGCCCGGGGACGATCTTGGAGATAGCTTCAGCTTGTGCCACGTTCATTATTCGGACACCAGGGACAGCGAGTGCACGCTGCAGGAGCTTGTCCCCCAATTGAGCCGGAAGCATCGTTGCGTCTATCTCGCCCACAAGCAATGCTTCGATCGACTCGGGAAAGTCGAGATCCACGAGACGGATGGAATCGTCCAGTGCGCCCGTAGCCTTTAGAACCTCCAGCATAAGCTTCCGTAAAGCGGTGGTCGGCGTCCCGATCGATAGGCGCTTGCCTCGGAATTGCACGAATTGCGTACGGAAGTACTTCGCCGGCTGCGATTGCCCGACCCTTGGAACAAATCCGCAAAGGAACCGACCGAAGTCGTCTACGTCGACTCGCTAAAGAATGTCGAGCGAAGAATCGGTCCCTTCCTGAGCCCGTTCAAAGAATTCGAGAAGCTAGCGCAAGCAGCGTGGTGGAACTACCAGCGCGACAGAGTCTACGTGAAGTCTGCTACGCCGCGCAAAGAAGGTACACGACGCAGTAAGCGGGAGCGTATCGGCAGCCGCAATCTTGCTCATTTCAACAAGGTAATTACTTATCCGCATTTGACATGTTGTCCAGTCTGTGGCGGCACACGCATTACACGCCGCTCTGCGCGCACTCGCACTCTCTATGATCTGCACTTCAGCCGATGCGCGATGAAGCGTTGGATCGCCAAGTATCGGTATTGCCATTATTGGTGCGCCAACTGCGAACGGAAACTTGGCGAACCGTCCGCATTTTGGCCTCAGAGCCATTTGGGAAGAAACCTCGCCGCTTATGTGCTGTATAAGACAGTCGATCTCCTTATCCCGTTTGTGACTGTCCACGTGGAGCTAAAGCGTTTCTTCAACCTCGACGTGCCGGTGCATACGCTTTATTACATGAAGGAATCCGGTGGCAAGCTGTACGCGCCGGCGTATGAAAAGATCCTCGATCATCTTGTGAGTGGCCGACTGCTGCACTGCGATGAGACTGAAGTGAGCATCCGAGGCAGGAAAGCATACGTCTGGGTGTTCACGAATCTAAATGAAGTGGCGTTTTGGTATACGGAAAGCCGTGAGGGGAGTTTTCTGCAAGAGATGCTGAAAGACTTCAAAGGCGTCTTGGTGAGTGATTTTTACGGAGCGTACGATTCGCTGAATTGTCCGCAGCAAAAGTGCCTTGTGCATCTGATAAGAGATTTGAATGATGAGGTCTTGGCGCATCCCTATGACGACGAACTGAAGGGAATCGTGAAAGATTTCGCGTCGTTGTTGAAGCCAATTGTCGACACCGTTGATCGCAGGGGACTAAAGCGGCGCTTTTTAGGAAAACACAACGCGGATGTTAATCGATTCTACCGTAGGTTAACCAAACTGGACTGCCGAAGCGACCGGGCGATCAAATGCAAACAGCGGTTTGAGAGAAATCGGGATAAGCTTTTTACGTTCCTTAAT
>Ga0187778_10000939_pt1 | contig 20867 bp, 20 predicted proteins | sample 1015_Q2_SP5_20_M_FD_132418 | JGI IMG/M metagenome (GOLD analysis project Ga0187778, IMG submission 132418) | Tropical peat soil microbial communities from peatlands in Department of Meta, Colombia - 1015_Q2_SP5_20_MG | ecosystem: Environmental > Terrestrial > Soil > Wetlands > Peat | place...
CCCCGGGTGCGTTCGACGCCGTCGACCGCCTGATCTGCGTCGAGGTGCTGACCCCCGAGGGCAACTGGTCGTCGTACCCGCCGCACAAGCACGACGACACACCCGGTTCGCTGGCGAACAACGAGGAGATCTACTACTTCCGCCTCGGCCGGTCGGGCTCCACCGAGACGAGCGACGAGGGCTTCGCGTTGCACCGCACGTACACGACGGACGGCTCGATCGACGAGACCGTGGTCGTTCGCGACGGCGACGCGTTCCTCGTGCCGCGCGGGTACCACGGTCCGTGCGTCGCCGCGCCCGGCTATCCGCTGTACTACCTCAACGTGATGGCAGGCCCGAATCCGGAGCGAACGATGGCGATCGTGGACGACCCCGCATACGGCTGGATCCGGGCGACATGGCGCGGGATGCCGACCGATCCCCGCTGCCCGATGACGACCGCGGAGGCGACCTCATGAACACCGTGCGGCTCACGACGGCGCAGGCGATCGTCCGCTACCTGATCGCACAGCGGACGGTGATCGACGGCGAGGAGGCGCCGCTCTTCCCAGGCGTGTTCGCGATCTTCGGCCACGGGAACGTCACCGGCCTCGGCTTCGCGCTCGACGAGGTGCGCGACGAGCTGCCGACGATCCGCGGCCAGAACGAGCAGGGGATGGCCCTCGCGGCCATCGGGTACGCGAAGGCGATGCGCCGGCGCCAGATCATGGTCGCGACGTCGTCGATCGGCCCGGGAGCGACGAACATGGTCACGGCCGCCGGGGTCGCGATGGCGAACAGGCTGCCTGTCCTCCTCCTGTCGGGCGACACCTTCCAGAGCAGGATCCCCGACCCCGTGCTCCAGCAGGTCGAGCACTACGGCTCGCCCTCGACGACCGTCAACGACTCGTTCCGCGCGGTCTCCCGCTACTGGGACCGGATCTCCCATCCGGCCCAGGTCGCGCAGTCGCTCCCGCTCGCGATCGAGACGATGCTCGACCCGGCCGACTGCGGCCCGGCGTTCATCGGTCTGCCGCAGGACGTCCAGGCCGCGGCATACGACTTCCCGGCGCGGCTGTTTGAGCCCCGGGTCCACGAGCTGCGCCGCCAGCGGGCCGACGCCGCCGACCTCGGCGCTGCGGCGGAGGCGCTCCGCGGCGCCCGGCGTCCGCTCGTGATCGCCGGCGGCGGCGTCCACTACTCGCTCGCGGAAGACGAGCTACGCCGCTTCGTCGAGGCCCACGCGCTCCCGGTCGTCGAGACGGTCGCGGGCAAGGCGTGCCTGACCGCCGACCATCCCTGCTACGTCGGGCCGATCGGCGTCACCGGCTCGGACCACGCGAATCGCCTCGCCGCGGACGCCGATGTCGTGCTGTGCGCGGGCACGCGTCTGCAGGACTTCACGACCGGCTCCTGGACGGTCTTCGGGAACGACGGCCTGACGCTGATCGGGCTGAACGCCGCGCGCTTCGACGCCTCGAAGCATCGTTCGCTGCCGGTCGTGGGCGATGCTCGAGTGGGTCTCGCGGAACTCGATGCGAGGCTGGAAGGTTGGCGCGCCGATCCGGAATGGACGGCGCGAGCGGTGCAGGAGGCCGCCTCGTTCAAGGCCTTCGTCGCCGAGAGGACCGCACCCACCGACGACGAGCCACCGACGTACGCACAGGTGATCGGTGCCGTCCACCGGCTGTCGACCGCCGACGACTATGCGCTGGCAGCGGCCGGCGGCTTGCCTGGAGAGCTCAACGTGAACTGGCTCCCGAAAGGCGTCGGCACCTTCGACTGCGAGTACGGCTACTCGTGCATGGGCTACGAGATCGCCGGAGCCTGGGGCGCGAGGATGGCTCGCCGGGCGGGCGAGGTGATCGCGTTCGCAGGCGACGGCTCCTACCTGATGCTCAACTCCGAGCTCTACAGCTCCGTCATTACCGGCCGGAAGCTGATCGTCGTCGTCTGCGACAACGGCGGCTTCGCGGTCATCGACCGGCTCCAGACGGGCATGGGCGGCCGCTCGTTCAACAACCTCTTCGACGCGAACGGCAACGAGCGCGTGAAGATCGACTGGGCGGGCCACGCACGTGCGCTCGGGTGCGGCGGCGAATCGGTCTCGACGATCGCCGAGTTCGAGGAGGCGTTCGCGCGCGCCCGCACGGCGACCCGGACGACGGTGATCGCGATCGACACCGCCCCAAACCGCTGGACGCCCGGCGGCGCCTTCTGGGAGGTCGGCGTCGCGGAGGTCTCGGATCGATCCGAGGTCGCAGACGCGCACGCGCGCGTGCTCGAGGGCAAGCAGCGCCAGCGGGTCGGTTGGTGAGCGGCGGACACCCCGTACGCGTCGGCGTCCTCGGAACGGGCCGCATCGGCTCGATGCACGCCGAGCTGCTCGCCGGCCGCGTCGCGGGCGCGACGCTCGCCGCCGTCTACGACGCTGATCCGGGACGGGCCGAGGAGGTCGCAGCCCGGCTGCTGGCGACGTCGGCGTCGAGCCTCGACGAGCTGCTCGCCGCCGACATCGACGCGATCGCGATCTGCACGAGCACCGACACGCACGTGGACGCGGTCGTGGCTGCCGCCACAGCCGGAAAGGCGATCTTCTGCGAGAAGCCGATCTCGCTCGACCTCGCCGCGGTCGACCGCGCTCTCGCGGCGGTCGAACAGGCCGGCGTGCTCTTCCAGGTCGGCTTCAACCGACGGTTCGACCCGGCGCACCAGTCGGTGCGGGAGGCAGTCGCGGCGGGCACCGTCGGCGACGTCCACCTCGTGCGGATCTCGAGCCGCGACCCGTCACCGCCGCCGCTCGAGTACGCGCGCACGTCCGGCGGCCTCTTCCTCGACATGACGATCCACGACTTCGACATGGCCCGGTACGTGACGGGCAGCGAGGTCGTCGAGGTCTACGCGCGCGGCGGCGTCCGGATCACGCCCGAGCTCGTCGACATCGGCGACATCGACACGGCCGTCGTGACGCTCGTCCACGAGAGCGGCGCGCTGACCGTGATCGACAACAGCCGGCAGGCGGTCTACGGCTACGACCAACGGGTGGAGGCGTTCGGCTCGCTGGGTATGGCGGCCTCCGAGAACCCGCTGGCCCACACGGGGCTCGTGCGCACGGTCGACGGCACGCGCGCCGCGACGCTCCCGTACTTCTTCCTCGAGCGGTACATCCCGAGCTACCTCGGAGAGTGGGATGCGTTCGTCACCGCCGTGCAGCACGATCTTCCGGCGCCCGTCGGAGGCGCGGACGGGCGAGCGCCGCTCGTGATCGGGCTCGCCGCCAGGCGCTCGCTCCACGAGGGCAGGCCGGTGCACGTCGCCGAGATCGGCTAGCGGCCGGCGTGCGGGTCCTCGTCACCGGCGGCGCCGGCTTCGTCGGGTCGAACGTCGTCGTGGCTGCGGCGGCGCGCGACGACGAGGTCGTCGCTACCGCTCGCGAGCTGCCGCCGCGCCCGCATCCGGACTGCCGCTACGTCCACGTCGACCTGCTCGACGAGGCCGCCACCCGCGCGGCCGTCTCCGAGGCCCGCCCCGACGCGATCGTGCACACGGCGATCCTCAACGACTTCCTCGGCCTCTACGCCGACCGGCGGCTCGCCTGGGAGAGCTACGTCGGAGTCACGCAGACGCTCGCCGACGCGGCGAACGCGTGCGGCGCCGCGCTCCTCACGGTCTCGACGGACTGGGTGTTCGACGGCACGCAGCACGGTGCCGACGAGACGACACCGCCGAACCCGATCAACTACTACGGCGTCCTGAAGGCGGCGAGCGAGCTCGTCACGCTCGAGCGCGCACGGGATCCGGTCGTGCTGCGGGTCTCCGGCGTGATGGGGCTGCACCAGGCAGGCCGTGAGGTGCCGCGCGTCCAGGATGCCGGCTTCGGCTACTTCGTCTCCGCGGTCGTCGACGCGCTCGCCGCAGGCAGCCGGTTCACGGTCTGGGAGAGCGACGCGATCAACATGGTCGCCGCGCCAAGTCTCGCGAGCCTGTCGGCCGAGTGGATGCTCGGGCTCGCCGAGCGCGGCCTCCGCGGCACCTTCCATGCGTGTGCCGGCGACTCCGTGACCCGCATCGAGCTCGCGCGCGAGACCGCCCGAGTCTTCCAGCTCGACGACTCGCTGCTCGACAGCGGGCCGCCGGATCCGACGGCCGTTCCGCCCGCTCCGATCCCGTTCGACACGAGCATGGACGCGCGAGCCACGGGGCGTGCTCTCGACACCGAGCTGCCGTCGGTCCGCGATCTGCTCGAGCGCTTCCGCTCCGAGCGCGAGGGCTGACCGAGGTCACGGCCGGCGTGGACATCTTGCGCAGCGCCACAGGCGACGGCACCATGGAGCGATGGAGCACGGCGACTACGAGGCAACGCACCTCATGCTCGAGACGCTGTTCGACATCAAGATCGTCGTGCACGAGATCCACGCTGGCCTCTTCGGAGACGAGGGCGATGAAGAGGAAGAGACGGAAGAAGACACCTGAGGAGATCGCTGCGGACCGCGCCCGCAGCGAGGATCTCGACCGTCGCCTGCTCGAGATGATCGAGCGCTACAGGCGGATGATCGAGGAGCGTCGGGCGGCAGAAGGCACCTAGCCGAGACAGCGCGGCGGAGGCCTGGGGCGCAGTAGTGTGCGCTCGTGCCTCGCGTTGCCGTCGTCGGAAACCTGGCGCGTGACGTCGTCGACCACGGCGCCCCGAGCCCGGGGGGCTGTCCGTTCTTCGCGGCCGCGGCGTTCAAGCGGCTCGCCGAGGACGGCCAGATCCTCACGCGCCATGCCGAGCCCGACCGTGACCTCTTCGAGCCGGCGCTACAGGCGCTCGACGCGCCCGTCACGCTCCTCCCGGCGCACACGACCAGCGGCTTCTCGCTCGACTACCTGGGCGAGGACCGGCTCATGGGCGTCACCGCGATCGGCGAGACCTGGCGGCCCGCGGACGCCGAGGCTCTCGCGCCTGGCATCGAGTGGGTGCACGTCGCGCCGCTCCTCCGCAGCGACTTCCCCGCCGAGACGCTCGCCGCGCTGGCAGACGGACGGCGCCTGAGCCTCGACGGCCAGGGTCTCGTGCGCCGACCGCAGGTCGGCACGCTCACCACCGATGCCGACTTCGACCCCGCGGTGCTCGCCAGCGTGACGACGCTGAAGCTCTCGGAGGAGGAGGCGCGGATCGTCGCCGGCGGTCCGTTCGACCGATCGAGCGCGGCAGCCCTCGCCGTGCCCGAGGTTCTGCTCACGCTCGGCTCGCACGGAGCCGTCCTCTTCGCCGACGGCACCGACACGTTCGTGCCGGCCGCCTGGCCCGTGCTCGGCGTGCAGACGACCGGTGCTGGCGACACGTTCATGGTCGCCTACGCAACGGCGCGAACGGACGGGTTCGGCGCGCTCGAAGCCGCCGCGCGGGCGAGCAGACTGGTCGCCGAGACGCTCGAGGACCGGCGGCACGGACCGGGGTGAGAGCGGCCGTCGAGACCCTGCGCGGCGTCGCGGTCGTCGACCTCGACGAGGACGAGATCGTCGAGCTCGATGAGGACAGCACGCTCGAGCCGCGGCAGGTCGAGCTCTCGCTGCCGCTCCTCGTCGCGGCGGACCGGAGCGGGCCGCTGATCGTCGCGGTTGTCGCGCGCCGCCCGCCGCTCGTCGTCTCGCGCGACGCCGGCTCGACCTGGCACGAGACCGGCCACGGCCTCCCTCCGGGCACAGCCGTCGCGATCTCGCCGGATCACCCCGACCTGATCCTCTTCGCGAGCGACACCCGCCTCTACCTCTCCCGCGACGGAGGACGCTTCTGGTACCCGTCGGCAGTCGAGCTGACCGGGATCCGAGCAGTCGACTGGCTCGACGACTGAAGTTTAGGCTAGGCTAAACTTTGTGGCTGACGCGGTCGCTCCGTCCGAGAGACACACGCACGCCGCAGGGCTCGTCGCACCGGAGGACGTCCTTCCCGGCGAAGCGCGTGTGTTCCGGGCAGCCTCGGCCTCGATGGCAGGCGAGCGGCGCGGAGTGCGCGGCGTCTGGCCGTTCCTCGGGCCCGCGTTCATCGCCTGCGTCGCGTACGTCGACCCGGGCAACTTCGCGACGAACATGGCCGGCGGTGCACGCTTCGGCTACCAGCTCCTCTGGGTGATCGTCGCCGCGAACCTGATGGCGATGCTCATCCAGTCGATGAGCGCGAAGCTCGGGATCGCCACGGGCAAGAACCTGCCCGAGGTCTGTCGCGACCGCTTCCCGCGACCGGTCTCGGTCGGCCTCTGGATCCAGGCCGAGGTGATCGCGATGGCGACCGACCTCGCAGAGTTCCTCGGCGCCGCGCTCGGCCTCAACCTGCTCTTCGGGATCCCGCTCTTCGCCGCTGGCGTGATCACGGGCATCGCCGCCTTCGTGATCCTCGCCGCCCAGGCGCGCGGCTTCCGGCGACTCGAGGCCGTCATTGCAGGGCTGGTCGGGATGATCGTGCTGTCGTTCGCGACCCAGGTGTTTCTTGCGAAGCCGAACGCAGCGGACGTCGCGTCCGGCCTCGGGCCGTCCTTCTCCGGCCGGGAGAGCGTCCTGCTCGCCGTCGGCATCATCGGCGCGACGGTGATGCCGCACGTGATCTACCTGCACTCGGCCCTCACCCAGCACCGGCTCGTCGGCGCCACCGACGACGCCCGCCGGCGGATCTTCCGCTTCGAGCTCGTCGACGTCGTCGTCGCGATGGGGATCGCGGGCGCGATCAACGCGGCCATGCTGGTGACCGCCGCGGCCGTCTTCCACACCCGTGGGCTCGTCGACGTCGGCGACGACCTGCCGCGCGTCTACAAGGGCCTCGGCGTCCATCTCGGCAGCCACGTGAACATCCTGTTCGGGATCGGCTTGCTCGCCTCGGGCCTCTCGTCGTCGAGCGTCGGCACGCTCTCCGGGCAGGTCGTGATGCAGGGGTTCATCCAGCGACAGATCCCGCTCTTCGTCCGCCGTGCGGTGACGATGGCGCCAGCGCTCGTGGTGCTCGCCGCCGGCATCGACCCGTCCCGCTCGCTCGTGATCAGCCAGGTCGTCCTCTCCTTCGGCATCCCGTTCGCCCTCGTCCCCCTCGTCCTCTTCTGCGCGGATCGGGAGCTGATGGGAGTGCTCGTGAACCGCCGGGCGACGAGCGTCCTCGCCGTCGTGGTCGCTGCCGTGATCGTCACGCTCAACGTCTTCCTGCTCGAGCAGACTCTCATAGGCTGATCCGACAGCCGCGGCTGCACCACTAGAGTGGCCGCGACCATGGCACCTCACTTCGACCGCATCGCGACCGCCCCGACCTCGTGGGGGCTTTGCGAAGTCCCCGACTGGGGCGTGCAGCTTCCGGCCGAGCGCGTCCTGCCCGAGATGCGCGAGCTCGGCTTCACCGCGACCGAGGCCGGTCCCGACGGGTTCCTCGGCCACACCTCGGCCGAGATCCGTGAGCTGCTGGACCGGTACGAGCTCGAGCTCGTCGGCGGCTTTCTCCCGCTCGTGCTGCACGAGCACCGTGCCCTCGCCGACTCGCTCGAGTCGGCGAGACGCGTCTCCGAGCACTTCCGCACGGCAGGAGCGTCGTATCTCGTCTCCGCCGTCGTCGTCGATCTCGGCTGGTCGGCGCGGCACGAGCTCTCACGCGACGACTGGAGGCGCGTCTTCGACGGGCTCGCCCGGATCGACGAGATCGCCGACGACCACGAGCTCACGCACGTCGTCCATCCCCACTGGGGGACGCTCGTCGAGCGCCGCGACGACGTGCTGCGCGTGCTCGAGGGCTGCGACGTCCTCTTCTGCCTCGACACCGGACACTTCGCGCTCGGTGGCACCGACCCCGCGTGGTTCGCGGAGATGGCGGGCACGCGCGTCGGGCACGTCCACCTGAAGGACATCGACGACACGCTCGGCGCCCAGCTGCGCTCGGGCGCGATCGGGCTCGTCGCAGCGGTGAAAGCGGGCGTCTTCCGCCCGCTCGGCGACGGGGACGCGCCGATTGCGGAGACGGTGCGCATCCTCGAGGCGTCGGGCTACGTCGGTTGGTACGTGCTCGAGCAGGACACATCGGTCGTCTCCGCCGACCCGGCCGAGGAGGGGCCCGCCGGGGACGTGCGGCGCGGCCTCTCGTATCTCGAACGGCTGCTCGAGCAGACCGACGCATGACCGAAGCCGGTTGCAGGCTCGAGTCGCAACCCCGAGGATGCCCCAGTGATGAGGACGGATCAGTGATGAGGACGACCCAGTGACCGAGCTCCAGTCCGATCTGCGCCTGGCCCGTGAGGGCGGCCCGCGCGCCCGCACCCGGCCCGAGCACCCGATGTTCCCGGGAGGCATGGAGATCGGCGAGGAGGAGCTCGAAGCGGCGACCCGCGTGATCCGGTCGAAGAACCTCTACCGCCACTACGGGGTCGGCCCGGAGCCGCCGCACGAGGTCGACAGCCTCGAGCGCGAGTTCGCGGCACACGTCGGGACCGCATACGCCCTCGCGGTCAACGGCGGCTCGTCGGCGCTGATCTGCGGGCTGATCGGAGCAGGGATCGGCCCGGGTGACGAGGTGATCATCCCTGCCTACACCTGGAACGCGACGGCGAACGCCGTGCTCGCAGCCGGGGCGCTGCCGGTGCTCGCCGAGGTCGACGACTCGCTGACCCTCGACCCCGAGGACGTCGAGCGGAAGCTCACGCCGCGCACGCGGGCGCTGCTGCCCGTGCACATGCGCGGCGCGCCCGCCGACATGGACGCGCTCTGCGCGATCGCGAAGGAGCACGGGCTCGTCGTCGTCGAGGACGTCTGCCAGGCGGCCGGTGCGTCGTTCCGGGGCAGGCGTCTCGGCACCTTCGGCGACGCAGGCGCGTTCAGCCTCCAGTTCAACAAGATCATCACAACGGGCGAAGGCGGGGTGATGGTCACCGACCGCCAGGATCTCCACGAGCTCGCGATCGACGTGCACGACTGCGCCGGCTCGCTGCGCCGCGGCGCGGGCCTCCCGCGCTTCGCCGGCTGGAACTTCCGCGCCTCCGAGCTGGTAGGTGCGATCGGGCGCGTGCAGCTCTCGCGCCTCGACGGCCTGCTCGCGCGGATGCGCGAGAACCACGCCGAGCTCTCGGAGCGGATCGGCGCGCTGCCGGGCCTGACCTTGCGCCGGCCGACCGACGACGGAGGCGACGCCGGCGTCTGCCTGATCGCGTTCGCACGGGACGTGGCCACCGCTGCGGACGCCGTCGACGCGCTCCGAGCCGAAGGCGTCACGGCGTTGCGGATCTACGACCCCGACGTCGCCGACCTGCACGTCTACCCGTTCTGGAAGCCGGTGCTGGACGCGATCGCGGCGGCTGGCCGGCCCGCGCCGGACTGCCCCCGCACCCTCGACCTGCTTGGCCGGACGATTCACATCGACGTCTCGCCGCTCTGCGACGAGGTCGACATCGAGGAGATCTCGCTCGCGTTCCGCAAGGTCGCAAGGTCCGTGATCGCGTGAGAGTTCGGGTCGGGGTCGTCGGGGGCGGCGTCGTCGCCCAGGCGATGCACATCCCGAATCTCTCGGCACTCCAGAGCCAGTTCCAGCTGGTCGGCCTCGCGGAGCCGAGCGAGGTCGTGCGGTCGGCGCTCGGCGCGCGGTACGGCATCGGCGGGCTCCACGCCGACCACCACGCGCTGATCGACGCGGGCGGGCTCGACGCGATCGTCGTCGCGTCCCCGGCGGGAACGCACGTGGAGATCGTCCTCGACGCGCTCGCGGCCGGCCTCCACGTCTTCGTCGAGAAGCCGATGTGCATCACGCTCGCCGACGCGGACGCGATCGTCGCGGCAAGGGACGAGGCGGGCCGGATTGTCCAGGTCGGGACGATGAAGCGCTACGACCCGGCGGTCGAGCGGTTGCTGGAGGAGCTGCCCGACAGCGCGGCCGACCTTCGCTACATCAGCGTCGTCGTGAACGACCCCGAGTTCAAGCCGTTCTTCGACGCGAGCGACCTCGTCGCCGGCACCGACGTCGCGCCGGAGGTGATTGCGGCCGGCCGGGCGGCAGAGGCCGCGCAGGTCGAGGCGGCCGTCGGCTCCGCCGAGCCGGATGTCGTCCGCGCGTTCTCGGACCACTTCCTCGGCAGCGTGCTCCACGACCTCAATGTCGTCCACGGGGTGCTCGAGTGGCTGGGCGAGCCGCTCCCTCCGGCGGTCGTGTCCGGCGACTGGTGGAACGAGGGGCGTGCGGTCGCCGGCTCGATCCGCCTCGCGAACGGCGCACGCGGCGACCTCGTCTGGGTGCAGATGCTCGACACCTTCGAATACCGCGAGACGATCTCGTTCTTCTTCGGCGACTCGGTGCGGAGCCTGACGTTCCCGTCGCCGTGGCTGCGGCAGTTCCCGACGATCTACCGCCGCAGCGAGGCCGTCGGGCGGACGAACGTCGCCCGCGTCGCGACCTCCTACACGGAGTCGTTCGTCCGCGAGCTCGTCCACTTCCACGGCTGCGTCGCCGACGGCGTGCCGTGCCGAACCCCTCCGGAGCAGGCGCGTCTCGACATCGACGTGCTGACCCGCATGTTCCTCGCCTCCACGTGATCGACGTCTCCCTCGCCGCGGTCGGACTGCCCGAGCTCGACGTTCCGCAGGCACGCCCGCCGATCGGCGCGGACGGGTACGCGAGCCGGCTCGCCGCTCTCGCCTCCCGCGTCGCCGCCGATCGGGTCGTCGTCTACGGCGACCGCGAGCACTACGCCAACCTCTCGTTCTTCTCCGGCTTCGACCCCAGGTTCGAGGAGGCGCTGCTCGTCGTCGGCGGCGGGCGCCCCGTGCTCCTCGTCGGGAACGAGGGCTGGTCGTACGCGACGATCGTCCCCGCCGAGGTCGACGTCGTCCTCTGTCCGGCCCTCAGCCTGATGGGCCAGGACCGGAGCCGCGGCCCGCGGCTGCCCGACGCGCTGCGCGACGCGGGGGTCGCGATCGGGGCGTCCGTGGGACTCGTCGGCTGGAAGTCGCTCGAGCGGGCGGAGTGGGACGCGGAGGTTCCTCCGCTCGCCGCGGCCGGCTTCGTCGTCGACGCGCTCCGCCACCTCGTCGGCCCCGGCGGGACCGTCTTCGACGCCACGCCCGCGGTGATGAACCCGGTCGACGGCCTCCGAGCCCTCAACACCCCGGACCAGATCGCGGCGTTCGAATGGGCCGCCTCCCGCGCCTCCCGCGCGGTCGCCCGGATCCTGCTCGGGACGCGACCGGGTCTCACCGAGCTCGAGGCCGTCAGCTCGATGGGCTACGCGGGCGAGCCGCTCAGCGCTCACGTGATGTTCTCGTCGGGGCCGCAGGTTGCGGTGGGCCTCCGCAGCGCGACCGCGCGGCCGATCGAGCTGGGCGATGCAGCGACGACGGCAGTCGGATTCTGGGGCGGCCTCTCCTGTCGTGCCGGGCTCATCGCTCCCGCGAGTGCGCTCGACGCGAACGGCCGGGCCTACCTCGAGCAGCTCGCGATCCCCTACTGGCGAGCGATCGCCACCTGGTACCAGACGGTCCGGCTCGGAGTCACGGGCGGCGAGATCGACGCCACGATCGGCGAGACCCTGGCCGGTACGGGCATCGGCGCCGCACTCAACCCGGGCCACCTCACGCATCTCGACGAGTGGGTGCACAGCCCGATCCGTCCCGGTTCGTCCGACCCGATCGTGTCCGGGATGGCGCTCCAGTGCGACATCATCCCGGACACCACGCGCGAGCGGTGGGCCGCGAACTGCGAGGACACGGTGGTCGTCGCCGACGCGGCGTTGCGCGCCGAGCTGGCGGCACGGCACCCGGAGGTCTGGCGGCGCGTCGAGGCCCGGCGCGACTTCGTCCGCGCTCGACTCGGGCTCGACATCGCCGACGAGCTCCTGCCGCTCTCCAACACCCCGGCCTACTTCCCGCCGTTCTGGCTCTCGCCCGAGTCGGCGCTCGTCGCCGGCTGATCCGGACTACGCCGCTGCCGGCGCGGCCCTGCGGGTCAGCTTCCGGACGAGCCGGTAGCCGGCGGGCAGGATGAACGCCAGGAGGAGAAGTGCGATCGACGCCACGAGCACGAGCGCGGCGAGCGCATTCACCTCGGGCGTGATCCCGTACTTGATCTGCGTGTAGATGTAGATCGGCAGCGTGTTGGAGCTGCCGATGATGAAGTACGTGATCACGAACTCGTCGAACGAGAGGGTGAACGCGAACAGGGCCCCGGCGAGGATCGCCGGGAAGATGAGCGGCAGCACGATGTAGCGCAGCCGGTTGAAGGCGTTCGCGCCGAGGTCGCTGGCAGCGCGTTCGAGGTTCCGGTCGAAGCCCTCGAGGCGCGCGGCGACGAGCAGGAGCACGAAGGGCGTCGTGTAGAGGCTCTGCCCGATCACGGCGGTCTGCTGGGTGAGCTGCACGTGCAGCACGTTCGTGAACAGGATCAGCAGGCTGATCCCGATCAGGATTCCCGGAATCATGATCGGCAACGTCATCGCCACCCGGAACCCGGCGGGGAAGCGAAGGCCGCCGCGGACGAGCGGGAATGCGGCCATCGTGCCGAGCACGACGCTGATCGCCGTCACCTGCACCCCGACCTTGAGGGTCGTCCTCAGCGCGTCCTGGATGTCGGGGTCGCCGAAGACCTGCCGGTACCAGCCGAGCGTCCAGCCCGTGATCGGGAACGAGCCCGCCTCGCTCGCGTTGAAGCTGAACAGCACGAGCAGGACGATCGGGGTGAACAGGAAGACGTAGACGAACGCCCCGTAGCCCGAGAGCACGCCGCGCGCGGCCTTGCCCCTGCCCGAGAGGACACCGGCCTCACGCGCCATACGCTTCCCTCGTCCCGAGCGAGCGCCGGAACAGGATCAGCAGCAGGACGATGAACGCCGCCACGAGCAGCGAGAGCGACGCGGCGCGCGCGTAGAGCGCGTATTTCTGGAACTCGTCGATCTGGTTTCCGATCATGATCCCGTCGGTGCCCCCGACGATCTGGGGCGCGAGGTACTCGCCGAGGATCGGGATCAGGACGAAGATCACGGCCGCCGTGATGCCCGGCCGGATCTGCGGGATCAGGATCCGGCGCAGCGCCGTGACGGGCGACGCGCCGAGGTCCATCGCGGCGAGCAGTTGGTCCCAGTCGAAGCGGTCGATCGACGAGTAGAGCGTGAGCGCGGCGAACGGGAAGTAGAGGTAGACGAGGACGACGACGACCGTCCACCGGTGGTAGAGGAGCGAGAGGGGCTGGTCGATGAGCCCGAGCTTCTGGAGCGTGGTGTTGATCAGCCCGTTGTCGCCGAGGATGTTCAGCCACGAGTAGACACGGAGCAGGTAGCTCGTCCAGAAGGGCACGATGACGAGGACGAGCAGGAGCTTCTGCAGCCCTCGCGGGACGTAGCGCGCGAGCCAGTACGAGAACGGGAACGCCAGCCCGAGCGTGATCGCGGTCGACGCGAGCGCCACCCACAGCGTCGACCACATCGTGTGCACGTAGACGCTCTGGCTCGCGAAATAGCGGTAGTTCTCGATCGTCCAGTGGTGGACGACCGTGTAGTTGGAGTCGACCCAGAAGCTGAAGCAGACGATCAGCGCGAACGGGACGACGAAGAACAGGCCGAAGTAGACGGCGACGGGGACCATGCCGCCGTAGCGACCGATCAGGGAGACGGCCCGCGAGCCGCCTCCCTGCTCGGTGATGACGCGAACGTCGTCGGTCTCGGCTGCGCTAGCCGCCGAAGACCTCGTTGAACGCGTCGGTGATCGCCTGCGGGTTCCGTGCGGGACCCTGCAGGTGCGCCTTGAAGATCGTGTCCGGCTTCGTGTAGTTGAACGCGTCGGCCCGCTTCTTGTAGCCCCACTTGACGAGGAGCTTGTAGGCGGCCTCGTTGAACATCGGCCGGCCGTTCTTCAGGAAGTTCTGCGCGGCCCAGTAGGTCTGGCTCTCGACCGAGTCCATGAAGGTGAGGAAGACGTCCTTGTGCTTCGACGCCTTCACCATCTGCTCTCCGTCGAACCAGCCGAGCAGTCCTTCCTTCGGGTAGGCGACCTTGATCGGCGGGCCGCCTGCGGCCTTCACGCGCAGGTCGACGCCGAGGTTGCCGAGCCCGATCCACGCCGACTGGTCCTTGAGCGCGTTCACCGTCTCGAAGTTCTGGTCGACGATCTTGAGGATGTTCGGCTTCAGCTTCTCGAGCCACGCCTTGGAGCGGGCGATCTCCGGCAGCGTCTGGTCGTACGGAACCTTCGCCCCGGTGGCGAGGCCGGCGAACGCGACGAAGGTCTCCGGCGAGTTCTCGTAGACGATCTTCTTCTTGTACGCCGGATCGAGCAGCGCGTCGTACGAGTCGGGCTTCGTCTTGACGAACTTCGGGTTGTAGTAGGTCTGGATGGTCGACCACCCGTTCGGGTAGGCCATCGAGTTCGATCCGTCCTTCCAGATCGCGATGTCCCGTGCGGCGGGGTAGAGCTGCTTCGCGGCCTTCATGCCGTTCAGGTCGAACGACTCGGTGAGGCCGCTCTTGTGCGCATAGGGAACCCAGAGGGCGTCCATGGCAGCGATGTCGAACTGCGAACCCGTCGTGCGAATCGTCGTGTAGATCTCCGAGTCGGACGGCGCCAGCTTCGGATGACACGCGATCCCGGTCTGCTTCAGGGTCGTCTTCAGCTGCTGCGGGAAGAAGTGGTCGAACCACGTCAACCAGGCGAGCGTGACCCCTTCCGTGCTGGCCGCGCCCGCACCGCGCATCGTCGCTGCGAGAGCGTTGCTCGCACCGAACGCGCTCAGACCGGCTGCCGCCACTCCGCCGCGCTTCAGCAGCTCGGCGCGAGTCAGCGGCGTGTGCTCCTCACTCATCCTCTGCTCCCTCCTTGGTGTGTGCGTTCTCGACGATCACGACGGCGTCCTCTGGCTTCCACCAGAGCGCAACCTCCTTGTCCGCTTCCAGCGCCTCCAGGGACACATCCGCTCTGCCGTGAACGGCGACGAGCACCGGCTCCTCAGCGGCTTCGCACCGCACGGCGACGCGAGTGTAACTCCCTAGAAACGACTTTTGCACAGTGCGCGCCGAGATCGCTCCCTCGGGCGCCTCGTCCGGCGCGAAGAGGTGAATCGACTCGGGTCGTACCATCAACGTCGGCATCGAACTCGTGTCCCGTGGCGAGTCGCTCGGGACGCCGACCTTCGACCCGTCGGACAACGTGGCGACGCCCGGCTGCCCGTCGAGGGAGATCCCGAAGAAGTTCGACTCGCCGATGAAGTCCGCCACGAAGCGCGACGTCGGTCGGTTGTAGATCTCGGCAGGCGTACCGACCTGCTCGATCCGGCCGGCGTCCATCACGGCCGTCCGGTCGGCCATCGCCATCGCCTCCTCCTGGTCGTGCGTGACGTAGACGAACGTCGTGCCGACCTCGCGGTGGATCTGGGAGAGCTCCACCTGGAGACGCTTGCGCAGCTTCAGGTCGAGCGCCCCGAGCGGCTCGTCGAGCAGGAGGACGGCCGGCCGGCGCACGAGCGCCCTCGCGACGGCGACCCGCTGCTGCTGACCGCCCGAGAGCTGCGCCGGCAGCCGCAGGCTGAACTCCTCCAGGCCCACGAGCTCGAGCGCCTCGTTCGCGCGCTTCCTCGACTCGGCTCTCGGCACGCGGCCCATCTTGAGCCCGAACGCAACGTTGTCCAGCACGGTCATGTGCGGGAACAGCGCGTAGGACTGGAAGACGGTGTTCACGTTCCGCCGGTGCGGCGGCTGCCTGTCGACCCGGCCGCCCTGGATCCAGATCTCGCCGCTCGTCGGCGCGACGAAGCCGCCGATGAGGTTCAGCGTCGTCGTCTTGCCGCAGCCCGAAGGCCCGAGCAGGCAGAAGAACTCGCCGTCCCGGATCTCGAGGTCGAGCGGCCGCAGCGCGAGGTGGGTGCCGTACCGCTTGGAGACGCCCCTGAGCGAGATGCCCGGGGTTCCGGCGGCCGAGCCGGAAACGTCCGCCGTGACACGCGGGGCGGCCGCACCGGCCTCGGTCATGGGGGGCCGGACTGCAGTCCGCCTCCGCGCCGCGCGGCAGGCGGATGGAGCGTGGTCGAGTTGCGCACCGAGGGGCCACGCTGCCAGACTGCGCCGTCCGGTGTCAAGTGGCATGTCACGGGGGATGCTCCGTCTGGGCGTCGCCGGCCTGGGCGGGATCGGCTTCCTCCACGCGCGGAACGTCGACGCGCTGGAGCGAGGGACGCTCGTCGCCGTCGCCTCGGCCCGGCCCGGGCGCGCCGCGGAGGTCGCGGCCCTGCTCGACGCACGGCCCTGCTCGTACGAGGAGCTGCTCGCGGCAGACGATGTGGACGCCGTGGTCGTCGCAGCGCGGTCGGTCGACCACGCCCAGCTCGGCGCCGCCGTTCTGCGGAGCGGCAAGCACCTGTTCCTGGAGAAGCCGGGCGCGACGACGCTGGCGGCGCACGACGCTCTCTGCGCGGCGGCCGCCGAGCACCCCGAGCTCGTCGTGCAAGTCGGTTACCACCGGCGCTACGACCCTTCCTTCGTCGAGCTCCACCGTGCCGTCGCGGGGGGAGCGATCGGCGAGCCGCTGCTCGTGCTCGCGACGAGTCGCGACGTGCGGGCCCCGGAGCCGGAAGCGCCGGAGCCGACCGGCGGCTTCCTCGTCGACATGGCCGTGCACGACTACGACGCCTTCCGCTGGCTCCTCGGCCGCGAGCCGGTCGACGTCTTCGCGGCGCGGCAGGCACACGTCTACCCCGAGCTCGCCGACCTCGGCGACCTCGACAACGCCACGGTCACCGTGCGCTTCGAGGGCGACGGCATCGCGACGACGCACCTCTCGCGCACGGGCGCGTTCGGCCACGACGTCCGGATGGAGGTCGTCGGCAGCGAGGGATCTGCGCTCCTCGGCAACCTGCCCGGCGAGGAGAGCGTGGTGATCCTGACCGGGCGCGACCGGGCGGGCTTCCCGCAGGACTACCAGGCGCGGTTCCGGGAGGCGTATCCGGCCGAGCTCGAGGCATTCGTCGCCGCGTGCCTCGGGGACGGCACGCGCGGGCCCGGTCTGAGCGAGGACCGGCGCGCCCTCGCGATCGGGGTCGCCGCGCGGGCGAGCGCCGTCGACGGCGTCCCGCGGGAGGTCGGCCTCGACTGGCCGTGGATCCTGAACCCGGCCTAGATTCCCTCGACCGTGCGCCGCCGGGGTGAGGGGCCGGTGGGCGACCGTCTCCGGGCGCGGCTCCCTGCGATCAAGCCGCTGCGGACCGGCGTGCTCGTCCTGCTCCTCGCCGCCGCGGCGTCGGTGGTCGTCTACCGCTCGTTCCTCGGCGCACAATGGCGGGCGGCGGAGGTGCTCGCGGTGACGCTGAAAGTGCCCGTGCTGGGGTGGACGACACGCCAGGTGACGGCTGCGCCGCGGGTCGAGGACCAGCAGGTCGCGGGCGTGCCGACGACCGTGTATCGGCCGGGCGGCGGCAGCCGCTGGCCCGCGCTCGTGTTCCTGAACGGGGTAACGGCCCGCGGCCGCCATCACCCGGACGTGGAGCGACTCGCGCGCGCCCTGGCGCGGATCGGGTTCCTCGTGCTCGTGCCCGACCCGCCCGGGCTCGCCCGGGGCGAGGTCACGGAGCAGACGCTCGCGGCCGCGGTCGCGGTCGTCCGCGCCGCCGCCGACCGGCCGGACGCGCGCGGCGGGCGGGTCGGCCTGGTCGGCGTCTCGGTCGGCGGCTCGCTCGGCCTCCTCGCCGCCGAGGAGCCGAGCCTGGCCGAGCGGGTCACCGTCGTGGCGGGAATCGCGCCCTACTCCGATCTCGCCAACGTCGTCCGGCTCGCAACGACCGGCTACACGCTCGAGCAGGGACGGCTCGTCCGCTACGCGGCGCAGAGCTTCATGCCGCTCGTGATCGGGCGCTCGCTCGTCGCGGCGCTGCCGCCGAGCCCCGAGCGCAGCGCGCTGCTCGCGGAGCTGCTGCGCCTGCCCGACGACGCGCCCGACCCGCTCGCGCTGTTCCGCCGCCTGCAGCCCGGGCAGGTCGAGCCGAGCGCGCGCGGGCTGGTCGCGCTGCTCGCCAACCGGAACCCATCGCGGTTCGACGAGCTCTACGCGGCGCTCTCGCCGGAGGAGCGGGCAAGCGTCGAGCGTCTCTCGCCGCTCGCCGGCGCAGGCGCGCTGCGCGCCCCGGTCGAGATCGCCTCGGCGCCGCACGACAAGTACTTCCCGCTCGCGGAGACGCACGCGCTCGCACGCGCCGCCGTCCACACCCGCGTGCGGCTCACGGTCACCTCGACGCTCCACCACGCGATCCCGAGCCTCTCCCTCTCCGACGTCGCCGACCTGTTCCGCTTCGACGGCTGGGTCGTGCGCGTGATCCGCACGGCGCGCCGCTCGTGAGCCGCGCACCGCTCCGGCTCCGCACCAAGCTCCTCTACGCCTCCGACAGCCTCGGCAGCGAGGCGCTGCTCGAGGCCCGGGGCCTGTGGCTGCTCTACTACTACGCGCCGCCGGCGCACGGCAGGACGGCGCCGCTCCTCTCCCTCGCCCTGGCCGGAGCGGTGCTGACGGCGCTGCCGCTCTTCGGCGCGTTCGCCGACCCGCTCGTCGGCTACTGGAGCGATCGCACCTCCTCGCGCCTCGGCCGCCGGCTGCCGTTCATCCTCTGCGCGACGCCCCTGTGGGCGCTGCTCGCGTTCCTGCTCTTCACGCCGCCCCGCCACGCGGGCACCACGGCGATCGCCGCCTACCTCGCCCTCGTGCTCGTGCTCTACTCGCTCGCCAGCATCTCGAGCGGCGGACCCTACGAGTCGCTGCTGCCCGAGATCGCGACCTCGAGCGAGGAGCGAGTGAGCGTGAACGGGCTCAAGGTCTACTTCGGCGCGGCGGGCGGCGCGGTCGGGCTCGTCGGCAGCGGGCTGATCGTCGACCGGTTCGGCTTCCGGGCGATGGCGCTCGTGATCGCCGTGCTCGCGCTCGCCTCGCGGTACGTCGGCATGGCCGGAATCTGGAAACGGGCCAGCCGCACACAGCCGCCGGCGCGCATCCCGCTCCGGCAGGCGCTGCGCGCAGCGCTCTCCAACCGCTCCTTCCTCCTCTACCTGCCCGGCTTCGTCCTCTTCCAGGTCGGCCTGACGATGACCCGCGGCGTGCTGCCCTACTACGTGAAGGCGATCCTCGGCGTCTCGAAGACCGGCACCTGGGTGGCGATCCTCACCGCCGTCCTGATCGGCTCGCTCGTGCTCAGCATCCCAGCCCAGGCACGCTGGGCGCGGAGAACCTCGAAGCGGCGCGCCTTCCGGCGCGCGATGCTCGGCGCGACGCTCGTCTTCCCGCTGCTCGCGTTCGTCGGGCTCGTCCCCGCTGTCCCTGCCCAAGCCCAGATCGTCGTGGTCATGGCGCTCGCCGGCCTGCCGGTCGCAGGCGTCTATCTCTTCCCGGCAACGCTGACCGCCGACATCATCGACTACGACAGCCTGCAGACCGGCTTCCGCCGCGAAGCGACCTACTACCAGCTCCACAGCTTCGTCGAGCAGGTCGCGACCTCCTTCGCACCCGCCCTCCTCGCCGGCCTGCTCCTGCTCGGCGACACCGCCGCCAACCCTCTCGGCATCCGCCTCGTCGGCCCCGTGGCCGCACTGCTCATCCTCGCCGGCTACCTCGTCTTTCGCCGCTACCAGCTTCCCGACGACGTGCTCGCGTCACGCTGACGCGGCACGCAACCTAGGCGAGCGCCCGCACGATCTCGACGAGCCGCGCGACCTCGGCGTCGAGCCCCCGAAGGCCGTCCTCACGCGACGAGCTGCGCGGGTCCGCGGAGGGCGCGACCGTGAAGTCGGGAGTCGGCCGCCCCTCGAAGGCCTCGCCGTCGACGATGCCGTACTCGGTGTACGGCAAGGGCCCCGTCGCCGGCAGGGCGTCGAGCCGCACCCAGTCCGGGTCGATTGCGAGGACGGCCTCCGCCTCGAGCCGGTCGGCGTGACCCGGCCCGCCGGTCTCGAGCGGCAGCCAGACCGACTGGAAGCTCACCGTGGCGGACGTGTCCGTCTCCTCCTCCGCCACCCGGGCGAGCGTTCGCGCCTGGCTCGGCGCACCGTGGCCGTTCGTGATCACGACGAGCCTGAAGTCGTTCGCCTTCAGCCCGCGCACGAGCTCGCGCGCGACGAGGCCGAGCACGCCCTCGTCGACGTAGAGGCTGCGGAGCGGGTGCGCTGGGAAGTCCATCCCCATGATCCGCTCGTCGTCGGCGAAGCCCAGGGCGGCGACCCCTTCCACGACGTACCCGGGCGGGCGAAGCGAGTCAGCGCCGAGGAAGAACGGCGGCAGCACGACGCCGCCCACCTCCGCCGCGACCCGGAGCGAGACCGCGTGTGCGTGCAGCGCGTCCGTTCCGTACGGGAGGTGCGGACCGTGCCACTCGAGCGGCCCGAACGGCACGAACGCGATCGACGACTCGTCGCGCGCCGCCGCGATCTCGGTCGCCGTCATCAGCTCCGCGCGCACCACCACCTACCCGACCGGCCTCGAGCGGAAGCGGGCCACGGTCTCGGGCTGCGCTCGCGTCATGCGCTGGGGCGGCAGGCCGCGAAGGATCCATGCGAGGTCGTCGACGACCATCTCGCCGACGATCGGCCAGATCTCGGGGATGTTCCCGGCGCGGTGCGCGGAGAGCACGGTGTTCGGCGCGCTGCGGGCGCGCTCGTCTGCGGGGATCGGCTCGGCCGGAAAGACGTCCGTCGCGACCTTGATCCGTCCCGACTCCGCCGCCGAGAGCAACGCGTCCCAGTCGACGACCGCTGCGCGGGATGCGAGCACGACGACGCCTCCGGGCTGCATCGCGCCGAACTCGCGCTCCCCGAGCAGGCCCTGGTTCTCGGTCGTCACCGCGGAGAGGATGAAGACGACGCGGCTGCGCGCGAACAGCTCGTCCAGCGCGACGGGCGCCGCGCCGAGCTCGCGGACGACGGCGTCCTGCAGCCACGGGTCGTGCA
>Ga0187778_10000940_pt1 | contig 20865 bp, 19 predicted proteins | sample 1015_Q2_SP5_20_M_FD_132418 | JGI IMG/M metagenome (GOLD analysis project Ga0187778, IMG submission 132418) | Tropical peat soil microbial communities from peatlands in Department of Meta, Colombia - 1015_Q2_SP5_20_MG | ecosystem: Environmental > Terrestrial > Soil > Wetlands > Peat | place...
AATTTTTGCACAGAAGTAACTTCGGGGAGCGAACTCTGAACTCGCGCTCGGCAGCCAGCGAAAAAATCCGCCCCCGCCGAAAACCGCGGGGGACACGGCAGGGGGGAAGAGATCGAGCAAGTCGGGACTGGCTCGGCGGGAAAATTAATAAAAATCGTGGGAAGAAGTTTGGGCATGGGTAATGGTCAAGGGCAAAATTCTTTCTGCTTTAACGGAGATGACATGATCCTGATTCTGCAGAATACCTTCGACCATAAGAAATGGTTCGGAACTCACCAGCAGCCGGTTTTTCTGAAATAAATCGGGAGTGATGATTGCGTTCGCCACGCCGGTTTCATCTTCCAGGCTAAGAAAAACAAAGCCTTTCGCCGTCCCCGGACGTTGGCGGGCAATGACGCATCCCCCGGCGCGCACGCGTTGTCCATGGGGAATTTGACCGAGTTCACTCGCCTTACGAATTCCCATCTTTTCCAGGCGCGCTCGATGGTACGCCATGGGATGTGGGCCGACGGTCATGCCTGTGCCGCGAAAGTCCGCCACCAGCCGTTCTTCCGCATCCATGGGATCGAGCGGAGAAGCCTCGTCGGGCTCGGATAATTCGTCGAGCAACGGACCAGCGCGACCTACGGCACGCTCGAGTTGCCAAAGGGCATCGCGACGATGCAGTTTCCTCTGTCCCGTTCCCGGTTCCCGAGCAGTAGTCCCTGGAGAGTAGTCCATAGGGCTTAGGTTCCTTCCCTGAACATGGGGAGCGGGATGGGTGCCCGGCGGAATCGACGGGGTAGGAGAACCTTGCGACGGAAAGCGCGAGACCAAGTTTAAGGCTCCAATCTCGGCTAACGTGGTCAGCTCATCTTTGCGCAATTCGGGCACGCGATGAACCAGATCGCAGATGGAGGAGAAGGGAGCCAGATTCCGCTGCTCCACCAGAGCCCGGGCCGCTTCTTCGCGCAATCCACGGGCATAGCGCAGGCCCAGGCGCACGGCGAATGAGTTATCGGCCTCGGAGTTTGTCCCGGAACCAGGGTTCTTGGCCATCGGTTCCAGGGTGCAATTCCACTCCGATTTCATGCCATCGATGGGCAACACCTTCAACCCGTGCCGTTGCGCATCCTTCACGATCGTGGCGGGCCGATAAAAACCCATGGGTTGATGGTTCAACAGGGCAGCGGTGAAAGCAGCCAGGTATTGGCACTTCAAGTAGGCGCTGGCATAAGCCAGAAGCGCGAAGCTGGCGGCGTGGGATTCGGGGAACCCGTAAAGAGCAAACGAAGTAATGGAAAGGATGATCTGTTCCTGGGCTTCGCGAGCAATGCCATTGCGCTCCATCCCCGCGCGGAGTTTGGCTTCGATCTCTTTCATGCGGGCTGGGGAGCGCTTGAATCCCATGGCGCGGCGTAACTCCTCGGCCTCTCCGCCGCTGAAATTGGCGGCGATCATGGCGATGCGGAGCAGTTGCTCCTGGAAAAGCGGCACACCCAGAGTGCGGGCCAGCACGGGCTCGAGCGAAGGATGGGGGTAGGTCACCGGTTCCCGTCCTTGCCGTCGCTGCAAATACGGATTCACCATCTGTCCCACGATGGGGCCGGGACGAATGATGGCGACTTCGACCACGAGATCGTAGAAGCGCTCAGGACGCAGGCGCGGCAGGCAAGACATCTGCGCCCGGCTCTCGATCTGAAACATGCCGATCGTATCGGCGTTCTGCAGCGTGGCATAGACCCGAGGATCCTCGGCCGGCAAATGGGCCAGATCGACGACCTCTTGGTAGTGATGGCGAATGAGCTCCAGGGAATCTTCGAGCACCGCCATCATCCCCAGCCCGAGCAGGTCGATTTTGATGATGCCGAGATCGGCGCAATCTTCTTTGTCCCACTGCACCACGACTCGCCCCGGCATGGAGGCAGGTTCGAGCGGAACCACGGAATCCAGCTCACCCTGGCAAATTACCATCCCTCCGGAGTGTTGGCCGAGATGACGCGGTAAATCCTGGACGGCAACACATAGTTCGAAGTACTTGCGGAGACGAGGATGGTTCAAATCCAGACCCGCGTCCCGAAAACGGTGATCGAGGGTATCTTGCTGATCGCGATATTCCCAGGTGGAAACGGCGGCGGAAACTTTGTCGAGCGTCTCCGGATCGAAGCCCAGCGCCTTCCCCATTTCCCGTCCAGCCATGCGGCTGCGATAGGTAATGACATTGGCGGTCATGGCTGCGCCCCGCTCGCCATAGCCTTGATACAAATATTGGATGACGCGTTCGCGCTGGTCACCGCTCGGAAGATCCAAATCGATATCCGGCCACTCGCCACGCTCTTCGGAAAGAAAACGCTCAAAGAGCAATTCCATCTTGACGGGATCGACGGCGGTGATGCCGAGGGAATAACAAACGGCGCTATTGGCGGCGGAGCCGCGTCCTTGCACCAGAATGTTCTGCTCGCGGCAGAAGCGAACCAGATCCCAGACAATGAGAAAATATCCCGGGAGATCGAGCTTCTCGATTAATTTCAGCTCGTGCTCGATCTGGCGGCGAGCGCGGTCTTTGAGGTCTTCCGTGGCCTGCCCATAACGCTGCGCAAAACCTTCCCGCGTGCACTGGCGCAAAAATGACATCATCGTTTCGCCTTCCGGCACGGGGTACTTCGGGAATCTGTATCCCAGATCCTTCAGCGTGAACTTGAGCCGGGAGGAAAGCTCGACCGTGTTGGCCAAGGCCTCGGGAAGATCGGCAAAAAGCCTTCGCATCTCCTCCGGCGATTTCACATAGCGCTCGGAGTTGCGGGCCAAGAGACGTCCGGCCGTGGCCAGCGTGCAATGGTGGCGAATGGCCGTGAAAACATCACACAGCTCGCGCTCCCGCGCCGTGGCGTAGCCAACGCCGTTGGTGGCCAGCAGCGGGAGATCCAGGGAGTGAGCCAGATCCAGGGCGGCACGATTGCGAGCCTCTTGCGGGCGATGAAAATGCCGTTGCAGCTCGAGGTAAACGTTGTCCGGACCGAAGATATAGATGAGGCGGTCCAGAAAAGCGCGAGCTTGGTCCATACCCCCGTTGGTCAGGGCAAACGCGAGTGGGCCCTCGTCGCCGCCAGTAAGGCAAATGAGCCCGGCAGAATATTCTTGCAATTCCTCTTCGCACACAGCACCTTCTCCCTTGTCGGCGCGCAACTTCATGTTCGTGAGCAAGCGACAAAGGTTCTGGTAGCCAATACGGGAGGAGACCAAGAGGGGCAAGCGGAAACCAGGGTTGTTCCCCGTGGTTTTCAGCCCGCGAGAAATCCCCACCATAGATCGGGGAGAGCCGAAGGAGTCGCAGGTAACCTCGGCTCCTAGGTGGGCTTGGATGCCTGCCTTCTGGGCTGCCATGTGAAAGCGCGGAGCGCCGTAAACGCCGTCGCGGTCGAGGAGCGCCATGGCCGGCATATTCAGATTCGCGCAGGTTGCAATCAAATCCTCGGGCAAGGATGCGCCTTCCAGAAAGCTGAAGGCGGAGCGGCAGTGGAGCTCGATGTACATCGACCAAAACACCATCAACCCGGACGTGTACGGAGGGGAAAGGAAGCAAAATGCGAGTTCAATCCGTGGCTAGTCATAGGTTCCTTCGAGCAGCCATCGTCCGCGCAATAAATCGCGGACGAGGCGATAACACACAATCTGGGTCTCTTCTTGTACGGCGATATCCCACTCGTCGCGCGCCCATCCTTCCTTCTCCCACCAGTCTCCGGAAGAACGCCAGGGTCCTGCCGCCCAAAGAATCTCGCCCCCTAATTCTTCTCCTTGCCAGCAGGAAACATAGGTTGGCTTCCCCTCGAGCAGGGTTACGTTGGCCGCGAGCGGCGGACGGAACATGCGCAAGGCGGTAACCAGTTCCGTCGAACGCCTTTCTCGCTCGAGTGATGAATTCGGAAAGTTCTCCTGGTTCCCTCCCGATCCGCTCGGGGATTCGCGAAGGACAAAGGGTTGCATCCGGAATCCCTCCGGGCGGTGCGTATCCAGCAAGGCCAGAGATCCCACCCGGTCTCCTCCGACGATTCCCGCGATCTTGGCCAGGGTGAGTTCAAGTTTCTCGGGTTCCGGGGAAGGAGGAAGAAAAAGCCCGTTCTGCGCCGCTCGTGGGCGGGTGGGTTCTGCTGCCAGATGGATTTTGCGAATCGGGGCGCCGGGAGGATGGGCCCTCAAATCAAGCTGCAGCAGCTTGAGGAAAGCCTGGGCATCGAGCAGAGGAACGGGAAGGCGGAGAGTGCGATGAAACCATCTTGGGGAATCCTGAGGGAACGGGCGTCCCCGCTGGTCTTGACCACCTGGAAACTCGGCGCTTTCGACGGAATGGCCGTTTTGCAACTCTAAGGCTAGACGCAATTCCTGGGTCGCCAGGGCGCGGGCACGCAGACGAGCACAGAGTTGCTCCAGCATTCGGCTCAGCAAACAAGCCAGCGGCTCCAGCAAAACCAGGGAATATTCGAGCTCGACGGCTTCCTCAAAAACCAGAGGCGGTTCGCAGGGAACTAGCGTGCGCGAAGTGGTACCCCGGGCCAACTTTTGCAAATGCACGCCTCGTTGTCCCAAGCGTTCGCTGATGGCGATCTCGGGCAATCGGGCCAATTCTCCCAAACGGCGCACACCCCAGCGATGGAGAGTTTCGAGGATTGGTTCGGATTCTCGATGCTCGAGTTTTTCGGCCAACAAAACCTCCAGCGGCAGACCGCTCAGCTGCTCCGCCTCCTTCCCTTCTGGAATCACGGTCACGCCAGAAAATCCGTGGGCCGCCAGTACCGCCGCATCGGGATTTCCGGCGACCGCAACCTGGGCTTCCAGCCCAAGACCCGAGGCGCGCCGGGCCAAATCTCCCGCCACTTTGGGCGGAGGGCCGAAAAGCGTTTCCAGCCCCGCGAGGTCGAGGACGATTGTGTCCGGCGCGGTATCTTCCACCCGCGGCGAGAAGGACTGCGCGCAATCGAGCAGCGCAGCGTGAGCGGCGGTTTCGAGCAACGGCGAGCGAACCCGTAAGACAAGATCGACGCATGCTTCCACCTGAAGCTTGGTCATGCCAGGTTCCACACCCGAGCGCCGGGCGGTTTCATTAACCGCAAAAACTTTTTGTAAAGGAGCCTTGCCCTCGAGCACAGCGAAACCTTGTGCGCGCAGCTCCGGCTCCGCGCGCAGCAGCGCCGCAACCGGAAAATCAGGAACGAAGATGCAGGCGAAAGGCATTTGTCAGAATTGAGCGGTGGATTGCCGTTTGCTTCCCCCATCCATACCTCAAGAATGCAATGACTTCAGGCTTTTATCCCGCGCGAACCGACTGGGATGTGAATGCGGTGGTCAGAGATCTCGCCGGCTTGCGCTCGAGGCGCGAGCGAAGGACCTCAGTTTGAATATGCAGTCCTTCCAAAAGTTCGGCATGCGAGAATCCCCCGGAAGCCTGGAATTTCTTTGGAACTTCTGTGACATAACCTAAGCCGGGCCCTTCCCCGCTGGCCGTTGCATTCCTGTCTTTGGCTGAAAGTGAAGGGCAGAAAGCCGATGGCTTCTTGCTCCATGCCCTGGAACTGCCGCCCAAAAACTGCGCCTGCAATTTCAGTAGCAACGAAGCGCAGGTCTGGGCGCAGGGTTCTTGGGTAATGACAAAAAGTATCGTGGGCGTGTGCTCGATGGTGCGCTGAAAGCGGAACCAAGAGGTCAGAGGAATGCGCCGCGTCATCTTAAAAGGAACGTCGCCGAGATCAAGGACCACAAGTCCAAAGCCGCCACTTTGCAGGAGCAAGTCAGTAACCCGCAATGCCTGCCCGAGCGGAGTTTCCTTCCGCCGGCGCGCAAAATTCTTCCGCGCCTCACTTTTTTTCTTCTCGCCAGAGCCAGCCCCAGGCATCGTTGAAGAGAGTTGGGAATTTTCTATTTGTGAGTCGCACCGCACCCACAACAATTTTTCAAATCCCACTTCTGCAGCCGCCGCCAACACCGGATCAAAGACATCACTTACGTCCACCAAAGCGCACGCTTCCTGCCGCTTGGTCGCGGCCGCCAAGATGGCAAATAACAAACTGGTGCGGCCCGAAGACTGATTTCCGCACACCTCGGTCAGGCACCCGCGTGGCAGTCCCCCGGTTAGGACATCGATCTCCCGAATGCCGCTAGAAACCATTTCAGGAACCGGGCGTAACGCAAGCCGGGATGCCGGTCTAACTTCGGTCAGGTTGGAGATTGCTGCTATTCGTTCGCTAACCAGTGACGGGCTTTGGGGCATAACGGCGGCAAACGGGCGACGAACCGGCACATTCGCGAAAAGAGGAAAAGATGACATGAAGACCTCGGATTTCAAGGTGCAGTGCGGAGCCAGAGCCGCGAGGCAAATCTTTGTTATTTCGCTTTTTATTCGCCTACAAGAATTCTGCTACGGTTGGGCAGGGATGTCAAGAGCGCGGATAGTCACCACGACACCTAGTGTCTGGCGCCTACCCGAGCTAAGCCCAGTATCTTCCTTTGCTATAATCGCGTTGGCCGATGGCGCTATCGTCTAGGGGTTAGGACGGAAGATTCTCAATCTTCAAACCCGGGTTCGATTCCCGGTAGCGCTACCAGACCTTCCTAAGTTGTTGTATTCAGAACGGCTCTAGCCTGCCGAAGCCGCCACGAAGCCTGCCTTTCGCGATCCGATCAAATTCCGCAGGTGTCTGATTCCAGCAGATGGCTTCTACGAGTGGAAGCGCACTGCAACAAGCAAACAGCCCTACTGCTTCGAAGTGAATGAAGGTGAGTTGTTCGCTTTTGCCGGGATTTGGGACGGGTGGAAGAATGCCGAGGGGCAAGGGATCAAGACCTGCTCGATCCTAACAACGACTCCGAATGCCGTGACCTCTGCCGTCCACGACCGAATGCCAGCGATCCTCGATCCTGCCGCCTACGATCTTTGGCTTGATTCGGGAATGCAGGACGTTGCCGCGATCTCCGAACGGCTGAAGCCATACGACGCACACTCGATGCGGTGTTATCTAGTGAGCAGTCGTGTGAACCATGTGGGGAAGGATGATGAGGAATGTTCGCGACCAGTCGAGTCGCTGAGACTCAGACTCAGAACCAACTCTTTGCGTAGCACGGTTGTTATAAGATCGACGGACGACGCCTACCAACATTGGTGGCCTGCTCGAAGGCATACGCCATTTGCAGCGTCCCCCAGTCATCGTTGTACCGCCCGACGATCTGGATGCCAATGGGTAGCCCAGATTCCGAAAAAGCACACGGAACAGAAATCGCCGGATTCCCAACGACGGTGATGTAATAGGCTGATCTCATCCAGTCAATGTAGGTTTCCATCTTCACGCCAGCAATTGCCTCTGGGTGTGGCATCTTCACATCGAAGGGCAAAACTTGGTTGACGGGCAGGACAAAGAATTCGTATCGCTCCATGAACTGACGCATTCGATGATAGAGTGCTGTGCGCTTTGCCTCTGTACGTGAAAGATACGGCCCGGTAAGTTTGCGGCCTTCATTAACGTGCCAGTGAACGTACTCATTGACCTGATCGGGATGAACATCCGCTTTCTCGCCATATTGACGTTCGAAGCTCCAGTGCCTCCACGCTAAGAAGCACTCGTTTGCATCCGCCATATCCGGTTCTGCCTCCTCGACAATGCAGCCCATCGACTCGAAGACTTTTCTCTGTTGATGAATGGCTTCGATCACGGCTGGTTCCCACGGTAGACCCCAGTCTTTCACCATGGCGACTCGCACACCCTTGAAGCTACGCTCGCTCAACTTGCCCACGAACTGACTACCCGACTGGTCAATCGAGATCGGAGATCGACGATCAAATCCGGCAAGTACACTAAGGAAAAAAGCACAGTCGGTCACATTACGCGCCATGGGGCCGGAAACACTGTACGTTGTCCATCCCAATTGTGATGGATAGTTCGGTACACGTCCGGGAGAGGGTCGGATGCCCACAACATTGCAGAAATTGCCGGGGTTCCTGAGTGAACCTCCCATGTCGCTACCGTTCGCGAGGGGCACCATGCCACAAGCCAACGCAACCGCCCCACCACCCGTACTCCCGCCGCATGTCTTTGTTAGATCGAAGGGGTTAAGGGTCGCACCGAACACCGGGTTGAAAGTCTGCGAACCCATCGCAAACTCAGGAACGTTGGTCTTGCCCACAAGGATGGCACCAGCGTTCCTGATGCGCTCTACGACGAGCGAGTCAAAGGTCGGCACGAAGTCCTTGAACAGTGGGGAGCCATACGTGGTGCGTATGCCCTTCGTCTCCGACATATCTTTCACGCCAACTGGGAGACCATGGAGAGAGCCGAGGACCGTCCCTCTCGCAACCGCTTCATCCGCAGCCCGTGCCTGAGCCAACAATTGATTTTCAGGAACCTGAGTAACAATCGCGTTCACTTTGGGATTGATCTGCTCTATCCGCCGAAGATGTGCTTGCATCACATCGAGAGCAGAAAGCTTCTTCTGCTGGATCAGCGCGGCCATGTCAGTTGCTCGCATCGAGCAGATGTCTTCCTGTGCGTCTGATCCACCGTCTTTCGGGAACGCCGAGGAATTCAGAACACTTGCGGCAACGCTTGCCGTGGCGAGAGTCTGGAGGAAGGTACGGCGTGTCGGATTCATTGCGCGGATTATACGACTTTCCTAAAGACGGCAGATCGTTCGTGCTTCAGGAGACTAAGATCCGAGCCGGAGCGATGCTGCCGGCTAAAACCCACAGCGTTTAGCGAGGTTCAAAACACGTTTCGCACTGGTTGCACTGTGCGTGTGGGTCATAATAGCGAGCATGAGTCCGGTCGCTGACAGCCCGGTCATAGTTCCACATCGCGAGCTTAAGGAAGAGAAGAAGCCCGGCAAGTCGGAACCGCCTCGTATCCGCTGTCCACTATGCGGTTGGTCGCCTCGGAAGGAAGATCACTGGTTCTGCGAGTGCGGTCATTCGTGGAACACGTTCGATACTGGAGGCGTCTGCCCATGCTGCCTTCACCAATGGACTGAAACCCAGTGCCTCTCATGCAGCCGATGGTCGCCGCATTCGGATTGGTATGCGCGGTAACCGAAAAGTCTTTTCGTGAAGGACAGAACATCCGGCATTTGTCAGTAGTAGATTGGAGATCAAATACGGGAGCCGGAAGGTGTTGGATAGCAACGTCCTGACCCGTTCTGTTTGGGCTAAGGCTGGCACCCTAAAGTCGCCAAGTCGCGGTTGATTCTTCCACAAGCTGTGAGCCAATACCGAAGATTGCCGCATCGTCGTTACGCCTCTCCTGCGTTGGTCAAACAACTCATCGCTATGTTATTAAAAAATGCCCCAGACGGAGTCAGCAAAGCAACCTCACCGCAAGCTAACGGACGAAGGGATCGAAATACATCGCCAGTCGGGTCGGAGGAGGCGCGCTTTCGCGCTGGCCTCCGTCCGCCGCCCAAACTGCAAGTGCGGATTTCCCGCGTGCAGCTTTCACGAAGACTTAGCGACGCCAGGATGCAAGAGAAGGTATTAAGTAGAGTAGCCGGACAAGCTCATACTCGCCGTACAGCTTGGTCGCGGGCAGCTGCTTCCAGCCTGCGTTGCGCCAACGTTGGTACCGATGCGACCAGATTCGCCGCCGGATCCAACCGTCGAGACGTTGGAAGAGTTTTCGGACCTGGGCGCGTTTGTAATACTCGCCCCAACCCCGCACGAGCGGATTCAGCTCCGCAATCAGCTCCTTGGTCCGCAGAGGTCGCCCCCGCTTGGTTCGTTGCCGCACCTGGTCCATGAAACGCCGAATTGACTTCTCCTTGGGATACGCATACAGCGCATCCTGTCGGGCCTGACTACGAATCTGGCTCTCGGGCAGATGAAGCTTTCTGTACCCGCGCTTGATTTTGTAGCCGAGGAACTCGAAGCCGTACCGGACATGAACAATCCGCGTTTTCTGCGGATGTAGCTCCACGCCCAGTTGTTTCAGGATTCGGCGGGCCGCATCCACTGCAGCTCGTGCCTCTGCTGCCGATTTACAGGTGACCACCGTATGGCCGGGTGCTGGTACGAAACTTGGCCCTCATCAGGACGGATTGCGACTTTCTGCTAGCATTACAGTCCAATGAGCACGTGGAAACAGGATACTCGATTCGCTCTTCGCTCCTTCGCAAAGAATCCATGGTTCACTCTTGTAGCGGTATTGTCTCTGGCGATCGGGATTGGAGCGAACACCTCCATCTTCAGCGTGGCAGACGCGCTGCTGCTTCGTCCGCTGCCATACGACAACCCAGACCGGCTGGTGATTCTGTGGAATCGTTCCCCCGGCCTAGGCATCACCCAGGACTGGTTTTCCACCGCACAGTACTTCGACATCAGGGCTTCGCACCATGGGTTCGAGGAGATTGCGATCGCGATTGGCGGAAACTACAACTTGACCGGGCAGGGTGATCCGGAACGAGTGGGCGTCATTTGCGTCTCGTCGAATCTTCTTCGAATGGTCGGCGCTCGTCCGGCTCTCGGCCGGCTGCTGACCGCAGACGAAGATCTGCCCGGGCATCCGTCGACGGCGGTCTTGACTGACGGCATGTGGGCGCGACGTTTCGGCCGCGACCCGCACGTGATCGGCAAGTCCATCATCATCAATGGACAAATTTATGAAGTCGTCGGCGTCTTGCCGGAGAAGTTTTCGTTGTCACAAGAGGTTGTCCCTCTGCTCGACGGAACGGAACAGGTCGAAATTTTTCTGCCCCTCCCGCTCGCGCCCGCGGCCGCTTCACAAGTGCGGGACCATGAGGACTACAACATCATCGGAAAGCTGAAGGCGGGCGTCTCGCTGCAGCAAGCACAAGCGGAGATGGATATCGTCACGGCCCGTCTGCGCCGCGAGTTTCCGGACAACTATCCGCCGAACGGCGGCTTAACGTTCAGCATAGTGCCGCTCCTCGAACAAGTTGTGGGCAACGTGCGCCGCCCTTTATGGGTGCTGCTCGGTTCTGTCGGTTTTGTACTGCTGATCGCGTGTGCCAATGTCGCTAATCTGATGCTGTCGCGGGCCGTGGCACGCCGGCAGGAAATTGCTGTACGGACCGCCCTGGGTGCCAGCCGATGGCACATTGTCCGTTCACTGCTGACGGAGAGCCTGCTCCTTTCCCTCGGCGGCGGTGCATTGGGTATTTTGCTCTGCTTCTTCACTATCCAGTGGATCCACCTTTGGGGAACAAAGAGTATCCCGCGGCTGCAGGACGTTGGAATTGACGGACGCCTACTGCTGTTTACGCTGCTGCTCTCTGTTTCCTCTGGGGTTCTCTTCGGCCTAGTCCCGGCTTTGCGCGTTGCAAGGCTGGATTTGAATTCAAGTCTCAAGGATGCAGGCCGTGGCTCAGCGGGGACCGGTACGGTTTGGGGCCGTAGCAATAATCTTCGCCGGCTGCTCGTGGTTGCGGAACTGGCGCTCTCGGTCGTCCTGTTGATCGGCGCCGGACTTCTCATTCGGAGTTTCGCTCGCCTGCAGGACGTATCGCCCGGATTCAACCCTCGAGGCGTGCTCACATTTGACTTGACGATGACCGGCCGGAAATACAACGACAAACAAACCGTGCTGAATACGTATCGCCAACTCTGGGAAGGGTTCGAACACTCCCCGGGGGCGATCGCGGCGGGAGGAGTCACGTCCCTTCCCTTGAGCGAGGCGTTTGCCTGGACACCGATCACTGTCGAGGGTCGCACGCCGCTTGCCGGCGAGAAGTTTCTCAATGCAGATGAGCGCATCGTCCTCGGTCATTATTTTGAAGCCATGGAAATACCGCTGCGGCGTGGACGATTCTTCAATGAGCAGGACGACACTACAAAACCCGTTGTCGTCATTGTCGATGAGTACATGGCCAACCAACTCTGGCCGGGACAGGACCCGATCGGCAAGCGCATTCATATTGTTGAACTCCCCTCGAAGGACCCATGGCAGACGGTCGTTGGCGTCGTCGGTCGCGTGAAACAGGATTCTCTCGATTCGAACCCGCGGATCGCTTTCTACCTGGCCCACACGCAATTCCCCACTCGGGCCATGACGGTAGCCCTCCGCAGCCGCACGGATCCGGCAGCCATGCTATCGTCCACCAAGAGCGAACTGTACAACCTCGATCCGGATCTACCGATGTACCACCTTCGAACGATGGAACAGCGAGTGAACGAATCGCTGGCCCGCCGGCGTTTTTCGACGTTTCTCCTGGGAGTTTTCGCAAGCGTCGCGTTGACCCTGGCTACGATCGGCATCTACGGAGTGATGGCGTACCTCGTCAATCAGGGAACTCGCGAATTGGGGATTCGGATCGCCCTGGGCGCCTCGCAGCGCAATATCGTGACTCTTGTTGTGCGGCAGGGGATGACACTCGCTTTCTCCGGTGTGATGATTGGTTTGGCTGCGGCCTTCCCTCTTACTCGCCTCATTCGAAGTATGCTATTCGGCGTGGGAGCGACGGACCCAACGACATTTGTGGGGATTTCCTCGCTACTCGCGATGATCGCGCTGCTCGCTAGTTACCTTCCCGCACAGCGCGCCGCTCGAATCGACCCCCTGGTCTCGCTGCGCCGCGAATAGCCAGGAGGTCATGCGAACCTCCGTATTTCATGGTCTGACATCCTCGACTCACAAGTGAGCAAGCACACGCATGGTTCCGGGAGCAACTTCGTGCATCTGCCCGCCGAAGTTAGGATCATCGACATCCACTTAACTACTATCCGACGAGGATTCCGGACGAGTAACGCGCAAACCGGAAGTGAGAGATCATCGTAAGATTGGTACCACCACAAACCGCGCGATGTTGGTCCACGTTGCGCTTAGGTGGGAACCAGAATACACATAGGCTACAAGGAACATGCCTTCACCAATGTGACCCCAGCGGAGAATCGTTCTTACGTGAGCTTGGTTGCGCATAGCAACCTCCTGGTGCAAGTTCGACCTTCTTCTTTCTGCAATTGCTCTAGGCAACGCAGACACCTGGCACCGCGACTTTCCGGAACAAGTGCGGCGTAGCGACAGCCGAAGAGGGATAGACCGAGAGCTTGGCCCGGAATGCTGGATTCGTGAATGCAGCCCGGAAATGGCCGGTCGTTTCCCAGACTGCGTAGTTGAGATAAGTTGGACTTTCGCCGATGGCACGGTGAAGCTGGGTAGAAATGAAGCCCGGCTGCTGTTTCATGAACACCGCATCGTCTTGCCAGGCTTGAACGAAGTCCTGCTCGTCGGCCTTATCAAGCGTGAAGATGTTCACCAGCACGACAGGACTCGCATCAACTGCAAGCTGACGTTCAATCGGGAAAGCGGGGTCTAAAGGGCGTAACAGCGGCATCGTAGTCTCCTTCTTGAGTTGTGTATCGTGTCACTCTGGTATCATGAAACCAGATGGCAAACTACCATCTTGACAAGATGATGTCAAGATAATAATATGGTGACAAATGGAATACAAAGGCAAGAGAACACCGGCGGGTGATGCCTTGACCGGCCTCATTCTCGAGCTGTTCAGGCTCAACAGCTTACTGGTAACCGCGGGCGACCGGCTGGTTGCGCCGCTGGGGCTCACAAGCGCACGCTGGCAGATCCTCGGCGTTGTCGCCGCGACCGAACGACCACAGCCAGTTGCATGGCTCGCTCGCGACATGGGCGCGAATCGCCAAAACGTGCAGCGTATCATCAATGACCTGCAGGGTCAGGGGCTCGTCGCATTCGAGACCAACCCGCATCATCGGCGGGCGCAACTTGTCGTGCTGACCGACAAGGGGAAACAGACGTTCGATGCTGCCATGCGCTTGCAGGCCCCTTGGATTAACAAAGTCTCAGAAGGCCTGTTGGTTAAGGACATCCAGACAATCCACCGCGTCGGCGTGGCACTACGCAAGAAACTGGAGAGCAGCGAAGAGAAGGAGCGAGCCTGAATCCTGCCCTTGGTGCTCATGGTGGCGAATCTCGGCCCAAGGCATGCCCCCCATTTCTCCGGGCTTTGGGCACACCGAAGCATCTGTCAGTGGCGAAAAAATCGCGATGTCGCGAAACTCAGCTTCAATCTTCCGAAGCGGGTGAGGTGTTCTTTCATCATGCATTGGTGGGTCAATGAGTTTCCCGGACCGCCATCCAAGTCTGGCCCTTTTTCATACCGCTAGCCTAGCCTGGAGGTGGGGCGAGAAGAGCTGTTTGAGCGGGAAAGGCACAAGGAACCCGCTGCGCCATAGCTTGCGCTGGATTAGAAACTATATCTGAGCTTCTCTACTGCAGCTTGGCGTACTCGGCTTTGGCTTGCTTCAGGACGGGAACGGGGAGTAAGTGCGGTCGCATGGCTAACACGTAAATAGCGAATCCTAGATCACGCTGTCTTCTTCGCCTCGGGTACGAATTCAATAATTTTCCCACGCTCTTTAGGTGGAACCCACTTACCACTCTTGCGAAAGGTCTTCGGAATGTAGAACTCGATTATCTTGGCCACAGTCTTGTCCCTCATATCACTGGATCATCTGACCGCGTGCTTACTCCATAGTGCCTTTGCCACTCCCAACCACACTCGCAGCGAACAGACTCGCATAAGTGTAGTTTTCTCAGGAGAACCTTGCACCCCGTGCATGACCTCATCCATATAGAACACTTTCACTCCCTAGAAAGTTTTCAGAGTGTTTGAACGGTTGGATTCACGGAGAGGCAATAGTGATTCCCTATCGTTGTTAACAGATTGTCAAATGATTGTCGGCAGCCCGTGAATGGTGCAGCCTGGCGTACTCGGCCTTGGCTTGCTTGAGGATGGGGATGTCGGGGTCGGCATCTTTCCAGAGGGTCAGGAAATTCTGGTAAGCGGTGCGGCTCTTGCCAGTGTCCCCTGCCAAGCCATAGGCGCGGGCCAGACCGAGATGCGCCAGGGCACCGATGGTCTCGTTCGTAACCACACCGGGGTTGTCGACAATCCTCATAGATGGAATCAATAGCTGCCTTGAAAAAGCTCCGGTTCTTGCCGATAATCGCATTCACCCATGCCGAGAAGCACAATCAACTTCGACACCGTGCGTAAGATCGGCTTGGCGCTGTCCGGCGTGGAGGAGAGCACAGCCTACGGTTCGCCAGCGCTCAAGGTTCGTGGAAAGCTCTTGGCGTGCGTGCCTACTCATCGTTCGGCTGAGCCGGGTTCACTCATGGTTCGCGTGGGCTTTGACGACCGCACCGAACTGCTCGCAGCCGCTCCCGACGTTTACTACGTGACCGATCACTATCTCAACTACAGCGCCGTGCTGGTTCGCCTGTCCCGTGTCACACCCGATGTCCTGCGGGACTTGCTCGGCATGGCTCACAAGTTTGTGACCGCTGACGCGCGCCGTTCGACATCGCAGCACCGTCGCAAGCCTGCCTGATTCCCACTCTGAAGCAAGCCAAAGCGGAACACGCGAAGGTGCAATAGCTCCTGCTGCACTGGATTCGCTAAGTACCGCGATTGACCTCCCCGGCTGTCCGACCTAATATGCCGCGCTATTGGTCGTTTCAAGTCCCTCGGCGAGGGGATCATGAATCGAGAACGGGAACTGAGAATTTTGTTCGTGATGCTCGCTTGTTGCATGGCGGCATTGTCTGGGTCCGCAGAGCCGAAGAACTCCACGACTCTGCCTGCCGATGCGAAACAACAGGTGCTCGACCTTTCGAAGGAATGGGTGACTGCCGAGATTAAACACGACGCGAATAGTCTGCGACGTATTCTTGATGACAAATTCGTAGCCAGTTTCGGTGCGGAGAAACCATACGATAAAGAAACTTTCATCAAGTACATAGTCACTGGCGATGTCGATCCTACGGAATCTCAAACCCTGACGGACGAGACCGTCATCATCGACCAAGACACGGCAGTCGAGGTTGGCACCGACACTGTGCGCGGGACAAACAACGGCGCGGCGTATATGGTGGTCTACCGATATACGGTGACCTACATCCATCGCAACGGGCAATGGGTAGCCCTAGCCGAGCATTTAGTCAAAGTGCCGCAGGGAAAGTAGATTCCGAGAGGAGGTTTATGATGCGTCGAGAGTCGGCGCTGAAGATTGTGTTGGTGGTGGTGGGACTGTTGTTCACGGCGGGAGTAATCCCGCTAACAATGTTTTTCTCGCGAGAGCCTGCGGTGCCAATGATAATGAGCATCTATGTCACACTCGGAATTTTCTTGCTGCTGGCGGTGCGTGACCCAGCGGCGAATCGCAGTCTGATCGCCTTCGGCGGATGGGCAAATCTTGCGCATGCTGGAGTAATGGCAGCGCAGGAATACCGGAATGTGATCGAGCGCCGAGAACTTGCAGGAGTGGTTGTGTTCGCAATCGTCGGTGTTGTGCTGGTCGTGCTGGCTCCCGCAAAACAATCAACCGAGAGTAGGTCGGCGATCACTGCCTAGGTTCCCGGTTGGAGAGTGCTGCCAAACTGATGAGCAAAGGCTGCCGCATGCTCGGCTGTACCCTCCATAGAATGATCGCAATGATTGCCTTAGCAAAGTCCATTATCCTGTTTGCGTGCTTCGCTCTGACATTCGGGAGTGCCGGGGATATTATGGCGCAAGCTCGCCCGCCGCAAATTCTGTATATTTCTCGCGATTACCTGAAGGCGGACGCTGTAGCTGCAAATCGCAAGCTTGAGAGACGGGCCGAAGACCTCTGTCGAACGCTCGGCTTCACTCATCCTTATCTGACCATCGAGTCTGTCTCCGGACCTGCGGAGATGTGGTACTTGAATGGTTTCGACTCGCAAGCCGAGGTGGAGAATCTCACGCAGCAGTATCAGCAGAACACAAATTTACTGGCGGCTCTGAACGACATTACTCAGCAAAAGGTCGCACTTAAGCGTCAGGACTCGACCGAGGAGTTTGCGCATTATCGTTCCGACTTGAGTCATGGCGACCCGTGGATAATCGGGCGCGGTCCATTCCTTGTGATCGTGTTCTTCGAAGGCGAGCCACCGCTCAATGGCACGGTTTTTGAAATGAAGGACGGCAGAAAGATGCTGGTGCGAACGGCGAAATCTTCTTCCGATGCGCATGTCCTTGCCTCGTCGGCAGGTTCAACCACGAGGGTTTTTCGGTCATTTTTCTATTTTCGACCACTAGCGATGTGACGAACCCGCTAGTCGCGGGAACGGATCACCGAAAGGTCGATTGGAGGCAACCTCGGACGGACACTGCGCCCTACCGCTCGGGCTCGCGAGTCGGAGAAGCGGCAGACAAGGGCTTGTGGTAGCGTAAACGGTTGGCTGCGGCAGCGAGGCGACCGTGAGATGGATAGGTAACGCTGAGGGATCGAACCCCGTTCTTTGTCCCAGTTTGTCCCAAAAAATCGCTGAAAACGCCCGTTGCATTTCACCATTATTTGTGCAAAAACGGAGCGGTCAGAAATTGGCGTTCTCGGGCTGATCGTAAGTTCCACGTGCGAAAAGACTAAGAATTTCCCATTTTTCTTGGCAAAATTCAATGGGTCACAACTTCGATTCCCGGTAGCGCTACCAATGCTTTTCTATCCTCTTGATCCGTAACGTTTTCCCCGAAACTCCTCTCGCCCGTTGAACCAAGAGAAGCAACTGCAGAAGCGGAGCCGCGTGCAAATCGGCGCTACCGCGTTCGTGGGGGCCGCGCTTCTCTATGTCGATGGTCCTGCGGCCCACCCTGGAATGAAAGAAAACGTTCTCAAGGTTCTTCGATTCCAAACAACTTGCGCTGCGTGAAATGGGGGAATCGGCGGTGGGACCTCGCGGAGCGCCGCCGAGTCGAACCGCGGTTAATTCTACGTTCCGGTTCCGGCCAGCGTGACCATCTGCGGGCTACCGCCTCCATCATCGAAGATGCTCACCGCTGCCGTCCTCGTTCCGATGGCCGTCGGTGTGAACGTCACCGTGATCGTTCATCTCGCCCCAGCGGCGATGCTCGTGCCACAGGTTTTTCCTGCGTGAAATCCCGGCATCCGCTCTGGTGATGCTGATACTGGTAAAGTTCAACTGGCTACTACCTCATTGGTCAAGGTTAGCGTTTGCGACGAGCTGCCGCTGCCGACCGCCACCTTGCCAAAGGCCAGTGATTTCGCCGATACATTGACGAATGTCCCTGTTCCGTTGAGCGTGACCGCTTGTGGGCTTGTGGGATCCGAATCACTGATGCCCAGCACGGTTTTTCTGTGTTTTATGTCGGTAGGTGTGAAGATAACTGAAATCGTGCAACTGGTATTCGGCGCCAAGGAACTACCGCAGGTATTGGTCTGGACAAAGTCGTCGGGATTGGCACCGCTCACATAGATCGTATTAATCGTCAGCAGCCCCGAGCCATTGTTCGTCACAATAATCGTCTTAGGTTTGCCTGTCGTGTCAAGCGCCTGCTGCGATAAGCTCAGGCTCTGGGGGAAACGCTCACCAAGCCCAGGGGAGCAATCTTGCTGACAAATGCGTCATTGGGCCCCTTCCACGATTGTTGCAATGCCAAGAGGGTCGTGTGGAAGTTCTTCGATGAAGCGTCCTCGCGCTACCGAGGGGGGCGTGGAGGTCGTTGATTTGCTCGATGCTAAACATGACTGACGCGGCCTTCGAACCGATCATCGTTGCTTAGGCCTTGTCCCTGCGGCGTGCGCGCGGCGGTAATTCCTGCCACTTGCTACTGTCTTCGTTAGCCTACAGTCCGAGGGTGAAAGTCTGGATTCCTAAAGCGAACGGCGGCGGCCACGACTTTTGGGCGATAGTGGCAAGGCAAACCAGGTTATCAGGGCATTATTTTAGCCATCATTTGATGCTATAATTGATGTGGAGTTTCTTATATGCGAACTACAGTTGCCCTCGATGACGACCTCGTGCGCACAGCCCAGGAGTTCACCGGTGTCGCCGAGAAAACGGCTCTAATTCGGGAGGCTCTCAAAGCCCTCATCGAGCGGGAGAGTGCTCGCCGGTTAGCCTCCCTAGGAGGCACGATGCCGGGCTTGAAGAACGTTGTGCGCCGCCGAGGCGAGACTAGGATGCGGCGCAATTGATTCTCGCGGACACTTCGGTCTGGATCGACCATTTCCGTTCGGGCAACAAAGACCTGCAGAAGGCTCTGAACCAGGGGCAAATTGTGATTCATTCGTGGATCATTGCGGAATTGGCCCTCGGGTCACTGCGCGAACGCGTCAAAACGCTTGCCATGCTGGATCTCTTACCTCAAGTGCGCGTGGCACAATTGAGTGAACTGCGGGTCATGATCGAGGCTCGTCGTTTATACAATCTTGGCATTGGTCTGACCGACGCACAGTTGATCGCTTCCGTCTTTCTCAATCCGCCCACGCTTCTGTGGACAAGAGATAAGCCGCTCCGCAGGGTCGCCGCAGCTCTCGGCATCCACGCTGCTTTGACCTGAGAGACAGCTGAACGCTGGGGAGAAATGGTGGCCGGACCGCAGGACCGGCTCGCTCGGAATCAAAATTTCATTCCGGTTCGTTGCTGTGGGCCATGCCCAGGCTTCCACGCCCTTTTTCTTTCTACTCCTGCCCGCGCAGCTGGATTCCAGTGATATTAGCTGCCCTTTGGCGGAATGGAACAGGTTGACTTATGCGGCCTTACGGTGGATGGCGGTGGAATCTCCGAGGCGTTCTCTCTCGGTGAAACCGCACCTCGGACAGGCCGTGAGGTCGGCATCGTAGTACATATGGCATCTCGCGCATGGCAGTCCGAGAAGCTTCGGTTTCGCGGCATCATGCATTTCGGAGAGGACCGACTCGGGGCTTTCATCGCTCCAAACATCCGCGCCGCTTTGCCGGCCGACGTCGATGCTTACAACTTTTTCCCGCAAACATCGCCTCCCCCGGAGAAGATTCATCGAGGCCTATTCATGTTCGTACAATGCGGTTAGCGGCTTTGTCAGTGATTCGATTACGGGAATGCTGTGACGCGCGTTACAAAGGATGGGGTGGTTGCCCGCCAGAAGGCGCGACGGGACTCACCTATTAAGGTTCCCAGAAGGCGGCTCGATTATGCTGTCGCTCGCGAATCAGCACCACGTCGCTACAGACCACCGCCTTGCTGTCCGGCGCGAACCAGACGTTTCTCGAGTGCGGCTTCTGGAACCTTCCGTGTTTGGTCGGACGAGTAGCGAGGTCGACCAGAGCAAGACTGTCGGTGATGCCAGACGGGTTAAGCCCTGATCACGGCAAAGTCGCGGTGGTTCCAAGCCTATGGTTCGCGAGGTTTCGGGACTCTATTTCCACTCCCAAACCTTGGCGTGCGTACTTCCCTTGGCGTCGACCTCATATTCAAAAACACCTGCCACAGTGTTCAGCTTCGCCAGCTTCTCGGAGGTGGTGCGATAGTAGAGGATGCCACGATAGCTCACGGCTCCGCCTTCGCCAAACTTCCCGAGGCCGGACCCCTGCCAAGCCAAACCGTCGCCTGCCGCGCTCATGTACAGTCCACTACCTTCTCCGTAGATGCTCCCATCGGACCTGACCTCAGAAACGTAGGTGCCAAAACCGTTCACTTCCACTCCCAGCATCTTGCCCACGTCCTCGAAGCTTACTTCGACCTTGGGCGGGTTGGACGACAGCACCCTTCGTACGATTCGTTTGCCGCGAGTTTCACCGATCAGTTCTCCAAGCATCGGACCAGTCTCCTTTTCGATGGATTTTCGATTGGTTGTTGACCCGGAGTTTACCAGGGGTCGCCGTCCCAATAATCATTGGTCGGCAGTCTACAATATAACGAGGCGCTGCTCCACTCTCCTGTCAGTTCTCCCAGGCGTTGGCGGTCTCACCGTGAGCGAGCGGTTGGCTGCGGGTGAGTAGTGGTGCTAAACAGCGCATTCAAGGCGTAGAGCCGGCCGTCGCGCTTATTTTGTATCCGAGAACCTCAGCGGCATCGTCACAGGATTGGGGAAGCCCACTTCTCGAATCTCCAGATCGGT
>Ga0187778_10000941_pt1 | contig 20860 bp, 15 predicted proteins | sample 1015_Q2_SP5_20_M_FD_132418 | JGI IMG/M metagenome (GOLD analysis project Ga0187778, IMG submission 132418) | Tropical peat soil microbial communities from peatlands in Department of Meta, Colombia - 1015_Q2_SP5_20_MG | ecosystem: Environmental > Terrestrial > Soil > Wetlands > Peat | place...
GCGAATTTGTCCGGCATCGGCCTCGAGCAGCGGCAAGTCCGCGGCGAGCTGCAATTCCACTTGTGTCGCGCCGGCCCTGGCGCCCGGCACGCCACTGCCGGCCTCGAAGCTCTCGGCGCCGTAGAGTGCGCCGACCTCCTCCACGAGAGCGTTCAAATCGAGCGGGGCGGGCCGCGCCGCCGGCAGCCGCGCGTAATCGCGAAACTCATCGACCATGCGCTTCATTGCGGCCACCTGGCTCACAATGGTGGAGGTGCCCCGCTCGAGCACCTGCAGCTGCTGCGGGTCGAGGGCGGCGCTGAGCTTCATGCGCAGCCGCTCCGCGGCGAGCTGGATGGGCGTGAGCGGATTTTTGATTTCGTGCGCGAGGCGGCGCGCGACCTCGCCCCAGGCCACGGCGCGCTGCGCGGAGATGACCTGCGTGATGTCGTCAAAGACCACGACATATCCGAGGCCATCTTCCAGCGGCAGGCGCGAACCGCGCACGAGCAGCGCCAGCGGCGCAGCATCGGGCGGGGAGCCAAAGCGCTGAAGCTGCATTTGCTGCTGCCAGGAATCTTTCGGAGTCGCAACCAGCGCCTGGTCGCGAAATGCACTCGACAAGAGCTGCGCGAGTTGCGGCATCGCCTCTTGCAGCGGCCGGCCCGCGCGGCTGGCCAGTGGCATGCCCAGAATCCGACCGGCACCGTAGTTGGCCGTGACGACGGCAAAATTCTTGTCAAGAACGATGACCCCGGCCGACAGGTTCGCCAGCAAACGCTCAAGGTAGGCGCGGGCCGTCTCCAGCTGGCGCGAGCGCGTCTCCACCGCGTCGCGGGCCTCCGTGAGCTGGCGCGTCATGGCATTGAAGGCCTGCGGCAGCAAGTTGAGCTCGTCGTTGCCCGGAAATTCCCGGACCGGGCGAAAGTCGCCTTCGGCCACCGCCTTGGTACCCGCGGCCAGCTCGACCAGCGGCGCCGTCATCGAGGAGGCGAGCAGCACGCCGGAGGCAATCGCGGCAAACACCGCAAGCAGCAGCGTGAGCGTCAGGGTAAGCCGGTAGATGCCTCGCAGTCCCGAGCGCGCGAGCGACAGCTCCTGGTACTCGCCGTAGCCTGTTTGCAGTGTCTTTGCGTTGGCGGCCACCGCAGGGGCGACCGTCTGCGTGAGCTGCAAGAAGCGCGGCTCTTCGATGTGAATCGGCCCTGCCAAGGGCAGATGCAGGCCCGAGCGGGCGCGGGCGTCGGCTGCCGGAAGCGACGCGCTGCCAAATCCGTGCTCGCTCGTTCCGAGCGGGATGGGAACGATGACACGGGTGCGCAGACCTGCGAGCGGCTCGGTGGCAAGTTCGTCGCCCTCGATGAGCGCATAGCCGCCGGCCGCGAGCGCGCTGCGCAGCAGCGCCGGAGACGGCAGCGTGGGCGCGAGGTCAAAGCCCGGAGCGCTACTGGACCAGACGAGCTTGCCGCTCGCGCTCACGATTGTGGCCTGCTGAACCCCCACGCGCTCTCGCAGCCGCTCCAGGTCGCGGGGCCCTTCGGGCGCGGAGACGTCGACCAGCTCCAGCGCCATGGCACGCGCCTTGGCTTTGAGCTCGTCGCGCTGCGTCTCCAGGACTGCGCGGCCCAGCGACAGACCCGACTCCAGCGCGCCTTCGACTTTCACGTCAAACCACGATTCGACCGAGCGCAATAGAAACTGGGACGAGACCACATACACGAGTGCGCCCGGCACGACCCCCATAAGCGCAAAGGCGATGGCGAAACGCGCCATCAGGCGCGCGCCGAAGCGCCGGGCGCGCACGCGGCGCAAAAGCCGCACCGCCAGCGCGGTGACGAGCACGAACAACACCAGCGTGATGGCCCCGTTGGCGGCCAACAAGATCGGGTAGTTGCGCTCAAACGCACGGGAGTTGCTGCTGGCCGAAGTGAGCACGAACAGCAACACGCCCGCCAGCGATAGGCCGGCAATCAGGCCGTAGCGGATGATGCGGGACATGGTTCAGGCCTGCCGTTGCGGGTGCTGCACGAAATCGTCGTCAGTTCGGGCTGTCGCTCGTGCGCGTAAGTCTGGACCAATCCGACGCCAGCATCCAGTCCGGATCGGTCAAGGCGCTGACTTGAAAGGGTTTGGGCAGCATGGAAGTGTCCAGGCGCATGCGGATGCGACCGTGGGTGTTGCTGCCCTCGAACAAGTCGGAATCGCCGATGCGCCACTGGGTCACGCGTCGCATTGTGCCCAAGGCCTGGTCCAGCGAATCAAAAGGCTGCGCCAAGGCGCCTCGCGCCAGCCGGTACTGGCGCGTGAGAGGACTGAAACTGAGGCGGTATTCGATGGCATCGTCGAGCAGGTGCTTGTCAAACCAGTACCAGCGGCTGCGCGTGACCTCCACCTCGATCACGAAGTACAGGGCGATGCCATGGTCGACGGCCTCGCGCAGCGACGACGGGAGCTCGAGCTCGAACTGGGCGTCAACGAAGGTGCCCGGATCGGCGCCGGAGCGCATGCTGAAGGCTGCGTGCGAAACCGTGATGCGATCTTCGGCCTGCGCGTGCCACGGCGCACCCGCCAAGGCGAGCAGCAAGGCGACGCACCCGACACGGCTCCACAGCCGGCGCGCAGCGGCCAAGGCGAGATGGAAGCGCTCTCGGACTTGGCCACCGTAGGAAAGAGCCGATGCGCGCATGTTGGTCTTAGATCTTTTCGAGCAGCGCGTAAAAAAAACCGTCGTGCACAACGGGTTCGGCCCCTTCCAACCAGGCTTTGGCGGCGTCATCTGCGAAACTGGGCAGCAGCTGCACACCGGACAGATCCCCGCCGGGAAGCGCGAGCCGTCGCGCCCCGCGCTGGCGGCGCACGAATGATGCAATCTGTTCTCGGCCCTCTTCGGCAAAAACCGAACACACCGCGTAGAGCAATCTACCAGCCGGAGCCAGCAGCGGCCACAGGGCATCGAGCATTTTGGCCTGCTGCGTTGCCAATTTCGCAACATCGGCGGCTCGCCGCAATAAGGGGATATCGGGGTGGCGGCGCACCACGCCCGAGGCCGTGCAGGGCGCATCGAGCAAGATCCGATCGTAAGGCGTTCCGTCCCAGTACGTCTGCGGACGAAGCACGTCGGCAACGAAAACGCGCGCGCGCCCTGCGCCCAATCCGAGGCGCTGCAGATTCGCATCGATGCGCGCCGCGCGTTGCGCGTCGACTTCGACGGCATCGACGCGACAATCGCCCAGCTCGAGAAGGTGAGCGCACTTTCCGCCCGGCGCCGCGCAGGCATCGAGCACGCGCATCTCTTCGCCCACGTCGAGCCAGGGCGCCGCAAGCTGGGCGCCTGCGTCCTGTACCGACACGACACCCGCGGCAAATCCCGGAACCCGGTCAACGGGCATCGCGCGGTGCAACCAAATCGCGGAGGCGCCCACGCGACTTGCCTGCAGTTTCGCAGAGGCAAAGTCGGCCAGAACTTGCGCCGGCGACGCTCTTCGACGGTTCACGCGCAAAACCAGAGGCGGTGCCCGGAGCTGCGCGGCCAAAAGCTCGTGCGCGCGGTCCGCGCCGTACTCGGCCTGCAGCCGCTGCAGCCACCACGCGGGCACGTTAAAGCGCCGCGCCGGGTCCGCCGCGGCCTGCGCCTCGAGCTGCTCGCGCCGTCGCAAGAATTCACGCAGTACCGCATTGACCAGCGCCGCGGCCGCCGCGGTCGACGCCTGCAGGCGCGCTGCGCGCACTGCCTGATCGACGAGCGTGAATTCGGTGTAGGCACGCGCGAGCAGCTGGGCCAGGCATACGGCCAGCAAAGATGCCACGGGCGCGCTCGCGGGCCGATGGAGCAGCTGCCCGAGAAGGTATTCGAGCATGGCGCTTCGACGCACCGCCGCCGCCGCGATGTCGCGCACCGCGCCGCGCACACTGGCGTCGTCGCGCCGCTCGGCCGGCACCTCCTCGCGCAGCACGCGCTCGAGCGCCGGCTCCAAGGACTGGCCCGCACGCACCTGCGACCAGACCGTGCCCGCCCACGCGAGCGCATCGGCCAATGCCGCAGCGCCCGGGCGCTTGGCCTCCTCAGTCGTCATCGCCAGCTTGTTCGGGCGCGCCCCATCGGGCCCCCACCGCAATGGGCGTGCGCGCCACAAATTCGCGCGCCTCCAGACGTCGGCCGCCGGCGCGCTGCAACTGCTGCAGACACAGCGAGCCCTCACCGCATGCCACAACGATGCCTTGCGCATCGACGGAAAGCACCGTTCCAGGCACCGGGCCGCGGACCGCGTGCGAAGCGCCGCCCGGCGCCCGCGTCGCGTGGGCGCGCCAGATTTTGATGGTCTGGTCGCCCATCGCGCTGCACGCCCCCGGAAACGGGTCAAACGCGCGCACGCGGGCTGCGAGCCGCTCGGCGCAATCGTTCCAGTCGATCCATGCTTCGGACTTCTCGACCTTGCGTGCGTAAGCGACGCCCTCCGACGGCTGCGGCCGCGGCTGCAACTGCCCGCTTGCGATCTGACGCAGGGCCGTCACAATCAGCCGTCCACCGAGCTGGGCAAGCTGCTCGGTGAGCACTCCCGCGGTAATTTCGGGGTCGATGTCAACGGCCTGCATCAGAAGGATCGGCCCCGTATCCAAGCCCTCATCCATCTGCATGATCGTTATGCCGGTGCGCGTGTCGCCGGCTTCGATGGCTCGCACCACGGGTGCCGCTCCGCGCCAGCGCGGGAGCAAGGACGCGTGAATGTTGATTGCCCTGACGGCGCCGCCGCTCACGGGCAATCCGCGCGGCAGTTGCAGAACCGAGGCGGGTAGCAGCAGGCCGTAGGCCGCCACCACCAGCACGTCGGGCACGGCGGCGCGCAGCTGCATCAGCGCCCGCTCGGCTTCCTGGCCAGCGCGCTCCACGCGCAGGCTCGAGGGCGTGATTACCGCGATGCCGTGCTCGAGCGCCAGGCGCTTGACGGCGCACGCTTGCACGTGCTGGCCGCGCCCCGCGGGCCGGTCGGGCTGCGTCAGCACCAGAGGCACGTCAAATCCCGCGGCCAGCAGTGCCTGCAGCGCGCGGGCCGCGAAGGCCGGTGTCCCGGCAAAGGCGATGCGCATGAGCGGCCGGCCCTTCGCGCGCTAGCTGCGCGCGCGTCGCTTGCGCAGCTTGGCGCGCACCCGCGCCTGCTTGAGCAAGGACAGATGCTCGACAAACACGACGCCGTCGAGATGATCGATCTCGTGCTGCACGCACACCGCCAAATTGCCCGTGCATTCGAGCTCGAAGTGCACGCCTTCGACATCTTGCGCGCGCACCCGAATCTGCGCCGGCCGCCGCACCAGCTCGTAGATCCCCGGCACCGACAAGCAACCCTCCTCACAAACGGCCAGTTCCGAGGACGTCCAGGCCAGTTCGGGATTGACGAAAACCCGCAACTCGCTTTTGGACTCCGACAGGTCCATGACAACCACCCGCTGGAGCACATTGACCTGCGTTGCGGCCAAACCCACGCCAGTGGCACCATACATGGTCTCGCTCATGTCGCGCACAAGCGCACGCAAAGCATCATCAAAGACCGTGACCGGCTGGGCGACCCGATGCAGCCGCGGATCCGGGTATTCGAGTATCGTCAGTACGGCCATAGCCTGCGGTACTAAACGCGGAAATGGCGGGGAATAACCCGATACAGTGAGCGAACCATCCGCAAAGATTCGTTGCGACCGGCGCCCATTCGGTGGAAAATTTCGACTCCGGGCCGCTGGCGCAGCACGGTGCCACGAGCCGCGGACGCGCTACGGACTACTTCGATGAAGGCCCTACCAAACATGACGATCGCCTGCACGCATCACTTGCTTTCCCTGGCTCGCCGACTCGCCGGCACGGGCGGCGCCCGCGAGTCTAGCGTTGTCGCCGCGCACAGTGTATGCGCGCGAGACCGCGCTCCGGGCTCTGTGCTGCTCGCCGCAGTTCTCGGGTGCTGTGCTGCAATGGCGGTGGGGCCGACTGCGGCCGCATCCTCCGAGCGCTATCCGATTACGCCCGAGCAACGCGAAACGGCCGAAAAAGTTGCCAACCGCGGCGTGCCGATCGAGGACCTTTCGCCCAACGCACCGGCGAGCTACACGATCAAGCGCGGCGACACGCTCTGGGGAATTTCTACGCTGTACCTGAAGTCACCCTGGCGTTGGCCGGAACTCTGGGGCATGAACCGCACCCAGATTCAAAATCCCCACCTGATCTACCCGGGGCAGACCCTGGTGCTGGTCAAGACCGCCGACGGCCGCGCGCAACTCGTGCTGGCCGGCGGCGCACCCGCGCCGAAGGAGCCCGCGGCGCCGGCCGCACCGCCAGCAGCGCCGCCACCGCCGGCCCCTGCTCCGGTTCCGACCGAGAAGCTCAGCCCGCGCGTGCGCGATTTGGGCGCGCTGGAAGGCGCCGCCATCCCAAGCATCCCCAACAACCTGATCGAACCCTTCCTTTCGCAGCCGATCGTGGTGGCGGCAACGGAGCTCGACCGCTTTCCACGCATCGTTGCGACTCCCGAAGATCGGGTCAATCTGGGGCAGGGCGATACCGCGTATGCGCGCGGCATCGGCAACGACGGCGTGCAGACCTACCACATCTTTCGCCCCGCGCAGCCTCTGTACGACCCCGATGACGTGGCCCAGAAATCCCCCATCGCCTACGAGGCGCATTACTTGGGCTCGGCGCGCGTGACCAAGCGCGGCGAGGTCGCGACGCTGTTGCTCATCGAGAGCAAGCTCGAAATCGGCGTGGGTGATCGCCTCGTTCCCGTCGGCCACCAGGAGCTCATCAGTTACGTTCCGCACCGCCCCGAGGGCGATGTGCGCGGGCGTATCGTGTCGGTCTACGGCGGAGAAGCCTCCGTCGGTCTGGGCAGCATCGTGACGCTCAATCGCGGCCTGAAGGACGGCTTGGAAATTGGCCACGTGCTAGTGGTGCTGCACAATGGCGACACCATCGTCGATCGCACGCGGCCCGGCAGCGAGCAAGTCAAGCTCCCGGACGAACCGATTGGCAACTTGTTTGTCTTCCGTCTTTTCGACGGCATCTCCTACGCCCTGATGGTTTCGGCTTCGGGTCCCGTTGCCGTGGGTGATCGCTTCGTGCAACCCGAAGGCAAACCCGCGAACACTCCCCGGGTTGTCGGCACGGCCGACCGCTAGCAAAGCGCTGTCGCGCGCGCCGCAGGCGCGCGCAGGGTCAGTCTGCGCGCGGCCCGCGGAACCGGCCCGGCCAACCGCGGGGGCTCCTTGCGGATCTCGAAATTGACGGCAAAAAGCGAGCGTCTTTGGAGCAACTCGTGCGCGGCGCTGCGCTACAACGACGAGCGATGGCCCGCGCGCTGTTCACGGGCGGGGGCAGAGCCGATTGCAAGTTGCTGCCAGGAGCATTACAGTGCCCACATCCATGTTCGACGTGCTCGTCTACCTGTACGAGAACTACAGCGCGTTTGAGGCCTGCCGTGACGCTACGGCCCTTGGCCGCACCCTAGCCGACGCCGGATTTGACGACGACGAGATCCGCGAAGCGCTCTGTTGGCTGCAGGGGCTTGCGCGACTCGTGCAAGACAGCGACAGCCTGGCCCTCGACCGCAGCCGCGGACTGCGTGTGTATACGGCCGCGGAGACCCAGCAGTTGAGCTCCGACGCGATCGGTTTTCTGATGTACCTGGACTCGGCCGAACAACTGACCCCACGGCAACGGGAGATCGTCATCGAGAGGGCTCTGGCCATCGGCGAAGCGACGCTGTCGCTCGCGACGATGAAAATCATCGTTTTGATGGTGCTCTGGAGCCACTCGGCCGACGTCGACTTCCTGCTGCTCGAAGAGCTGCTCAACGACAGCCCAGACCGGCGCGCAATGCATTAAATGAAGCGCTGCCGGGCACGGCCGCCGTGGCGGCGTGCACCGATTTCATTTCGTTGTTATCCTGAAAAAAAGGAATCGACCCGTTGGGGTCCGCGCGCGGGTGGCCGGCGCCGAGCACGGCGGGTCGCACGGCGTCGCGGTTTGTGCCCCGAGCGTCAGTCGGTCGGGAGTCCATGAGCAAGAAAACACTGATCATCGCCGAAAAACCATCGGTTGCCGCCGATATTGCTCGCGCTCTGGGGGGCTTCGAGAAGCACCCGGATTATTTTGAAAGCGACGCCTATGTCCTGGCTTCGGCCGTCGGGCATCTGCTCGAGCTGCACGAACCCGAAGAATACGAGGTCAAGCGTGGGAAGTGGAGCTTTGCGCACCTGCCGGTGATTCCGCCCGCGTTCGCACTCAAACCCATCGAGCGCTCCGAAGCCCGGCTCAAAGTTCTCACCAGGCTCATCCGACGCAAGGAGGTGGGCGCGCTCATCAACGCCTGCGATGCGGGCCGCGAGGGAGAGCTGATTTTTCGCTACATCGTCCAACACTCCGGTGCCAAGCAGCCGATCCGACGCTTATGGCTGCAATCGATGACGCCGGCGGCGATTCGCGAAGCCTTTTCGCAGCTTCGCAGCGATGCGCAGATGCAGCCGCTGGCCGATGCCGCGCGCTGCCGCTCCGAGGCCGACTGGCTCATCGGAATCAACGGCACGCGCGCGATGACCGCGTTCAACAGCAAGGACGGTGGATTCTTTCTTACCACGGTGGGCCGGGTGCAGACCCCGACGCTGGCCATCACGGTGGAGCGCGAAGAGCGCATCCGCAAGTTCGTGCCGCGCGCCTACTGGGAGGTTCACGCACAATTCGGCTGTCGCGCCGGCACGTACGAAGGCCGCTGGTTCGATCCAGAGTTCAAAAAGCGCGAGGATGACGCCGAGGCCAGGGCCGAGCGCATCTGGGATCGCTCGGCCGCCGAGGCAATCACGGCTGCCTGCACCGGCAAGTCGGGCTCGGTTAGCGAGGAGTCCAAACCCAGTTCGCAGCTCTCGCCGCTACTGTTTGACCTGACGTCTCTGCAGCGCGAGGGCAACGCGCGCTTCGGCTTTTCGGCCAAAACGACGCTGTCCCTGGCGCAGGCCCTCTACGAGAAGCACAAGGCGCTCACCTATCCACGAACCGATTCGCGCGCACTGCCGCAGGACTACATCGAGGTCGTGCGCCAGACACTGCGCATGATGGTCGGCGGCACAGCCGCCAAGCGCGGCGGCGGCATTGCGCTGTTGCGCGACTACGCACCGCACGCCGCGCGCATCTTGGATAAGGACTGGGTGCGACCCAACCGCCGGGTTTTTGACGATACGAAGATTTCGGACCACTTCGCGATCGTCCCTACGCTGCAGGCGCCCGCGGCGCTTTCGGAGGCCGAGCACAAGATCTACGACCTCGTCGTGCGACGCTTCCTGGCCGTGTTTCACCCCGCGGCCGAATACCTGGTCACCACCCGCATCACCGAGGTGGCCGGGCATCGGTTCAAGACCGAGGGCAAAGTGCTCACCGAAGCGGGCTGGCTAACGGTCTACGGACGAGAGGGCCAAGCCGAACAGGCCTCGCTCGTGGCCGTGGAGCCCGAGGAGCGCGTGCAGACGCTCTCCGTCGAGGCGACCGCCCTGCAGACCAAGCCACCGGCGCGCTTCACCGAGGCGACGCTGCTCTCGGCGATGGAGGGCGCGGGCAAGCTCGTCGACGACGACGAACTGCGCGCCGCGATGGAGGAAAAAGGTCTGGGCACTCCGGCCACGAGAGCGGCGATCATCGAAGGCCTGATTGCCGAGCGCTATCTCGTGCGCGATGGCCGGGAGCTGCACCCCACGGCCAAAGCATTCCAACTCATGACGCTGCTGCGCGGCTTGGGCGTCGACGAACTGACTTTGCCCGAGCTCACGGGGGAATGGGAGCATCGCCTGGCGCTCATGGAGCACGGCTCGCTGCGGCGCGATGTGTTCATGCGCGAGATCGCGCAAATGACCAAGCGCATTGTCCAGCGGGCCAAGAGCTACGAGTCCGACACCGTGCCGGGCGACTATGCGACCTTGCAAACGCCGTGCCCGAAGTGCGGCGCGACCGTCCAGGAAAACTACCGCCGCTTTGCCTGCACGCGCTGCGATTTTTCGCTGCCCAAGCACCCGGGCAGCCGTACGTTCGAATACGAGGAAGTCGAGCAGTTGCTCCGCGATCGGAGCATCGGGCCGCTGACGGGCTTTCGCAGCAAGCTGGGCCGGCCGTTTGCCGCGGTGCTGAAAATCTCGCCGGAGTTCAAGCTCGAATTTGACTTCGGGAATACGGATGCCGAGGTTGTCGGCTCCGAGGTCGACTTCAGCGGTCTCACCCCGCTGGGCCCCTGTCCGAAGTGCGGCGCCAACGTCTACGAACAACCGATGGCCTACGTCTGCGAGAAGTCCGTTGGAGCTGCACGCACCTGCGACTTTCGATCGGGGCGGGTGATATTGCAGCAAACGATCGAGCCCGAGCAGATGCGCAAATTGTTGCACGAGGGCCGCACCGATTTGCTGCGCGGCTTCGTCTCCAATCGAACGCGTCGCAAATTCGCCGCATTTCTGGTCCGCAAGCCCGACGGTTCAACCGGTTTCGAGTTCGAGCAACGTGCCGCACGCACGGCGAGCGCAGAAGCCCCAGCTGCACCCGCGGGCAAGACGCCTGCGCGCACGGCCCAGCCCAAGACCCCGGAGCGCCCCGCGGTGCCGCCCGCGCCCAAGGGCGCAAAGCCTGCCAAATCCAAGGCACCTGCGGGCGCTGCGGGGCCGGCAGCCGGTGGCCGCGCGACCGCACGCTCGGTGAGTCCGGCGGCCAAGCGCGCTGCCGCGCGCAAAGCGCCGGCTCGCAAAATCGCGAAAGCCAAGAGCGCGCGCGCCCGCTCGAAATAGCGCCAGTGCAAGGGCGGCGACCCGGCGCCGCGTGTGAATATTCGACTGCCTCTTGACCGCGATGGGCGCTCCGCGCATCGTGGCCGGCATGGCACTTGTTTGCGCATGGAATCGGTCAGCACAGGACCCGGGGCTGTGGGCGCGAGCCAGCGCCTCGGCCACGGTCTTGACTCTCGAGGACTTGGTCGAGCGCATGCGAGGCCTTCAGCCCTCGGCCAGCTACCGGCTGAGCCTCGACAGCGGCGTGGAGTACAAGAACGTGCGCCACGCTCTGCAGCGTCCGATGACGATTCGTCTGGAGACCTGGCTCAAGCTCATGCGCAGCCTGCGCATCCGGACGGTTGCGGCCGAACGCGCGGAAGACGTGATCTGGCCCGGCGAACAGACGCTGGTCGTCGCGTTTGACAGTACGGCGGGCGCGCTGATCGGACCCGGCTGCACGACCAGCCTGCGCGCCTGCCGGTTGCGCCGCGGCTGGAGCCGCAGGCAGCTCGCGCTCCGCGCGGGCGTGTCGGTCGATGCGATCGACTCCCTGGAACGCGGGCGCGGCCTATTGGGAAAGCTCGCGCACGTATGCCAGGCTCTCGAGCTGCGGCTTTTGTGCGCGCTGCCGCCCTGGCACGGGAGCCTGGAGGAGCTCTGGAGCGAACAGTCCGCTCGCTGCCTCGCGCGGCCGGCGCACTACGCCACACGGCGCGGCCGATGAGCAGCCCAACTCACATGAGTGCCAGCATTGCGTCGGAGGCGGCGATGGCGCGCAGCAGCGAGCGGTTGACCGAATCGGGGTCGATTGGCAGCGCCAGGCAGGCTTCGCGATGGGCCTGGGCATCCTCCGACTCCAGGCTCAGCACGACTCTGCGCAACGGCGCGTAGGGCCCCTGAGCAGTAAGCAGGCCGTCGACGACGGCCTGGGGCAGCGCGACTTGGCCGAGCAGCGCATCGAGCGGCTGGCCCGTGATCATGTCCAGCAGCGAGAAAGCTCCGACAATGAAGCATTCATCGGCTTCGTCTTGCGTGCGGCCGGATGCCAGACAGAGGTTCTCCATGCAGTAGCCGCGCACCAGCGTCGTGAATATCAGCGGCGCGGTGCGCCGGTTCTTGGTGGAGATCGCCAGGATGAGGACGAGCCACTTGATGAGCCGCTGATAACCGATCGATGCCACCGCCTGGCGCAACGACGCCGTGGGCGTGCCGCGTCGAAACGCCACGCTGTTGGCCAAGGTGAGCAGCATGTAGGCCAGTAGCGGCTCGGCCTCGAAGACCCGCTCCAGGGCACGCACGTCGGCGTCGGCCCGGATGAGGCGCACGAGTTCGAAGATCGCCCGCTGCGACGGGGAAAACTCATGGGGGGAGCTGTCCATGGGCGCCGATAGCGGCCAGCCGACGAGCGCGTGCGCGCCGGCTGCCAGTGCGGCCTCCGCTTGCGCCGTCGTATCGGAGTCAAGCGCCAGAACCGGGATCGGCGCGCGTCTGGCGCACGACGACGGTCCCACGAGGTAGTGGAAGAATTGCAGGCGCTCGCGAGTGGGCATCGCCTCTTGCAGACGCAGCGCCTGACGCACCCCCTGGCGGCGCGACTCGAACAAGATGCGCGTGCGCGCCTCGTCTTGCAGATCCGCTGCGGGAATCTCCAAGAGCACATTGCGTGGCGCGGTCCAATGCGACATCGCTGCGTCGATCGCGCCTTGCAGCGGCGCGAGCAGCACCAGACCGTGCGGAAACGGTGTCGAGCCGTCGTCCACGAAGCCCCGCACGACTCCGTCGAGCAACGCGCTCAGGGGCATGAGCAGCCCCTGGCCGCGGCGACGCAGCTCAAGGCGCACGCCCTTGGGACGGCGATCCCGGCCCACCAGGACTTGCCATCGCAGCACCAGCGATTCAAGCGTGACGGGATCCGGTGCCGCGTCGGTGCCCGACGGATCGTCTGGTGATCTGGGTGGAATCTCGAACAAAGCTCCGCTCCCGCGCCCGATACGCCGCAGGGCGAGCGCGCTCGGCCACGCACGTTGCCCCTAAGCTTAAGAACCGGCGCAGCATCGATTAGCCCGAGAAGGAGGGTCTCCGCCACCCAGTTGTGTCGATGCACCGTGCGAAAATGCCGTTTTTTGCCGGATTTGCGGGCCAATGCCGCTGTTTGCTGCAACCATCGCGCTCTCGGCGCTGCTGCTTTTCCTCGTCCAGCCGATCATTGCCAAGCAGATCCTGCCCTGGTTTGGAGGCAGCGCGGGCGTTTGGTCGGTGTGCTTGGTGTTTTTTCAGTCCACATTGCTTGCCGGTTACGCCTACGCCCATCTGCTGGTACGCCGCCTGCGCCGGCTGCATCAGTTTCGGCTGCACGTGGTGCTGCTTTTTGCGAGCCTCGCACTGCTGCCGATCATTCCCAACCCCGCGCTCAAGCCCGCGGGCGGGCAAGACCCCGCCTTGGCGATCCTGCTCGTGCTCGCGGCAACGGTCGGATTGCCGTACTTCTTGCTCTCAGCCACCGGTCCGCTGCTGCAGGCGTGGATTGCGCACCGCTTTGCGGCGCGCAGCGTCTATCGCATGTTTGCGCTCTCGAACCTGGGCTCGCTGCTGGGCCTTTTGGCGTTTCCCTTCGTGGTCGAGCCGCTGCTCGGTTCGCGTGCGCAGGCGGCAAGCTGGAGCGTGGGCTACGCCGTGTTTGCCGCAGGCTGCGCGCTTGCAGCCTGGCACTGCCGGCAGGGCGCGCAGCAATCCACCTCTGGCGACGCCGCGATGCCCGCAACGGCGGGCGAGGAGCCGCCGCTTCGCGGTAGCGCCTCGATCTGGCTCGGGCTCTCCGCATTGGGTGTCGTATTGCTGCTCTCGACCACCAACCAGTTGCTGCAAAACGTCGCTTCGGTTCCGTTCTTGTGGGTGCTGCCCCTGGCCCTGTACCTGTTTAGCTTCATCGTGGTGTTCGAAGGCCGTGGCGGCCGCGGCTACTACAGCCCGCGCTGGAGCGTGCCGGCAGCGCTGGTGGCCGCGGCGTTCATGGCGCTGGGACTCTCGGCGTCCAACGGCGTACTTGACGTAAACCTCGCGGTTCCACTGTACTGCGCCGGACTCTTCCTTGCCTGCATCTTCTGCCACGGCGAACTGGCAGCGCGCAGGCCCGCCAGTGGGGAGCTGACCCGCTTTTATCTGATGATTTCCATTGGCGGGGCGCTCGGAGGAATTTTCGTCGGATTGGTCGCCCCGCGCATCTTCGCCTCCCTCTACGAGTTGCCGCTGGCCTTGCTTTTTGTCGCAGTTGCGGGCTTTCTGGCGGTACTTGATCGCCGCGGACTCTCGCGCCGATGGTCCCTGGGGTTGGCACTTGGCGCATGCGTGGCCACCGCCGTGGTCGCCTGGCTCGACTGGCGCTACATCAGCTTTCTGGACCACGACCTGATCGTGATGCAACGCAATTTCTACGGTACGTTGCGGGTGCGTGAAATCGACGACGGACGAACGCGCGTGCGCCGGCTCCTGCACGGCGTCATACTGCACGGCGAACAAAGAACCAGCGGGGCCGATCGCGACAAGCCGGGCTCGTACTACACGCCGACCTCCGGCGTGGGCCTCGCCGTGGCGCGCGTGCAGCAAACAAAAACGCAGGCGCGATTCGGTGTCATCGGTTTGGGCGTAGGCACCCTGGCGGCCTACGGGCGCGCGGCCGACAGCATCCGCTTCTACGAGCTCGACCGCGACGTGGTCGAACTGGCCAATAGCCGCTTTACCTACCTGCAATCAACTCCTGCGCGCGTCGAGGTCGTGTTGGGCGACGCGCGCCTGTCGCTGGAGCGGGAACTGGCCATGGGCCAGCCCCAGCGCTTCGACGTTCTGGCGGTCGACGCCTTCTCGAGCGACTCCATCCCCGTGCACCTGCTCACGCGCGAGGCAATCGAGGTCTACCTCGCGCATATGGCGCAAGACGGGGTGATCGCCGTGCACATCTCCAACCGGTTTCTCGATCTGCAACCCGTCCTGGCCAATATCGTCGCGGCCACGGGCCTGAGCGCGCGGCTCATCGACGATGAGGTCGCGCAGAGCAATTCAAACGCCAGCAGCAGCGAATGGGTGCTCATCGCACGCAATGCCGCGGTACTGCAAGCGGGCGGTATCGGCAAGCGCGGCGAGGTGCTGCGCGTGCAGCCCGACGTGGGCGTATGGGGCGACGGTTACAATAATTTGCTTCGTGTCATGAAGTCCACGCCGCTGCAGGCATTCAAGCGGATAGCGGCTTCGCTGCGCGATGAGTAGGGTGCGCGAGGCCCGCGCGCGTTTGCGATACTTGCGTCTGCCATGTGCACGCGCCGTGGCTCCGAGGCCGCAGCGCGCTCGGGGCTGCGGGCGCTTGTCTGACCGTTGTCGTGCTCAACCACCGTATCGTCTTCCCAGGCCACTTGCACCCCAGATGACCTCTCCGACCATGACCAAGACCAAGAGCAATGTACGAAGCGCCTCCCAGGGTGCGCGCCGCGCCAGGACCCCAACCCCAGCGAGCGTCCCGGCCGCTGGGCGCGCTGTGGGGGCGAAAGCCCTCGTGGCGCGCGCATCCAAGCAGGCCTCGCGCCGTCGCAAGATCGTTGTTCGCGACTCGGCGATTCACGGCCGCGGCGTGTACGCGGCGCGGCGCATCCGCGCGGGCGAGCGGATCATCGAGTACCGAGGGGAACTCATCTCGTGGAAGGAGGCCGATCGGCGACCCCCGTCAGACCCGAATGATCCGAACCACACCTTTCTTTTTTCGCTCGACGATGGCAAGCGCGTGATCGATGCCAACGTCGGGGGTAACGCGGCGCGCTGGATCAATCACAGTTGCGAACCGAACTGCGAAACCGAGGAGACCGAATCGGGACGCGTGTACATCGAAGCCCTGCGCGATATCCGTCCGGGCGAGGAGCTGCATTACGACTACTGCCTGATCATCGACGGCAAGATCACGAAGAAGATCAAGCGAGAATACCGGTGTCTGTGCGGCGCACTGAAGTGTCGCGGCACGATGCTGGCAAAGCGCAAGAAGAAAAAGCGCTGATCGTCCTAGCGGGGCGACCTAGCGCGGCGCGCCGTTGCGCCGCTCGGCGCTAGGGCGTGGATCCATCGACATCGCCACCAGCCACAGCATGCGCGCGAACTCCAGCACCATCCAGGCCAACAGCATCGCGCACAGCGTGCGCATCGCCGCAAACCCCAGCGACTGAAGGCCCGAGACGGGAGATCCCAGCACCCATTCGTAGATGATTCCTGCGGCAAGAGCGATCTTGAGCATCGACGGACCCCGGCGTATTGCCGCGGAATTCGGTCGGCGACGGAAAAACTTGAGGCCTGTACCCCGAAAATCGGCGCCCGGATACCTTGGCGCGCCGATCCCGCCCGTCGGGCGCAGCACTCAGATGCCCGCGAGCTCCTGGAGCACGATCGACTTGGACAGAATCTCGGGCAGCAGGTGCGGCGCGCCCTTGCGGTCGTAGAGCACGTACAGGGGCACGCCGCTGCGCGCGAAGCGCTCCAGCTCGCGGGCAATCGCTTCATCGCGTCGCGTCCAGTCGGCGCGCATCAGCACGACGCCGTGCCGGCGAAAGGCCTCTTGCACTTGCGCATCATGCAGCACCAGGCGTTTGTTGGCCTGACAGGTGATGCACCAAGCTGCCGTGAAGTCGACGAAGACCGGAACTCCTTGCGCCAGCGCGGCGCGCTGCTGTTGCGGCGACCAGGCGGCCCAGTCCTCGCCAATGGCGTCCAGGGCCTGGGGCCGGGACGCGCCCTCGTGCGAGCCCGACCGGGCCAAGGGCACCATGGTCAGAGCGGCCGCCAGCGCCGCCGCGCCCGCGACCCAGCGAAAGGCGCGCGCGCCGCGCTGAACGAGCCCCACCGACCATGCAAACAAACCCCAGCCAACCAGGGCGATCAACACCCACGCCACGGCATCGACGTCGCGCTGCTGGCCAAGCACCCAGAAGAGCCAGACGCACGTCAGAAACATCGGGTAGGCCATCGCCTGTCGCAGCCGCTCCATCCACGGTCCCGCACGCGGCAGCCGCTCCAGCCAGGCCGGCACAAGCGTGAGCAAAAGATAGGGTGTTGCCATTCCAAGGCCGAGCAGCGCAAACACCGACAGCGCGATGGCGGCCGACTGCGTGAGAGCGAAGCCCAGCGCCGCACCCATGAAGGGGGCCGTGCAGGGCGAGGCCACCACGGCGGCGAGCACGCCCGTAGCAAAGCTGCCCCTCGGCCCCTCGCCGTCGAACGACTGCGCGGCGCGGCTGTTGGCCAAACCCGCGCCAAACGTAAACGCAAACGCACCGAGCAGATTCAGGCCTATGAGGAAAAACAGGCCGATCAAGAAAGCGATGAACAGCGGCGACTGCAACTGAAAGCCCCACCCGATCTGTGCGCCACCCGCGCGTAAGGCAAGGAGCAAGGCGGCGAGCGCCAGAAAGCTCAGCACGACGCCCAGCGCAAAGGCCACGCCGTGGGCGCGCAAAGCAGCGGGGGGTTCATCGCGGTGTTTCACCAGGCCGATGAGTTTGAGCGAGAGCACCGGGAACACGCAGGGCATCAGGTTCAATATGACCCCGCCCACGAACGCGCCCGCAAGCGCTACAAACAGTGCGATCGGCGAGGAAAAAAGTGCCGGCGCCTGGGATTCACCGGAGCCACTCGCGGCGCGCCCGGGCATGCCCGCGGGCTCGGCGGCCACCGACGGCGGTCGGGGCGATTCCGCGGCAAGGGGCGAGGCGAGCGCAACGTCGATTTGCGCAGCCCAGCCCCCGCGGCTCGGGCCGCCGTCGGCAACGAGCACACCGCGCAAGGCCGTGAAGTCCGTTTGCGCGGGGGTCTGGGCCTGCAATTGCAAGCGCACGCGTTTTGCGTGCACCGACAGAATCTGTTTGGCGGCAGTGACGATCCGGTCGGGCTCGAGCGAGAAGAACTCGAGGGAGCGCGGAACGGCCTTGGCCGCGGAAAATTCCAGGCGCAGTTGCGTGCCCTCGACGACTGCCCGCGCATCTTGCAGTGCCGTAGGCACCGGCACCTCACGAAGCGCCTGGGCGAACGCGCCCGCCGCCGCTGACGGATGCACTTGGTCGGCCGCGCGCACCGGCAGCGCCAGTGTCAGGTCCGCTCCTCCGGGAATACAAACGTCGCTGCACACCAGCCAGTCGGCGTGGGCCCCGATGCGGGCCGTGCTCCCGATGCGCGCGCCCTCCGGCACCTGCAACGACACGGGCAGCAGCACATCGCCCTCGTAACCGTAGTTGGCGAGCTCGCCCACTTCCAGGCGCGTGGGCACCGGCCACCGGATGGGCCCCGCGCTATAGCCCGGCTCCAGTTCCCAGCGCAGTCGGGTCGGCAGGCCCGCATCACCAGGCATGGCCCAATAGGTATGCCAGTGCGGGGCGTGGTGCAGATGCAGGCCCAGCGTCACTTTGGCACCCGGGCTCACGGCGTCTTGCTCGGCAAGCAACTGCGCACGGACCAGCTCGCCTTGAATATCGGAGCTCTCGGCCGCCCGGCAGGTCGCGGCTAGGGCCAGCGCGAAGCACAACAGGCCCGTAAGCACCCAAGCGCGCACGCGAAGGACAGAAGTCATATTTTAATCGCCGTTAGGTTCACATAGCTGGCAAAGGCGGCAATTGGAGAACCGGGCCCGCGAGTCGCGGCGAGCGCGCACGGCCGCAGGGCCGACACAGGCGGGGCTTCCGACCCAGCCCGGGAACTCGCGGCAATGTTGGACTCGTGCAAGCGCCCTTGAGTTTCGCATGCTCCGGCGTATTCACCAACCGGCCAAACGGCGCAGCCGCCCGCGACCAGCCACGGGCAGAGTCAGTAAACTTGCGCGCTTGGCTCGGTTCGAGCGCGTCGGGGGGAGTCACTTTGCGCGTGCTTATCGTAGAGGATGATGCGGCTCTGGGTCCGGCGACCGCGCAAGGTCTGGAGCTCGAGGGCTTCGCGGTGGACCTGCGCGCCAACGGCGAAGGCGCCAACGCGGCCCTGGTTGCGCACAAGTACGATGCAATCGTTTTGGACCTTGCCTTGCCCGACATCTCCGGAGAGCAGCTCTTGCGCAGCTGGCGGGAGCGGGTCGACAACACGCCTGTGCTGGTGCTCACCGCACGGGGCTTCGTGCTCGATCGTGTGCGGCTACTCAACTTGGGCGCCGACGACTATCTGGTCAAGCCCTTTGATTTGCAGGAGCTCAGTGCGCGGCTGCGCGCTCTGGGCCGCCGCCAAAGCGGCAAGGACGACACGCTTTTGGAGTTCGGCCCCCTGCTGCTGTCGCGCAGCGAGCACATTGCGCTGTGGGACGGTACTCGTGTGGAACTTACCAAACGCGAGTACCGCATCCTCGATACGCTCTTGCGCAATCGCGACCGCGTCCTGAGCCGCAAGCAACTGGAAGAGGCGCTCTACGGCTGGGGCGAGGAGGTCGAGAGCAATGCCATCGAGGTGCACGTGCACAACCTTCGCCGCAAGCTCTCGCGCGACCTGATCGAAACGGTTCGCGGCGCGGGCTATCGACTCAATCGGGATGTCGTACACCACTGAGGGGCGGCCGTGGTCGCTGCGCGCTCGATTGCTGCTGCTCACTTCAGCCGTCACGATCACCGCCTGGCTGGTCGGTGGCGCAGCCATGTTCATCATTGCGCGGCACGTAAGCGATACGCTTTTTGACCAGCGCTTGCGCGATATCGCCGGCGCGCTGCTCACCTTTGCGGACCACGAGATCGACGAACTGCAGCAAAGCGGCGCCGATGTCGTGCATATCGAAGGCGCCCAGACGCTCGGGGTACGCTATCGCTATCAAATCTGGTCAAAGCGCGGCGAACTGCTGCTGGTCAGTGTCAAGGCTCCGCGCACCCCCTTCGCGCCGTTCGACGAACCGGGATTCTCCACAAGGCTTATCGACCAGATTCCGATGCGCGTGCTCGTGCTCAAATCGGGTGACGGCACAAAGCTGCTGCAGGTTGCCGAGCCATTGGCAGCGCGCTCCTTTGAGCTCAGCCCCGAGCTGGGCCTGCTCGGAATCCCGCTGCTCCTGTCGCTCACCTTTCTCGTGGGCGTGAGCGCGTGGCTCGTGCGCCATGCCACACGGGCGCTGGGCGAGTCGGCGCGGCAGGTGACCCAGCGTTCGCCCGATGATCTTCGGCCGCTGGAGGTGGCGCACGCGCCGCGCGAGCTCACCCCGATCGTAGCGGCCGTCAACTCCTTGTTTGCGCGCATCGAGAACGCGTTGGCCACCGAGCGGCGCTTCACCTCGGCCGCGGCGCACGAACTGCGCACACCGCTGGCCGCAATCAAGATCCAGGCTCAAGTCGCGCTGCGCCTGACAAGCGGGGAGGAACGCCAGCGGGCGCTGGAGCGGTTGCTCCAGTCGATTGACGGGGCCGCGCACATCGTCGATCAGTTGCTCACCATTTCGCGCATCGACGGCCTGATCGCGCTGCGCGCCGGGGCAACACGCCTGCAGCTCGACACCATCGCGGCGCACGTCATCGATGAGATGCGCCCCATTGCGACCCGCCGTGGACAGCGCATTGTCGAGGAACTGCAGGCGGCCGACATCGACGGGCTGGAATTTGCCGTAGCTGTGCTGCTGCGCAATCTGATCGACAATGCGCTGCGCTACGGCCCGCTCGGAGGCACGGTCCGGGTCCGCACCGGCACGCAAGACGACTTCGCGTTTGCAGCCGTCGAGGACGAGGGGCCCGGCATCGCGCCCGAGCAGCGCGCTCGCGTGTTCGAGCGCTTCTACCGTGTGCCCAACAGCCCCTCGGCGGAAGGCTGCGGCATCGGTCTTGCCATCGTTAAGGCGGCCGTCGAGATGCACCGCGCCCAAATCGAGTTAGGGCGCTCGGAGATGGGCGGCCTGCAAGCCCTGGTTCGCTTTGCGGCCGCCGCCCCGCGCGCGAGCGCACCGGCGGACGGTGCGGACAGCGCCTCGCCGGTTGCTGCCCTCTGAGGGCGCCAGGCGGGGGCGCGCCGGAGGGCTTCGGAGCGCGGGGCATGTCACCGCAAGGTAGGAATTGCCAACTAGCGTGGTTCTGACCACGGCTGGTTGCGAAGCGCCTACCGGGATAGTAGCCTTGCGCTCCCCTTGCGGGAGGCA
>Ga0187778_10000945_pt1 | contig 20791 bp, 20 predicted proteins | sample 1015_Q2_SP5_20_M_FD_132418 | JGI IMG/M metagenome (GOLD analysis project Ga0187778, IMG submission 132418) | Tropical peat soil microbial communities from peatlands in Department of Meta, Colombia - 1015_Q2_SP5_20_MG | ecosystem: Environmental > Terrestrial > Soil > Wetlands > Peat | place...
ATTCATGGAGGAGGCAACAGTCCACGGGGTTGGGATGCGCCGGGACGAAGACATCGCTCTCGACCTCATGAAATTTGTCGCAACCACGACCGGCTACGGCCGAACGGCGTCCGCGAGCGTCGGATTTCAAGGCGGAGGCACCGCGACCAAGCCGGAGGAATATGCCGCCCATCTCCTTGAACTCTATGGCAAATGCTTGCAGGCTCTACGCAACAAGAGATAAAGCCCGTCTCCCGAAACGTCCCACGATCCCCGCGCGACTCAAAGAAACACTCCTGCCGGCCTGAGCCTTCATCGGACGATCGGCCTGTCGGGCGGAGCGCAATGACCTCGGTCGACGGAGGAGACTCACTAGGAGTTTTCGAGGGCAGCTGGGCCACGCTGGTCGGTTGGAGAGGCGAATCCCGTATTCGACGAAGCCGCAGCCCCGCTGCGGCTCCCTATCGGTTCAGATTTCCCTGGCTAGCGTCGACGCCGAGCTGATTTGCTGGCGCGAGATTTCCCGGCCTTCTTCGCCTTCTTCTTGGCCGGCTTACGCGCGGGTTTTCTTGTTGCTGCCTTCTTTGCGGCTTTCTTCTTGGCTTTCTTCGCTGCCTTCTTCTTAGGAGCAGCCTTGCGTTTCGCTGCTTTCCGCGCGGCAGGCCTCGACGAACCGCCACCACCACCGCTGACGGACACAGGCTCGGGAGGCGTCGCTGGCTCGGGGACGATGCCGATTTCGCCGGCCGGCGGCATTTCCGCCTCTTCTTCCTCTTCTTCTTCTTCGTAATCTTCTTCTAGGGAATCGCCGTAGGCACCGCTCTCGGCAAACTCGTCGCTTTCGTCATCACGTAAATAGAGGGCGTTGTCCAAAGTCATTTCTCCTCCTGAATTTTCCCGGCCGCTGACGATTGCCGGATGCTACCTGGGCTGAAGTAAAAAAGACAAATACTTTCTTACTACCGAATGGGCCGCGATTATAGCACAGCAAGTGAGCGCAGCAGTGACGGCCCTGGGCCGCATATTACACCCGTGGCAGGAGAAAACGGAAAACTCCGAGCGAGGCTGGCCCAGGCCAAGAAAAAGCTAAGGGATTCCGAGCGACGGATGGTTACCTTGCGGAAGGTGAAATCAAAAGAATCATTCCTGGTCGTAGGTTCGCGAGGTTGCCATTGTTTTGTTTGAGAGCGGCGACCGTGGTGTTGTGCGACTTGGCAATGGAATAGAGGGTCTCGCCGGGCTGCACTGTGTGCCGCACCACGTGCTTGTTCCCGGCAGCCTGTAAGTGATTCTTGCTTGGCTGCTTAGAAGTTGCGATCTTGTCCTCGTGGGCGCCCGGTGCAACCGGCAGATGCAGGTACAAGGTGTGGCGCCCCCGCAGGCTGTTGCCCGACAGGTGATTCCAGCGCCGGATCATGGTCCCCGGTATTTGGAAATTGTCGGCAACGCTTGCCACGGTATCGCCCTTGCGGACATGGTAGAGCATTGCCCGTTTCGCGTACGTGCCCCCATCCTGGCTTGAGCCGGGAGCGACGGGAATAATCAATTTGCTGCCTGCCGCCAGATCATCGTCTGTGTCCAGATCGTTGGCCTGCGCGACCGCCCTAGGTGTCAGGTGGTAGGCGCGCGCAACCGAGGCCAGCGTTTCCCCCGGTTCAACCTGGTGGTAGCGCCACCCTACGCGCTTGTCCACGGGGATCCTAGAGATCGTACTCAGATAGCGGTCCCTGGTGCCGGCCGGTAGATGCAGAGCAAACGGCTCGTTCTGGGGTGTCGTCCAGCGCAACAAGCTTGGGTTCAGGTCTTGCAGGGTGGTCGCGGAAACATCCACACACTCGGCCACCAGCCTCAGATCTACGCCGTAGTTGAGTTCGACAAGATCATAGGGAACCGGCTTTTCCGCCACCACATGTTCGAGGCCGTACTGCGTGGGATTCTTCGCCATGATGGTGACCGCCAGGATGATCGGCACATAGTTGCGGGTTTCCCGCGGCAGCACGTTCCGCCTGTACAGTTCCCAGTAGTCGGCGTAACCGGTTCGTTTTACCGCCTGCTGCACCGTACCCGGTCCCGAATTGTAGGCAGCCATCGCCAGGTACCAATCGCCAAACTCGTGGTAGAGATCCCGCAAGTGGCGTGCCGCCGCGCGGGTTGCTTTCTCAGGGTCTTGGCGCTCATCCACCCACCAATCTCGCTCGAGCCCATAACCGCGCGCCCGGCTGGCCATGAACTGCCACATTCCGCGGGCGCCCGCGCGGGAAACCGCCACGGGATGGAAGCCGGATTCTGCCTGCGCCAAATAGATCAGGTCCTGGGGTACGCCTTCTTCCCCCAGAACGCGCCGAATCATCTCCTGGTACCGCCCACCCCGAGCTAGCGCGCTCTCGAACGTACCTCGACCACGATTGGAAAAGTAATTGATGTAGCTGGCCACCGGGTCGGTCATCATCAGTGGCAGGTCGGAATGGGTGGCTTTGACCTCGGCTTCCGCCTTGGCTCGAATGTTGGGATCTACCGGATAGGTGACTTCATTGGTTTCGTCAATGGGGGCAGGCTCGGTCTTGGGCTGGACGTCGCCTTGCTGCAAAACCTCCAACTCCAAACCGTTCACCGCATCCAAGACCCGGTCTAGATCTCGTTGCACCCGCTCGTCCGAGCGCATGCCAACCGGGCTGTCGAGCAACAGCTTGAGGGCGCGATCAAAATTCTCCTTGGCGGCCTCGGGGTGTCCCGCTTGCTTGTTCTCTTCGCCCGCCTGGTATTCCTTATCAACCTTCTCGAGAAGCTCAACCACGGGGTCGGATTTGGGCTTGGTCGCGGTGGTTATCGAAGCAGGAAGAGGGGGAACGGCATCGGCCGTTTGGACAGGGGCGGTATTCAGGCTGAGCGCGGGCGCGCTAGCCTGCTTCGACGGCAATAGCGTCGCTGGGCGCTGTGCACTGCGGCACCCAGTAGTTGCCAGGAGCGCTAGAACCGCCATCCTGATCGGCAGCTGAACTTTGCCAATACTCATGTTTTCTGGCGCTTACAGCCAGATGAAGCCTCCTCAGGGCGAATTTATGCTACTACCCGGTTGTGGATGGGTCAATCGCCAACTGAGATGGGCGGAGGTTACCTTTGGTCCCCGGAAAAACGTCACCCGGGGGCATGGCTAAATCGATTTCCGGGCCACCGTCCCCGAGAACAGGGTCCAGGGTCTGCGCCTTGCCTTCACCCTCCCCAGAGGTAGCCGTTTCGAATTGCGACTGGTCGGGTTCCATGTACCCCGCACAGGTGAATCTCGTTTGCAGCGACGAGAATCCAAACCATCCATGAAAGCTATCGAGGTGCGAACCACAGGTGGACCCGAAGTACTGCAACTGGTTGATTTGCCGGTTCCGCAGCCCAAGCCCCACGAAGTTGTCGTGAAGGTCTCGCGAGCCGGTGTGAATTTCATTGATGTGTACCAACGCGAGGGCCGCTACAAGCTGGCCTTACCGTTCATTCTCGGCCAAGAAGGTGCGGGCGTAGTCGAAAGCTCCGGTACCGCGGTTGAAACCGTGAAAACCGGGGACCGGGTCGCTTGGACTGGGATCTTGGGATCGTACGCCCAGTATGCGGCTATTCCGAGTGAACGACTCGTGCTCATCCCCAACGGGGTAACCGAGGAACAGGCAGCTGCGGCCATGCTCCAAGGCATGACCGCGCATTACCTCATCCATGACACCTACCGCCTGCAAAAGGGCCAAACCGCTTTGGTGCATGCGGCCGCCGGCGGGGTGGGCCTGTTGCTGGTGCAGATGGCCCACAACCTCGGAGCGCGCGTGATTGGCACTGTCTCCACCGAAGAGAAGGCAGCTCTGGCCCGCGAAGCCGGGGCCGACGAAATCGTCATTTACACCAAACAGGACTTCGAAGTTGAAGTCAAGCGCATCATGGGCAGCCAAGGCCTGGACGTGGTTTACGACGGAGTTGGCAAGGACACGTTCAGCAAAGGTTTGAATCTACTCCGGCCGCGCGGCATGATGGTGCTCTTTGGGGGAGCCAGCGGAGCGGTTCCTCCCTTCGACCCTCTGCTGTTGACCCAGAAGGGATCGCTTTTCCTGACTCGCCCCTCACTCCCCAACTACATCGAAAGCACGGAGGAGTTAAGGACGCGCTCGCAAGCGGTGTTTGCGATGATTGCCGCAGGCCGGCTGAAACTGCGGATTGAGCGGACCTACAAGCTCGCCGAGGTGCAGCAAGCCCATCGCGACTTGGAAGGACGGAAAACTACTGGCAAGCTCCTCCTGTTGCCTTGACCCCGCAAGAGTACCCGCCGCTCTGAATCCGTCTCGGCGGTGTCCTCAATGGTGTGCGCGCGCGTTTCAGCTAACCTCTTCGCGAATAGTTCTGGACGTAGGCGGGAACCGGGTAAGTCGGATCCAGTCGGGGATCGTGAATGGGCTTGCCGGCTACCATTTGCAAGGGAATCACCCCCGCCCACACCGGAAACCCGTAGTCCTCGGCGTCATCGATCGGCGGGCCTTGTCGCACCTTGGCGGAAAACTCGGCAATCGGCAAACGCATCACCAGCGTCGCCTTGAGCTCTTTCGCATTCGGCGGGCGCGATTCCGCCCAGCGACCGGGCAAGATGTGTTCGGCAAGCCGTCGCAAGGCCTCCAGTTTCTCTTCCGAATCCGTGACCGCGACCGCCGTTCCCAGCACGACGACGGAACGGTAATTCATGGAGTGATTGAAGATCGAGCGGGCGAGCACGAGCCCTTCGAGCAACGTCACCGTCAGGCACACCGGAACCCCCTGGTCCAGCTGGCGCAACATGCGGCTGGCGGCGGAACCGTGAATGTAAAGGTGATCGCCCGCCCGGCCATAGCTGGTGGGAATCACAAAGGGCTGGCCATCGACTACGAATCCCACATGGCAAAGAAAGCCTTCATCGAGAATCTGGTAGACCGTGGCGCGGTCATACACACCACGCTCGGCTTCTCTCACTACTCGGGTACGCGCGCTTGGAGCCTCGTTTTCCGCCATGCAGAGCTCTACTCCGGCAATCGCCAAGGATCTAGTGAGTGTATCAGGAGGGAAAGATCCCCGAGTGCCGGGATCGGGCAAAATCAGGGAAGGAAGGCGACAGAAGGAATTGCCTCCCGAAATCCCTTAGTAGGTAACCCCGCTGTGTTCCTCGGAACGGGTCTTGAGCGCCCAAGCCATGCGCGGCGTATTGTGGGCGATTCCGAAATTTCCTCGGGCATCGAGCAGAATAATTCCCCCGTGCCCGCCGACCCTGGACTCCAAATAATGAATGGCTTCGGCGGCCGCCCATTCTGGCAAGGTGCCAGCCGCCACCCGGTCGGCCGCCCACTTGGCCAGAACCAGCTTCATGATGGGTTCTCCCCAGCCGGTGGTCGATGCGGCGGCGCTCTTGTTGTCGGCATAACATCCGCACCCGATGAGTGACGAGTCTCCCAACCGACCTGGAGCCTTGCTGAGCGTGCCCCCGGTTGAAGTCGCGGCGGCGATGTTGCCCTTGCCATCGAGGGCAATCGCACCCACCGTGTCGTGGGAGATGGAGGGGGCAAAAAGATTAGGTTTCTCTTCTTGCGCGTGCGCTTGAAACTGACGGAGCCGTTCGATTTCCCGGGGGATAATCAGATCTTCATTCTTGCACAAAGGGATGCCGTGTTCGGCGGCGAACCGCTCGGCCCCTTCCGCGACGAAATAGACATGGGGACTCTCGCTCAAGATCTTGCGCGCCACCCGCACCGGATTGCGCAGATGCTCAACGCAGCCTACGCCTCCCGCGCGCAAGCTGGCACCATCCATGATCAGGGCATCCAGCTGCACCTTGCCCTCACGGTTGAGAAAGCTGCCGCGTCCGGCGTCGAAGCTTTCGTCATCCTCCATGACCACCACCGCTTCCTCCACGGCGTCGAGCGCGCTCCCATGGCGCTCGAGCACCCGCCAGCCGACAGCGATGGCATGTCGCACCCCCTGGAGATGGGCCTCGACGTCGTCGTCGGGAATAGCCCAGGCTCCGCCATGCACCACCAGTACCGGATCTACGGGCAAGGTCCTCCCCAGAAAATGAGCGAACAGTCAAACCGCTTGGGAATTCTCAGCCGAAAGCTTACGCTGCCACTCCCGGATTCGCCGCACGATCGACCAGTGCGGTTCGGGTCCAAGTGTAGCGCACGCGATGAATCACCGTGATCGTGGACAGGATGGCAATGACCCACAGCACCGGCGCCATGCGGTTGAACAGGGCGCCGAGGATCACCAGCACCAGGCGTTCGGGACGCTCGAGGAACCCCACTCGGCACGATGCGATGAGCGATTCAGCCCGCGCCCGGGTGTAGCTGACCATGATCGCGTTGACCATCACAAAGGCGGTCAGCACCACGTAGGCGAAGCGCTGGCCGCGAGCATAGAAGACGAGGAGACCGAAAAACTGCGATGCATCGCTGTAGCGATCGATGACCGAGTCGAAGAAGCCGCCGAACCGAGTCACCTGGTTGCTGGCCCGGGCCACGCGTCCGTCTACCAGGTCGAAAAATCCCGACCCGATAATCATCAATCCGGCATAGCGGAACAATCGGGCTTGATTTTCGCTGTTGGCAAAGCCGAAGAGAACGGCGGCAATCGCGTTGACCACCAGGCCAAGAAAAGTTAGCACGTTCGGATTGATGCGCGCCAAGGCAAGCCAGCGAACAATCCCGTCGAGTAAGAGCCCACACGCCCGGCCAAAGGCGCTCGTCCACGTCACGTAAGACAAGCTCATTGCACCTCAGCCGTGTCGTGAATCGTGGCCAGACTCAGAATCTCCAGCTCGCGCTTGCCATTGGGAGTTACCACCATTGCCGTGTCGCCGACTTTCTTGTTGAGGAGGGAGCGGCCAATCGGAGACGTGGTCGAAATCTTCCCCGCTGCCACGTCCGATTCCTCGCTGGTCACGAGCTTGTATTCGACTTCCTCGTTCTTGGTGCTGTCGAAGACCTTCACCGTCGAACCCAGACCGACCTTATCCTTGGGGATGTTCTTCATGTTGATCAGGGAGAGGTCCGCCAATCGCCGGCCGAGCTGGCGCAAACGCGCTTTGACATACTCCTGGCGCTGCTTGGCCATGTGATATTCGGCGTTCTCGCTCAAATCGCCCAGGGCGATCGCTCGCTTGAGCTCCTTGGGAAGTTCATGGCTGAGCTCGCGTTCGAGCGCGTTGATTTCTTCCTGCAGCTTTTTCTTAATATGATCGGTCATGCTTTTCGGGATTATAAACCCAGTATCTCGAATCGACCCTGTTCACGGGGGGTGCTCCGCGGCACGGTCGTAGCTATCGAAGGACACACAGCCGGGTCGGAATGTCTCGATCCAGCTATGCCTGGACTTCTGAGGCTTCCGGAAACTGCAATCCGGACTTCGCCAGAGCCTTGGTCAACAGCTCCTCAATCTGCGGCTCTTCGCAATTGCGCGCCATGGCCAATTCGCTGACTAGGAGGTAACGGGCACGCTCTAACATCTTCTTCTCTCGAAAGGAGAGCGGCTTGGCTTGACTGAGCAGCAGCAGGCCTTTCAGCACCGCCGCCACTTCGAGCAGCGAGCCAGTGCGCATCCGGTCGGAATTTTCCTTGAAGCGATATTTCCAGTCGGCGTGATTGTCACATTCGCCGTCCTCGAGAAAATCGACGATCTTCTGGACTTCCCCGTTCTTGACAACCCGCCGCAGGCCTACCGCGCTGACGCTGTGAAACGGTACCATTACCTTCAAGCTGCTGGATTTAATCTTGAGCAGATAGAACTTTTCCACCGTCTGGCCGATGGTGCGGCTGCTGATTTGCTCGATAACGCCAACCCCGTGATTGGGATAAACGACCTTGTCGCCTATGTGGAAATTACCGTCGCTCGTTACCATGCTGGACCACCTAAAGGTACAGACGACCAGAGGGACAGGATTAACTTATTTTAGCGGAATCACCCCCGGAAAGACAATTTGTGTAGACCGTTCGACCCTATCCGCTGTGCCCAACCCACGGCTAAATACCTTTTCCTTGAGCAGGTTGTTCCCTTGTCTCGGGGGAACGCCGCGAGCAGCGCGCTATCGGAGGCAAACGGCCAGCCAAGCCTACCCCCGAGGGCTTCGGCGCCTCGACGCTTTCGACCGCGATTTCGACGAAGGCGGCAAGAGGAACTGCTAAAGGCAGCCCGATTCCACCCCAAGCCGGCCCGGAACCACGATACTAACGGCCAAGGGATTGAGCTGCAAGCGGTTGCCGTCGGGCAACGGGAGCGCAACCCGGGCACAGTGCCAGAGCGACATATAATGCGGACGTGCCTGCCGAACGACGGGCGCACCTTTGATCCTCAGCATGCGCGTTCTTGGCCTCGATGTCGGCACGAAAACCATTGGGCTCGCCGTCTCTGACCCTCTTGGCATCACCGCACAGGGTCTCGAGACCCTGCGCCGGAAGAATAAGCGGAGCGACTTTGAGCAATTGGAAAAACTGATTCGTGACTACCAGATCGGCGAGCTGGTGGTGGGTTACCCGCTGGGCATGAGCGGCGCGGAAGGCAGGCAGGGTGAGAGGATGCGGGGTTTCGCCGAGGAACTCGGCCGACGCTTCGGACTGCCCGTTCACCTCTGGGACGAACGCCTCACCACCGCCCAAGCCAACCGCGTTTTGCGTGAGATGGAGATGTCGATTGAGCGTCGCCGCCGGCACGTAGATCGCATGGCAGCCGTGCTGATTTTGCAGAGTTGGATGGATCAAAAAGGCGGAGCCGGGACGGCTGCCCGGGCTGCGCCGCCAAACCACCCAGTTTGAGACAGTTCGGTGGGCTCGAAGACAAGCCTCCTGGGCTTCCTTCAGGCCCCGGTGACCAACGGCTACCGACCAACGCGACTCCTCCCCAGGCCTCACCCTCATCTAAACTATTGGCCAGTGCGCATCTTTTTCATCTCGCTGTTGGTGGTGGTCGTGGCCGTGGGCGGCTGGTTCGCCTGGGCGCTCTATTGGCCGGTTACACCGCCCGGACAGAAATCCGTCCTTCTGCGTTCCGGCTATTCCACCCGACGCATCGCCAACGAATTGAGGTCTGCGGGTGTGATCCACAGTGCCCTCGCGTTTGTCCTCTACCACCGCATTCACCATCGGCATTCCCTGAAAGCGGGTGAGTACGTTTTTGACAAGTCGGCGAATGCGCTTGAGATTCACGAGCGGCTGACGCGGGGTGATGTTCAGGTGTTAACCGTGGTGGTTCCTGAGGGCTACGACGTTTTTGATGTCGCCCAGGTGATCCAGCAAGCCGGGCTCGGGTCGAGCCAGGACTTCCTGCATCTGGTCACCAGCGATACGGCTCTGATCTCCGATCTAGCGCCCGAAGCCACCAGCCTGGAGGGTTTTCTCTTCCCCAGCACCTATGAGTTCACGCGGACGGAGAACATGGAAGAGGTAGTCGCCGCCATGGTGAAGCAGTTTCGTCAGGTCGCGCACGAGATCGGATTGAACCAGGACGTCGAGAAGATCGTCACCCTGGCATCCATCGTCGAGAAAGAAACCGCCTTGCCCGAGGAGCGGCCGCTGGTTGCCAGCGTCTACTCCAACCGCATGGCCGACAGGATTCCGCTGCAAGCCGATCCCAGCGTGATCTACGCCGAGCTCTTGCAAGGAAGATATTCCGGGGCCTTGCACCATGCCGACATGCGGTTCAGTTCTGCCTACAACACGTACACCCACGTGGGACTTCCGCCCGGACCCATCGGCAACCCCGGTCGGGGCTCTCTGCTGGCCGCGATGCATCCCGCGCAAACCGGATTTTTCTATTTTGTCAGCAACGGAAACGGCCAGCACCGCTTTGCCCGCAGTCTCGAAGAACATAACCGCAACGTAGCCGCGCTACGCCGGGCGATGGCCGGCAAGTAGGGTGGCGAGATCGGATCGACGTATCACCGTTACTACGAACCGGGTTCTCACCTTAGCGATACACCGCGCAGGTACCATTCGCTATACTGCCAATTGGGGCCGGCGGCCCCTGTCTTCAAGAATCCTAACGATAGTTCGGGGAATCCAAGGGGTCTAATGTCTTTTTCCCGCCGCGGTGCGGCCTGGTTGCTCGTCGGTGTGCTGCCGCTGACTGGATGCTTGTTTCGATCCCAGCGAGTGCAGCAGCCCATCACGGTCTCGCTCAAGAGCGCCACCAGTCAGGAGTTGATCGACTACGTCAACACCCAAGCCAACAAATTGCAAAGCATGCAGGCTACGGTGGACATCGACACCTCCGTGGGGGGAGAGAAAAAAGGCACGGTTACCAAATATCAGAGCATTCGCGGCTACGTCCTGGCGCGCAAACCTGCCATGCTCCGCATGATCGGCCTCCTGCCCATCGTTCGCGACCGCGCCTTTGACATGGTGAGCGATGGCCGCGAATTCAAGCTTTGGATTCCGCCGAAGAACCGCTTCGTCATTGGTCACAACGACAGCGAGATCCACAATCCTAGCGAGCCGCTGGAGACCTTGCGCCCGCAGCATATCTACGACGCCCTTCTGTTACGACCGATCGATCCGCAGACCGAAATTGCCGTAGCCGAGAATGAAACCGGCTCGACCACCAACCCCAAGGGGCAAAAAGTGGTGCACGCCGAATACATTCTCGACGTCATCCACACCGGCGAGCATCCCTTTCTCTCCCGTAAAATTATCTTCAGTCGCGACGACCTGCTCCCCCATCGGCAGCTGCTCTACGATCAGGAGGGCAATGTTCAAACCGCGGCCGTGTACGAGAATTATCGCGAGGATAGCGGCATCAACTTCCCTTGGCGGATTGAGATTTCGCGGCCGCAGGAGGAATACGCGATCACCCTTAACCTGGTCAAGCTGGAACTGAATCTGTCGCTTCCCGACGACAAGTTCGTGCTGCAGCAGCCGCCAGGTGTCGAAGTGGTCTACCTGGACAAGCAGCCAGCCGGACGAGTATCGCGCGCTCAGCCCAGCCCCGATCAAGGGAATAATCGATAGAATGATGATGACGGCAGAGAAGGAGAAATTCTTCTCCCCCCGAGCGCCGAGGCCTTGCTCATGATGAACCAGATGATCGTCGCCAACCTCACTCGCCGCCCGCTGCGGTCGCTGATCAGCATCGTAGCGGTCACGCTCGAGGTCATGCTGATCTTGTTGATTGTGGGCCTGGCACTGGGGTTGCTCCGCGACTCACGCCAAAGGCAGGCCGGAATCGGTGCCGACGTCGTGGTCATGCCTCCCGGTTCGTCTTTCATTGTCGGTCTTACCGGGGCGCCCATGCCGATGAAGGTAAGAGATATTTTGGCCACGCTCCCTCACGTGGTGGGGGTGGCGCCGGTGGTGACCATGGTGTCCACGGCTGGGACCCTCGAGGTCATTGCAGGTATCGAGTTGCAGAGTTACGAGAAGCTTTCCGGGCCGTTCCAGTTTGTCGCTGGACGCCCCTTCGAAGCTCCGAACGAATGTATGGTGGACGATATCTCGGCCCGGGCAAGGCACGTTAAGGTGGGCGACACGGTAGAAATCCTGACCCATCCGTTCCGGGTTTCCGGGATCGTCGAGCCCGGAAAAGGCGCGCGAAAATTCCTGGAGATCGGCGCTCTTCAAGACTTGATCGGCGCGCAAAACAAGGCAACCATTTTTTATTTGAAGCTGGACGAACCCAGCAATGCGGATCTGGTGGTCGAAGAAATCAAACAGGTTCCCGGGATGGGGCACTACGTGGCCACCTCGATGGCCTATTACCTGTCAATGATGACCACCAGTCGATACCCCGGCGTCTCTCAATTCATCGATTTTGTGATCGGCATCTCGGTCATCATCGGCTTTCTGGTGATCTTTCAGTCCATGTACACAGCCGTGATCGAGCGCACCCGGGAGATCGGCATTCTCAAAGCCATGGGAGCCTCGAAGCTCTATATCGTGAATGTGATCCTGCGCGAGACCCTACTATTGACCATTTTGGGCATACTCGCCGGAGTTGTCCTTAGCTTGGGGGCGCGAGCCGCCATCGACGGTCGCACCACCCTTCCCGTAGTGGTCACCGGGAGCTGGATCCTGAGGACCGCCGCCATTGCCATTGTGGGAGCGATCTTGGGCGCTCTCTATCCCGCTTACAAAGCGGCGCAGAAGGATCCGATCGACGCCCTTGCCTATGAATGACCCGGGTGTCCTGCCGACCCTGCGCCAACATCGCGACTGGCGCCACCGGGAGCCTGCCAGCTGCATTTCCCAAGCAAACCGACGACCATCGAGAAATCGCTTCGTTGACAAGCCCGGCGGGCTACGCTATCTTTAAACTTTTAGCAGTCTTGCGGTTGCCGTCCTGATAGCCCTGCGCGTTCGCGCTTGCGAGGTTACTCAGCGGTCTTCTTTATTGACTATTTTTCTGGAGATTTTGGTGGCAACGTATTTCCCCAAAGCGGGGCAAATTGTGCGTAAATGGTACGTGGTCGACGCGTCGGGTCAAACCCTCGGCCGTCTGGCCTCGCACGTGGCGCGACGTCTGATGGGCAAAGATAGCCCCAAATACACCCCCTTCCTCGATACCGGCGATCACGTCATCGTGGTCAACGCCGAGCGGGTGAAGCTGAGCGGGATGAAGGCCGAACAGAAGGTTTATGAGCACTATACCGGCTATCCCGGGGGCTTACGAAAAGAGGACTTTCGTCGGCGAGTTCAGCGGAAACCGGAGCAGATCGTGGAGCAGGCGGTTCAGCGCATGCTCCCCAAATCCAAGCTGGGCCGGCAGATGATCGGTAAGCTCAAAGTGTATCGCGGGGAGAAGCATCCCCACGAAGCGCAAAAGCCGGAGTCCTGGACTCTGGCGGCAAGAGCCTAAGAAGTTGAACATTCCGACAGGATCGGCTCGCTGCCAGACTGACTCGGGGAGCGAAGGACAAAGGTGAAATGACAGAGCTTGTACAGTATTACGGGACGGGGCGTCGCAAATCGTCGGTGGCCCGCGTCTACCTGCGCCCCGGAAGCGGCGACTTTATCGTCAACGGGCGCCCGTTCGATCAGTATTTCGTCACCGAGGCGCAGCGTCGCGGTGCGCGCCGACCGTTGTTCGCCACCGAAACGGAAAGCTCTTTCAACATTGTGGCCAGAGTCTCGGGCGGAGGCGTAAGCGGCCAGTCCGACGCCGTGCGACTGGGCGTAGCTCGCGCTCTCATGCTGTTCAACATCGAGTTGCGCAAGAAGCTCAAGGCCGAAGGGTTGATCAGTCGAGATTCACGCTCTAAGGAGCGCAAGAAGTACGGCCAGAAGGGTGCACGCAAGCGCTTTCAGTACAGCAAGCGCTAGTCTCGGGGTGGGTGTGCGGAGCAGCATAGCTCGGCCCATCTGAAACCGGGGAAACTAAGTTTAGGTGTTCAATTCTTCCCGTATCTCGCGATGCGGGACGGGAATAGCAATCGGGACAAGGCGGGTTTCCGCTTTTTCGGGAAACTCGGCCCTTGGGCAAGCCCGATGCAGACTTAACGAGGAGGTTGATTGGCCAACATCACCATGAAGGAGCTGCTCGAAGCGGGGGTACACTTCGGGCACCAGACCAAGCGCTGGAACCCCAAGATGAAGGAATACATCTTCGGAGAGCGCAACGGCATTTATATCATCGATCTGCAGAAGACGCTCAAGATGTTCAAAGAGGCCTCGAAATTTGTTCAGGACCTCGCTGCCGAGGGGAAGATCATTCTCTTTGTGGGGACCAAACGTCAGGCGCAAGACGCGATTGCCGAGGAGGCAACTCGCTGTGGTTGCTTCTATGTGAACCAGCGCTGGCTGGGCGGCCTGCTCACGAACTGGGTCACCATTCAGAAGTCGGTGAAGCGCTTGAAGGAACTGGATGACATGGCCACCGATGGCCGCTACGAGTTATTGCCCAAGAAAGAAGTGATCAAACTGGAGCGCGAGCGCAAACATCTGCAAGCCAACCTGGCCGGCATCAAGAACATGTCTCGTCTGCCGGATACGCTTTTCGTGATCGACTCCAACAAGGAGCAGATCGCCGTGCGCGAGGCGCGCAAATTGGGCATTCCCGTGGTTGCCGTGGTGGACACCAACTGCGACCCCAGCGAAGTCGATTACGTAATCCCCGGCAACGATGATGCTTTGCGAGCCATTCGTCTATTTGCCACAAAAATTGCCGATTCCGTGGCCGAGGGTGCCCAGCTCATGAGCGAGAAGCAGGCCGCCGATCTGGCAGCGGCGGTCGGTACCGAGCCATCGCCGGCGGCAGCCCCAGGCGAGCCTCCGAGCGAGGGCGCCAGCGAGACTACGGGCGTGGACGGCGGTGGGGACGACATTAGTATGGAAGATGTGTTGGGCAGGGGTACGCGCAAACAGCCCGTTGCCGCCAAGGAAACGGCGGACGCCGAAGAAATCGAGCACCAAACGTTCTAGAGCCGCCCTTCCTCCTGCGCCCTCAGGATGAATCGGCCGGCCGTGGGCAGAGCGATTGAGGAAAATCAGACCCGCGCGGGAGGTCCGCCGCGGGTCAAAGTTTGTAAGGAACAGCTTTTGTTTCCCGCTGCGCGTTCTTGGACGCGAAATCGGAAATCGGAACCTGGAAAAATCATTTTATGAGCACATCGACCGTGACTATTTCTGCTGCCCAAGTCAAAGAACTCCGCGAGCGGACGGGAGCACCCATGATGGATTGCAAACAGGCGCTCACCGAGTCCAAGGGAGACATGGAACAAGCGATCATCATCCTTCGCAAGCGCGGCGCTGCCGTGGCCCAGAAGAAGGCAGCCCGGGTGACCAGCGAAGGCTCGGTCGCGAGCTACATCCACGCCGGAGGCAAGATCGGCGTGTTGGTGGAAGTCAATTGCGAGAGCGATTTCGTGGCCCGCACCGACGACTTCAAGGAACTGGTGCACGATATTGCCATGCATATTGCGGCAAGCGACCCCAAGTTCGTGCGCAAGGAGGACGTCACCTCCGAAGCCTACGAGCGGGAAAAGGACGTCTATCGTTCCCAGGCTGCGTCGACCGGCAAACCGCCGCAAGTGGTCGAGAAGATCGTCGAAGGCAAGATGGCCAAGTTCTACGAGGAGGTTTGCCTGTACGAGCAACCCTTCATCAAGGATCAGACGATCAGCATCGCGCAATTGATTGCCGGCAAAATTGGCAAGCTGGGCGAGAACATTGCCGTGCGGCGCTTCGCCCGCTTTAAGGTGGGGGATGCGGGCGAAACCTTCGCCATCAGCAAGCCTGAACCAAAGAGTCAATAGGTCGAGGGTGGCCTAGGGGCGCGACCCGCGACCAACTACGGAAACCTCATGTCTACGCCGATCTTCAAACGCGTTCTTCTCAAACTCTCCGGGGAAGCCCTGGCGGCCAACCAGGGTTTCGGCATTGACGACGTCCGCATCCAAGAGATCGCCGGCGAACTCGATGAGGTCCACTCCCTGGGCGTTCAGATTGCGATCGTCGTGGGCGGAGGAAACTTTTTTCGCGGGGTGGCCGAGCAAGCCCGCGATATGGATCGGGTCTCCGCCGATCACATGGGGATGCTGGCCACGGTGATCAATGCTCTGGCCTTGCAGAATGCTCTCGAAAAGCAAGGGGTCTACACCCGGGTTCAATCCGCCATCGAAATGAATCAGGTAGCCGAGCCTTTCATCCGCCGGCGCGCGATCCGACATCTGGAAAAAGGACGGGTGGTGATCTTTGCCGGAGGCACGGGTAATCCGTATTTTTCAACCGATACGGCAGCCTCCCTGCGCGCCATGGAGATCAAGGCGGATGCCATTCTCAAAGCCACCAAGGTTGACGGAATCTACGATGCCGACCCGATGCTGGTGAAGGATGCCAAGAAGTTCAACGAAATTACCTATCTGGACGTGTTGAAGCTTGGATTGAAGGTGATGGACTCGACCGCCATCTCGCTGTGCAAAGACAATAACCTACCCATCATCGTCTTCAACCTGAATCGTCGCGGCAATATCCGGAAAGTCGTCATCGGGGAAAAAGTTGGATCTCTGGTGAGCGCCTGAGATCCTACCGCGGTCGTCGTGACCAAGCTTCGCGGGGGAAGACGACGAGCGACGGGGAAGCCCGGAAATTCCTGCCGAGCGCGCCGAGCCCACCGGGGTTTATAATGCAGCGTTTTATCGCCAATTCTTAGGAGACCCGACACCATGGCCCAAGCTGGTATGGCCGCGATTCCCGGTCTGAAAGACGTCTACGTGCAGCTCAAGATTCGCATGGATAAGGCGGTCGAAGATTTTCGCAAGGCCATGGCCGCCACCCGCACCGGACGGGCGTCGGTCCACATGCTGGATGCCGTGACCGTCGACTACTACGGCACGGCGATGCCGCTCAACCAGATCGCCCAGGTGCACGCCCCCGAGGCGCAGCTGATTACCGTGCAGCCCTTCGATCCAACCTCCCTCGCCGCCATCGAGAAGGCGATCCGCACCGCCGATCTCGGCCTCAACCCCATGAACGACGGCAAGCTGATTCGCATACCCGTTCCACCGCTCACCGAAGAACGCCGGAAGGACATGGTCAAGCACCTGCACAAGGTTCTCGAAGAGCACCGAACGGCCGTCCGTAACATTCGCCGCGATGGGAACGAAGCCATTAAGAAGGCGCACAAGGACAAGAAGGTCACCGAAGATGAAGAGAAGCGTGCCATGGATGAAATTCAGAAGCTCACCGATGACGAAATTAAGAAAATGGAAGACATGAGTAAGGCCAAGGAGAAAGAAATCCTTGAGATCCGCTAAATCGCCAAGCCGTCCATGAGTCGTAATCCCTCCGCGCGCGGGAGCCCCGCAGCCGGGCATTTTTCCTACTCATCTATACTTTGCTAACTCATTTTTCGTCATACTATTACCTTAGTAATCTTATCAATAACTTGAAACTTTCCCATCCTGTTGGTGTTTCTACCTCGGCAGAGTAAGAAACTCACAGCTCCCCCACTTCTCTGTGAGCCTATTTAAGGAGCGATTCATGAAACGATTTCTAGCCGGTACAGCTTTGCTTGCGCTGGTCGCGCTCGCTTTCACCGCCTGTGGCGGGGGAAACAGTTCGTCCTCGTCTTCTTCGAAGAACGGCGGCGCCACCCAGGCCCACGTGTTCGTCACCGGGGAGGACGCGCCAGTCTCGTCGGTGGTGGCATTCAACATCACCATCAACCAGATCACGCTCAACAATAGCTCCACCAGTGTGGTTGCGATGAACACGCCCACGGCGGTTGACTTTGGACGTCTGGTCGGTCTGCGTTCTCTGCTGGGATTTAATGCCATCGCGCCCGGCACCTACACCACTGCGACCATCACTTTCGCCACGACACCCGCACCGGTGATCGATTACATTAACCTCACCACCACCACGCCTTCGCTGGGGACCGCGACCGCGGTGCTCAGCAACGCGAAGGTCACGGTTGCCTTCCCGTCGAACCAACCCCTGGTCGTCGACAATAATGGCCTGGCCGGGCTGCACCTCGACTTCAACCTGCGTGAATCGCTGGCCCTCAACAATGGCAATCTGGTCATCAACAACAGCCAAATCGCAGTCAACCCCATGCTGGCAGTGACGGCGGTTTCCGCTTCGAGTGATCTCGGTCAGATTACCGATTTCACCGGCAATGTCGTTTCCGTTGGGGCGAACTCATTCGCGATGCAGGGTCCCTACGGTTTTGAGGAGACGATTGACGTTGACCCCAACACGCACTACAACAACAGCGAAACCACGTTGGCTTCCCTGGTGGTGAATGGCATCGTCTCCGTCGAAGGCACGGTACAGGCCGATGGCACCATTCTGGCCAACAGTGTGGAGCTGATCACAACGGATCAGGCGTTCCTCGGCGGGCGCATCCTGGCTGTGAGCCCCGGCCCGGTGGTAACCATGTTCGTGGGTGAAGAGCTGGGAACCTCGGCAACCATACCGGTCGACAGCATTCAGACCGTCGACCTCAGCCAGGTGCCCACGTGGGACATCTGCTTCATTGACAACTGGTTCACCAACGAGCTGTTTGGCCCGACCTATCTGGTCGTAGGCCAGCGCATCTTCGTGGGCGGAACCTATCAGAGCAAAATCTTCACCCCCTCGATGGTGTCCTTACGCCGCCAGGGCATCGTGGGATCGCTGGTCGAGGGGACGGTCAACATCGTCTCCCAGAACCTCGGCGGCTTCGAGATGCAGAATGATGCTCTGCTCAGCTACGCGGCGGGTGGCCCCTTCCCGGTGGCAACCGACAACCAAACCGTGTTCGTCAACATCGCCGGGCTCATGGGACTACAGTCTGCCGGCGCGGCGAACCTGGTCGTGACCGGTCTGGTCTTCGACAACCCTCAAGCCCTGGGTACACCGGTAGCTTGGGTCCATCGGGTACGCGTCCTGCCCTGAGTCGTTCACGATCAATCTCGGCGGGCGGTTGAAGACCGCCCGCCTTTTTCTTTCTTGCTCTTCTCTTTCGCTTTAGGTCCGTCGGTCGCGTTAGTTCCCCCGGTCCGAACTACTTCGCTGGGGCAAGGTTTCGAACCTGGAGAGCGTTCGAAGGGCTGCTTTCCTGCAGGGCGCGAGGACCTGGCTAGCGGAGACCGACCCGTATAATCAGTGCTGCGATGAAGAAGGTCGTCCACGCCGCTTGTCCCCATGATTGCCCCGATGCCTGCGGGGTGTTGATTCGGGTGGAAGACGGACGCGCGGTCAAGATCCAGGGGGACCCCTCCCATCCCGTCACCCGCGGATTCCTCTGCGCCAAAGTGGCCAAATACCTGGATCGCGTGTATTCGCCTGATCGCGTCCTCTATCCCCTGCGGCGAGTCGGACCCAAGGGACCAGGACCGGCCAATGGAGGAACGTCCGCCAGCGGCGGAGCAGGGCCAGGCAGCTCGTTTCAGCGCATTAGCTGGGATCAAGCTGTCGCGGAGATTGCCACTCGGTTTCGGCAAATCAGCGCCGAGTTTGGCAGCGAAGCGATTCTGCCTTACTCCTACGGCGGCACCTTGGGAGTGTTGAACAACGCTGGCATGGATCGGCGCTTCTTCCACCGGCTGGGGGCCTCCCAGCTGGCACGGACCATCTGCTCGGCGGCGGGAGAGGCGGGGTTGAAATCAGTCCTCGGTGTCAAGCTGGGCACCGAACCAGAACAGTTTTCCCATTCCCGCTACATCCTCATTTGGGCGGCGAATATTCATGGCAACAACGTGCATTTGTGGCCATTTATCCAGGAAGCTCGCCGCAAAGGGGCAAAGCTGGTGGTGGTCGATCCTTATCGTACCCGCACGGCGGCTTGTGCCGACTGGCACCTGCCCATTCATCCCGGCACCGACGTTGCCTTGGCTCTGGGCATGATGCACGTTCTCATCCACGAACAACTCTACGATGTCGACTACGTCGAGCGCTACACCACCGGCTTCGAGGAGCTTTGTCTCCGCGTCCAGGATTATCCTCCCGAACGAGTCGCGCCGTGGACCGGAATCTCCGCAGCTGACATCCGCCGATTAGCCCGCGAGTATTCGACCGTCCGTCCGGCGGTGATCCGGGTGAACGATGGCGTGCAGCGCTCCGAAAATGGCGGTATGGCCATGCGGGCGGTTACCATGCTGCCTACCATTACCGGCTCGTGGAAGGAACTGGGTGGCGGCCTGCAGTACGCCACCAGCGGGGCATTCGCCATGAACCGCGAGCAGTTGGCGCGCCCCGATCTGATGCTCGAAGCTTTGGGCCGACCGGCGCGGACGGTCAACATGGTGGAATTAGGCAGGGCCCTCAACCAGCTCGAGGATCCACCGATCCAGGCGCTGTTTGTCTACAATTCCAATCCCGCGGCGGTCTGCCCAAACCACAATGAAGTGATCCGCGGGCTCGGGCGCCCCGACCTTTTCACGGTGGTGCACGAACAGTTCTTCACCGATACCACCGACTACGCCGACATCGTCCTGCCCGCCACCACATTCTTTGAACACAAAGATCTGCAGGGCGCCTACGGCCACTATTTTCTGCAAATGTCCGATCAGGCGATCGAGCCATTAGGCGAGTGTCGTTCGAACCTAGAGATGTTTCGCGCGCTGGCCGAGAGCATGGGTTTTACCGAGCAGTGTTTCCGCGAGTCGGTGGATGAGATGATCGACACGGCGCTGCTCTCGGACAACCCCTGGCTCGCCGGCATCGATCGGCAACGGCTCGAAGCCGAAGGGCACATTCGGCTGAATTTTGAAGGGCCGGTCGCTCATGCCGGGTCCCAACCCGCACGGCCCTTTCTTCCGTTTGCCGCGGGCAATTTTCCGACGCCCAGCGGTAAAGCCGAGCTGTACAGTGCGTCGCTCGAAGCGCAAGGACACGATCCTGTCCTCCCTTTTCGACCGCCCGTCGAGTCACGGCTCGGGGAACACACGCGGGCCTTTCCCCTCGAACTATTAGCCCGCAAAGCCTCTAATTTTCTCAATACGACTTTTTCCAACCTGCCCAGCCTGCAAGCCATGGAGGAACCGGGTGTGTTGGAGCTGAACCCGGCCGACGCCCGCAGTCGTGGCATCGCCGATGGTGATACGGTGCGCGTCTTCAACCGGCGGGGAGAATTGCTGCTCAAGGCCGCGGTGACGACCAGCGTGCAGCCGGGAGTGGTGAGCGCTTGCCTGTTTTGGGCCAAGCTGAGCGCGGGGGGCAAAAACATCAACGTGCTGACCTCGGAAAAACTTACGGACTTGGGCAACTCTGCCACGTTTTATTCCGTCCTTGTTGAGGTGGAGTGTTATCGGCCGGCCTCCGCGGGCAACTGAGGCTGGATGCTTGGACGCTCCGAACGGCGCTACCGTATAATGACCGTTTTCCATACTCCCTAAGGTTGAGGTAGAGGAGATTCTTCG
>Ga0187778_10000947_pt1 | contig 20749 bp, 21 predicted proteins | sample 1015_Q2_SP5_20_M_FD_132418 | JGI IMG/M metagenome (GOLD analysis project Ga0187778, IMG submission 132418) | Tropical peat soil microbial communities from peatlands in Department of Meta, Colombia - 1015_Q2_SP5_20_MG | ecosystem: Environmental > Terrestrial > Soil > Wetlands > Peat | place...
GGCGATGCTGCCGGGCTTCGAGGAGGACGAGTACGTGGCCAACGCGAAGTTCGGCGGCCGGCCGCTCGCGGACCTGGTGGCGGAGTTCCGGACGGTGCGGGCGGCGACGATCGCGTTCTTCGCGGGACTCGGCCCGGAGGAGCTGCTGCGGCGCGGATCGGCGAACCACCGGCCGTACACCGTGCGGTCGATCGCGTACGTCGCCGCGGGCCACGAGCGGCACCACGCGAAGATCCTGGCGGAGCGGTACCTGCCGGCGCTGAAGCGCGCCTGAGCGCGGCGCCTGATGATCTCACTGGTCGTGCCGGCCTACAACGAGGAGCGCTACCTGCCCAGGCTCCTCGATTCGGTCGCGGCGGCGGCCGAGGCGTCGGGTGTCGGGCCGGGGGACTTCGAGACCATCATCGCGGACAACGGCTCCACCGACCGCACCGCCGCGATCGCGGCGGCGCGGGGCTGCCGCGTGGTGCCCTCGGCGCCGCGATCGATCGGCGCCACGCGCAACGCCGGCGCCCGGGCGGCGCGCGGAGACGTGCTCGCCTTCGTCGACGCGGACTCGCGGATCCACCCCCGGACGTTCGCGGAGATCGTGCGGCAGCTGGGGTCGGCGCGCGTCGTCGGGGGCACGACGGGCGTCACGATGGATCGCTGGTCCGCCGGCATCGTGGCCACATGGGCGGTCTTCGTGCCCCTGGTGTGGCTCACGGGCTTCGACACCGGCGTCGTCTTCTGCCGCCGGGCCGACTTCGAGACGGTGGGTGGCTACGACGAGCGGATCCGCTTCGGCGAGGACGTCGCCTTCCTGCTGGCGCTGTGGCGCCTCGGCCGGCGCACCCGGCGGCATCTGGTGCGGGCGCGGCGCGCCAAGGCGGTCGCCTCGGCCCGCAAGTTCGACGAGCACGGCGACTGGCACTACTTCGGGCTCTTCGCCCGGGGGATCGGCCGCCTGGTCGGTCTGGGCGACCTGGACGCCGTCGCCGAGCGCTACTGGTATCAACCCGGCCGCTGAGCGCGTGGACACCTCGTTCGCCGAACTGGACGCCGCGCTGAGCGGGATGCACGGGGCACCGGCGGCGCGGCTCCGGGCGCTGCGGCGGGAGTATTCGCGGCGGCTGGCGGCCGAGTCTCCGGAGTCCGTCGTGCGCCTCGCGCTGCGGCTCGTCGCGCGCGGCGGCATCGCACGGCGGTTCATGGCGTACGAGCTGGTCCACCATCACCGCGCGGCGCTGGTCGGCCTGCGCGCGGGGATGCTCGAGCGCCTGGGCCGCGGCCTCGACGGCTGGGGCGCCGTGGACATGTTCGCGTGCTACCTCGCCGGGCCGGCCTGGCGGGAGCGGCAGGTCCGCGACGCGGTGATCCGCCGCTGGGCGCGGTCGCGCGACCGCTGGTGGCGCCGCGCGGCCCTGGTCAGCACGGTGCCGCTCAATTGCCGCGCGCGCGGCGGGACCGGCGACACGCCGCGCACCCTCGCCCTGTGCCGGCTCCTGCTCGCCGATCGCGACGACATGGTGGTCAAGGCGATGTCGTGGGCGCTGCGCGAGGTGGCCAAGCGCGACCCCGGTGCGGCGCGGCGGTTCCTGCGCGACCACCGGGACCGGCTCGCGCCGCGGGTGCTGCGCGAGGTCGGCAACAAGCTCGCGACCGGCCTCAAGAACCCGCGGCGGCGCGCCGCGCCGGGCGGCCGCGGATGACGCTGCGCGACCTCGTCCTGGTCCGCCTGGGCGTGGCGCTGAACCTGGTGATCGGCCAGATCGTGGCGGCCCTGCTGCTGCCGGTCTACCTCGATTCGGTGGGCACGATCCTCGTCGCCGCGCTGGTGGGCCCGCGCGCCGCGATCATGGCGGGGCTCGTCTCCCAGGTGCTCAACGCCGTCATCTCCGGCAACTTTTCCTGGCTTCCCTTCGCGGTGGTCCAGGTTGTGATCGCCCTGTACGCGGCGGCGGCGGCCCGGCTGGGCCTGTTCCGGCGGCTGGCCACCGCGGTGCCGGCCGGCATCGGCATGGGGTTCGTCGCCGCGTCGTGCTCGGCGCCGATCTCCTACTTCCTGTTCGGCGGCGTGACGGCGGGCGGCGTCACCGCGGTGACCACCGTGCTGCGGGCCCTCGGCGTGCCGCTCGGCGTGGCGGTCGCCTCGGCCAGCTACTCGACCGACCTGCTGGACAAGGCCATCGCGTGCGCGCTGGTGTGCGTGGTGCTCCGGACCCTGCCGCGGACCCTCGCGGCGCGCTTCCCCGCGCTGGCACGATGATCGGCTACGTCGAGGGCACGTCGCCGCTCCACCGCGCCCACCCGTACACCACGCTGGCGGCGGCGGCGGCGCTGCTGATGGGCGCCTTCGCGATGACCAGGCCGCTCGAGGTGTGGCTCCTGGTCGCGGCGGCCCTCGGCTACGCGGCCGTCGGCGGCGTGCTGCGCGCCAGCGCGCGGACCGCGGTGCTGCTGTCGCTGCCGATCTGGGTCGTGCTGTTCGTGCTGCACGGCCTGCTGGGCGCGGAGCCGCGGGTGCTCGCCGGCCCGGTGGCGCTCTCGGCGCCGGGGCTGGCGCGGGCGCTGGTGCTCGGTGGGCGCGTCACCGCCATCGTGGTCGGCTTCCTGACGGCGCTCGCCGCGACCTCGCCCCACCGGCTGGTCGAGGCGATGACCGCGGACGGCGCGCCGTTCGGGCGCGCGTTCCTGCTGGCCTCGACCCTGACGGTGCTGCCGCGGATGCGCGAGCGTGCGGCGCAGATCCTGGAGGCGCAACAGTGCCGCGGCCTCCGGCTCGGCGGCTCGCCGTTCGCGCGGCTGAGGGCGCTCGCGCCCCTCGCCCTGCCCCTGGTGCTCGGTGCCCTCGCGGAGGTGGACGAGCAGGTGCTCGCGCTGGACGCGCGAGGCGCGGCGAGCGGGGCGCGGCGCACGGCGCTCGACCCGCCGGACGACTCGGCGGCGCAGCGCGTCCTGCGCTGGACGCTGCTGGCGCTCGTGCTGGCCGCCTACGGGTGGAAGTTCTGGAGGATGCGCGGGTGACCGCCCCTCTCATCACGCTCGCGGGCGCGTCGTTCAGCTACCCGGGGGCGGCGCGGCCGGCGCTGACGGACGTGTCGCTGGACGTCGCGCCGGGCGACGTGCTCGCCGTGACCGGACCGGCCGGCGCCGGGACGTCGACGCTGCTGCTGGTGGCCACCGGATTCGCGCCGCGGGTCGTGGGCGGCACGCTGACGGGCGGCCGCGACATCGCCGCCCGGCGCTGCGGCGTGGTGTTCGCGCGCCCCTGGACCCAGCTCACGGGGCTGTGCTCCACGGTCCGCGACGAAGTGGCGTTCGGGCCGGCGTCGCTGGGCCTGCCGCGCGCGGCGGTGTTCGCGGCGGCCGCGCGCGCCCTCGACCAGCTGCGCATCGCGCACCTCGCGGACCGGGACCCCGCGCAGCTCTCGGGCGGCGAGCTGCAGCGGGTGGTGGTGGCGGCGGCGCTCGCCCTCGGGCCCGACGTGCTCGCGCTGGACGACCCCGCCGCCGAGCTCGACCCGGAGGCCGCCGACGCGCTGTACGACGCGCTGCCCGGGCTCGGGGCGGCGGGCACCGCGGTCCTGCTCGCGACGCCGGACCTGCAGCGCGCGGCGCGAGTCGCGACGCGGGCGGTCGCGATGGCCGAAGGCCGGATCGCGGCGCAGGGGAGGCCGGCGGACGTGCTCGACGGCACCGACGTCGCCCTGCTGGCGCGCGCGGCCGGCTGCCCGCCGCCGTATCCGGTCGACATAACCGCGTTGCTCCGGCGGATCGCCCCGCAGAGCAGCCGCGGCGGGCGCGGCACTTCCGATGCGCCGCCCGCTGGATCCGGCCCCGACACGGGTGTCACCGCGCCGTGAGCGGCATGGAGGTACGGCTGGAGCGCGTGCGCTACGCCTACGACGCCGCGGAGGCGGTGCGCGGCGTGGACCTGGCGCTGGGGGCCGGCGAGCAGGTCGCCCTGCTGGGCCCCAACGGCGCCGGCAAGACGACGCTGACGCGCCTGGTGGTCGGGCTGCGGCGGCCCAGCGCCGGGCGCGTGACCGTCGGTGACTGGGAGGTCGCTCGCAAGCGGCCCGACGAGATGGCGGGGCGGGTCGGCTACGTCTTCCAGCACGCCGACCAGCAGCTATTCGCCCGCTCGATCCGCGAGGACGTGGCGTTCGGGCCGCGCTGCCTGGGCACGAGGCGCCCGGACGTGGGCGCGGTGCTCGAGGAGCTGGGCCTGGCACCGCTCGCGCGGCTGCACCCGTACGACGTGCCGGCGCCGACCCGGAAGCTGGTGGCGCTCGCCGGCGTGCTGGCGATGGAGCCCGACGTGCTGGTGCTCGACGAGCCGACGGCGGCCCTCGACCGGGCGCAGCGCGAGACGGCGATCGCGGCGCTGCGGCGCCGCGCCCGCGCCGGCGTCACCATGCTCGCCGTCTCGCACGACCTGGGCTTCGTGGCCGAGGTCGCCGACCGCGTGGTGGTGATGCGGGAGGGACGGATCGCGGAGGACCGGCCGGCGCGCGCGCTGCTGTACGACCGCGAAGCGCTGACGGCGCTGGGGCTCAGGCCGCCCCCGACGGTAGAGGTCAGTGAGGCGCTGCGACTCGACGGGCAGCCGGTGCGTGCCGCCGAGGTCGTGGAGGCGATGTGTGGGCTTCGGTGGACTCAGAACGCAGATTAGTCGGCAGACGCCAAGTTGCCAGTGGTTCCCGGTTGCCGGATGCGAGGCGCAGAAAAGGCCCCGCCTCGATTTCGAGGCGGGGCCGCCGTATCCGTTTCCGTCACTGACGTCTGGTAACCACTTCTGCCTCGGCGTCTGGCAACGTCCCTGCAATCAGTTCACCGCCTTCAGAATTCCGAGCAGGAAGTCCCAGAACTTCGGCACCGTGTCGATGTGGATCTTCTCGTCGGGCGAGTGGACGCCCTCGAGCGTGGGGCCGAACGAGACCATGTCCATCCCGGGGTAGCGCTCGCCGATGATCCCGCACTCCAGGCCGGCGTGGATCGCCTTCACCTCGGGGTCCTTCCCGTACAGCGACTTGTACGTCGCCTTGGCGGTCTTGAGAATGGCGGAGCCCAGATCCGGCTTCCAGCCGGGGTAGCCGTCCGACGTGTGGGCCGTGGCGCCGCCCATCTCGAAGATGGCGCGCACGCCGAGGCAGGCCTCGTCCAGCTCCGAGGCCACGGAGCTGCGCTGGCTGGTGACGAGCTGGACGGTCTTGGCGGTCGTGTGGACCGCGGCCACGTTGGTGGAAGTTTCCACCAGCCCGGGAATGTCGGCGCTCATCTTGAGGACGCCGTGCGGGAACGCGGCGATGGTCTGGCTCAGCCTGTGCTGCAGCGCCTTCTTGAGGACCTTGCCCTTCTTCGCGCCCTGCTTCTCCTCCAGCGTGATCGCGAGGCCGGGCTCCGCGGTCGCCAGCTCCGCCTTCGCGACCTTCTGGAACGCCGCGACCGCCGCGGCGGCCTCGTTCCACTTCTTGGCCGGGACGAACACGACGGCCTCGGCTTCGCGCGGGATGGCGTTGTGCTTGTCGCCGCCCTCGACCGAGGCGAGCCGCGCGCCGAGGTCGGCCAGCGCGAGCACGGCGCGGTTGATGATCTTGACCGCGTTGCCCCGCCCCTTGTCGATCTCCAGGCCCGAGTGCCCGCCCTTGAGGCCGGTGACCTTGAGCGTGGCCGCCGTCGTGCCCGCGGGCGACGGATCGAACGCCGCCTTCCAGGTGCCGATCGTGTCGCGACCCCCGGAGCAGCCGACGTAGAGGGCGCCCTCCTCCTCGGAGTCGAGGTTCATCAGGGTGCGGCTCTCGACGAAGCCCGGCTGGAGGCCCGCCGCCCCGGTGAGGCCCGTCTCCTCGTCGATCGTGAACACGAACTCCAGCGGGCCGTGCACCAGCGACCTGTCCTCCATGATGGCGAGGTTCGTGGCCACCGCGATGCCGTTGTCGGCGCCGAGGGTGGTGCCGTTCGCCGTGAGGAAGTTGCCCTTGCGCACCAGCTCGATCGGGTCCTTCGAGAAGTCGTGGACCTTGTCCTTGTTCTTCTCGCAGACCATGTCGAGGTGGCCCTGGAGCGCGACGCTCTTCACCCGCTCCTTGCCCGGCGAGGCGGGCTTCTTTACCACCACGTTGCCCAGCTTGTCCGCCTTGGCCGCGAGGCCGAGGCGCTTGGCCGTCTCGAGCACGTACTTCGAGATCTTCTCCTCGTGCTTCGACCCGCGGGGAATCCGCGCGATCTCCGCGAAGTACTTCCACACCAGCGCGGGCTGCAAACCTGCAATCGCGTCGCTCATCATCGCTCTCCGGAAAGGTCCGACGTCACCGGACCGGCGCGGGCCGGCTGCTTACGGCCCACCCGGTCGCCCACGGCGCCCGCGTTTCCGCCGGCGCCCCCACCGTCCTACATCACCGCGCTCGGCGGCGCCGGTTCGTCGGGCGCCCCGGCGTTCCACAGCGGGACCTGGACGAGCAGCCAGGCGAGGAACGCCAGCACCACGAGGGCGAACCAGAACCCGAGCGGGAAGACGGAGGTCAGCTTGCTCAGGAAGGTCTCGTAGTTCACGCTCCCGAACGCCAGGGCCGCGAACAGCAGGCCGATGAGCGCCTCGCCGGCGATCAGGCCCGCCGCCAGCAGGATGCCCGTGTTCTCCACGCGCGCGCGCTGCGCGGCGTTGTGCTTGCGCCGCTCCGTGAAGGCGTTCACGGCTGCGCGGATGACGCCGCCGAGGAAGATCGCGAAGGTGGTGCCGAGGTTGATGTACATCCCCACGCACACCAGCATCGGGCTGGGCACCCGCATCAGGATCATCCCGATGCCGAGCATGATCCCCACGATGATGAGGGGCCACGCCATGTGGCCGCCCACGATCCCCTGCGACAGCAGCGCCATCAGGCTGGCCTGCGGCGCCGGCAGCACCGGGCCCCCGAACCCGCCCTGGTAGGGCGGCACGGCCATCTGGCCGGCCTTGATGTCGCCCATGTGGAGCACGACCAGCGGCAGGAACATCACCGAGGCCGCGAGCGCCACGCCGAGCAGGTCGCCGATCTGCATCTTCCACGGCGTGCCGCCGAGGATGTGGCCGACCTTGAGGTCCTGCAGCATCTCGCCGGCCACCGCGGCCGACACGCAGACCACCCCCGCGACGCCGAGCACCGCGGCGACGCCCTTGATCCCCGTCATGCCGAGGGCCACCATGAGCAGCGCGGCCACGACCAGCGTCGAGAGCGTCAGGCCGCTGATCGGGTTGTTGCTGGACCCGATCATGCCCACGAGGTAGCCGGACACGGCCGCGAAGAAGAAGCCGGCCACGATCATGACGATCGTCGCGACGAGCGCGGCCCCCACGGCGTTGCCGGTGAAGAAGTTGTAGATGAAGAAGGTCAGGACGCCGGTGGCCAGCACGCCGATCATGACCCAGTTGAACGGGAGGTCGCGCTCCGTGCGGTCGCCGATGGGAGTGCCGGCCGCGGCCTTCTTCACGTCCCCGACCGAGCGCTGGATGCCCGCGATCAGGCTGTTGCGCATGCGGAACAGCGTGTACGCCGCGCTCATGAGCATGCCGCCGATGGCGATCGGCCGCACGATCGTGAACCAGACGTTGTTGGCGAGTCCGATCCACTGGCCGATCGTCGGCTCGGGCCCGCCGGCGGTGAACACCGTGGGCGCGATGAAGTACGACAGGATGGGCACCATCAGGCCCCAGGCGACGACGCCGCCGGCGAAGTTCAGCGACGCCAGCTTCGGGCCGATGATGTAGCCGACGCCGATGAACGCCGGGCTGATCGAGGGCGAGCTGAGCAGCATCCCGCTCTGCCCGGTGGCGCTGCCGCTCGACCGCAGGCCGATGCTCGTGCGCGCGAACGCCACGAACTTCTGCCAGCTCGAGGTGAAGAGGTTGATCTGCGCCAGGCCCTGGATGACCGCGCCGACGCCCATCGCGCCGAACAGGAACTTCGCCCCCGTGCCGCCGCCGCGTCCCGCCTTGTGGATCTCGGAGGCCGCGACCGACTCGGGGAAGGGCAGCTCCTTGTCCTCGACGAGCACCCGCCGCAGCAGCGCGACGAACATGATGCCCAGGACGCCGCCCGCGATCATGATCAGGGTGGACTGGATGTAGTGGCCGGTCGAGGCGAAGTCGGTCCAGATGCCCGCGATGTAGAACGCCGGAAGCGTGAAGATGGCTCCGGCGGCAACCGATTCGCCGATCGAGCCCACCGTGCGCGCGACGTTCTCCTCGAGGATGGAGCCGCGCATCGTCCGCAGCACGGCCATCCCGATCACCGCCGCCGGGTAGGTGGCCGCGATCGTCATCCCGGCCTTCAGCCCGAGGTAGGCGTTGGCCGCGCCGAGGATCACGCACATCACGAGACCGATCAGCACCGCGCGGAGCGTGAACTCCGGCATGTCGGTGTTCGCGGGCACGTACGGCTTGAACGGTTGCGTCATGGGGGCTCCGGACGGGTCTAGTAGGGGAGGAACGAGGTGCCGCCCTGGAGCCGCCGCGTCCACGCGGCCAGCAGCGCCGCGGCGCGGTCGAGGTCGTCCAGGTCCACCATCTCGTTGGGGCTGTGCATGTAGCGACACGGCACCGACACCACGCCGGTGGCGATGCCGCGCCGCGCGGTGTAGATGGCGTCGGCGTCGGTCGAGGTGCCGCGCGGCGCCGCCTCGATGCCGTACGGGATCTTCTCCGCCTCGGCCGCGGCGACCAGCTGGTCGAACACGACCGGGCTCGCGGCCGAGCCGCGCGACAGCACCGGGCCGCCGCCGAGCTTGAAGTCGCCCACTTCCTTCTTCTCGACGCCGGGCGAGTCGGTCGCGTGGGTCACGTCGACCACGATCGCCGCGTCGGGCTCGAGCCCGAAGGCGCTGGTCCGCGCCCCGCCCCCGGTGTAGGCGATCTCCTCCTGGGTGGTGCCCACCGCCACCGCGCACGCCGCGGGCGGCTGCGCCGCGAGCCGGCGCAGCGCCTCCAGCACCACGAACGAGCCGACCCGGTTGTCGATGCTGCGCGAGACCAGCCTCCGGTTCGGCAGCTGCGCGACGCCCGCCTCGAGCACGCCGGCGTCGCCGACGCGCACCCGCTCGAGCGCCTCGGCCTTGTTCTTCACGCCGATGTCGATCCACAGGTCGGTGATCTTCGAGGCCTTGTCGCGCTCGTCCGCCTTGATGAGGTGGATCGCCTTCTTCCCGACCACGCCCGCGACCGGACCGGCGCGGCCCTCGAGGCGCACCCGCTGGCCGACGAGCACCTGGGGATCCCATCCGCCGATCGGCGCGAAGTAGAGGAAGCCGTCGTCGTCGACGTGCACGATCATCACGCCGATCTCGTCGAGGTGGCCGGTCAGCATCACCCGCGGCTTGCCGCCCGGGTTCACCGTCGCGTAGCAGTTGCCGGCGACGTCGGCCTCGACCTTCGCGAACCGGGCGGCCTCCTCGCGCCACACCCGTGCCGGTGCGCGCTCGAAGCCGGACGGTCCCGGCGTGTCCAGCAGGCGCTTGAAGAAATCGAGTGAGCGGTCGTCCATCATTCGCGTCCCGTTCCGGGCGTGGGGTGGCGGCCCAACGTACGCCGGGCCGGAGTCCGTGGCAAGCGGGTGAGCGAGTCGGTGATCGCCCGGAAATGCTCCATCGTGGCCGCGGAGTCGGGCCCCGTGGCGAGCCGGGGCTGGAGCCCCGCCACCACCGGGCGCACCACCAGTGCGCGGCGGCCGTCCGGCGTCGCGGTGAACTCCGCCCACAGGCCGCGGTTCGTCCATGGCTGATGCTGGGCGAACACGAAGTTGCCGAGCGAATACAGGATCGGCTTTCCGTCGGCCCAGCCGAGACCCTGCGGCACGTGCGGATGGTGGCCGAACACCACGTCGGCGCCCGCGTGGATCAGCCCCTTGGCGATGGCGACGACGCTCGCCGGCGGCACGGCCCGGTACTCCACGCCGGCGTGCAGCATCACCAGCACGAGGTCGGCCCCGCTGTCACGGGCCGCCTGGATCGCGGGTCGCAGGGCCAGGGTGTCCGCCCACGCGACGCAGCATTCGGCGGGGTGGCCGCGCACCACGAGATCCGGATAGTTGAAGATCGCGGTGACCGAGAACAGCGCGACCGTCCACCCCCGCCGCCGCAGGATGGCGGGCCGCAGGGCGTCGGCGACGGTCGCCCCCGTGCCGGCGTGGGCCACGCCGGCGCTGTCGAGGTGCCGCAGCGACTCCAGCAGCGCCGCGTGACCGAGGTCCCAGGCGTGGTTGTTCGCCGTGGAGACGGCCGCGAAGCCCGCGTCGGCCAGCACCCGGGCGGCGGCCGCCGGCGCGGCGAACGCCGGGCTGAGCGCGGTGTCCGTGAAGGTCCCGCGGTCGAAAATCAGGCTCTCGAGGTTGGCGATCGCGAGGTCGGCGGCGCGCAGGCTGTCCCGCACCGCGGCGAAGATCTCGGCGCCGCGCCCCGGCACGACGTAGGTGCGGGCGACGATCCGCGCCAGGTTGACGTCCCCCACCACCACGATGCGCAGCGGCTCGCGCGGGGCCTGCGCGGGCGCGGCACGAGGCGCGAGCGCAAGCGCCAGCGGCACGGCGAGGCACAGGCGACGGGGCGGCACGGCGTGTAGTATAGAACCGTGGCGTCGCCTCCGCCCGATCCTCCGCGCCGCTTCACCGCGCCAGACGGCTCGGCGTGGGAGGCGCGCGTGGTCTCCACCGGCAGAATCTCCCCGTACCTCGCCCGCCGGCTGGCCCGTCCCGTCCTGGAGTTCCGCCGCGTCGACGCGCCGGCGCAGCCGCGGACCTACGCCCCGCTGCCGGGTCCGACCCTGGCCGGACTGCCGGCCGAGGCGCTGGAGGCGGCCTGGCGCCGGGCCCGGAGCTGCTAGTAGATCGTTAGGTATTGACGCTGAAATCCATAAGATTATCATGAAATCAGCTATGAGAGCGAAGCTTCCTCAGGTCGCGCTGGACGCGGTGGACCGCAAGCTGCTGGCACTGCTCCAGCGGGACGGCCGGGCCCCGGTGGCGCGGCTCGCCGAGGCCGTCGGCCTCTCGGCGCCGCCGGTGCACGAGCGGCTGCGGCGGCTCGAGGCGGCGCAGGTCATCACCCGGTACACGGCGGTGCTCGACGCGCCGCGGCTGGGATTCGGGATGACCGTCTACGTGGCGGTGACGCTGGCGCTCCACCGCGAGGGCGCGGTGCGGAAGTTCCGCGAGGCGGTGCGGGCCGTGCCCGAGATCCTCGAGTGCCACCACACGACCGGCACCGCGGACTTCCTGCTGCGCGTGGTGGTGCGCGACGCCGCCGCGTACGAGCAGCTGGTGCTGGACACGCTCACCCGGCTGCCCGGCGTCGAGCGGCTCAACTCGTCCGTCGTGCTGTCGACCATGAAGTCCGAGACCGCGATTCCCCTGGAGTAGCCATGGCCCGGCCACCGTTCCTCCCGTCCGACGCGCTGCTGCCCGATCCCTACGGCTCGCACGAGATGCCGATCTACCAGACGAGCACCTTCACCTTCGACCGGGCCGCCGAGGCGGCGGCGCGGTTCGCGGGCGAGACGCCGGGCTACGTGTACACGCGGATGGGCAACCCCACCGTGGCCCGGTGGGAGGCGAAGGTGGCGGCGCTGGAGAGCGAGGGCACCGAGCGGGAGGCGGCGGCCGTGGCGTTCGGGTCCGGGATGGGCGCCGTGACGGCCGCGGTGCTCGCCTGCGTGGAGCAGGGCGATCACGTGGTCGCGGTGCGGCCCCTGTACGGCGGCACCACCGAGCTGCTGGACCAGGTGCTGCCGCGTTACGGCGTCGCCGTGACGATGGTGCGCCCCGGCGACCTCCCGAAGGCGCTCGAGGCCGCGGTGCGCCGGCCGCGCACCAGGCTGGTGGTGGTCGAGACGCCCGCCAACCCCACGCTCGACATCGTGGACCTCGCCCACGCCGCCGCGGTCGCGGCCTCGGCCGGGGCGCGGCTGCTGGTGGACAACACGTTCGCGACGCCGGTGCTGCAGAAGCCGCTGGGCTTCGGCGCCGACCTCGTGGTCCACTCCTCGACCAAGTACCTCGGCGGCCACGGCACGGTCGTGGGCGGCGTGGTGGTGAGCGCGGACCGGGAGCTGCTCGCGGGCCGCGTGACCCAGATGAAAAAGGTGCTCGGCTCCGTGCCGAGCCCGTTCGACGCCTGGCTGCTGTTGCAGGGCGTGAAGACGCTGCGCCTGAGGGTGGAGCGGGAATCGCAGACGGCGCGCAGGCTCGCGGGCGAGCTGGCCCAGCACCGCCTGGTCGAGTGGGTGCGCTATCCCGGTCTGGTCGACGACCCGGGCCACGAGGTGGCGAGCCGCCAGATGCTGGGCTTCGGCGCGATGATCGCCTTCGGGATCCGGGGCGGGGCGGAGACCGGGCGCCGCTTCCTCGACGCGCTCGCGGTGTGCAGGCGCGCGGTGAGCCTGGGCTGCACCGACACCCTGGTCGAGCACCCGGCGTCGATGACGCACGCCCACGTGTCGAGCGAGGAGCGAGCCGCCGCGGGCATCACGGACGGGTTGATCCGGGTCTCGGTGGGGCTGGAGAGCGCGGAGGAGCTGGAGCGCGACCTGCTGCGCGCGCTGGATGCGGCTAGTCGCCCTCGGCGGGGAGCAGGCGCGCCGTCGCGGTCCCCAGCAGCCGGGTCGCCGCGAGCAGCATCACCACGCACGTCACGGTCGTGAACGGACTCCAGGTGCGGTAGGCGGCCTGGAGGAACAGGTACCACAGGAACCCGCTCCCGACCTCGAGCGGCCGGCTCATCACGGCCAGCGCGACCACGAGCGGGATCGCACTCACGGCGACGATCAGCAGGCCGGCCGCGCTGGTCAGCGGGCGCCGGGTCGGGCCGATCCACGGCCACAGCCACGCGGGAAGCACCAGGAGCCAGACCGCCGCGAACGGATCGTGGACCAGCGTGAGCGCGACCACCACGACCAGGGTCGAGAGCGCGGCGGCCCGGCCGGCCAGCGGATGCGACACCACCAGCCCGGCCCGCTTCCGGAGCGAGTTCAGCAGCAGTCCCACCACCACCATGACCAGCAGCGTCGTGAGGATCGGCAGCCAGCGCGTCGAGTAGAGGAGCGGATCGCGCACGGTGGCGGGCGAGGCCTGGTACGCCGGCAGCATGCCGATCGTCACGGTGGCCCACAGGGCGAGCAGGCCGGCGATGCCGGTCAGCCACCAGCCGCCGGCCCGGACCAGCTCCGACCGGACCGCGGTCCGCGACGCCGGGTCGGCGAGCGCCGCGGTCCAGGCTTCCCAGGTCGCGAAGGCCAGCGGCACGAACAGGGCGAGCGCGGCCAGCAGGATCCAGAAGCCCCGGACCATCCGCGCGTCGCCGAGCCCGAGATAGTGCACCGGGCCGTGCGGCGCCGGGGCCGCGTCGAGCGCCAGGACCAGCCGCTCGGCGCCGCCGCCCAGCAGGGCGAACGACTGCGGCTGCAGCGTCTCCCAGCGGTCCCCCGGCGTGTGGTAGAGGAAGCTCGCGTACTCCGGCCGCCGCGACTCGACGTCGAGGTCGACGGCGGGCACCTCCGCGTCGATGAACGGACCCTGATCGGAAAGGGTCACGCCGAGGACGCGGTGGATCAGCTCCTCGAGCGTGCCGACGTCGGTGGTGCGCACGCCGCCCGCGGCGTAGGCGTCGGCGCTCGCGCGGCGCAGCCACACGGGCGCGTAGTCGTCGTCGTCCTGCCCTTCGCCGTTGATGCGCACCGCCTTCCCGACACCGTTCTCGACGTGGTCGAGCGAGATCGCCGCGATGACCTGGTCGGGATCGCGCAGCGAGGCGACGTACGTCTGCGCCCCGACCAGGCCCCATTCCTCGGCGTCGGTGGCGACGTAGGCGATCGTGCGACGATGGCCGCGGCGCTCGAGCACCCTGGCCAGCTCGAGCATCGACCCGACGCCGGAGGCGTTGTCGCCGGCCGACTGGTCGGAGGTCGGCTGGCCGTCGTAGTGTGCCAGCAGCACGATGGTGCCGGGGAGCGTGCCCTCGCTCACGCCGATCACGTTCCGGCCCTGCAGCAGCCGGTCCTTCACGACGATGGGGAATTCCTGGATGCTCGGCTTGAGCCCCAGCGCGCCGAAGTGCGCCGCGAGGTAGGTCGCGGCGTAGCGCGCGCCGTCGCTGCCGGTCACGCGGTTGTCGAAGCCCTCGCTCAGGATCCGGGTGTTGAGGAACGCCGAATCCGGGTTGAAGTCGGCGGCGACGGCGGGGATGGCGACATGCTCGGCGTGCGCTCCGGCCAACCGCAGGAACAGGAACGCGGCCACCAGGGCGCCGACCAGCGCGGACAGATCGATCGCCGGGTGGCGATGCAGCCGGATGCCGCGGATCTCCATGCGCGGTCCAATGTACGGTCTCGGCCGGGCCCCCTCAACCGCGGCTGCTTCCGGCCCCCGGGGCGGCAGTACATTCCGGACCGATGACCTCGACGTCGGTCGACCCGACGCGCCCCTCGCGGCGCACGATGGTGCGGTTCGTCGCCTGGGTCCTGGCGATCCTGACGAGCTGCTGGGCCGCGGCGGGGCTCCTCGCCGCGCCGGTGCTTCCCGGCCGCGGGTGGACCGCGGCCGCGGCCTGGCTGCTGCTCACCCTCGCGCCGCTCGGACTGTTCATCGGGATGCGCGCGCGGGGCGCCTACCCGGGCGCGCTGGTGCGCGTGCTGGTGTTCCGTCCGATGTGGTACGCGCAGCTGTTCGTGCTGCTGCTGGCGCCGGTGGGCGTGGCGGCGGCGGTGGTGGGCCTCGCGTTCGGCGTCGCCGGCTCCGCGGCGCGCGCCGCGCTCGCCGTCGGCGCGGCCCTGCTCCTGCTGGCGGCGCTCGCCGGCTACGCGGGGAGCCGGCGGCTCCGGGTCCGGCGGCTGCTCGTGACGCTGCCGGAATTGCCCGCGGCCGCCGAGGGGCTGGTGGTCGCGCAGATCTCGGACCTGCACGTCGGCCCGCACACGTCGCGCCGGTTCCTGGCGCGGGTCGCCGACGCGGTGCGCGCCGCGCGGCCGGAGCTGATCGCCGTGACCGGCGACCTGGTGGACGACTTTCCGCCCGACGCCGCCCACTACGCCGCGGCCCTGGGATCCCTCGAGGCCCCGCTGGGCGTCTTCGCCATCCCCGGCAACCACGAGGTCTACTCGGGCTGGTCGGAGCTGCGGCCGCGGCTCGAGGCGCTGCCCCTCACGCTGCTGGTGAACCGCAGCGTGCGGCTCGCCCGCAACGGCGGCGGCTTCAGCCTCGCGGGGACCGGCGATCCGGCGGCGAGCGGCGAGCTGGCGCCGGACCTGGCCCGCACGCTGGCGGAGGTCCGCGCCGGCGAGTTCGTGCTGGTCCTGGCGCACAACCCGGCGCTGTGGCCGGCGCTGGCCCGGCGGGGCGCGCCGCTCACGCTGAGCGGCCACACGCACTGGGGACAGCTGGGCTTCGAGCGGTGGGGCTGGTGCCTGGCGAGTCCGTTCCTGGAGCTGGCGATGGGCGCGCACGCGCGCGACGGCTCGCTGCTCTACATCCATCCCGGCACCAACTACTGGGGGATCCCGTTCCGGCTGGGGCACGCCGCGGAGGTGACGGTGCTCACGCTGCGGCGCGGGGAGAATTCGGAAATCAGGGAGGAGACTGCAGACGAGTTGCGAGACGGCGAGTTGCGAGTGGTTCCGAGAAGCGAGATGCGGGGGAAGAGATTCAGTCGCGACGAATCGGCCACGAAGTGACCGTGGAGGCCTCTACGTTCCGCGCGTGGGGCACTTCAAGCACCTCAACGCCTGGCAGCACGCCAGGAGCGAAGCTCGAGGCGACGCGGGACGAGTGCGCCAAGACCGTCTACGGGCTGCTGCGGAGGTTCGGGGACGGCGCCGCGCTCTCTCGTCCCTGACGTCTCGGAACCACTCGCCACTCGGCGTCTCGCAACTCAACTGCCGACCGCACACCTCGTGCTCTAGTCTCCCGACTTCGGCGCCGCCTCGGCCGCGAACAGCCTCGCATACCGCCGCTCCGCCCTCGCCCGCCACGCGCCCTTGTGGAAGGCGTAGCCCGCCACCAGCGGCAGCGCGACCGTGGCCTCGGCGTAGACCATCTGCTCCTCGCCCAGCTTCACCTTGCCCCAGGAGTTGGCCTCGCGGAGCGTGGAGCCCGACAGCGCACCGTCGCGCTCGTCGGCCACCGTGATCTGCACGGCGTAGCGGTGCATCTCGACGTCGTGGCCGAGCACCTCGGCGGCCACCACGATGTCCTGGGCGAAGTTCTTGGGCACGCCGCCGCCGATCATCAGCAGGCCCGTCGCACCCGCCGCCAGCTTCAGCTGGGTCAGCTCCCGGAAGTCGGCGGCCGAGTCGAGGGCGATGTAGCCGTCCGGATGGTGGACCTGGTGGTGCACCAGGCCGAAGCCGGCCGAGCAGTCGGAGAAGGCGGGCACGAACACCGGCACGTCGGCCCGGTAGGCCGCGGAGACGATGGAGCGCACGCCCGGCCGGTTGCGCTCGAGCCACGCACCCATCTCCCGGATGAACTCGCGCGAGCTCACGGCGCGCGGTCCGCCGGAGGCGAGCAGGTCGTCGGCGATGCGCCCGACCGTCTCGTCGCAGATCCGCAGCTCGTCCTCGTCGATGTAGGTGTCGTAGATGCGGTCGATCGCCAGGCGGCGCAGCTGATCGTCGTCGGCCCGCACCTCGCCGCGCCAGTGCCGGAACCCCAGCGCCTCGAAGAAGTCCTGGTCCACGATGTTGGCCCCGGTCGAGACGATCGCGTCGACCATCCGGTGCTCGATCAGGTCGACGAAGACGTCCCGCAGGCCGGCCGAGCACAGCGAGCCGGCCATGCACACGATGACCGAGCACTCCTTGTCGGCGAGCATCGCGTCGTAGATGCGCGCCGCGCGGCCGAGGTTCCGCGCCTGGAACGCCATCTCGTTCATGGCGTCGACCAGCGCGCGGACGTCGTGCTGCTTGATGTCGATGGACGCCACCGGCGTCGTGAGGATGTCGCGCTTGCTGGGTTCGGCCATCGGACCCTCCCGTAACGGAAAAGCCACCCGACCCGGCTACGGTCCGGACCGGACCGCCATCGCGCGGGTGGGTGGCTTCCTGGCCCCAAGATGGGCAACCCCCATCCGGCCGTCAACCGCCGAACCGCGCGCCCGGCCGGGCCGCCGGATCCGGGCGCTGGTGTCGCCGGGCGACTAGGAGCTCGCGGCGAGGCTCCGGAGCAGCGCCGCGACGTCGGCGTCGGAGACGTCGCGGACCTGGCCGCTTCGGGCCGGCTCGCGCACCGTGGCGACCTCTCCCGACGGCCCGATGCCGACCAGCGCGGTCGCGTGGCCGTCGCCCTCCGTCACCGTGAATCGCAGCACCCACACGCCTTCGCGCGGCCACTGGCGGAGCACACGGTAGACGCCCGCCGTGTCGGCCCGCCCGAGATCGAGCGCGATCGAGCGCCGCGCCCCGTCGATCAGCCCCTCCGCGCTGCCGCTCACGGCGAACGGTCCGGCGTGGCAGCCGTGAGACGCGCGGACGACGACGTACGCGCCGGCGTCGCCGGCGGGCAGCCGCGCGGACGGGCGTTCCACGGTGAGCGAGGGCGGGCAGGCTCGCGCGGCGGGGGCGGCCGCCGCGGCGAGCAGCGCGGCGAGAATGCCGGTCCTGGCGGTGAACGTGCGGCGGTTCATGACAGCTCCGGTGTTGGGGACGCCGCTATGATGCCGGCCGCGTCGCACCGGTTTACATCAGCCCCAGCCAGGCGGCGACGCGCACCGCCGCACGCTGCCACCAGGGCAGCGTGCCCGGCGAGCCGGGAAGCGCCTCCCACCACGTCTCGAGCGCGCCGCGGTCGAGCGCGAGCAGCCGCGCCTGGGCGGCGCCGGGAGGCGGCGGGGCCAGGGCGGCGAGGCGGCGGTACACGGCCACCCGGGTCGCGCCCTCGGTGCGCTGGAGCAGGTGCCAGAGCGTGATCGCGTCGGTCGCGGTCGCTTCGCGCAGCACGACTGCGGCCGCGCCGTCGCCGCCGCGTCCGAAATCGAACCGGTACAGCGCGGACTTGAGGGAATCCGACGCGCGGTCGGCGAACGGCGTCCCCGGCGGAAAGCCCGGACGGGAATAGGCCGACATGTTGAACGGGACCACGGAGGCGCGGCCCAGGCGCCGCAGCTCCACCCATCCCACCGTGACGTGGATCAGGCTGCCCCCGGCGGAGTCCACGGCGAGCGTGTAGGCGCACCCGAGATCGACGGCCGTGGCCGCCGGGGTCTCGACGTAAAACAGGCGGGGCGGGGCGGAGATACGCGCCTCGATGCGTCCGCCGTCGAGCGCCATCCGGTGCTCCGGGTGCGCGGACAGGAGCCGGACCCGGCTCCGCGGTGCGACGTCCACCTCGCCGAGGCGTCCCACGCCGAGCCGGACCCGGGACGAGGCGGAGGTCTCGAGCCGGCCGGACGCGAGGGTGTAGGCGCCCTCCGCCCGGAGGACGCGCCACGGCGCCCTGGTCTGGCGGAGCCACAGCACGCCCGCGAGGGCCAGGACGAGACCGGCCGCGAGTGCCGGCCTGACGCCCCAGCGGGACCAGGGCGACGCGAACGGTGCGCGGAGTCCGCCGCCGAGGCCCCAGGCGCGCGAGGGCACCAGCGGCCGCGCGTCGGCCCCCGGAGCGGCCCGGTCCAGGCGCGCCGCGATCGCGGGCCACAGGTCGGGCGGGACGATCTCGCGCGGCAGCGCCGCGATCCGCGCCTGCAGGTCATCCGGCCCGGTGCCGCGGTCCGAGGTCCGGCTCATCGCGACAGGGCCTCCCGCAGCAGGCGCCGGGCCCGGTGGAGCTGCGCTTTCGACGTGCCGGGCGCGATGCCCGTCATCGCGGCGATCTCCGCGTGTCCATATCCCTCGATGTCGAACAGCACGAACACGGCCCTGGCCCCCGCCGGCAGCGCGGCGATCGCCCGCTCGAGATCCATGCGTTCGGGCGACCACGCGTCGGCGGCCGGCTGGGCGTCGGCCGCGTCGCCGTCCAGCATCACGCGGCGCCGCCTCCGGCCGGCCGCCCGCCGGTCGGCGAGCACGACGTTGACCGTGAGCCGGTGCAGCCAGCTCGTGAACGCGCTGTCTCCCCGGAACCCGGGGAGGCGCTCCCAGGCGCGCACGAAGGCGTCCTGCGCCAGGCGTCGCGCCTCCACGGCGTCGCCCGCCAGGCGCAGGCACAGGGCGTACACACGCCGCGCGTGCAGCCGGTACAGCTGCTCGAAGGCGCTCTGGTCACCCTGCCGTGCCCGGCGCTCCAGCTCGTTCACACGCAGCTAGGATGCCGGACGGCGCGGGCGGGTTTGAAGGAGGGGCGGGCTACTTCAGCAGCAGCTTCGCGATGGTCTGGAGCTGCATGTTGCTGGTGCCTTCGTAGATCGTGCCGATCTTGGCGTCGCGGTAGAACTTCTCGACCGGATACTCCCGCGTGTAGCCGTACCCGCCCAGCAGCTCCACGCACAGCGAGGTCACGCGCTCGGCCACCTGCGAGGAGAACAGCTTGGCCATCGCGGCCTGCTGGGTGAACGGCTGGCCGGCGTCCTTGAGCCGCGCGGCGTTGTACACCATCAGCCGCGCCGCTTCCAGCTCGGTGGCCGCCTGCGCCAGCTGGAACTGGACCCCCTGGAAGTCCACGATCGGCTTGCCGAACTGCGTGCGCTCCTTGCCGTACGCCGTGGCCGCGGCCAGCGCGCCGGCCGCGACGCCGATCATCTGGGCGCCGATGCCGATCCGCCCCTCGTTCAGCGTCTCGATCGACACCTTGTAGCCCTGGCCCACCTGGCCGAGCACGTTCTCCTCCGGCACCTCGCACCCGTCGAGGATCAACTCGGTCGTGCTGGACGCGCGGATGCCGAGCTTGTTCTCCTTCTTGCCCACCGCGAAGCCCTTGAAGGTCCGCTCGACGATGTAGGCGGTGATGCCCTTGTAGCCCTTCGACGGATCCGCGTTGGCGAACACCACGTACAGCGACGCCTCGGCGCCGTTGGTGATCCACAGCTTCCGGCCGTTGAGCACCCAGCGGTCGCCGCGCCGCTCGGCGCGGGTCTCGAGGCCGAAGGCGTCCGAGCCGGCCGCCGGCTCCGACAGCGCGTACGCGCCCACCCATTCGCCGGCCAGCTTCGGCAGGTAGCGGGCCTTCTGCTCCTGGCTGGCCCAGCGCAGCAGGCAGTTGTTCACCAGCGTGTTCTGGACGTCCACCAGGATGGCGGCCGAGGCGTCCACCTTCGACAGCGTCTCCACCGCGAGGACCGAGAGGAAGAAGGTGCCGCCCGCGCCGCCGAGGGCCTCGGGGATCTCGATCCCCATCAGCCCCATCTCGAAGCACGGCGGGATCAGCGACGGATCGAGCGCCCCGGTCTCGTCCATCCGCGGGGTGAGCGGGCGCACCCGCTCCTCGGCGAAGCCGCGGACGGCTTCGCGGAACATCTCCTCCTCCTCCGAGAGGACGGTGAGCGGCGGCACGCTGGTCATGAGGGGAGCGCTCCGTGCGGCGGGCGAGCCCGCCGGGTCAGTACGTGGTCCAGGTGTCCGCCCACGCGTTCTTGAGCGGCACCAGGGCGGACAGCGAGTTGACCGAGGACTGGGTGTAGCACCACGTCCACTGCAGGTTCGTCGCGCCGGGCTGGATCGTGTCCGGGGGCACGGCCTGGCCGAGGGCCTGGTTCAGCCCCGTGACCACCATGCCGTGGACGATGGTGCCGGCGTTCGGGTAGATGGCGCCGCCGGCGAGGATGATCCCGTCCCAGTGCGCGCTCGGCGCGAGCGTGACGTTGCCCGTGACGACGA
>Ga0187778_10000948_pt1 | contig 20743 bp, 24 predicted proteins | sample 1015_Q2_SP5_20_M_FD_132418 | JGI IMG/M metagenome (GOLD analysis project Ga0187778, IMG submission 132418) | Tropical peat soil microbial communities from peatlands in Department of Meta, Colombia - 1015_Q2_SP5_20_MG | ecosystem: Environmental > Terrestrial > Soil > Wetlands > Peat | place...
AACCGCGGCGTCGAGCACGAGGTCCGGTCGGAGCACGGCGTCACGTTCGTCGAGGCGCTCGCACCCGTGCCGCTCGACCACGTGCCGGACCGGGAGCGCGACCTCGTGCTCGGCGACCTCGCCGGCTCGCTCCACGTCGAGCGCTGAGGACATTTCGTGGCCCAGAGCCACAAAGTCGCGCTCGTCACGGGTGCGAGCCGCGGGATCGGGCTCGCGGTCGCGGAGCGGCTGCGCTCGGACGGCTGGCACGTCGAGACGGCGGAGCGGGCGACCGGCGTCGACCTGGCCGACCCGGCCGCGGCGCGTGCGGCCGTCGACCGGCTCGACCGGATCGACGCGCTCGTCGCGAACCACGGGACGATGGTGCGCAGGCCGGCGCTGGAGCACACCGACGAGGACTGGCGGCGCGTCCTCGACGTCAACCTCGTCTCGGTCGCCGCGCTCGCCCAGGCGGCGGGGCGGCGGATGGTCGAGCAGGGCCACGGCGCGATCGTGCTCGTCGCGTCGCAGCTCGCGTTCTTCGGCGGGATGAACGCAGCCGCGTACGCCGCGTCGAAGGGCGGCGTCGTCCAGCTCGCGAAGGCGCTGTCGAACGAGCTGGCCGCGCACGGCGTGCGCGTCAACGCCGTCGCGCCGGGCTTCGTCGAGACGGAGATGACGGCGGACATCGAGGACTGGAAGCGGCGCGAGGTCGAGGGCCGGATCCCGCTCGGACGCTGGGCGACGCCCGAGGACCTCGCCGGGCCGGTCGCGTGGCTGCTCTCCGACGACGCCCGTTACGTCACGGGCGCCGTGATTCCCGTCGACGGCGGCTACCTCGCGCGGTGAGCCGCGTGGCGCACACGGGACGCTCGCGAATACCGCGAGCCGAGATGGGGGCGGCTCTCGTCCTCGACATCGTCGGCCGTTTGGAGGCCCGCGGAATCCCCGTCTGGCTCGACGGCGGCTGGGCGGTCGACGCCCTCCTCCGCGAGCAGACGCGGCCGCACGACGATCTCGATCTCGTCGCTCGACTCGACGACGGCCCCTTGATCGTGCGAGCGCTCGGCGAGCTCGGCTACGCCCCCGCGGGCGGGGGAGCACCACGCAGTTACGAGCTCGTCGACCAGGACGGCCACCAGGTCGACGTGCACCCCGTGGCGTGGGCCGCGAGCGGTGACGGCGTCTACAAACAAGACAGCGGCGAGGACTGGATCTACCCGGCCGACGGATTCCTGGGGATCGGCCGAATTCTCGAGCACGACGTTCCGTGCCTGACGCCCGAAGTCGTGATCGTGAATCACACGACCGGATACGTGCTCGACGACGTGCACCAGCGCGACGCACGGCTGCTCGCTGAGCGCTACGGCATTCCCCTGACGGAGTCTCGCACCGCCTAGCCAGGGCAGGTTTGACCGGCCGGTCAAGAGTCCGCCATGATCGCCGCATGACGCCGATCGAAGCGGACGTCGTCGTCGTCGGCGGCGGCATCGCCGGGCTCACGGCAGCGGACGCGCTCGTCCGAGCCGGACGCGAGGTCGTCGTGCTCGAAGCGCGCGACCGCGTCGGCGGCCGCGTCTGGAACGTCGAGATCGGCGGCCAGGCGAACGAGCTCGGCGGCCAGTGGATCGCGCCGTACCAGGATCGCGCGAAGGCGCTGCTCGCCGAGCTCGGCATCGACCTCTTCCCCAGCTTCCGCGAGGGCAGCCACGTCTACCTCGACCCGGCCGGCGCCGTCCACCGCTACGCGGGGCACGACGCGCCCCTCGGCGAGGCAGCGGAGCGGGCCTTCACCACCGCGGACGCGCAACTGGACGCGATGGCGAAGGAGCTCGACCCCGAGCATCCGTGGCAGCACCCGCAGGCGGCCGAGTGGGACTCGATCACCTACGAGGCGTGGCTGCGCGCCGAGGTCGAGGACGAGCTCGCCCGCGACCTCCTCCGCTCGTGGCTCGCCGGGGGCTTCCTGACGAAGCCCGCGCACACGTTCTCGCTCCTGCAAGGGCTCTGGGTGATCGCCGGCGCGGGCGGCACCTACGAGCTGTTCGAGCCCGATCAGTGCCTCGCCTACCGCGTGGCCGGCGGCTCGCAGCTGCTGCCGCTGCGACTGGCCGAGCGACTCGGCTCACGCGTCCACCTGGATGCGCCCGTGCGCGGGATCCGCTGGTCGGCCGACCGGGTCGACGTCGACGCCGGACGCGTCCAGGCGATCGGCCGCGCCGCCATCGTCGCCGTCGCTCCGAACCTCACCGGCCGGATCCGGCTCGATCCCGCACCGCCGGGCTGGCGCATGCGGTTGGAGCAGAACGTCTCGCAGGGAGTCGTGATCAAGATCCTCGCGGTCTACGACCATCCGTTCTGGCGCGAGGACGGGCTGTCGGGCCAGGGTTTCGCGCCCTACCGGCTGGTCCGCGAGCTGTACGACAACTCGCCGCCGGGCGGCGAGCCCGGCGTCCTCTGCACCTTCCTCGCCGGCGAGAACGCGGAGGCCGCCGCGAGGATGAGCCCCGACGCGCGGCGCGCCGCCGTGCTCGACGGCTTCGCGGAGTACCTCGGCCCGCAGGCGCGGGAAGCGGTCGGCTACCACGAGGTCGACTGGTCGGCGGAGGAGTGGACGCAGGGCGCCTACGCGGCCACGTTCGGCGTCGGCGGCCTGACCCGCTTCGGCGAGGACCTGCGCCGCCCCGTCGGGCCGATCCACTGGGCCTGCACCGACATCGCGGGCGTCGGCCACATGCACATGGAGGGCGCGATCAGAAGCGGCGAAGCCGCCGCCGCGGCGGTGCTGGCGGCAACCGCGTAGACGTCGCCTCCCGCCGCTACGCTGGTCGGCGTGCCGTTGCTCGACCGCATCCGGCGGGGAACCTACGTCCCCGACGGCGATCCGCCGCTCGTCGCTCCCGGCCGGTCGACGAGCGCCGCCGAAGCGGCCAGCCGGATCCTGGCCGGAGAGGACGTGCTCGCGGCGGTGCGCGACCTGCTGGGCCAGGCCGGGCGGGCGACCGCGGCAGAGCTCGGAGGCATGATCTCGGCGCGCCCGGAGCCGTTGGGACGGCCCGAGGTGGATGCGCTCCTCGCCGGCATCGCCGAGCATCTCGCGACGACGCACGAGCTCCCGGTCCCGGAGTGGACGCAGGAGCCTGAAAGGTTCCTCGACCGCTTCTGGTTCGTGAGCCACGAGCCGGGCTTCCGTGCCGCCGCACTTGCCCAGACGCCAGTCGCGCTCAAGCGGCGCGGGATCTTCTGGCCGTCACGTTCGCTCTCGCGCGTCTGATGCGCCGAGCCGACATCCTCGAACTGCTGCGCGAGCTCGGCCGCAAGCTGGAAGAGCAGGGCGTCGTGGGCGAGATGTATGTCGTCGGAGGTGCGGCGATCGCGCTCGCGTTCGACGAGCGGCGCTCGACGCGCGACATCGACGCGGTGTTCGAGCCGAAACAGACCATCTACCGCGCCGCGGCGCAGATCGCGGAAGAGAGAGAACTCGACGCAGGGTGGCTCAACGACGCGGTGAAGGGATTCCTCACCGGCGCTGACGAGGAACAGTCCGTCGCGCTCGACGTGCCGGGCCTGCGAGTGTCGACCGCCTCACCGCGGATCCTACTCGCCCTCAAGATTCTCGCCCACCGTGTCGGCGAGGACGAGGACGACGTGAGGCTCCTCGCTCGAGCGCTCGGCCTGACCCGGGCCGACGAGACGCTTGGCCTTGCCGCCGCCGTGTACGGCGACCGGCTCGACGCGGCAGCGCGCTTCTTCGTCGAGGAGGTGTTTCGCGCGCCGTAGGATCGGCGCCACCGACGAGAGGAGAGGCGATGCCCCTGATCCGCTGCGAGCTGTTCGACTACCGCGTCACGCCGGAGGTGAGCGCAGCGCTGATCGAGAAGCTCACCGACGCGCTCTGCGAGGCCGTGCATCCCGGCCTGCGCGACCACACCTGGGTGATCGTCGAAGGCCACGACCCCAAGAACTGGGGCCTCGGCGGCAAGCCGTGGCCCGTCGGGGAGATGCCGCCCGGGCCGTCCTAGCCGTTGTCCGGTTCGGGCCGAAGGCCCCGCCACGGCTCGGCGCCCGCGACCTCGACGGCGACGTAGCCGTCGGGCGGGACGCACGGGCCGACGATCACGAGGATCCGCGACGGGCCGTCCGCGACGTTGAACGACGCGTGGACGACGTCGCGTCCGACGAATGCCGAGTCGCCGGGGCCGAGCACGCGCATCTCCCGGTCCACCCACTGCTCCACCTGCCCCGAGAGGACGTAGAGGACCTCCTCCTGCCCCGGGTGGTAGTGGAAGTCGTGGTGGCCGCCGACCGCGAACTCGACCTCCGCGACCATCAGGTCGCCGGCGCCGGTCGTCGACGGCCGGCTGATCCACGCCATCGAGCCCCAGTAGGGTGCATCGCGCTCGAGCTCGTCCGCGGGGCAGGAAGACCCGAGTCACGACCTCACCGGCAGGCGATCCGGGGCGTCCTTCTGGTCGGCTCCGGTGCGCTCGAACACCTCGACCACGTACCCGTCCGGGTCGAGCAGGAACGCCTGGTCGACGCCGTCGCCGCGCGGCATCGGCCCGCTCCCGACCGCGACTCCGTGCGCGCCGATCCGCTCGAGCATCCCTGAGAGGTCGTCGACCTCGAGCGCGAGGTGCGTGACGAGCCCGGCGCCGAGCCCTGCGCCGGTCGGCTTGCCGCCCGAACCCATGGTCGTGTCTCCCTCGACGATCAGGTGCACCTCGTCGCCGCCGGCCCGAAACCACGCGCCGGCGAACTTGAAGCTCTCCGGCCGCGGGATCTCGGTCAGGCCGAGCGCCTCGCCGTAGAACCGCTTCGACCGCTCGAGCTCGGAGACGACGAGCGCACAGTGCTGGATGCCGCGCAGCACGTCGCTAGCCGGACGGCTTGCCGGCCACGCCCCAGTGCTTCGGGGAGACGCCCTGCACGACGACGTGGATGTGCTCCTTCGCGGCGCCGCTCGACTCGTGGAGCGCGTTCGTCAGGCTCTCGATGATCTTCGGCACCGACTCCTCCGTCACGCGGTGGTCGAAGAGCTTGACTTCGATCATGGGCATCGCTCGTGCCTCCTGCTCGTGGTTGCCAGATCCTACGACGTGGCCGCCTGCTCGACGGAGCCGACGAGCTCGAGCTCGACGGGCGCCGCGCCGGGGGCGATCGCGGCGGTCTCCTGCGCGTGCAGCAGCGTCGTCTGGACGATCAGCTTCGCGCGCGCGAAGTTGTCGAGCTCCGTCGGGACGGGACCGACGCGTTGGCCGAGTGCGTACCCCGCAGCGTTGCGGCCCATCGCCCGGTACGACTCGAGCGAGTAGAGCGGCGCCATGCCGAAGAGCTCGAGGTTGTCGAGCGGCTGCAGGTCGGCACGATGGATCACGGCCGTACCCTTCGACTGCAGGCCGAGACCCACGTTGGAGCCCGACAGGAGCGCGCCGTCGTGGGCGATGAACGCGACGTCGGCGGTGCGCCGCACGCGGACGAGCCGCGGCTGGCCGCCGCCGGAGCGAATGCCGTCGCAGACGGCCGCGAGCACCGCCGCGTGCTCGAGCCCGTTGATCGTCTCCGACAGGCCGGCCGCGAACGCCGGCCCCACTGCGACGACGACCTCGCGCGGATCGCCGCCCGCGGTCGCCTCCCCCAGCTCGCGGACAGCCGCATCCGTGGCTCGCGAGCGATCGTGACGAGCATCGTCAGCGGCGGTCGTGTCCAGTTCGTACGGGAGCGCTCGCAGGAGCTCCCACCGCTCGCCCTCGAGCCGGTAGCCGGTACCGGGCCCGCTGTAGAGGTTCGGGTCGCTCACGGCCGAGTGGACGAGACCTGCCGCGTCGATCACGGAGGCGGTCTGGAGGTAGTCGCCGGAGACCCGCTGCCGCTGCATGCCGACGACCGCCTCGGCGACGTCGCCGAGACCGCGCCGGTCGAGGGCGAGTGCGACGTCGAGCCCCGAGACACCCCGCGCGAGAGCGGCATCGGCCGCCTCGACGTCGGCCGCCCGATCACGGTCGGGCATGTCGGAGCTGTCGTAGCCGACGGTTGCCGCCTCGACCTCGGCATCGCCGATCGCAGGCAGGCCGAGCTCGTCGAAGACGGCCTGGACGGCGAACGCAGCCCGGCGGCGCACGGCCGAGACGGCGTCCTCGGCGACGGGCTCGAGCCCCGCATCCACCTGCCAGTCGCGCTGGATGGTCAGCCACTCGTCCATGTCGTCGGCGTCGTAGTTCCCCCCGCCGAACGTGTTGTCCGCCCGCGGCATGACCGAGGTGCCGGAGGTGACGAAGTCCGTGCCGGGCAGGAACTGCCCCATCAGCTTCGCCGTCTTGCGGATCGCCGAGTGGGAGGCGATCGCGTCGTTGCCGGACGCGACCTCGAGGTCGAGCCAGGCGGCGAGCACGTTCTCCGCGAGGATCGCCCGCGTCCCGCCGGGGACCGAGAGCACGAGTGCGACGCAGGAGATCGACCCGTTCTGCACCCCCTGCGAGCCCGCAGCCCTGATCACCGCGAGGCAGCGCGACTCGAGGTAGAGCATCGAGCAGCCCTGCGCGTGCCCCATCAGGGCCTCCGAGCCGGTGCCGGAGGTGAAGCGCACCTTCACCCCACGGGACGCGTACGCCGAGGCCAGGAACGCCTTCGACCACGGCGTGTCGTCGCCGTCGGCGAACACCGGCTCCGTCCCGTAGACCGAGAGCGTCTCCGCATAGGTGACGAGACCGCGGATCGCGAGCTCGAGGTTGCGGCGTTCCTCGACGGCGCACTGCGTCATCACCCCCGGCCGGCCCGTCTGCGAGCCGACGAGCAGGGCGATCGCATTCAGCGGCGCGTAGCGGGCCACGCCGACCGTCGTCTCGATCTCGGCGAACCCCCGCAGCGACGCTTCCGCCGCGTCCGCCGCGAGCAGCGCGGGGTTCTCCTTCAGGTTCGTCACGTGCGCCTGGTTCGCGGGAATCCGGCGTGCGCGGAGCTTCTTCAGCGCGAACATCAGCTCGACCGGTTCGAGCAGCCCGACGACGCGCGCGAGCTTCGCCGGCGTCAGCCCGCGCGAGAGGCGGACGAGCTCCGCGCGCGGCACGGCCACGTCGACGAGGCGCCGACCGAGATCCTCGTCGGCGAGCGCCATCGCCTCGGCCGCCGCCTCGAGATCGAGCCCGTGCGCGACGACGAAGCGGTCGACGATGTCGAAGTCGGCCGCGTCGCGCCCGTCCATGCGCACGACCCGCCCGTCCTCGACGACCAGCTCCGGCTCCGGGTCGTTCGGTCCGTTCGCCGCCACGAGCCCGAGCGCCGGATTCGGCGACACGAGAACCTCCCGCCGGAGCTCTCTCGCGGCGCGGGCCGCGAACCGCTTCGACGCGCCCGGATCAGCTCCCAAGCAGGCCTCGCTCGGCATAGGCGTCCACTGCCTCGCGGACGAACGACGCCGTCCGCGCCGCCCCCCAGCTCTCGAGTCGCTCGGCCCAGGCCTCCAGCTCCGCGGCGGTCGAGCGGCCCGGGCGCAGTGCCGTGTAGATCTCGAGCAGCTCGTCGTCGGGGACCGCCGCGAGCTCGGCCGCGCGCACGAGGTTCTCGGCGAGCTGAGACCGTCCCGCCGCCCGCGCCACGTCCGCCTGTCGCGAGAGCGTCTGCGGGCTTGCACGGATCTCGTCCGCGACGAGGCTCCCCGCCCGCGCGGCCGCGAGCGTGACCTGATCGAGCGGCGTCCCGTCGAGCGTCGTGACGAGGTCGGGACGCCGCAGCCCGATCGGGTAGTCGCGGGTCGGGTCGAAGGCCATTCGCGAAAACTCTAGGCTTCCGACGTGGCGCGGATCAACGATGATCGATTTTCGGGCCGCACGGCGCTCGTCACGGGGGGATCGAGCGGGATCGGCGCAGCCGCGGCGGCGCAGCTCCTGTGCGAGGGAGCGCGCGTCGCGACATTCGACCTCCGCCCGGGAGGCCCGGACGGCGTCCTCGCTCTCGCCGGCGACGTGTCCGATTCGGCCCAGGTGGAGGCGGCGCTCGCGCGCACCGAGGCGGAGCTCGGCCCCGTCGACGTCCTCGTCTGCTCGGCCGGCGTGCCGGGCGCCTCGCTCCGCACCGTCGAGGTGTCGGACGAGGAGTGGCGACGCGTGCTCGCGATCAACGCGGACGGCGTCTTCTTCTGCAACCGGGCCGTCCTGGCCGGGATGACGAGCCGCGGCTACGGACGGATCGTCAACGTCGCCTCGATCGCCGGCAAGGAGGGAAACCCGATGGCCGCCGCCTACTCGGCCTCCAAGGCGGCCGTGATCGGCGTCACCAAGGCGATCGGGAAGGACGTCGCCGGCACGGGCGTCCTCGTCAACTGCATCGCGCCTGCTGTGATCGAGACGCCGATCCTCGAGGGCATCTCGGAGGAGCACGTCGGCTACATGCTCGAGCGCATCCCGCTCGGCCGCATGGGCCAGGCCGAGGAGGTCGCCGCCCTCATCTGCTGGCTCGCGAGCGAGGAGTGCTCCTTCTCGACGGGGGCGACCTACGACATCTCGGGCGGGAGGGCCGTCTACTGACGCGCCGGGTGCGCTTCCGCTCGCCCGCGGGGATCCACGAGGGCCTCGTCGGCGACGAGGCAGGCGTGCCCAGCATCGCCGAAACGGGAGGCGCCCTCCGCGTGCCCGTCCTCGACCGCGAGACGCTCGCGCTGCCGGATCCCTACGTCCTGCTCCTGCCGCTGGAGCCGCCCGAGGTGTGGTGCGCGGGCGTCACGTACGAGCGGAGCCGGGACGCCCGGATCGAGGAGTCCGGCAGCGACGTCTACGCGAGGGTCTACGACGCCGACCGCCCCGAGCTGTTCCTCAAGGACGCCATGTGCCGCCGGACCGTCGGGCCGGGCGCGGCGGTGGCCGTGAGGACGGACTCGGCGTGGAACGTGCCCGAGCCGGAGGTGGGAGTCGTGATCGGCGAAGGCGGCGCGATCGTCGGCTACACGATCGGCAACGACGTCTCCTCGCGCGACATCGAGGGAGCGAACCCGCTCTACCTCCCGCAGGCGAAGGTGTACGCGGGCGCGTGCGCGCTGGGACCCGCGGTGCTCGTCACGGACGAGGCCGACCCGGTCTTCGAGCTCGAGCTCCGCATCACCGCGGCCAACGGAGACGAGCTGTTCGCCGGCAGCACCTCGACCGCGCGGATGAAGCGCGGCTTCGCCGACCTCGTCTCCTGGCTCTACCGCGAGAACCCGGTGCCGCCGGGCAGCGTCCTGCTCACCGGCACCGGCCTCGTCCCGCCGGACGACTTCTCGCTCGCGCCTGGACACACGGTCGAGATCCACGTCCCCGGAATCGGCACACTGAGAAACACCGTCGCATCCGCAGCCGACCTGCTCGAAGGGAGTGCGTCATGACCGAGATCCTCACCGCCGCGCCCGCGCGGAACTACGTCGCCGGAAAGTGGCGGGAGAGCCTCTCCGGCGAGACGTACGAGAAGCGGAACCCCTGGCGTCCGTCCGAGGTGACCGGCGTCTATGCGGCGTCGAGCGCCGACGATGCACGCGCTGCCGTCGCGGCGGCGAGGGACGCCTTCCCCGGCTGGGCCGGGCTTCCGGGCGCGCAGCGCGCGGCCTACTTCTTCCGCGCCGCGGACGCGCTGGAGGCCCGCACCGAGCAGATCGCGCTCGACATGACGGCCGAGATGGGAAAGCCGCTCCGCGAGTCGCGTGCCGAGGCGGCACGGACGGCGGCGATCCTCCGCTACTCGGCCGGCGAGGCGCAACGGCCGATCGGCGAGGTGTTCGACGCGTCGGCGCCCGGACAGCGGCTCTACACGCTTCGCCGCCCGCTCGGCGTGGTGGCGCTGATCACGCCGTGGAACTTCCCGGCGGCGATTCCCGTCTGGAAGCTCGCGCCCGCCCTCGTCTACGGGAACACCGTGGTGCTGAAGCTCGCCTACGAGGCGCCGCGCACCGGGCTCCACATCGCCGAGTGCTTCGCGAGCGCCGGCCTCCCAGCGGGCGTGCTGAACGTGCTGACCGGGTCGGGATCGACCGTCGGCGCCGAGCTCGTTCGGAACCGCGACGTGCAGGCGATCTCGTTCACCGGCTCCGTCGCCGTCGGCCGCTCGGTCCGCGACGAGGCGACCGCGAGGAACTGCCGCGTCCAGCTCGAGCTCGGCGGGCAGAACCCGATGATCGTGCTGGAGGACGCCGAGCTCGACCGCGCGGTCGAGGCCGCATACACGGGGGCGTTCTGGTCGGCCGGCCAGAAGTGCACCGCGACCCGCCGCATCTACGTCCACGAGGCGATCGCGGACGACTTCCGAGACCGGTTGCTCGCGAGGATCGAGGCTGGAGTCGTGGGCGACCCGGCCGACCCCGCGACCGAGGTCGGCCCGCTCGTCAACCGCGCCGCGCTCGACGACGTCCTCGCCGCGGTCGAGCGGGCGAAGGCCGAGGGCGGAACCGTCCTCGCGGGCGGTGTCCGCGCGGACGGCGACGGATACCTCGTCGCCCCTACGGTCGTCGAAGGGCTCGGCGACGACGCGCAGCTCTCCTGCGAGGAGGTCTTCGGGCCCGTCACCTCGCTCTACCGCTTCTCGACGCTCGACGAGGCGATCGCTCGTGCCAACGCCGTCGAGTTCGGGCTGTCCGCAGCCCTCTTCACCCGCGACCTCCGTGCCGTCCACCGCTTCTCGAACGAGCTCCAGGCCGGCATCCTCCGCGTCAACTCGCAGACGGTGGGCGCCGACGTCCACGTTCCGTTCGGCGGCATCAAGGGCTCCGGCTGGGGCCCGCACGAGCAGGGTCGCGCCGCGCTCGAGTTCTACACGGAGCTCGTCACCGTCTACCAGGACGCGCCGCTCTCCTGATGCCGCAGCGTGTGCTCGTCACCGGCGCCCTCGGCTGCATCGGCGCCTGGACGGTGCGTGCGCTGCTCGAGGAGGGAGCCGAGCCGGTCGGGTTCGACCTCGGCGGGGAGCCGCACCGGCTGCGCCTCGTTCTCGGGGACGATCTCGCCGGGGTCACGCTCGTCCAGGGGGACATCACCGACCTCGACGGGATCGACCGGACGCTCGGCGAGCACGAGATCGACCGCGTCATCCACCTCGCCGCGCTCCAGGTGCCGTTCTGCAAGGCGGACCCGCCGCTCGGAGCCCGCGTGAACGTCGTCGGCACCGTCAACGTCTTCGAGGCTGTGAAACGCCGGCTCGACCGCATCCCCGGCGTCGTCTACGCATCCTCGACCGCCGTGTACGCCGCAGACGATCCGTCGCCGGCGCCCGAGTCGGGCGGCTCGCAGCCGACGACCCACTACGGCGTCTACAAGGTCGCGAACGAGCGCTCGGCGCGTGTGTACTGGGACGACGACGGCGTGGCCTCTCTCGGCATCCGTCCCTATGTCGTCTACGGACCCGGCCGCGACCAGGGGATGACCTCGACGCCGACCCAGGCGATGGCGGCCGCCGCCCGCGGCGAACCGTTCGAGATCACCTACGGCGGCGCCGCTCACTACGACTACGCGCCCGACGTGGGCCGAGCCTTCGCGCAGGCCTCCGGCGCGCTCGCGGAGGGCGTCGGCGTCCACAACTTCGGCGGCGCGCTGGCGACGATGGCCGACGTCGTCGAGGCGATCGAGGCGGCGGCGCCCGGGAGCGCGGGCACGATCACGTGGGTCGAGAGCCAGCTTCCCTTCCCGCCGGAGCTCGAGTCGGGCGGGCTCGACGCCGCGATCGGCCCGGTGACGCGGACGCCGCTCGTCGACGGGGTGCGCGAGACGATCGAACGCTTCCGGAGCGCGTAGCCGGTTAGGGAGCTCCGGCGATCCGCCGTTCGCCCGGAACCGCGGCGACGGCGAGCCACAGCGCAGAGCAGAACCCGACGAGCACCCAGAGCGAGCTCGTGAAGGAGCCGGTCGCGTCCCGAATCGCGCCGAGCACGAACGGGCTGATCGCACCGATCGTGTACCCGAGCCCGAGCATCATCCCGACGAGCGCGCCCACGCGTGCCGGGTGATGCTCGAAGTCGAGCGGCAAGGTCATGACGAGCGCGAACATCGCGCCGCTCGCGACCCCGCAGCAGACCGACCAGAGCCACGCCCCGCCCGGGGCGGCGACGTAGCCGAGCACGCCGGCGACGAACAGCGTCGCCATCCCGACGAGCCACGGCCGCCGGCCGCCGACGTGGTCGGAGAGCCACGGGATCGTCAGCGACGCGGGGATCGCCGCGATGTTGAGGACGGCGAGGAGCCAGCCGGCGCGGCTGTCGCTCCAGCCGCGCTCGACGAACGAGTCGGGCAGCCAGTTGTTCAGCCCGTAGTAGGTCGAGGCCATCATGCTGAAGATCGCGACGAGCAGCCACGAGTTCGGCCGGCGCCACGGCGGCAACGGCGGGCGCTCGACCGGTCGGGCATGGACCGGCTCGGCGCGGAGGGTGACGAGCCACGGGACGACGAAGGCACACGAGACGGCGGAGAAGACGGCCAGCGACCAGCGCCACCCGCCGAGTGCGTGGGCGAGCGGCACGGCCGTCGTCGCAGACACGGCCGACCCGACCTGGATCCCGGTCGCGTAGACGCCCGTCGCGAAGCCGGACCTGTCGGGGAAGCGCTCCTTGACCGCCACGGGCGCGATCGCGCCTCCGAGCCCCATCCCGATCCCGACCGGCCAGGTCAGCAGGATGACGAGCGCGATCCCTGGCGCAGCGGCGCGCAGGAGCCCGAAGACGCCGATCAGCGCGACTGCGGCCGCGATCGCGAGCCGCGTCCCGAAGCGCCTGACGACGAGCGCCGCGGGCGGCGCGAAGATACCCATGCAGAGGACGGGGATCGTGCCGAGCAGCCCGACGAGCGTGTGCGAGGCACTGAGATCCTCGCCGATCGAGGGGAACAGCGGGCCGGCGCCGACGATCTGCGGCCGGAACGAGACGGCCGCGAGGAACAGCGCTGCAAGCGCGACCGTCCGGCGCTGGGTCAGCGCCGCTCTCCTCGGCGGCGCCTGATCACACGCTCGGTCCGGCGCACGTGCGCTCGCGCCTCCGCCCCGGCCCTCGCCGCGTCGCGGTCGCGGATCGCCTCGAGGATCGGCTCGTGGAAGCCGACGAGCTCCATCGGGTCGAAGTACGTCCAGTAGACGCCGAACGCCGTCGGCACCTCGACGCCGAGCGCGAGCCAGGCCTGCAGGAGCGCGCGGTTCCCGGACGACTCGACCATCACCCGGTGGAACGCGAGGTCGTGCGAGAGCTGCATCCTCGTGTCGCCGCACTCGGCCGCCTCGCGCATCGCGTCGATCTCGCGCTGGAGCGCCTCGACGTCGCCGTCGAGCCGGCGCGCGGCGCCCTTCGCCGCCAGCTCCTCGAGCACCGCGCGCACCGGGAACGCCTGCAGGAGATCCTCGTCCGTCACTTCGCGCACCCGCGAGCCGCGGAACGGCTCCGACTCGACGAGGTTCACGAGCTCGAGGTCGCGCAGCGCCTCGCGCACGGGCGCCTGGCTCGTGCCGAGCTCCTGCGCGATTCGTGTCTCGACCAGCCGTTCGCCCGGCTGCAGGTCGCCGCGCAGGATCCGCTCGAGCAGGATCTCCTTCACCTGCTCGCGCAGCACCGTGCGGCCGATGACCGCCACGTCAGCCGGCGACGACCGGATTCGTCAGCTCCCCGAGCCCCTCGATCTCGATCGTCACCTCGTCGCCGGGCTGCAGGAGGCGCTTGGGGTCGCGGAAGATGCCGACCCCCGCCGGCGTGCCCGTGAGGATCAGGTCTCCCGCCTCGAGCGTCGAGGTCCGAGAGGCGTAGCTGATGATCTCGTCGATCCCGAAGATCAGGTTCGCGGTCGTCGAGTCCTGCAGCACCTCGCCGTTCACGATCGCCCGGATCCGCAGGTCGTGAGGGTCCGAGACCTCGGAGGCGGGGACGAGCCGCGGACCGACGGGGCAGAAGGTGTCGGGCGACTTCCCGCGCGTCCACTGCCCGTCGGCGAACTGGAGGTCGCGCGCGGACACGTCGTTGGCGCAGATGTAGCCGCGAACCGCTTCGAGGGCGTTCTCGCGCGAGACCCGGCGAACCGTCGACCCGATCACGACTCCGAGCTCCGCCTCGTAGTCGCACTGCGCGACGGTCGGCGGGATCACGATCGGCTCGCCGGGGCCGATCAGCGCCGTCGTGTACTTCGCGAAGAAGAGCGGCGCCTGCGGCAGCTCGACACCCTGCTCCTCCGCGTGGTCGCGGTAGTTGAGCCCGACGCAGACGATCTTGCCCGGTCGCTCGATCGGCAGCACGCAGGCGACCCTACAGGAGTCGAGCCGTCGACCGCTCGCGAGCCCCGCGGGCCTGCTGCGGGGCCGGCAGTAGACTCGCCTGATGGCCCTGCCGTCGTCCGTCGCGAGCGAGCTGCGGGCGCTGCTCGGGGACGGCGCCGTGATCTCCGACCCGGAGCAGTTGAAGGTCTACGACTGTGACGGGCTCACCGGCTGGCGCGCACTGCCGTCGCTCGTCGTCCTCCCTGCGTCGACCGGTGAGGTTCAGGCAGTCGTGCGCCTCTGCCACCGGCTGGGGATCCCGTTCGTGGCGCGCGGCGCGGGCACCGGCCTCTCCGGCGGCGCGTTGCCGGTCGCAGACGGCGTCGTGATCGGCCTCTCGCGCATGAACCGCATCCTCGAGGTCGACCTCGCGAGCCAGCGCATCGTCGTCGAGCCCGGCGTGTCGAACCTCGCGGTGACGCGGGCCGTCGAGCGGGACGGCTGGTTCTACGCGCCCGATCCGTCGTCGCAGCAGGTCTGCACGATCGGCGGCAACGTCGCCGAGAACTCGGGCGGTGCGCATTGCCTGAAGAACGGCTTCACCGCGAACCACGTGACGGGGCTCAAGGTCGTGCTCCCCGACGGGGAGCTGGTCGAGCTCGGCGGGAAGGCGCTCGACCCGGACGGCCCCGACCTGCTCGGAGCGTTCGTCGGCTCCGAGGGGACGCTCGGCATCGCCACCGAGATCACGCTCCGCCTGGTGCGCAGGCCGGAGGTCGTGACGACGCTCCTCGCGGCGTTCCGCTCGACCGACGACGCCGGCTCGGCGGTCTCCGGCGTCATCGGCGCGGGAATCCTCCCGGCCGCGATCGAGATGATGGACAAGGTCACCCTCGACGCTGCGGAGGCCGCCTACCACCCCGGCTACCCGGAGGGCTCACAGGCCGTCCTCCTCGTCGAGCTCGACGGGATCGCCGTCCAGGCCGCCGAGGACACGGCCTCGGTCGAGCGGATCTGCACGGAGCGGGGTGCGTTCGCGGTGCGGGTGGCGCGCGACGAAGCCGAGCGGGCGCTGCTCTGGAAGGGCCGGAAGGGCGCGTTCCCGGCAATGGGGCGGATCGCGAACGACTACTACGTGCAGGACGGCGTCGTCCCCCGGACGCGGCTTCCCGACGTCCTCCGGCGCATCGCGGAGCTCGAGGCGGAGTTCGGCCTCCGCGTGGGCAACGTCTTCCACGCGGGGGACGGAAACCTCCACCCGCTCGTGCTCTACGACGCCGCCGCGGGCGAGACCGAGCGGGCGAAGCAGCTCGCCGAGGCGATCCTCGGCGCCTGCCTCGACGCGGGCGGGTCGCTGACGGGCGAGCACGGGGTCGGCGTCGACAAGGCGTGCTCGATGCCGCAGATGTTCGGAGAGCGCGACCTCGAGACCTTCGGCCGCCTGCGCCGGGCGTTCGACCCGGAGGGTCTCGCGAACCCCGGGAAGGTGATCCCGACCCCGCGGCTGTGCGGCGAGGTGCCCGGCCCGTATCGCGTCCATCCCCTCGAGAGGATCGGCGTTGCCGAGCGTTTCTAGCCTCGCCGAGGCCTCGTCGCTCCTCGCGGCGGCGAACGCCGAAGGACGCCGCGTCCGGATCGGCGGCGACCTCGCGACCGACGGCCTCGACCGCATCCTCGAGCACGAGGCCGGCGACCTGACCTGCACCGTCGAGGCGGGAATCCGGCTGTCCACGCTTCAGGCGGCGCTCGGGCGCGACGGACAGCGGCTCGCGCTCGACCCGCCCGGCGACCCGACGATCGGATCCTGCCTCGCCGCGAATCTCTCCGGGCCGCTCCGCCACCGCTTCGGCGCGCCGCGCGACCTCGTCCTCGGCGTCACCCTCGTCCTCGCGGACGGCACGATCGCGAACGCCGGCGGCAAGGTCGTGAAGAACGTCGCGGGCTACGACCTCGGCAAGCTCGTCTGCGGCTCGCGCGGAACGCTCGCGCTGATCGCGCGCGTGTCGCTGCGCCTGCACCCGATCCCGGCGGCCGCCGCGACGCTGACGGTGGAGACCGGCGACGCCGCGAGCGTGGTCGCCTCCCTCCTGCGCTCGCCGCTGCAGCCGAGCGCGCTCGACGTCCTGCACCCCGGACGTGTCTCCGTTCTGTTCGAAGGAGCGGAGGCCGCCGTCGCCGACCAGCTGGGTCGCGCGCGAGGGCTCGTCGGCGGAAGGGAGACCGACCACTCGGTCTGGGAGGAGTCCCGCGCACGCCAGGAGGTAGCGCGGGGTCGAGTGCTGTTCGCGCCCGGACGGCTACACGCACTCCTCGGCGAGCTCGACGAGGCCGTCGTCCGACCCGCCTCGGGCGTCGCCTACGTCACGCACGAGGTCGCGACCGAGCCGTCGGCCGAGCTCGCGGCGCTCACCGAGCGGATCCGGGCCGAGTTCGACCCCAAGGGAATCCTCGCGGCGTGATCAGCGAGCTGACGAGCGACTGCGTCCACTGCGGCTTCTGCCTGCCGACGTGCCCCACCTACGTCCTCTGGGGCGAGGAGATGGACTCGCCGCGCGGCCGGATCCAGCTGATGGAGGCGCACCTCGACGGAACCGTGACGCTGAGCAGGACCGTCGTCGAGCACTTCGACCGCTGTCTCGGCTGCATGGCGTGCCTCTCGTCGTGCCCCTCGAGCGTCGAGTACGACCGTCTGATCGAGACGACGCGGGCCACGATCGAGCGGCAGCACGGTCGCACGCGGACGGACAAGCTCGTCCGCTCACTGCTCTTCGCGCTGTTGCCGTACCCGAACCGGATGCGCGTCGCGCTCCGCCTCGCGCCGCTCGGTCGGCTCGTTCCGCTCTCGCCTGCGCTCCGGCCGCTCGTGGAGATCGCGCCGCCGTGGCGCTCGACCGAGTCCGCGCCTCCGGTCACACTGCCGAAGGGCGCGCGGATCGGCCGCGTCGGGATCCTCACGGGATGCGTGCAGGCTGCGGTCTTCGGCTCCGTGAACGCCGCAACCGCGCGGGTGCTCGCCGCAGACGGTTTCGAGGTCGTCGCGCCGCGCCAGGGCTGCTGCGGCGCGCTCTCCGTCCATGCCGGCCGGCTCGAGGAGGGCAAGGCGTTCGCGCGCCGGCTGATCGCCGCGTTCGAGGGCATCGAGACCGTGGTCGTCAACTCCTCGGGCTGCGGCTCGCATCTGAAGGAGGCGGGCCGCCTGCTCGCGGACGACCCGGCCTGGTCCGACCGCGCTGCGGCGTTCGCGGAGCGGGTTCGCGACGTGGGCGAGCTGCTGCACGACGTCGAGCCGCGTGCGACCAGGCGCCCGCTGACGCTGCGCGTCGCCCTGCAGGACTCCTGCCACCTCCGTCACGCGCAGGGACTGCCGCTGTCGTCGGCCCGCTCGCTCGCCCGGATCCCGGGCCTGGAGCTCGTCGAGCCGGCCGAACAGGACCTCTGCTGCGGCTCGGCCGGGATCTACAACGTCGTCCAGGCGGATGCCGCGCGCGAGCTCGGCGAGCGGAAGGCGCGCCACGTGCTCGCAACGGGCGCCGAGGCTCTCGCGAGCGCGAACCCCGGCTGCCTCGTCCAGCTCGGAACGGCGCTGCGCCGGCTGAAGCAGCCGCTGCCGGCGTTGCATCCGATCGAGCTCGTCGACGCCTCGATCCGAGGCGTGCCGGCAGGGAAGCTGCGCGCCGAGGCGCGTCGCTAGCCGCCGCGCGCAGACTCCAGGCGGGCGATGCGCTCGGCGTGGTCGCGGAGCACGACTCCCTCGATGTGGTCGAGCTTCGAGTCGAGTCGGTCGAGCGTCGAGTGAACACGGTCGAGCGCTCGGGTGATCCACACCGCCTGGAGCCCCGTGAGGGCCGCCAAGGCGGAGACGATCGTCACTGCCTGCGCCCACGCCACACCGAGATCGTGCCTATGACGCTTCAGGTCGGCAAGACGTCAGATCAGGACACTGCTCTCGTCGTCCACGGGCTGGAGGTCGTCGAGCCGGTCGACCCTGGCGAGCGGCGGGAAGAGGCGCGTCCAGAGGAAGGCGATCGCGATCGTGGCGGCCCCGCCGGCGACCACCGCCGGAACGGCGCCGATCAGCGCCGCCGCAACGCCCGACTCGAAGTACCCGAGCTCGTTCGAGGCGCTGATGAACACCATCTCGACCGCATTGACCCGCCCGCGGAGCTCGTTCGGCGTGACGAGCGGCAGGATCGTCTGGCGCAGAACGACGCTGACGAGGTCGACGCCCCCGCTCACCGCGAGCGCGAGGAGCGAGAGCCACATCCAGCGCGAGAGGCCGAACACGACCATGCAGATGCCGAACGCGGTGACGACGGCGAAGAGCTTCCTCCCCGCGTAGCGTCCGATCGGTCGCCGGACGAGAAGGAGCGAGGCGATGAGCGCCCCGACGGCAGGGGCGCCGCGCAGGAGTCCGAGACCGATCGTTCCGACGTGGAGAACTCTGCTCGCGAAGACGGGCAGCAGCCCCACCGCGCCGCCGAAGAGCACCGCGAAGAGGTCGAGCGAGATCGCGCCGAGCATGACCGGCGTCCGGCGGATGAGCCGGACACCGGCAAGGACGCTCTCGAGCCCGGGCGCCTCGCCCTCCGTCGCGGGCGCACGCCCGGAGCGCATCGCCAGGACGCACCCGACCGAGACCGCCGAGAGGGCCGTCGAGACCTCGTAGACGAGCGGGGAGTGCAGGTAGTAGAGAACGCCGCCCAGCGCCGGCCCTGCGATCCCGGAGACCTGAAAGGCGACCGAGCGCAGGGCGAGGGCCGAAGGGAGGACGTCCGGCGGCACGAGGGACGGCGTGAGCGCGCGCGACGGCGGCGCGCCGAGCGCCGAGGCGACTCCCGTCCCGAGCGCGAGCCCGTAGAACGGCCAGACGCTCTGCGCCCCTCTCAGCGTGACGACGAGCAGACCGGCCGCCACCGACGCGTCGAGGCCGGTCGAGAACGCGACCAGCTCCCGGCGCGGCAGCCGGTCGGCGAGCTGTCCCGCCGGCAGCGCCAGGAGAGGAAGCGGGATGAACTCGGCGAGCCCGACGAGCCCGAGGTCGAGCGCGCGGTGATGGATCTGGTAGACCTGCCAGCCGATCGCCACCTGGGCCATCTGGAGCGCGAGCCCGGTCGCGAACATCGAGCCCAGGAAGAGCGAGAAGTCGCGGTGGCGGAGCAGCTCGAGCCGGGACACCCCGCGAGCCTACGCGGACGCCGCAGCCGTCTCCCGCCGCTAGGAGACGCGAGGAGCGTCGGCGTCGGCGTCCTCGAGCTGCGGCTCGAGTCCGAGCTCGACCTCGAGGCGCTGGATGCGCGAGCCTTCGACCTCCAGCACCTTGAACCGCGCGCCGTTGCTCCGCACCTCGTCGCCCGGCTCGGCGGCGCGGCCCAGCAGGTGGAAGACGTAGCCGGCGACCGTGTGGTAGTCCTCGTGCTCGAACTCGGTGCCGAACTCCTCGTTGAAGTCGTCGATCGAGAAGGTGCCGTCGATCCGCACGGTGTTGTCGTCCACGCGCTCGACCGAGTCGTCCGGGAGGTCGAACTCGTCCTCGATCTCCCCGACGATCTCCTCGAGCAGATCCTCGAGCGTGACGATCCCCTCCATCGCGCCGTACTCGTCGACGACCACCGCGAGGTGCTGGTTCGTGCGGCGGAACTCGTTCAGCAGCGCCGCGAGGTCCTTCGTCTCGGGCACGATCGGCGTCGGCCGCACGAGCTCGGCGATCTCGACCTGCTCGATGCCGCGGTCGTTGAGCGCCTTGAACAGGTCGCGCACGTGGAGGACGCCGACGATCTCGTCGATCGACTCGCGGTAGACGGGAAACCGCGTGTACGGCGAGTCGAGCACCGCGGCGAGCACGTCCTCCGTGGGCATGTCGACGGAGAGGGCGACGACCTCGGGCCGCGGCACCATCACGTCCGAGGCCTCCTTGTCGGCGAAGTCGAAGACCTTGTAGAGCATCTCGCGCTCGTCCTGCTCGATCTCGCCGTGCTCGGTGGAGACCTCGAGCAGCATCTTCAGCTCGGCCTCGGAGTGCGGCTGGGACTCTCCGTGCGCGGGGTCGATGCCGAGGAAGCGCTGACCGGCCTCGCTCGAGCGCTGGAGCACCCAGATCAGCGGCTTGAAGACGACGAAGAAGCCGCGCACCGGCGTCGAGGCCAGCAGCGCGACGCGCTCCGAGTAGCTGAGCGCGATCCCTTTCGGCACGAGCTCGCCGACGACGACGTGCAGGAACGTGATGATCAGGAACGCGAGGACGACCGCGAGCACCGTCGCGAGCCACGCGTCGAACTCGCGCGCCAGCACACGTTCTCCCAGAGCACCGATGCCGAGGGATGTGAGCGTGACGCCGAGCTGCATCGCCGCGATGAAGCGCGGCGGGTCGCTCGTGATCCGCAGGACCGCTCGCGCCCGCCGGCTCCCCTCGTCTGCGAGCTCGGCGACGCGCGTCTTCCGCACGGTCACGAGCGCGTACTCGGCGGCGACGAAGCTGCCGTTCAGCAGGATGAGGACCGCGACGGCGAGGAGCTCGAGGAAGACCGTCATGCCCCGCTCACCGCTCCCGGCAGGCCGGGGCGCCGGTACTGGAGGGCAGCTCGTCCAC
>Ga0187778_10000949_pt1 | contig 20736 bp, 14 predicted proteins | sample 1015_Q2_SP5_20_M_FD_132418 | JGI IMG/M metagenome (GOLD analysis project Ga0187778, IMG submission 132418) | Tropical peat soil microbial communities from peatlands in Department of Meta, Colombia - 1015_Q2_SP5_20_MG | ecosystem: Environmental > Terrestrial > Soil > Wetlands > Peat | place...
ACTCAACCGGGGAAGTCCGCCTCACAAAAGATGTCGATCAATCGATGAAAGACCGCAATGTCATTCTCGTCGAAGATATCCTCGACACCGGCCTGACACTCTCGTACCTGAAGAAAATTCTGCTGGCGCATCAGCCCAAAACGCTGCGCATTGCCGCCCTGCTCGATAAACCTTCGCGAAGAAAACAGCCGATTAAAGCCGATTATGTCGGATTCGAGATCCCGGATGAATTCGTCGTAGGATACGGCCTCGACTACGCCGAGAAGTACCGGAATCTGCCAGATATTTGTGTCGTGCCCAGGGGAGCTTAGGACTCCGTTGCCGCCTGCTCGTTGAATGATAGCCGAGCGAGGCTGCCATCCAGCCCCAACTGTTTCGCAATTCCTTTCATCGCCTCGATGCAGAATGCGATGTGCTCTTCCAGATCAACGCCCAACTCAGCCGCTCCGTTCACCATGTCGTCCCGGTTCACACTCCGGGCAAAGGCTTTGTCCTTCATCTTTCTTCGAACCGACTTGGCATCCACTTCCGCCAAAGACTTGCCCGGCTTCACCAATGCGACGGCGGTAATAAATCCCGCCAGCTCATCGCAGGCGAACAGCGTTTTCTCCATTGCAGTATCGCGACTGATTCCGGTGTATTCTGCGTGCGACATAATGGCGCGACGAATTTCCTCGGGCCAGCCCCGCTCTTTCAGAATCTCGTTGCCCTTGTAAGGATGGTCCTCAAGGCTGGGATACTTCTCATAATCGAAGTCGTGCAGTAGTGCGACCACGCCCCATAATTCTTCGTTGTCACCAAATTTTCTGGCGTAAGCCCTCAGACACGCCTCGACCGCCAAGGCATGCTTGCGCAAACTCTCCGATTGCGTGAACTCAGTTAGTAAACACCATGCCGATTCGCGATCATTCATATTTTCTTACTTGTTTTCTCCGGTTTTTCGCTGGCTAACTTTGCTTTTTCTGGATTGTTCTTGCCGTTTCCTTCCAGATTTTACTTGACTTCCACAGCCTTTCTCCCGCAGATTACGCACCAAGGTTTGAAACCAAGTGCCTAGTTGGGTTCGGGTTCTGGTTTCAGGGAAGCCCGCTCTGGCTCCTCCCAACACCTAATGGCTACTACGCTTGCCCCGGTTGATTCCAGGGAAGTCGTTCGTTGTGATCACTGTCTGCTGGTTCAATTCCGAACAACCAACGACCTTTGTCGGCGCTGTCGTGCGCCATTAGACGAGGAAGAGCCTGAGGTGGTTTCAGCACCTCCTCCTCCGCAAATGATGCCCATTAGCAACGGCCGCGGGCATCTGAACCTGGCCGCGTCGATTCGCTCCATGCGCCTGCGCAACGGATTGAGCCAGCGGCAACTGGCGGCTCGCATGTCGGTCCCAAGGACATACGTGTCCAAGATCGAAAACGAGAAGGCCACACCCACGCTCTCGTCCTTGGAGCGGTTGGCCAAAGCGTTGGAGGTGACTGTGCCTGATCTTTTGAGCGGCAGCGAACGCAACCGCCAGGAGGAAATCCGCGAGCTGATGCAGGATCAGTTTGTTGCCGAGATCCTGCCCTTTGTTTCGCAACTGAACGGCATGCAGATGTCCAGCATCCTCACTCAGGTCAGGGACCTGACGATGCGGCCGAGGCGAAGCGCTTAAGCATCTTCAGTTGTCATCCTGAGGTCGCTGCCTTTTGCGACCGAAGGATCTGAGCGAGTCCGCGCGCGTTTCAGCGCGATAGCGCTGAAACAATAGTGCGCGAAACGAGCATCCTTTTATCCGGGCAGCCAGCCAACTAGACCGGGACCGCGAGGTTCCGGTTTTTTTACGTCTCCAGCTTGAACCGTGTCTCCGCAAGATAGTACAACCGCCGCCACAGCAGTCGATTTACAGTGACAACCGTTGCCGCCATTACAATCGTGGAAGCGATCAGAAGATCAAAATTCCCGGTGTCAGAAGCCTGGCTGATCGTTGCTCCCAGACCGGTTGTGGAATAGATCTGGCCCTTGAAGTGGAAGTACTCGGCAACAATGCTGGCATTCCACGCGCCGCCCGATGCGGTCACAAGGCCTGTGACCAGATATGGAAAGATTCCCGGCAGGATCAGTTTTCGCCAGCGTTCTAAGCCGGTAATCCGGCACACCGAGCAAACCTCTTTGAGGTCTGTTGGAATGGCCATCGCCCCAGCGATGACGTTGAACAGGATGTACCATTGCGTGCCAAGCAGCAATAGAACAATGGAACCGATTCCCAGCCCTCCGCCCAGGCGGATCAGGATCATCAGCACCACTGGGAATAGTGCCGTCGCGGGCACCGAAGCGGCAATCTGCGCAAGTGGCTGCGCGACTCTCGCCAGGCGGGGATTCAACCCAATCCACACGCCAGCCGGAATCGTCCACGCCGCCCCAATTAGCAACGCTAACTGCACGCGCAGAAAAGTTGCCCCCAGCCCCCAGCCCAACTCTGTGATCTCAGGCCGGGTCAGCCCGGTGAGCAGTATCACGACTCGCACCATCGCGTAGGTGATCAGGCCCAGCGCGGCAAGCGCCAGGATTCGTCCTGTCCAGAGTTTCCGGCGATTCAGTGGAACCGCCTCTCGCTCCTGACTCCGCGAGAAGTGCTCCATCAGGGACTCCCGGAGAGGAAGAACCGCATGCTTGTGAATGCCTGCCAGAATTCGCGAATGCCGCAAAAAGTTGAGCACCCATGAATGTGGCGCATCGGTGCTCTCCACTTGCTCGACTTTGAATTTCTCCGCCCACGCAATCACTGGCCGCCACACAAACTGGTCCAGCAAGACGATCAACGCGATCATCGTGCCCACGCCCCACAGAATCGACGAGGTGTCGCCCGCGCTCGCCGCAGTCTGCAAGTACGATCCAAGCCCAGGCAGCCGAAAGTCACGGGAGCCAAGCACGAACATCTCACACGCCATTAGGAAAAACCATCCTCCCGCCACCGACATCATCGAATTCCACACCAGCCCGATGGCTGCGAACGGTAATTCCATCTCGGTGAAGCGCTGCCACCAACTGAACCGGTAAATCTTTGCTGCTTCCCGCATCTCCTGGGGGATACTTTTCAGCGAAGCGTAAAAGCTGAATGCCATATTCCACACTTGACCGGTGAAGATGAGCAGAATGGCTCCCAACTCAACTCCCAGTTGTCGGCTGGGAAACAATGCAACCATGGCAAGCATTACGCCCGGCAGGAAACTCAGCACAGGGATCGACTGCAGCACATCGAGCAGTGGAATCAGGAACTTTTCGGCTTTTGGGTTGTACGCTGCGACATAGCCGTAGACCAAAGTGAAAGCGAGACTCAGAAAGTAAGCAATCGTGATCCGCAGCAGCGACAATGCCGCATAGACCGGAAGCGCGCGGGGGCTCCGCGAGATCTCGACCGACGGATTGAACGGCGCAAACCAAGTGCGACCCACCAGAACGATCGCGTAGAACAGGGCAATACCTGCTGCGAACATCAGCAGGTCCGGCAACGTGGACTTCTCGACCCGTGGCAGAACCGACCATAGCCGCTCAGGTGAAAACGCCTGGAATGTGTACTTGCGATCCATGCGATTTTTCTCTTATACGCGATTGGCAGGCATGGTTCCAACCACAACTTACCCGCAACTTTCACGCAACTCTGGGTTTATATAGTTGAGTAAGGAACTTAGAGTTGGTTCGTAAGGAGCGCAAAGTGAAAGCCCTGCGCTTTACTGTCGCAATTATGGCCATCATGGTGGCCTTGGCCCCTGCACAGGAGAACGGTGTCGCTGCCGGCGGCAAGTGGATGAGGTACCAGGCCGAAGAGAAGATGACAGGACAGCAGCGGGTTAAGTTTGCGCTTCCCGCGGACAATTACCTCGACAACAGCGATCGGCGCCCTGAAGTCACGCTCTTCTGCGTTGGCGGCAAGCTGAAGCTGGCCGACTTTCGTCCCAACTTCAGAATGGCTGGTCCCAATCGCGCGAGTTTCTGGGGACGTCCGCAGATGCGCGTCACGGTTCGCGTCGACAACTACCACACCAACCGCAATTGGAATTGGGTCAATGGCGATTTCCTGGCGATGGACGAAGACACTGCTCGCCAACTGATCGGCGCCAACATTTTCAAAGTGCAGTTCATCACCAAAGACGATCCACAGATCGCTGAGTTTAGCCCGGCCGGTCTCGACCTGGGTCAGGTTCGCAAAGCCTGCGGGTTGAAACCTGAAAAGCCGTGATCCAGGCGGGAGTGCAGAAGTAAGAATGCAGAAGTCAGAACTCTGCCTACCCTCACGCCCAGCTTTCCCCGGCCTGCGGGGGCGCCAGCGCTTGCGGCAACCGGTCTGTAACCTCCGCCAACGCTGCCAGCTTCTGCGCAAATTCTGGCTTCAGTGATCCCGGCTGATAACGCCAGTGATAGTTCCCCAGCGGTGTGCTGGGAGTGTTCATTCGCGCCTCACTCCCCAGTCCGAGCACGTCCTGCAACGGAACCACAGAAAGACTCGCAGGTGAATCCTGCGCCGCCCGGATCATCGCCCAGTTGATCCCGTCTTCCGAACAACCCATATAGGCGAGCGCGGACCTCTTTTCATACTCCGTCGCAGTCGTATTCCACCAGCCTACGGCTGTGTCATTGTCATGGGTGCCCGTATAGACGACCCGATCGGGGGTCAGGCGGTGCGGCAGGTAGACGTGCGCCCCCGGATTCCCGAATGCGAATTGCAGTACGGCCATGCCAGGAATGTGATGTCTTTCCCGCAGCGCATGGACGTCAGGAGTGATATAGCCCAGGTCTTCCGCAAAGAACGGCAGTCCGCCTAATTCTTCTTTCAGTTTGGAGAACAGCTCATCGCGAGGCCCGTCAACCCACCTGCCGTGAATCGCAGTTTCCTCGCTTGCCGGAATCTCCCAGAATTGCGCGAAGCCGCGGAAGTGATCGAGTCGGATCAGATCGCACGTCTGGGCCGCCCAGCGCAGCCGCTGCACCCACCATTTGTAACCGGTGGCGCGCATCGCGTCCCAGTTGTACAGCGGATTGCCCCAGCGCTGACCATTGGCACTAAAAGCATCGGGAGGAACTCCCGAAACCACCTCTGGCTCAAGGTCGTCCCGCAAACGCCAAAGCTGGCGCTGTGCCCAGACATCCGCGCTGTCGTAATCGACAAAAATCGCGATATCCCCTACGACGCGGATGGATTTTGCGGCGCAGTACTGCCGCAACCCTCGCCACTGCTCCCAGAAAAAGAACTGAATTACCCTTCGAAGCCCAATCTCAGATCGCAGTTCAATACGGGCGCGTTCGAGTGCGTCTGGATCGCGGCGCGCTAACTCCGGCGGCCATTTTTTCCAATTGCGATGATCATAGCGATCTCGCAAGGCGTCATATAGGACGAAATCCTCCAGCCACCATGCATTTTCACTGCAAAATTTTTCGAACCGGACCCTTGCCTCATTCGGCGACGATTTCAGAAAATTCCCAGCGGCTCTCTCCAGCAGAGGCAACTTGTGCGCACCTACTTCGTTATAGTCGATGCGCTGGACAGTCTCAGAAAGGCCAGACAACTCATCGCGGCTGATCCATCCGCGATCGGCCAATCTTTCCAGGCTGATTAACAGAGGATTTCCGGCGAACGCCGATGTCGAGGAATAGGGTGAGTTACCATTTGCCGGAGGTCCAAGCGGCAGGACCTGCCACAACCCTTGCCGGGCCGCCGCCAGAAAATCGAGAAATTCGTAGGCTGCTGGACCAAAATCTCCAATTCCACCCCGTGATGGCAAGGAGATCGGATGGAGCAGAATTCCGGTCGAGCGGGGGAATGACATATCGGCTTATGCTTCCATTCTGGTTGCGCCGGCCCTATTCTCCCTCGTCTTCCGTACCCTGCTGTTTGGTAAGCCCCTTCAATTCTTGCTGGTTGATCTTGATTTTGCCGGCCTTCTCCATCTGGCTCTCCAGATTGGCGACAAACATCCCAAACAGTTCCGACTGCTTCTGCTGCAATAGCCCGTCGCGAATCTGGTCTCTCTTCGCCGCGAACTCCTGTTCGCTCGGTTCTTGTTTTTGCAGGACACTCAGAACCACGCCTGCAGTGTTGGTATCGATCGGGCCACTGATCTCGCCGGGCTTGAGCGTGAAAGCCACCGCTGCCGGGCCAGCCATCGAACCGAGATCGGGGACCTGCCCGTCCGGCGCCACCAGTTCGCTGGTCCTCATGGTCGCACCCAACTCTTTCGCGGCTTTTTTCAGGTCGTGAGCTGCCTTGGCGCGATCCGATAGTTCCTGCGTCTTCTTCGCCAGCAAGGCCGTAGCTCGTTCCTGCTTGAACTCGTTCTCGACCCGCGCCCGAATTTCCTCGAATGTCGGCGTTGCCGGAGGTTTAATGACCAGCAAGTTGAAGATCGCATAGCCCTGCTGAAGCTGTACTTCATCCGGCGGGGATTTCTCCGGTGCATTGAAAATCGCATCCATGAACTGAGCCGAGTTGCCGATGCCAGGCAAGGAATCTGTCCGGCTGACAAAGTCTGTAGTGATGATCTGCAAGCTCTGGGTGGAGGCAGCCTTGTCGAGTCCCAAAGTCCGAGCCTGAGTCAGGACCGCCGTCGCCTCTGCATCTGCGGCTTGGCTCGCCTTCTGCTGCGCCAAAATCGGCTCGATTTGTCCCTTCACTTCCTCGAGCGTTTTCAGATGTGCGTCTTGTTTGTCATCGATGTGAATAATATCGAAGCCGCCCTCGGCGGTAATCACGTCGCTCGTGCCGCCCCTGGCAAGCGAAAATGCTTCTTTCTCCATTGCCGGAGAAGGAAATTGTCCACGCCTGACCCATCCCAACGAGCCTCCATTACTGGCGCTGCTGGTGTCCTCGGAATACTTCTTGGCAAGATCGCCGAAATTAGCTCCCGATTGCAACTGCTTCAGCACATTCTCGGCTTTTTTGCGAGCTGTATCGACGCCCTTCTGGTCGACTTTGCCGTCCGGCCCCGGCAACGGAGTTTTGAAGTAAATGTGCCGCAGGTTTACCTGTTCGGGGACGCGATACTCATCCCGATGCTGATCGTAGTAAGCCTGAAACTCCGCGGGCGTGATCTTTGCCTCGCTCTCCAGTTTCGCGGTGTCAATCAGCACGTAGCTGATTTTTCGCTTCTCAGGAATCGAGTTTGTATAGGACGTCTTGTGCTGATCGTAATAGGCCTTGAGCTCGGACTCGGCGGGATGAATAGTCTTAACGATTTCATCCTTGTGAAGGACTGCGTAGTCGAACTCGACTTTGGTATTGTCCTTCTCGAATTTGTCGCGTATCTCTGTGTCAGTCACAAGCGCGCTGCCCGCGATCAGGTTCCGCAACTTTTCAATCAGAATGTCTTCTTTGACAGCTTGTTCAAACATGGGCACGGTCAGGTCTGCCTGCTGCAGCCGCTCTTCGTAGGCAGCCTGTCCAACAAAATTGCCGTTGGGAAAGAACACCTCCGCATAGCGCCCGTGCTGCAACTCGTCCCGCACATCCGCATCTGTGGCACGTAAACCTAAATGTCGCGCCTCGGCGAGTAGCGCATTACGCTGGATCAGCTGCTGAGCCGCTTGTGAGGCAAAAAACGGTAGCAGCATGGAGGCCTGTGCCCCGCCTTTGGGGAACTGCTGCCTCACCATCTGCCGCGCCTGTTTCTGGACTTCCAAGGTGGTCACATCATTACCGTCAACTGTAGCGACCACGCCTCTTTGTGGCGTGCTTGCACCGAAGAAATTTGAATTTCCGAAACCGGGCACGAGTGTGATGACCATGAAAACGCAGATTATGGTCAAAAGGCCGCCGAGAATGAACTTCTTGATCGGCCCAGGGGTCTGCAGGAAACGAATCATTTTGTTATTACTCCATCAGGCAGGAATTTTGATTATAAACTAGGCAACGTTTGCACGTTGGAAACTGGCGACTGGGATGAAATATACACACGGAGCTACACAGACCTGGATTACGACCTCATGAAAGTCACTTGTCATCCGCCCGGCGACGGAATCGGAACCTCCTCCTCAGCTCGTTCACTCTCTTCCGCAACCTTTCGCAACGAGAGTCGTTCGCGATGTGCGAACAACAAACCTAAGGGCACCACGGCGACGAAACTTACCAGCCACAACAGAATTCCACAACTCACGGCGATTTCCCGCGGGACATGAAACACCTTGTCCAGAGCGCCGATCGTTGCCAATTGCGAGCCGCCTCCAACTCCCGGCAGCTGCAGCATCGATCCCACCATGCTCGATCCCATCAGCAGTAAGACTTGGCTCACGCTCATGTTCTGCATGGCCGGCCCATAGGCGTGGGTGACCTCCTCATAGGAGAGAGCGATCAGCCACCACATTCCAATCGAAACCGCGGAGAGTTGAAGGAACGACAATGGCCCGTGAATCGTGTTCAAGCCACCGGCAAATTCACGCACTCGCTGCGCAATCCGGTGCCCCAGATTCCGTGCCAGATGGGCAAATCGCTCCTCGACCCAGTCCGCCATCGCGGGGCCTTTGTAATTCACTAGCGTAGTGACCGAAAGCATTCCCACCACGAGAACGGACAGGAAGTATCCCGCCACGTGCAGCCAGTGACTATAAACCGGATGAACTGCAGCAAAAGCGCGCAATTTTGTAGGGAGAAAGATGGCCATCACCATGAGAACGGTAAATGAGCCGATGTCAAAAATACGTTCGACGGCCCACACCGCTAGTTGCGACGCAAAGCTCAGGTTTAGCCGTCGCGCAATCAAATAGGGACGAATCAGTTCTCCCGCGCGGCCTAGGATAGCCAGGCCAGTGAAACCGACTACGGTTGGCGAGATCAGCGACCAGGTCGTCACATTCCTCCGCACGGGGCGAAGAAATATCTTCCAGCGCAGCGCCCGAAGAACATAGGCAAAATAGATGAGGCTTGTCGCGTAAATCACATACCGCCAGCTGATATCGCTTGAGTTCCTGACGAACTTGCCCCAATCAAAGGTCTGCCATTGGCGGAACTGCAGAAACACCAAAAGCACCAGGATGCACAGCACTAGAGCGTAGACGAATATGCGATTTCTGTTCATTTTGCGCCACGCATCCCCGAGGCAACCGAGCGGACCTGTTGAGCGCGCCTAAGCGCCATCTGGAGATGCCAATGCTGCGAACTGGCCTCGCAAAGGCAGACGCTGGAGTGCCGCCGCATGACATCAGTCAGGGTGTTCAGCATCCCGATTGTACCAATGTCTATTTCTGCTTTTTCTTCCCTAGCAGGCCAGTGATGCCGTTGACGAGGTTGCCCGCAGGATTTTGGCCGGCGGGATTGAATTGACTGCTCAGCATGCCCTTTACGTTGGGAACAAACTTGGGGTCGGATGTTGTCCCTTGAATGAAGAAAGGAATCGCCGCGTTCTTGCTCCCCAGCCCAGCAATCTGGGTCAGCCCTCCAACCATGCCGCCGAGTTTGGCGTTCATTTGGTAGTTGAGGGCGTTCTGCGGGCTGATAGTGCCGTTCCCCGTAATTACACCGAGCGAGGGGATATTCAAATTCACGTTTTGCGTTTGGATGCCTTCGGGTGCGACGTGCGCGTCGGTGCTAAAGTTTTGAATCGTTGTGTCCTGTCCGGTCTTGGCACCGCTAAAGGCTGAGATGGCGGACAGTTTCGATCCCAGATCGAATCCCGCCAGCTTCGTATTTGCAAGCTGAACCGGACCTGCGATCACCAGTTTGTCCGTTGGCCCCGTGATGGTGAAGTTTGCGGTTAGTGTTCCCCCCTGCAAATGCGAACCAGCCGGCAACGTGATTCCCAAGGCGGGCAGCAACGTTTCCAGATCATCCACGGGCATGTTCTCGGCTGCAAGCTTGGCGTTCAGCACAACCGCAGCGGGTTGCATCTGGTACGTTCCGGTCAGTTTCGCCACCGCTTTGCCGAGCATGACTTCCGCGCTCATAGGCCCGGACTGTTTCTGAAGATCATAAGTAGAGCTGAATTTCAGATCCACTGGTTTTGGCGCAGGAGATCCCTTTGGCGACGCCTTTAGTTGCGCGACTGTCGCGCCGCCATTGGTTTCCGCTTGGCGACCGTTGGAATTGACGGTGCCATCGAAATTTATGAGACCACCAAAACCCGATGCCGGATTGAGGAATCCCGATTTCTCAATATTCAAGCCGTTGATGTTGATCTTCGCTTGCAAAGGCGTAAGCGATGCGTCAGAGGCGTTAATGGGCCCAGCCCGTCCGTCAAGCTTCATGCTGCCACCGCCAGGCAGATCGCAAGACATTTTGAAAGGGAACTGCGAGCTGAAGGAAAAGTTTTCTACCGTGATGTTTACATTTGTGAAAACCTGGGGTTTTTCGTGAGTACTGACGTCCGCCATTGTTAACGTACCGTTCTTCACAGCCAACTTTCCGACTAAGAGCTCAGGATTCGAAGCTGGCGCTGATCCGGCGGCTTGGGCAGGCGCAGCATCCTTTTGATTGGCAGGCGGCGCAGCCTTTTCCGTCGTCGGTGCAGTCGCTCCGGAAGTTGGCTTATTTCCAATCGTTGAAAAATTCCACTTCCCCGCGGCATTCCGCAAAAGTGCGACTTGAGGATTTGCGATCGTCAGATCGTTGACATGCAGGGTCTTAGAGAAGATCAAAGGCCATAGCTCGACTCCCACGTCGAGCGCCTTTGCACGAACAAACGGTTGATTGCTGAAAGCAGGGTCGTCGGCGATCGAAAGATCGTCGGCCGAGACGCTGCCATTCAATATCTCGAGTTTGAGATTTCCTACCTTTACCTGCCGCCCCAGCGCCGAACTCAATTCCGACTCGATCTGCGGGCGGAACGTGTTGACGTTCACCATGAACGTCAATGCAACCGCAATGACAATCAGTACCGCAACGATGATGCCGATAATGGTAAGGGTGCGTTTCATAGGCAGCTCCTGTTCGATCGCTTAGAACTTCTTTATAAGCCTATCCGTTCTAGCCAACGTGCGCATGTTGCCTTGGCGATCCAACCACCGCTAAGGCCTGTTCCAGATCGGCGATTAAATCGTCGGCGTTCTCAATACCTACCGAGAGGCGAATCAATTGCTCAGTTACGCCCATCTTCGCGCGATGCTCAGCCGGGATCATGGCGTGTGACGTCAGAACCGGGATGCATACCAGAGAATCGACACCGCCGAGACTTGGAGCGAGGGTGAACAGATTTAAGGCTTCGCTGAGTTTCCGTGCGTCGTCGCCCGTTCCCTCCACCTCGAAACTTACGATTCCGCCGCCACCGCGCATCTGCTCCATCGCCAATGCTCGTTGCGCATGGCCCTCTAAGAAAGGATAGTAAACTCGGCGAATGCCGGGATGGTGCGCTAAGAACTGTGCAACCCGTAATGCGTTCTCATTCTGTCGTTGCACCCGGACTGCCAGGGTCTTGATGCCGCGCAGCAGTAGCCAGGCGGCGTGCGGATCCATGCATCCGCCGAGCGTGGTTCTTGTTTCGTGAATCTGGTTGATGAGATTAGCCGGTCCAGCGACCACGCCGGCTATCAAATCAGAATGCCCCCCAAAATACTTCGTGCCGGAGTGCATAACCAGGTCAATGCCGAAATCGGCGGGCCGGCAGTTGATCGGCGTGGCGAACGTACTATCGATCATCGTGATAAGGTCATGCCGTCTGGCAATTGCGACGATCCTCCGCAAATCGACCACTCGCACAACCGGGTTGGTAGGCGATTCCACATACAGTAGCTTTGTGTTCGGACGAATCGCACGCTCGTGCTGCTCATATTCCGTGGTATCAACGAAAGTCGTCTCGATTCCGAACTTAGGGAGCCATTGCCCGAAGAATTTTGCTGCACCTCCGTAGATGTCCCGCTGCGCCACCACGTGATCGCCGCTTTTAAGCAGTGCCAAAACCGAAGTAGTGATCGCATTCATTCCGGAAGCAAACAGCAACGCGCGATCCGTCCCCTCTAATTCTGCGATCGCCCGCTCCACAACCGTATGCGTGGGATTGCCGTAGCGCGTGTAGAACATGTCCGTTGGCGTTGCTCGCACTTGTTGCTCGTTGTCCGTAACCTCGAAAGTGGAGGTCTGATAGATCGGGGTAGACAAGGGGCCATTCTTCTTCTCGAGGTTGGTGCCGCCTCGGACGGCCTTAGTTTCCGGGCGATCTGACGTGCGTTTCATGGCCAGCTCCTTACGCATTGTCAGTATAGATTCGAGAACCCCGGCCAGAGCACGAAAATTACAACTAGTCAGGCGCGGTGCGTGCTGCATTTATAATTCCGGCCTATGGAAACCGGACTAGCAGGCCGCGTTGCGATTGTTGCAGCTTCCAGCCAGGGTATTGGTCGCGCTACCGCCGAAGCCTTTGCTGCCGAAGGCTGCCGGCTCGCCATGTGCGCGCGAAATCCTGAGGCTCTCCGCAAAGCAGCCGAGCAGATCAAAAAACAATACGGCGCCGAAATACTAGCCGTGCCCATGGATGTGACTCACCCCGGCGCCGTGCACGAGTTCGTCAACCAGACAGTAACGAAGTTCGGAGCCGTCGACATTTGTGTCACCAACGCCGGCGGTCCTCCTGCAAAAGGCTTCCTTGCCGCCACAATCGAGGACTGGCGGAAGGCCGTCGATGCAAATTTTCTGAGCACAGTCTATTTTGCCCGCGAAGTCATTCCGCAGATGCAAAGCAAGCGTTGGGGACGAATTATCACCATTACCTCCATCACCACCAAGCAGCCCGTCACCGATCTCGTGCTGTCGAATGCAGTTCGCGCGGCAGTCGTCGGTCTGGTCAAAAGCCTGGCAAACGAATTTGGCAAGGATGGAATTCTGGTCAACAATGTCGGGCCGGGATATACCGCAACCGATCGCTTGAAAGAGTTGGCCAAGGCCCGCTCGGCAGCGCAGGGAAAACCAGAGCAAGACTTCTTTGACGCCTGGGCGGCAGATTCGCCTCTCCGTCGCGTTGGCGAACCGCGCGAACTTGCCGACACAATTGTTTGGCTGGCGTCGGAGCGCGCGTCCTACATTACCGGTCAGACGATTCTCGTCGATGGCGGTGCCTACAAAGGCCTCTAGCGGCGCCTCGACATCCGTTTCCAGCAAGGCTACGGCTTGGGAGAATCGTTCCACATCTCTTGCTGAATTTTCCACGCGCCGTGTGAATCGCGATGCAGCATCAGGGCCATCTTGCCATACCCTTCAATCGCCGGTTTCCCGCGCGGCTGCACGATTTGGTGTTCCGTCGCCCATTCCGACGCCCAATCTCCTGATCGCCGAATGCTATAGAACTGCAACTCCTCCCGCAACACTTTCGATCCGGGAGAGCTTGCTTCTATCTGTTTCAGCCATTCCCCAATAGCATCCTTCCCGATCAGCGGTGCTTCCCCGGGCATCAGGTCAACTCCGTCATTTGCCCATAGCGCCAGCATTCCGGGGTGATCAGCCCCCGCAATGAGTTGCCTGAATTTTTCGTTGAACGCGGCGATCTCGTTGTTGCTTTCCTGGCGGCCTGGGGCACCGATTGCCGCGATGGCTATCGAGAATAAGATCACGCTAAATCTCAAGTTCCACATCTTGTGTGCTCCCGTTCAATTGCGGGCAGTTCTCGGTTAGTGGTGCAGTTTGATTGTCATCCCGGGCAAGCCGCTTTTGCGTAGCGAGGGATCTGGGCGATCCGCGCGGGGCGTCGTGTTCTTTGCGACGCAATAACCGCGCGCTTGCATCGCTTCCTTGTCGAACCGCACCACTACCAGCTCTCGGGACTTCTTGCGGCTGAGACGGAATAATAGTATCGAAAAAACATGTGGTTGAAAGTCCCTGCCGTTTTCAGGTAAGCTTTCGCAACCTCGGGGACTACAGCGCACAACCGGGGTGGAAGTGTACCCAATGAGACTCATCCGGCACAAACTGCTGCTTACTGGTTCTGGGAGCATTGCTCTCCCACCAGGAACGCAGACCTTGAGCGCTTTTTCGTGTCGCTCGTCCTGCCTGCTTTTCATTTAGCCGTTCTGCACTGTTACGTTACGAGGGGGTGTGTATGCAGGGTTCATTCGGCAGGTTAGTCCTAATTGGTTTCGTCCTGGCCGCACTTGGTGTCCAAAGTTTTGGGCAAGGTGGCGCGACCGGAGCCATCAGCGGCACGGTGCAGGATCCGAGTGGTGCCTTTGTGGCCGGGGCTGAAGTGCGCATCACCAACCAGGACACCGGCGTGTTGGCGCGCACTACAAAAACCGACGCCAGTGGCTCGTTTACAGCTACCTTGCTGCCAGTAGGCACCTACACGGTGATCGTACATAGTGGCGGCTTTGCCGAAGGAACCTTCCCTGATATCGAAGTGCGTGTCACTGAAACTACCCGCATGGTCGCGAAGCTGAGAACCCAGGCGGTCCAGGAGAAGATCGAGGTTCAGGCGCAAGTTCAAGCGGTAGAGACCACCCAAGCTGCGACCGGCCAGGCAATCGAGTCCGCCACCATTCGCGAGCTTCCTCTGGCCACTCAAAACTTCCAGCAATTGCTCACCCTGTCCACCGGGGTCTACAGCGAGCTGAACGCTTCGGCACAACTCGGCCGTGGCAGCAACAAAATCTTTGTCAATGGTCAGCGAGAAGATAATAACAATTTCTTGATCGAAGGCATCAGCGCCACAGACTACAACGTGGCACAAACCACCAACGTGCCGCTCCCCAATCCCGACGTCATCGGCGAATTCAAAGTGCAAACCTCGCTTTACGACGCGAGCCAGGGCCGCAACGGCGGTGGCAACGTCGACGCGATTCTGAAATCCGGAACCAAGACTTTCCACGGTGACGTGTATGAGTTCTTCCGCAACGACGTACTAAACTCCAACGAATATTTCCTGAAGCAGGCTGGACAAGCGCGTCCGTCAGTTAAGCAAAACATTTTCGGTGGAAGTCTCGGCGGGCCGATCGGAACCGACGGCAAGCTTGGTTTCTTTTTCCTGAACTATCAGGGAACGCGCCAGCGCAGCGGTGAGTCTCCTGGCACAGCCATCAGCAATCCCGGTTTCCCCATTCTGCCCGCACAGCGAGATGCGGCGACGCTGATCAAAGATTTCAGTTCGCCCGCAGCACCCGGCTGTCCCGCGGTGCCAATCGTCATCGATCCGGTGATCCTCAAGCTGCTCAATTTCAAGAGCGACCAATTCGGCGGAGACGCCAACGGCTATCTCATTCCTTCACTTCCCGGCACGCCCGGCGTTAGCGTGAGCGCCGCTCCGGGCTGCACCCCTAGCATCAACACAGCCCCGTTCTTCATCACTCGTCCGGGACGATACACCGACGACCAGTTCACCACGAATTGGGACCGCGAATTTCGCGGTGGTAACGATAAACTTTCCGCTCGCTTTTTCTTCTCCGATTCCGAATCATTCCTGCCCTTCGGCGCCGGAGGCTTACCCGAATCCCTGGGTTCGACGCTGCAAAGCAGTGTCAGCGCCACCGATTTGGACTTTCCTTTTGATCTGCCGATACACGCGCGATTTTTCAGCATCAATGAGACCCACCTGTTTTCATCAACGCTAGTGAACGATTTCCGGTTCGGCTTGGTACACATCGGAAACAGCCTGGACAATATCAACCCGGTCACGGCTGCCGACTTGGGCATTGATCGTCCGACCAATAATGTGACCCAGGCGATCTACAAATTCACGCTCAACAGTTCGGGCTTCCAGCTTGGGCCCGCACCGTTCGCCGATCAGCACCAGACCCAGAACAATTACAACTTTGTGGATAATTTCAGTTGGGTGCATGGAGCGCACGTTCTCAGCTGGGGAGGCGACTACAGCCGCGTCAATCTGGACAAACTCTTTCCCCAGGTCTTCAACGGACAGCTCATCTTCGCCAGTTTCGCCAACGGCAGCCCGCTCACCGATTTCCAGTCGTTCCTGCAAGGTGCACCCCCCTTCAGCTTCGGTGGTGGAGGTGTATACAACCACCAGTATCGAGCCAACGACTTTGGTTTTTATGTGCAGGACGATTGGAAGGCGCGAAAGGATCTGACCCTCAACCTTGGCCTGCGCACGGAAATTATCGGCGGGTACTATGACAGTCTTTGCCACATCGGAAACGCCGATCCACAACTGGCAGACGAGGGCAAGTACCCCTTCATTTACGGCAGTTGTGTCAAAGGCTTGGGCATACCCGGTTTGAATCCCACCGGCAGCAATACGACCTACAAGAACGATTACGCGACCGGCCTTGGTCCGCGCGTGGGCTTTGCGTGGGATATCTTCGGCCACCACACGACCTCGCTGCGCGGCGGCTATGGAATCTACTTTGTCCGCGAGGACGTGGGATCGGTTGATCAACTGAGCTTCCAGGCGCCCTTCTTGCCGGTTGCGTTTGGAGGAGGCGCCCCTGGCTGTGAAGCCACCTTCTTCTCTGCCAATCCGCTCCCGGGCTGCCCGACTCCAAACCCGAATGCCCTGCCCGCCGGGGGAGTGATCGACCCCGGGTTTATCCCGTGTTTAGCGGTGTTCCAGGGATTCCCCGGTAATGACCCGACCCAGGCGCCGAGTTTCTCTTGCCCCGGTGGGGCTGCCGGTCTCCCTTCGCAAGACATTTTCGTTCTGCCGGTGCCGCGCCACTTTGTTACACCCAACACCCAACAGTGGAACCTCACGTTGCAGCGTGAACTTGGCAAACGATGGGTATTAGAAGTCGGCTATGTAGGTACGCACTCTATCCATCTGCGGGAAACACGTACGCCCCTGCAGGCGCAAAACGTGAGTCCAAGCAATCCGCTCGTGATTACTGCTGCCAATGGCACGCAGTACAAGATCATCTACGACACCCTCTCCAACGGGCCGGCACGCTCGCGCTCATTGCCGATCAATGGCTACTCCGGCATGCAGGCCTTCATTGACGACGCCTACTCCCATTACCATTCCTTGCAGACTACTCTCTCTCGACGCTGGGGTGCCGGATACTTTCAGGCCGCCTACACTTTCTCGCGCTCGAACGATGCCACATCCAGCGGCAACACGGCCTTCGCCACTGCCTGGAATGATGAATCAAGTCTCACCGCTTCGCGCGGGCTCTCTGATTTCGATCGCACACACCGGCTTATCGCCAGCTACCGCTACGATCTTCCTTTCTTTCGCAACGAACACGGGCCCAAAGCAACACTGTTGGGCAATTGGTCCATCAGCGGCATCAGCATCTTCCAATCCGGCACGCCGTTTTCGGTGTTCGACTCGGCCGCCGGCACTGGGTTCCTTGGCGCTGGCTTAACCCCAACCCTGGGAGCCGAACTCGCTCCGGGCGCTACTATTGCGTCGGGCAAAACCAGCGGGGATATCCATCAGCGGCTTAACGGATATCTCAACATCAACAATTTCACCCCGGCTCCGCTGCTCTATCCGCAGGTAGCAGGTGGAAATACCGCCTTCGAGTGCAATCCGATCAACAACCCCAATTTTTGCGGCACTAATTTCGGCAACCTTGGCCGCAACATCTATCGTGGCCCCTTCCAGCAGAACTGGGACTTCTCTATCATCAAGAACTTCAACCTTACCGAACGGCAAACGCTGCGCTTTACCACGGATTTCTTCAACATCTGGAATCATCCGAACTTCGCAAATCCGCAACAGGATGACGTGGAGAATCCGGGGACTTTCGGCAAGATCGTTTCAACCGCTGGTACGCCGAGGCTGATTCAGTTCTCGTTGAGGTACGCCTTCTGATGCAGAAGACGGAAGCCTCGCCTCGGGTTCCGCTGCTCGAACGGGACCAGGTTCCACCCGAAATTGCTGCCATCTACGACGCCTTGCTGAAACAGCGGGGCGTCGTGCCGAATATGTTCAAGATTCTGGCGCATGCGCCTGCCCTGGCCATTGGTATGGCCGGCTTTCTCAAGGGCCTCCTCGGTGACAGTGCCTTGCCCGGCTGGTATAAAGAACTGTTGGCGACTCGCATCTCTGTAATTAACGATTCGGCATATGCGATTTCAGCCCATTCGCTCTCTGCCAGGCAAAAAGGGGCCAGTGACGCTCAGATCGCCGCCGTAAAAAGTGATTTTGAGCAGGGTCCGTTCAGCCAGGCCGAGAAGTTAGGATTTCGTTGCGCGGACCGCTTGCACCGATCACCGGACGAAATTGACGATAAATTTTTCGTGGAGTTGAAGACCGTATACAACGATGCGCAGCTCGTTGAGCTTATGGCCACCGCCGCGGCGTTCGAACTCTTTCCGCGATTTATCGGGGCTTTGAGAATTCCCACCACTCAAATTCCCCAGGAAGTTTCGAGAAAGCAGGCTTGATGCGATCTCTTGCGTCGCGAATGTCGGTGATGAGTGGCGAGGGCGCTCTCTCCGTTTACGCGCGCGCTAAACAATTGGAGCGCGAAGGACGCTCAATCATTCATTTAGAACTCGGCGAACCTGATTTTCATCCCGCAGCTCCCACCAGCGAAGCTCTGAAGCGAGCCATTGATCAAGGCAAAGATCGTTACTGCCCGATGGCCGGCGTTCCAGCTTTGCGCGAGGCGATTGCTGAATATCTTCGCCGAACTCGCGATGTACACATCAATCCCGATCACATTGTGATCGCGCCCGGCTGCAAGATTGCTCTCTTCATGTCCCTGATGGCACTTGTTGATCCTGGCGATGAGGTCCTGTATCCCGACCCCGGTTTTCCGGGTTATTCTTCGATCACGCTGGGGTTTGGCGGCGTTCCCATCCCGTTCGAATTATCTGAACGCAATAATCTCCAGCCCGATCCCCATGAAATCGCGCGCAAGATTACCCCACGTACGAAGATCCTGATCACCAACTCGCCCGCCAATCCCACCGGTACTGTTTACACCGACGGTGTACAGCGGGCGCTCGCTCAACTCGCGGTCCAGCATGACCTGATCGTGCTCTCGGATGAAATCTATGCCCGAATCATTTACGGCGGGAAATATGTTTCCATGCTCAGCTACCCCGGCATGGAGGAACGCACCGTCCTCATCGATGGATTCTCCAAGAGTTTCGCCATGACGGGCTGGCGTTTGGGATACTCTGTCGCTCCGCCGGAAATTGCATCCGCGTTGCTTATGTTAGTGGTTAACAGCTACACATGCGTAGCGGAGTTTTCTCAATATGGTGCGATCGAAGCCCTGAAAGATAGCACTGGCGCAACGCCGCGCATGGTTGCGGAATTCGCCAGGCGCCGGGAACAATTCGTGCGCGAGCTCAACCACGTGCCGGGCTTCCATTGCCAGGCGCCAGAGGGCGCGTTCTACGCCTGGGTGAACATTTCCGAGACCGGAGTGAGCGCGGAAGAGATTTGTCGCATCATGCTGGAGGAGGCGGGCGTAGCTGCGATTCCGGGCGCTGCCTTCGGTGCCGCGGGAAGCGAATTTGTCCGGTTCTCGTTTGCGTCTTCGATGGAAACTTTGCGTGAAGCCGTCGCGCGCATTCAGAACGTGGCTTGCGCCTGGCAGCACGTAGTAAATCTCTAGGCAGTCAGCCGTTCTTACGCTTTGGAAAGCCCATGAACCGAACCACTATTGTCGTCTTCTGTTTTCTTCCGCTTTTGTCATCGTTTGCTGCTGCTCAGGCTCGTCCTTTTCCTGGCAGCGATATGGAGCAAATCTATCAACGCTTGTTGCCGCAGATTGAAAAGATCCCTATGTTCGATCATCATGCCCACCCTGGATATGCTGACGACCCCGACGTCGATGCCATGGCCGCCCCGCCGGGCAGCGCTGCCCTTCGTGAACGGGATACCAATCCCGAGTTGGTCGCCGCTGCCAAGGCTGTTTGGGGATATCCCTATAACGATCTCTCTCCCGAACACACCAGGTGGCTCATCCAAAAGAAGGAGGAGGCCCGGAAGCAGCAGGGAATCGCCTACTTTTCCAACCTTCTCGACAAACTGAACATCGAGCAGGGGGTTGCGAACCGTGCCATGATGGCCGATTACCTTGATCCCAAGCGTTTCGTCTGGGTGTTCTTTTCTGACTCTTTCATGTGGCCTTTTGATAATCAGCGCGAAACCGCGCGCAACAGCGATGAGCAGGTTTATATCCCGCTGCAGGAAAAAATGCTGCACCGCTGGATGCAACAGGAAGGCATAACTAAGCTTCCGGCCAGCTTCGACGATTACCTTAGCTTCGTAACCCGCACGCTCGAGGACAATCAGAAAAAAGGCGCGATCGCGCAAAAGTTTGAAGTCGCCTACTTCCGGTCGACGAAATTTTCTGACCCAACTCGAGAGCAAACCGCAGATATCTACGAGCGATTCGTTGTTGGGGGCATTCCCAGCGAGCAAGAGTACCGCACATTCCAGGATTACGTCTTCCGCTATCTGGTCCGCGAGGGCGGGCGGCTCCATCTGCCGGTGCACATCCATTCCGCCGTTGGCATCGGCGATTACTTCAATTTGTCAGAAAGTAATATCCTGAACCTCGAAACCGTGGTTCGTGATCCCCGCTACGCAAGTACTACATTCGTGATGATCCACGGGGGATATCCCTATGACCGGCAGGCGATTTGGCTGGCGGCCATGAAGAACGTCTATCTCGACACGTCGGAGACCGAGGTTCTGCTCTATCCCTCCGAATTCAAGAAGCTGCTCAAGCAGTGGCTGGAAACTTTTCCTGACAAAGTTACATTTGGGACCGACTGCTTCCCTTACAATCAGGCTCTGGGCGCCGAGGAAAGCTATTGGCTGGGAGTGCAATCCAGCCGCACTGCGCTCGCGGCAGCGCTGGCGGAGATGATCTCGGAAGGCGAGGTTACCGAAGCCCAGGCGCTTCAACTGGCGCACGGCTATCTCCACGACAATGCCG
>Ga0187778_10000950_pt1 | contig 20729 bp, 20 predicted proteins | sample 1015_Q2_SP5_20_M_FD_132418 | JGI IMG/M metagenome (GOLD analysis project Ga0187778, IMG submission 132418) | Tropical peat soil microbial communities from peatlands in Department of Meta, Colombia - 1015_Q2_SP5_20_MG | ecosystem: Environmental > Terrestrial > Soil > Wetlands > Peat | place...
GGCCTTCTTTAGGTTGGATTCATCCGGCGTGAAACCAAACTCCGGAATTTCTACAAGGAGTAAAGAACCGCTCCTACGAGCGGCAAGTCCGTATGAAAACAACAGGCCTCATCTCAGTTACGGCTTTGACGTTCACCCTTTTGCTCACGGGCCGCCAGGCCGTACATGCTGGCAACGCGTCCACCCCTTCCGGCGGAGCTGCCACCGTGCGAGGCACGGTAAAGTTCCAGGGCATGGTTCCCAAAGCCAAAATGATCAACATGGCGGCAGATCCCGGTTGTGCCAAACAACATCCGTCGCCCGCTTTCGCGGAGGACTTGCAGACTGACTCCAAGGGCGATTTGCAGAATGTCGTCGTTTTCATTTCCGAGGGTCTCGGCGATCGCGCTTTTGACCCGCCCAGCCAGCCGGCAGAAATGAAGCAAAAAGGCTGTATGTACGAACCACACGTATTGGCAATGCAGGCAAACCAACCCGTGGAGGTCACCAACGACGACCCAACCATGCACAACATTCATCCACTGCCCGCCAATAACCGGGAATGGAACAAGGCCGAAACTCCCGGCTCCAGAATTGAAGAAAGCTTTTCCCGGCCCGAGATTGCCATCCCGGTGAAATGCAATGTCCATCCCTGGATGCGCGGATACGTTGCGGTTTTCAAACACCCGTACTTTGCCGTCACCGGTAAAGACGGCGGGTTTGCGTTGAACAACTTGCCGCCCGGAACCTACACCATTCAGGCTTGGCACGAAAAGCTGGGCACAACGACGCAGACCATTACCATCGGAGCCAACGAAACCAAAGCGATTGATTTCGTGTTCAAGTCGCTGTAAACGGCAGGGCGGCGAAAAGAAGGAGCTACCCAGTCGCCCTTTTCGCCGCTGCTTGCTGGCTCCGAAGCCACCGCGGTATTCCCCTCCCTACGTGTTAGTATCAAGCTCAAGCTCGCATGACCCTGCAGCATGTTGACATTCTGTTCCAGATAATCGCATTCCTGTTTGCGATCAGTGTCCACGAATCTGCTCACGCGTGGACCGCGAATCGTTGTGGGGATCCAACCGCGAGAATGCTCGGCAGAATCACCCTGAACCCCATCAAGCACATCGACCTTTTCGGGACCGTGATTTTGCCAGCAATCGCCATGCTGACGCACTTTCCAGTGATTGGTTGGGCCAAACCAACCCCAGTAGATCCGCGCAATTTCAGGAATCCAGTGCTGGATGATGTTCTCACTTCCGTTGCGGGGCCTGTAAGCAACTTCATTGTGGCAACGGCTGCCACCATCCTTCTGGCGGCTATCGCAATAGCAACTCCTAATGGCAGGATGATCGTGCAGGGCGCTTTAACTGGTTTCGCGGTCGGAAATTCCGCCTTGGTCCCGGCGGCGCTTCTTCTTTACGCATTTCTGCAAATCAATGTCTTACTCGCAGTCTTCAATCTCATCCCTGTCCCGCCGCTGGACGGAAGCCACGTGTTGCGACACTTCCTCTCGGAAAGCGTGCGTCGCGTATACGATACCGTCGGCATGTTCGGGCTGATGGCTTTAGTATTTTTTGGTGGAAATTTTCTCATGGCACTGATCCGCCCGGTTCTGCTGTTTTATATTGCCATCTTGATGAGAATCTGATGGCCTTTCCATCCAATCACCTCAAACGCGTTCTCAGTGGCATGCGGCCTACGGGAAGACTGCACCTGGGAAACTACGTTGGCGCGCTACAGAATTGGGTGCGCATGCAGGACCAGTACGAGTGCTTCTTCGTCATCGTCGATTGGCATGCCCTTACCACCGATTATGCCGACACCTCCAAGATTAAAGAGAATTCCGTGGAGGTACTGTTCGATTGGCTGGCTGCCGGACTTGACCCCGAGCGCAGCACCCTGTTCATCCAATCACACGTCCCGCAGCACGCTGAACTGCATTTATTGCTCTCCATGATCACGCCGCTGGGCTGGCTGGAGCGCGTGCCGACCTACAAAGAGCAACGCGAAAACATTAAGGACAAAGACTTGGGAACCTACGGTTTTCTCGGCTATCCCGTGCTGCAAGCTGCCGACATTCTGATTTACAAAGGCAACGTTGTTCCTGTTGGCGAGGACCAGGTCGCACACATTGAGCTGACCCGCGAAATCACGCGCAGATTCAACATGTTCTATCCGCGAAAGGGTGTCGGAGGGTATGCATCTCCAACGATGACGCCTGAGGATCTGCATCGCCGCCACTATGTTTTCCCCGAACCTCAGCCCCTGCTCACTCCCGCCGCCAAGCTGCCGGGAACCGACGGCCGCAAGATGTCCAAGTCTTACAACAACACGATTATGCTGACCGATCCGGAGCCGGTCGTGCGTCAAAAGTTGAAGACCATGGTGACCGATCCTGCCCGCGTGCGACGCAGCGATCCCGGCAATCCTGATGTTTGTCCGGTCGGCGATTTGCACAAAATTTTCAGCAGCGCCGAAACCATCGCCAAGGTAAACGAAGGCTGCCGCTCCGCCGGTATCGGATGCATTGAGTGCAAAAGCTGGGCGGCGGACGCGCTGGTTAGAATCTTGAATCCCATGCAGGAGCGCCGCAAGAAATACGAGGACAACCCGCGCCTGGCATGGGATATTCTGGAGGCGGGATCGGCTAAAGCCAGGAAAGTCGCAGATGCAACCATGAGCGAAGTCCGTGAAGCAATGGGGATGTCGCTGCAAGATGCGCCGCCGAAACCTCAGCCGCAAACCAGCTAATGACACTGAATCCGATGACCAGCGAAATCAAGCTAAGGGACGGCACAACAGGCGGCGTGCAAAGCCGATCAGTTCCCGTCCCAGCTCAAGAAAGTGATTCCCCGTTTGCTGTCTCGGTCGGCACGATTTACGAAGGGCCGCTCGATCTTCTTCTGGATTTGATTCGCAAGCAAGACATCGACATCTACGACATTCCTATTGCCAAAATCACCGCTCAATATCTTGTCTATGTAGAGAAGCTGCGCGAACTCGACGTGAACGTGGCAGCCGAATTCGTCTATATGGCCGCCGTGCTCATCCACATCAAATCCAAAATGCTTCTGCCGCGCGATCCAGCGGCAACTTCAGAACAGTTGGAAGATCCGCGCATGGAGCTGGTCAATCGCCTGATCGAGCACGAAAAATTTAAGTCCGCGGCGCAAATGCTCCTGCAGAAGCAGCAAATCGAAGATGCTGTACGTTCGAATCCGGCGATTAAGGATTTCATGGATGCGGAAGGGACCGAACCGGAGATTGCTGCCGACATCATGGACCTGGTAAAGACCTTCCAGCAGGTTCTCGAGCGTGCTCGCAACCGCCCCATAATCGAAATAGATGAAGACCGGGTCACAGTCGGCCAGATGATTGAATATTTGAAGCGAAGGCTGACGCTCGAAGACCGTCCGATCCGGTTAAAGCAACTATTGCGCAATATCGAATCCCGCCAGACGCTGGTTTGCATGTTCCTGGCTTTGCTGGAACTGGTACGCTTGCAGGCCATTCAATTACGCCAGGATCGTCTGTTCGGAGAGATTCTGCTTCGCAAGTACGTAGGATTCGAAGCCGTCATGACTGAGCACGCAGCTGTGCGGGACGATTGGAAATGAACCACATGATTGTCATCCCGACCGCGGCGCTTTTGCGCGGGAAGGATCTGGGCGAAGTGACGGCGCGCCATCTCGCTGAGCGGGATGGCAATAACAGCGCGACACGAGCTTCCTTATTCAAATGAGCCTCAAAGCCAAACTCGAAGCCATCATTTACGCGGCAGAGACCCCGATCCCCTTGGATGACATGATCCAGCTGGTGAAAGAGTCCGTAATCACCGAAGGCGCCGCCAACAACACTGAAATCCAACTGCGAGTGCGCGGCGCATTGGAAGAACTCATCCGCGATTACTATGCTCTCGACCACGGGATCGAAATTCGTCAGGTTGCCGGCGGATATCGCATGTCCACGAAACCTGAGCAGCACGATCTGGTTCGGGATTTCGCCAAGAGCCTGAAACCTCCTATTCGACTGTCGCTGCCCGCACTCGAAACCCTGGCTGTCATCGCGTACAAGCAGCCCGTGACAGTTCCCGAGATAAGTGAAATTCGCGGAGTCGACGCTGGGGGTGTTATCGCCACTTTGCTGGATCGAAGGCTGATCACCACCGCAGGTCGCAAGGCCGTAATTGGTCGCCCGATTCTTTACAAGACGACCAAGGAATTCCTCTTGCGCTTCGGCTTGAATGATGTCAGCGAGCTGCCGAGCATGGAAGAATTCGAAAAGCTGGTGGCAGAATCGTTCCAGAGCGAGTTGCTGCCGGTGGAGAAAGCCACGTCCCGTGAATCGATCGATACGCCATCGGGTCAGCCGGACTCACAGACGACTGAGAACGAAGCCGTCGGAGCTGCGCCGCAAATCCCTGGCGAGAACGATCCAGCTGCGTGACCCTCAGACTCTCACGCCCACCTTTCGCCTGCTCGGACGCAAGGGTTCCGAGCAGACCTTCGCTCAGCATGACAAGGGCTCGTGATTATCCAGCGCGTCTAGTGTTACGCTAATCGTCATGCCGCCCGAACGCCTGCAGAAAATCATCGCCGCCGCCGGAGTGGCGTCGCGCCGCAAAGCCGAAGAATTGATCACAAGCGGACTCGTTTCGGTAAACGGCCAAACGATTACCGAACTGGGCAGCAAGGCCGATGCCGAACATGATCACATCCGCGTAAACGGAAAGCTGCTGCGAGGGCCGGAGCACCACATTTATCTGCTCATGAACAAGCCCAGGGGCTATGTCACAACCGTGAAGGATCCCGAGAATCGTCCCACGGTCATGGACCTGGTTCGCGGAATCAGTGCCCGAGTCTACCCAGTCGGGCGCTTGGACTACGGCAGCGAAGGCTTGCTGCTGCTTACTAATGATGGCGCGCTCGCACACAGCCTCATGAAAGCTGCATCCCATGTACCTAAGACCTACCTCGTCAAGGTCGCCGACAATCCCACGCCCGAGGCATTAGCGCGATTGCGCCAGGGCATATCGATCCCTTCCCAGCACGGCGGACGGGTGAAGACTGCACCTGCCAAAATCAGAATGGTTCGCGAAACCGCCAACCCGTGGTATGAAGTAACGCTGACCGAAGGTAGGAATCGGCAGATTCGCCGCATGTTCGAGGAAATCGGCCATCACGTGGAAAAGATAAAGCGTGTTCGTTACGGCCCCTTACAGTTAGATGTGGATCGCGGGGAATTTCGCAAGCTTACGCGGGAAGAAATAGCACGGCTCAAAGCCAGCGCCGGACGTTCCCAGATGACGGCAGCAAAGCGCCGTGTTAAACATGAAAAATCCGCATGAGCGACTTCAGCCAGCTTGTGCCCGAGCATGTGCGTAATCTTGGCGGGTACACGCCGGGTAAAACGCGTCGCCAAGCGCAACAGGAGAGCAGCGTGGACTGCATCAAAATGGCGTCGAACGAGAATCCGTTCGGTCCCTCCCCAAAAGCCGTGGCGGCCATGCGCGCTGTGCTCGCTGAATCTAACTTCTATCCTGACAATGACGTTAGTGAACTTCGTCAGAAACTCGCCAAATTTCACCATGTCAACCCTGAGAATATTGTGGTCACTGCAGGTTCGACCGCGTTGCTGGGGATTGTCGCGCGGACTTTACTTTCACCCGGACTGAATGCAATTACCAGCGAACGGTCCTTCATCATCTATCCCATCGCGACGCAAGCGGCTGGAGGCAACCTGGTGCGGATTCCGATGCGCGACAACTGCTTCGATCTGGATGCCATTGCTGCTGCCGTTGAGCACAATACGCGCATTGTGTACCTGTCCAATCCCAATAATCCGACGGGCACGATTGTCAAAGCAGCTGAGATTGACCGTTTCTTAGATAAGCTGCCTGAGCATGTGGTCGTGATCCTCGATGAGGCCTATCACGATTTTGCGCAGCATTTTGCGCAATTGCGGCACGTGGATTATTCGCACGCGCCGGATTACGTAAAACAGCGAAGGAAGGTTGTCGTTCTGCGCACATTCTCCAAAGCTCACGGGCTGGCGGGGGTGCGGGTTGGTTACGGCATTGGTGACGCTGAATTCATGTCATATCTCAGCCGTATGCGCACCACGTTTTCGGTATCGTCAGTCGCGCAGGCGGGGGCGTTGGCGGCGCTCGAGGACAAGGACCATATCGAGAAGACACTACGCAACAATGCCGAAGAAGCGAACCGTTTGATAGAACGTGTGGCTGAACTCGGATATCGTGTCGCTCCGACGTGGGCAAACTTCCTTTACTGCGAGTTGCACGACGACGCCGCTTCCTTCGCTCAGCAATTGCAAACTCAGGGCGTTATTGTTCGTCCATTGGGAGCATGGGGGGCTCCGAGCGCGATCCGTATCACCGTAGGCACACCCGAGCAGAATTCAATTTTTCTGAAGGCGTTTAAGAATGTGATCGTGCGAGCGACGGTACGTTAGCAGAAGTCGGGCTTCCGTTCATGAGCGCTAATCTGGCGGCTCCGAAAAGACCAGCATCGCTGCCCAGCAGAGCTCGCGTAATGATGGTTTTCGTTCTGTGGGTCGGTTCCACTTGCCCAGAAGCTCCTGGCCCATGATCGGGCGCAGGCGCAGTCGCGGCGTAAACCAGACAACGCCGACGCAGTTCCTCAAAAATCGAGGGTGCAAACGCGTCCCAGGCACTGGCGACGCCGCCGCCGATCACATACATCGGAAGGTTTAAGGCGTTGACCAAATCCGAAAGCACAATGCCCAGCGCCCTCCCAACACAGCGAAAAATTTTTCTCGCAGCTTCATCTCCTTGAATGGCAAGATTGTAAACCGCTTTCGCGCTGAATTCCGGGTCGGAACTTGCGGCGCGTGAGAGCGCGGTTGCAGTTCCGCTTGCGATCGCTTCGCGAGCCATCCGCACCACTGCTGTGGCTGAGGCCAACTGTTCCAAACAACCGTGATTGCCGCATCCACAGCGGGGACCATCAGGTTCTACCGTGATATGTCCGAACTCTCCCGCCATGCCGGTCATGCCATGCCAAATGCGCCTGCCTAAGACCAAGCCGCCGCCAACCCCGGTGCCCAGCGTCAGCATGGCCATGTCCTCTACATCGCGCGCTGCCCCTAGCCAGTTCTCACCCAGCGCTGCGGAATTGGCGTCATTCTCCAGAATCACTCGCGTTCCCAACCGCCTCTCAATCTCCGACCGTACCGGGTAGTCGGTCCAGCCCGGCAGGTTGGGCGATTCGTGGACCATACCTGTTTCCAAGTCGATAATTCCCGGCACGCCAATGCCGATTCCGATCAGTGAGCCGGCATGGTGATACTTGGCAACCAGACGCTGGATGGCATCGCACATGTCGTTGACAACTTGATCCCGGCCCAGTGCGACCTGGGTGCCCAAAGTGATTTTTTCCAGCAGGTTCCCTTGCTGCTCAACTGCCGCGATGCGCAGGTTCGTACCGCCCAGATCCACACCGATGGAGTAGTCAGGCATAGGTTCAAAGCATTCAGGGTAACACCAGGGAATTTGGCTTGTCGATTGGCAAAATAGGTATTAAATCGTTTTCGGCGTCATGCCTAGCTAACCTACTCACTTCTGGCACTTGGGACAATAATGACTGCTGCGTCCAGCGATCACGATTCGCCTGATGGGAGTCTGGCAAACCAGGCAAGGCTCGGATTCTCGACCGTAGACGCGATGCCTCAGCTGAAAGAATCCTTCCCCCCCGCCGGCATCCACATAGTCGGAAATCGACGAACCGCCGAGCTTGATCGCCTCCTTCAAAACCTCGCGCAGGGCGAGATACAGCCGCCCCAAGTCCTCTTTGCTGAGCGAAGCCGTATGACGCCGCGGCCTGATGCCCGCCCGGAACAGCGCTTCATCGGCGTAGATATTCCCCACCCCACTCAACAATTTCTGATTCAGCAGGGCGCTCTTGATTGGCGTCTTGCGCCCACGAAACAGCGTTACAAATCTGTCTAGTTCAACTTGCAGCGGCTCAGAACCCGGCGCTTTAAACCCATGGGCTACGCTCAAGCGGCCGAAGCGGCGAGGGTCAACAAAACGTAGTTCCCTGCCCGAGGCAAGCGTGACGATGGCATGAGTATGCTTCTCGACAGGATCATCGGGCATGCATACAAGCATGCGCCCGGTCATCCCGAGGTGCACAATCCATTGACCGCTATTTGATGTCGCGGCGAGCCTCCTCGCACGTGCAGGAGGAGCTAGGGAGTTCCGTTGCTTAGGAGACGGGGACGGTTGCGTTGCTCTGTTCGCTTTCAGGTCGAATACGATGTGCTTCCCTACTCGTCGTACATCAGTAATCTGCGCAGATTCCAGCGCCTTGACGATCTCGCGCGCCGGAGATTTCAATGGTTCCGGTTTAGATCCCAACCAGACCGACTCGATTGTGTCGCCGATTACTCGCCTGGACAGCCCGCGCGCAATGGTTTCGACTTCAGGAAGTTCGGGCATGCGCCGATCCAGTCAGCCTTTCCTCGCCGGTGACTGCTTGAGTTTACCTCCTCGCACGTTGAACTGGCAGCCAGCGGCCTTAAAGTACGCCGATTGCCCCATCGTGACCGGGCAGGTTATCATTTTAAGTACACCTCTGCTCCGTCTATCCGTGTAATTCAGCAGCCGGTCTTTGTCGGGCAACGAGCGTGTGCGACCCTGCAATCGCGGCTGGGTGAGCCGCACAATCCTTTGGCTGGAGTCTTGTCTTTTGAAAACCGGGAAAACTGCTGTCATCGTGGGCGCTCAATGGGGAGACGAGGGCAAAGGCAAGATCGTAGACGTGCTCTCGGAAAACTTCTCCATTGTTGCTCGCTATGCGGGCGGACACAATGCCGGCCATACCGTCATCATCAACGGAAAGAAGTTCATCCTCCAACTGGTTCCCTCAGGAGTACTTCGTCCTGGCCGGCGTAGTGTGATCGGCAACGGGGTCGTACTGGATCCGGTGGCGTTTCTAAAAGAAGTTGCGGCTCTCCGCGAGGCAGGGATTAAAGTCGACGATAACCTTTTTATCAGCAACCGTGCGCATGTCATTCTTCCCTATCACCGCATGATTGAACTGGCCTCGGAGAATGCTCCCGGTCGCGTGAAAATAGGCACAACCTCTCGCGGAATCGGACCAACCTACGAGGACAAAATGGGCCGGCGCGGGCTGCGGGTAGCTGATCTGTTGGACCTCCAACTGCTCAAGACTCATATCGAAAATGCCTGTCGCGAGAAGAACATGATCGCGCACGCGCTGTTCAACTCTGAGCCGTTGGATCCGGACAAAATGTATGCCGAATACGCCGCCGCTTCGGCCCAGGTCGCTCCCTTTGTCTGTGATACTGGAAGCTTGTTGAACAAGGCCTTGAGCAGAGGCGAGTCCATTATGTTCGAGGGAGCACAGGGAACGATGTTGGATATCGATCATGGCACGTATCCCTTTGTCACTTCCTCCAGCGCAACCTCAGGCGGCGCCGTAACTGGCACCGGAGTTGCTCCCACCGCGATTGATACGGTGATCGGCGTCACTAAAGCTTACTGCACCCGAGTGGGAGGTGGCCCCTTCCCTACCGAAGCACTGGATGCCAGGGGAGACATGTTGCGCTCCCGCGGCAACGAGTTCGGCGCTGTGACTGGCCGCCCGCGGCGATGCGGCTGGATCGACTTGCCGCTGCTTCGTTACGCTGGCATGATTAACGGAATCTCCTGGCTGGTGGTCACCAAGTTGGATGTCTTGGACGAACTCGAGGAAATTCCGGTCTGCGTCGGTTACAAGATCAACGGCACGCAGACCGAAGACGTGCCCGCACAGGACAGCGGCTTTGCCAGAATTAACTGCGTCTACCATATGATGCCCGGTTGGCGTACCTCAACCAAGGGAATTACCAGATTCGAGGGGCTGCCCAAAGCTGCCCGCAACTATTTAGCCTTTATCGAAAAGGAAAGCGGTGCAAAAATCGGTGTTGTTTCCACCGGGCCGGAACGTCAGGAAACTATTTTTGTCGATGAATTCGCCGCCAAGCTGCACGAATTAACAGGATCAAGAACCCAAGCGCAGTCTAAGCATTGAAACGGAGTGAGAGATGGTCGTTTTGGCTGTGACGTGGATGGCTAAACAGGGACGGGAAGCCGAAGTTGCCACTATCTTCGCGAAATTGAGCGAGGAATCTCGCAAGGAACCCGGCTGCCTGATGTTTCTGGCGCACCGGCACAAAACCGAACCCCGGCGGTTCTTCATCTACGAGCAGTACAAGGATGATGCGGCTTTGGAAGCGCACCGCTCCTCGCCACATTTTCTGCAGTGCGTGAAAAAGGATCTGCCCAAAGTGGGCGACCGGATTGAAGGGCAGTTGTACGCACCGATTGAATGATGTGTAGCGCGGGCATTCTTGCCCGCCAAATTATTTGTCAGCCACGAGCACGCCGCCGGATGCGTAGCTTTCCTTTGAAACCTCATGAAAGGCTACCACGATGGCTTCGCGGCGGGCGCCGGTCTCCTCTACCATCGCATCTGTGATCCTTTGCGCAAGTTTGCGCTTTTGCTCGGTGGTCCGGCCGGTCAACATCGTAATTTGCACCAAAGGCATTACTAGTTCCTGATGTCAGCTCCTCGCTACTAGCCCGCCAATTCGTATCCGGCAAAGAAGTAACTCAGCTCGAAGCGGGCGGTGTCGTCGGCGTCCGAGCCGTGGATCGCATTGTGCTCAATGCTGCTGCCCCATTTCTTGCGGATCGTTCCTTGCTCTGCGTTCGCCGGATTGGTTGCGCCCATCAACGTTCGCAAATCAGCGATGGCATTTTCCTTTTCGAGCGCGAGCACCACGATCGGACCGCTCGACATGAAAGTGGTCAACGAATTGTAAAAAGGCCGGTGCGCGTGGACAGCATAAAATTGCTCTGCCTGATGTTTCGAAATCTCGAGCATCTTCATGGCCAGAATGCGAAAAGAATTTTTCTCAAACTGTTCGATTATGTCTCCGATGGCGTTCTTGCGTACCGCATCCGGCTTAACGATAGTAAGAGTGCGTTCCAGGGTCTTCATAGATTGGGTCGTTCGTCCTTCGTGGTTCTCCGAGAAATCCGCTGCAGGTATCCCCCGCTACTAGCTGCTAGCTACTCGCAACTACACTTTCACTCCCATGGCGGCGATTACCGTGTCTCCAATATCTGCGGGAGACTTCGCCACACGAATACCGGCACTCTCCATGGCCTTGATCTTCTCCGCAGCCGTTCCCTTGCCGCCTGAGATGATTGCGCCCGCATGTCCCATGCGGCGCCCCGGAGGGGCGGTCTGGCCCGCGATAAATCCAATAACCGGCTTTTTCATCCGCGCCTTTACATACTCAGCTGCGGTTTCCTCAGCGTTGCCGCCGATTTCTCCGATCATGACCACAGCTTCCGTCTGCGGATCCTTGTTGAACAGCTCCAGAGCGTCCACAAAATTTGTGCCGATGATCGGGTCGCCTCCGATGCCGATTGCCGTGGACTGTCCCACATTTCGTGTTGTGAGCTGGTACACCGCCTCGTAGGTCAACGTTCCTGAACGCGAGACAATTCCCACCGGTCCTTCGCGGTGAATGTGTCCCGGCATAATGCCGATTTTGCATTTTCCGGGCGAAATAATACCCGGACAATTCGGCCCGATCAATCGAGCCCGGCGATTTTGCAGAAACTCCCACGCACCCACCATATCGAGGGTGGGAATACCTTCGGTGATGCAAACGATCAACTCGATCTCAGCATCCGCGGCTTCCATGATGGCATCAGCCGCGAACGACGGCGGCACAAAGATCACCGAGGCGTCAGCGCCGGTTTTGTCCACCGCTTCCTGCACGGTATTGAAAATCGGCCAGCCTTCGTGGGTTGTTCCACCCTTTCCTGGAGTGACTCCGCCGACGATTTTTGTTCCATAGTCCGCGCAGGCTTTGGCGTGAAACGTGCCCTCGCGACCGGTCAATCCCTGCACAATCACTCGCGTCGATTTGTCAATAAGAATGCTCATAAATTCTCAGTAACGCCGCCGTCCTCGGCGGCTCAAATTAGCCGGCAAGATGCCGGCGCTACGCGGCTTGTGCCGCCGCAACCACCTTCTCCGCGGCATCCTTCATTGTTTCCGCTACAATAAAATTCAAACCGGATTGGCGGAGAATCTCCCGTCCCGCCTCAACGTTCGTACCTTCCAGCCGCAGCACGATCGGCAACTGAATGTTGGTTTTCTGAGCCGCTTCGACCACGCCGGTGGCCAGCGTGTCGACTCGCAGAATCCCCCCAAAAATATTAATCAGCACTGCTTTCACATTCTTGTCGCTGAGTAGAATTTCGAATGCATGGGTCACCTGCTCCGCATTCGCACCACCGCCGACGTCCAGGAAATTCGCCGGCATCCCCCCTGCGTATTTGATAATGTCCATCGTCGCCATTGCCAATCCCGCGCCGTTAACCATGCAACCCACGTTGCCGTCGAGCTTAATGTAATTAAGGCTGTACTTCGAAGCTTCCACTTCCAGCTGGTCTTCTTCAGTAAGATCACGCAGTTCGCGAATTTCCGCATGACGAAAGAGTGCGTTATCGTCGAAGTTAATTTTGGCATCAAGCGCGAACAGGCGGCCATCACTGCAACTGACGAATGGATTTATCTCCAGTAGCGATGCATCGGTTTCCTGAAATGCCCGGTAAAGCCCGGCCATGAAGCGCACAGCCTCGTTAATTTGCTGCGGCTTCAGGCCTAGCTGGAAGGCGAGCTTGCGCGCTTGGAAAAGCTCCAACCCCATGCCAGGTTCTATGTGCTCTTTGAGAATGGCCTCGGGCGTTTCGGCTGCAACTTGCTCAATCTCCATGCCACCAGCCGCCGATGCCATAAAAACTGGCTTGGCTTCGCCTCGATCGATCACGATCCCGAGGTAGAGTTCTTTTTCGATTGGCAAAGTCTCTTCGATTAGTACGCGGCGCACCAACCGACCCTCCGGTCCCGTCTGGTGAGTAACGAGCGTCATGCCCAGAATCTCGCCGGCGATCTCGGCGGCTTCCTCGACCGACTTGGCAATCTTGACGCCGCCGCCTTTGCCGCGGCCTCCGGCGTGAATTTGCGCCTTGACCACCACCGCTGCAGCGCCAGAATCGAAAAGATTCTTGGCAGCAGACTGTGCCTGCTCGCGAGTTTCAGCCATCTCCCCGCGCGGAACCGAGACACCATATTTTTTCAGGATGGCTTTAGCCTGATACTCATGAATCTTCATATAAATTCCTGATTATTTATCCAGCCAGGATCTTGCTTGCAGCTTTAGCTTGCGGGCAGCAAACAGTCGATTCTATAGAACCACTCAGCATACGGCAAACTTGGAAGCGTTGTTTTCTCGGAATATGTGCCATTTTGAACGCTATTGATGGGGGTCGCTCGCGATCGGTGCTACGCTTATAAGCACTCGATGATTACCGACGCGCTCCACCGCATCACCAATCACCGCCAGTCCCTTTCCCGTGAAGAAGCCCGCACTCTGATGTCTGAAATTCTTTCCGGCCAGTGCACGGATGCGCAGATTGCCGCGCTTCTAGTTGCGCTTCACATGAAAGGGGAGACGGTAGAAGAGATTGTAGGCTTCGCGGAGGCGATCCGTAGCGCAGCAACTCCTCTGCAGATTCACCAAAACTCCACGGTTGATGTGAGCGGCACCGGACGGGACGCGCTCGTCGATACCTGCGGCACAGGCGGTGACGCGAGTGGCACATTCAACATTTCAACCGCCACTGCCCTGGTGGTTGCGGGTGCGGGTGTACGCGTCGCCAAACACGGTAATCGCAGCGTGACCTCGAAGTGTGGTTCCGCCGACGTTATGGAAGCGTTGGGCGTGAACATCAATCTATCTCCGGCACGCCTCGTGGCCTGCCTGGAAGAAGTTGGCATCGCATTTCTATTCGCGCCCTTAATGCACTCAGCCATGCGCTACGTTCAGCCTGCGCGCCGTGAGCTTCGGTTACGCACAGTGTTCAACCTGCTCGGTCCTCTCGCCAATCCCGCGCACGCTTCAGCGCAGGTAGTGGGGGTTTATTCCATGGAATTGGTCGAAAAACTCGCAGAAGCTTTGAGCATGCTGGGAGTTCGTCGCGCCATGGTGGTGCACGGATCCGATGGTCTGGATGAGATCACCATTAGCGGTCCGAGCCGGATTGCAGAAGTGCGTGACGGCAATGTACACAGCTACGAAGTCACGCCGGAGGAGTTTGGCATCCGTCGCGGGTCTCTTCACGAGATTGCCGGCGGCGATGCACTGGAGAATGCCGAGATCATTCGGGAAATTGTGGGCGGAAAGAAGTCTCCACGCCGAAATGTAGTTTTACTTAACGCCGCGGCGGCACTGGTTGCTGCCGGCACAGCAAATCATCTTGGTGAGGCTGTGACTCTGGCGGAACGGTCAATTGACTCCGGCGCTGCCGCAGGCAAGCTCGCATCGCTTGTGCGGTTCACATGCGCAACATAGCTAGTAGGTCGCTCTCGCGCAGGTTGAGGGTTGCCATCGCAGCTAAAAGTACCGCTTAGCCTGTACCTCGTCTATAGGTAAAAAGCTGTAGTCAGGAATCGTGCCAATGTGTGGTGCCGTTTCAATTATAAGCCGTGCAAGGCACTTTGGCTTGCGGCTCGCGCGATCTAAGCAGCTTCCCTTAACGACCTCAACAATCACGCCAACAGCGACCATTAGCAGTATTATTGTTTGAGCCCCGGCCCGCTTACAGTCTCGTTTAACGAGGGTTATCGCCATGCCGAAAAAGAACCCTGCAAAACCGGTGCCCGTGAAAGTAGCGAAATCCCAACCCCCAGAACAACAGAACCACAAGGCTGCTCAGAATCATCCATTCCCGATTGTGGGGGTGGGAGCATCCGCCGGAGGAGTGGAAGCTTTTTCAGAACTGCTTCGCAATTTCCCCCAAGAAGCGGACATTGCGTTCGTCCTCGTCCAACATCTGGATCCCACGCACCAGAGTGTGCTGCCTGAGATCCTTGGGCGCCTGGTAAAGATTCCTGTAACCCAGGTCACAGACGGGATGATTGTCGAGCCGCGCCATGTTTATGTCATTCCGGCAAACACCACCATGCTGATCAGAAATGGTGCATTGCGGTTGGGGGCGCGGGTAATCACCCACGGGCAACATATGCCGGTGGACGAATTTTTTCTGTCGCTGGCAGACGAATGTGGCAACCGCGCCATTGGCGTGATTCTTTCCGGGATGGCCTCGGATGGCACAGAAGGCTGCCGCGCCATCAAGGCAGCTGGGGGAATCACCTTCGCGCAGAAAGAATCCACCGCGAAATTTACCGGCATGCCCAGCAATGCGATCCGGGCAGGCTGCATCGATTTCGTTATGACTCCGGATGCAATTGCCAAGGAATTGGCTCGCATCAGCCGGCATCCTTATGTCAGGAGCGTTCCCTCCGACGATGAAACCGCGGCCGTCGCTCACAAGGCCAGTGAACTGGACCAAATACTGGAGCTTCTGCGGCAAAGCTCGGGAGTCGACTTCACCCTTTACAAAAAGACCACGCTGCAGCGCCGTATTGGCAGGCGCATGGTCGTCCATCATTTCGAGAGATTGCAGGAGTATCTCAAATTTGTTCAGGAACATCCGACCGAACTGGACGAACTTTATCGCGACATTCTGATCCACGTCACGGAATTCTTCCGCGATGCGGAAGCCTTCGAGGCCCTTCGCGAATACGTCTTTCCTCACTTGCTCAAGGCCCGCAAACTGGAGACTACTCCGATCCGAATCTGGGTTCCAGGTTGCTCCACCGGGGAAGAGGCGTATTCGATCGCCATCGCCTTGCTGGAATACATGTGGCAGTCGCGCACCATTCCTCAAGGTTCGATTACGACCAGTACAGTGCAAATTTTTGGAACCGATATCTCCGAACATGCGCTTACGCGCGCACGCTCCGGGCTTTACACCCACGCTGCCGTCGCTCAAGTCTCTCCCGAGCGGCTCAATCGTTTTTTCGTCAAGCTGGATGGTGGCTATCAAATTAACAAGTCTCTACGCGAGATGTGCATTTTCGCCAAGCAGGACGTGACTCGAGATCCCCCGTTCTCAAACCTTGACTTGATCAGTTGCCGCAACGTACTGATCTATCTTGGGCCGACTCTGCAGAAACGCGTAATTCCCACTTTCCACTACGCGCTCAAGCCGGACGGATTTCTTTTACTGGGCGGGTCAGAAAACCTGGGCGCTTTTACCGAGCATTTTCAGCTCATCGATAAAAAAGAAAAAATCTATCAGAAAAAAGGATCAGGAATTCGTTTGCTGGGTTACTTCACCGGTCCCGGACCGATGCTGAGGCACAATCCAGAACCGCCGCTGTCGAGGTTGTCTAACTCGCATTTGGATGTTGAAAAAGAGGTGCAGCGCTCGCTGGTTCAACATTACGCCCCGGCCAGCATTGTCGTGAACAGTCAGATGGAAATCGTGCAGTTCCGCGGCCGGACCGGAGCTTACCTCGAGCCCGCGGAAGGCCAGCCTACTTTCAGTCTCTCCAAAATGGCCCGCGAAGGCTTGCTGGTGGATTTGCGCAGGGCCATTGACCGTGCCAAAAAGGAAAATGAGCCAGTTCACACCGAAGGGATTCAGATCAAGAGCAATGGTGGAACAAAAGAGATGAACTTCGACGTGATCCCGGTTCGGGGCCACAACAACGAGAAATTCTATGTTGTGGCATTTCACGATTCGGGGCGCGTTCGTATTGTGGCCAAGCCCACCAAAGTAGGCAGGAAACTTTCCCAGAAACAGGCGGATCTGGCGCGCGAAAATGAACGCTTGAAACGAGAGATTGCCTCGATGAGAGACCAGATGCGGAATCTCATTGAAGACAACGAGAGTACTACCGAAGAATACAAATCGGCCAACGAAGAAGTGCTCTCGGCCAATGAAGAACTACAGAGCACCAACGAAGAACTGGAGACTGCGAAGGAGGAACTACAGTCCAGCAATGAGGAACTGACCACCCTTAATGAAGAGTTGCAGAACCGGAATGCAGAATTGACTCTGGCCAACAATGACCTCACTAATCTGCTGGGCAATGTGAATATCCCGGTGGTGATGATTGGCAATGATCTCAGGGTTCGCCGCTTTACTCCGCCCGCGCAAAAGCTGCTGAATCTCTTACCAGGCGATATTGGTCGGCGTTTGGGCGAGATACGACCCAATATTGACTTTGATCAACTGGAAGAACTTGCGCGCGAAGCGGTCGACAACACTACGCTTCAGGAACGAGAAGTTCGCGAAAAGGAAGGACGGTGGCATTTATTGCGCGTGCGACCCTATAAGACTTGGGACAACAAAATAGATGGCGCCGTCATCAGCCTCCAGGACATCCATGCCCTGAAGTCGACCGCCGAGCAAAACCGTACTTACGCGGACATGCTCATCGAGACATCGCGGGAATGCATATTAATTCTAAATACCGATCTGCGGGTCACGACGGCCAATCCCGCCTTCTACCAAACTTTCAGGGTTTCCCCCAAAGATACAGAGGGGCGGCTGATCTATGAGTTAGGTGAGGGGGAATGGGACATTCCCGAACTACGCCAACTTTTTGAAACGGTTCTCACCAGCGAGGTGCCGATCCATGACTACGAAGTAGAACACGATTTCCCCGGGCTTGGACAAAGGACGATGCTGATAAGCGCCCTTCGCACTCACCTTCAGCCGGGCGGCGGCGTGGTGTTCGTCACCATTCAGGACACTACGGAGAAGAAGAAACACGCCGAGGAGGCTTCTCAGCAGGCTGCGCTTATCGAACTTGCCCATGAGAGCGTAATCGTGCGCGACTGGGCGGGCCGTATTCGGTCATGGAATCGCGGCGCCGAGGAACTGTATGGCTGGCCAGCGGAGGAAGCTAAAGGAAAGATCATTCATGAACTCTTGCAGACGAAGTTTCCGAAGCCGCTGGAAGAGATCAAGACTGACCTGCAGCACTCCGGACATTGGGAGGGCGAGTTGGTTCACCGGCGGCGCGATGGCGAGCAAAGAATCGTGAGCAGTCGCTGGGCCATTCAACCCCAGGGCAGTCGCACCCCACTGATTTTAGAGATCAACAACGACGTCACCCAGCGTGTTAGGTCAGAAAAGAATTTGCGAGAACTTTCTAGCTATCTGATGCGCATTCAGGATGAAGAGCGAAGACGTATCGCGCGTGAGCTGCACGATTCCACCGGGCAGAAGCTGGTCGCGGCTAAGATGAATCTGGAAAGCTTCGCCAAAGCAAAATCAAAAGCCACCAACCACAAGGCGCTTTCCGACAGCCTTCATCTGCTGGACGAAGCGAACCAGGAAATCCGGGTCCTGGCGCAATTGCTGCACCCGCCTTTGCTGGAGGAGGCCGGGCTGGTGTCGGCGGTCGGCTGGTTGGTGGACGGTTTTACCAACCGGTCAAAAATTCAGGTGAATGTAAAAGCAGCCGAGGAGTTAGGAAGGCTTCCTGGCAATGTGGAGATTGCGTTGTTCCGCATTGTGCAAGAGGCTCTGAACAATATCTATCGCCACTCGGGCGCCACCAAGGCTTCCATTGAGCTGAAACGTAACCTTCAGACCGTGGAGCTGCGTATCACCGACAATGGAACAGGAATGCCTGCAGAACTGCTTTCCGGGGATGGCTCCGGGAAACCGCCGTTAGGGGTTGGCATTTTGGGCATGAAGGAGCGCGTAGCGCAGTTGGGCGGAAGCCTGGAGATCAGCTCCGGAAAAGGCGGCACTTCCGTACTGGCCTCGGTAGAAATCGCCAACGCCGTGAAACCCCAGCGAGCTGCGGATTGACGCGCTTCTAACGGATTGCGTCAGGCTGGCAGCGCACGTGCTGACACATGAGGCTAGACTACGCGCAGAACCTGAGCTTCCTCTCAGAGATTCGCTCAAGAACAGCGCGAGCATTTCGTGCACCGATCAGCGGTCTTCTCACGACCGTCATCTTGGTCTCTGGGAGCTGTTTTCGGAGTGAGTGCTAAATGCTTCCGCAGACTGCTTCAGTAAAAAAGATATTTCCGCCACTTGTCATCGGAGCGCCCCATCAGACGCATGATGTGGCGGCTGGTGTGAAGATTGAAGGCGCGCGGCTCGCGCAACAACTTCATGCCGGCCTCGGCGGGCAGTTGATTGCCCTTGCGCCGGTTGCAGGAGTGGCAGCAAGCCACCAGATTCTCCCAGGCGGAAGCACCTCCACGTGAACGGGGAGTCACGTGGTCGAGTGTCAGTTCACTCGAAGGCAACACTTCACCGCAATACTGACACGTGTTTCGATCTCGCAGCAGGATGTTTTTACGCGAAAGAGCTCGTGTCTGGTGGGGTATACGTCGATATTCCAGCAGCCGGATGACTGAAGGTAACCGCATGGCAATTCGGGCCGCGTGCAGGAAATGACCGTTCTCTTCCTCAGTCATCGCCACGCCTTTCAAAACCAATACAATCGCCCTTCGCGCCGCGCAGACATTAATCGGTTCATAGGAAGCATTCAAGACAAGCACAGGGGCGTGGAGCACGTGACCGTCCGCATCCAGACGCACTTCGGCGACCGCCCCAGCCACACCGCGAGCCCGGTTCAAATTCGGCGAGTTGTGCCATCTGCCTGACATTTTTTCACTAACGCTTCACCAAAAGCCCAGCCCTAACCGGCGGCTGCCCTAGCTACGCTCATCTCCCGCATCTCCTGTCCCGGCATCGCATGCTGAGCCTCTGCTCTCAAGGTGCGCGCTACCGTAGCTACAAATACCTTGGATGCTCCTGCGCGCCGGAGCACGCGTGCGCATTCGGAAGCGGTAGTGCCAGTTGTGTATACGTCGTCCACCAGTAAAACCGTACGCCCGGTGATTTCTTGTTGCCGTGTCACCGCAAAAGCCCCGCGCATGTTTACCCGCCGTTGGTGCCGGGACAAACCTATCTGCGATTGCGTCTCGCGACAACGTTCCAGCGCGCCTGACTCCAGCTGCAACGGCATTTCCGCGGCCATTATTTTCACCGCAGCCCGCGCAATTAGTTCCGACTGGTTGAAGCCGCGCTGCCGGAATTTGCGGGCGTGTAGCGGAACCGGCACAAGTATTGCCTGGTCATTCTGGAATAACGGCGCCAGCTCCGCAATGGCTTCGGCGAGCATGCGACCCAAAACACTGGCTGCCGGACGCACCTGCTCATACTTCAACAAGTGGATCAGCTCTCGCAGCCCGCCCTCATAACTTCCGTACGCCGCCGCTTTAACGAATGGCGGCTGGGCCCGCTGGCATAGAGCACAACGAATCTTGCTCTCGATCTCTGCGATGGCACAAGGTTCTGGTAGGCGTTCGCCACAAACACTGCAAAGGTCGCCCGAAATGGGGCGCATGGCTGAGAGGCATTCATCACACACGGGGAGGCGGGAGATGTTTAAGAGTGGGTTCCCGCAAAGACGACAATCCGATGGGAAAATCGTGACAAATAGCGCCTCAGCCACACCGTGTACGCCCCAGAGCATGGAAGAAAGTACTGAACTTTCCCCGACTTCCATCTGGCTCCGGGCCGGATGACTGAAGATGTTGCTGCTACTGCTGAAGACGATCCTCCCTCGCCCAACCACTGCTACGGGGGCTCCAGCTGGACGAATCTTCAACAAGTATAACGGTGCTCGATTCAGGGCGCAATCGCTCTGCCGTATCGAAAGTAGTACACCAGGTTGGCAGGTTCGCTCGGTCCCGCGAATCGCAGCCGCTAATGCAGGCCATCCGCTACACTTGTA
>Ga0187778_10000951_pt1 | contig 20726 bp, 19 predicted proteins | sample 1015_Q2_SP5_20_M_FD_132418 | JGI IMG/M metagenome (GOLD analysis project Ga0187778, IMG submission 132418) | Tropical peat soil microbial communities from peatlands in Department of Meta, Colombia - 1015_Q2_SP5_20_MG | ecosystem: Environmental > Terrestrial > Soil > Wetlands > Peat | place...
GCCGGCGCTGCCGGCGATGCTCTGGCGCCCGCCGGCGCCCTGGGCCGAGCCCTCGGTCACCGTCCGGTAGACGAGCACGTGCCGGGCGAGGCCGGCGGCGACCGCGAGCGCCGCGGAGAACACGGCCCGCGACTGGGCGGCGCCCTCCATACCGCCGTCGTGCCAGGCGAGGCGAAGGCGCAGCGCGTCCTGGACGTCGGGGGTCGGGGGGCCGCCGAAGCCGGGCGGGCCGAACCCTGCGCCCGGGTAGGTGGAGAGGCCGTCGATGTCGTCGCGGGTGAGCCCCGCGTCCTCCATGGCGGCCAGGCAGGCCTCCAGGGTGAGGTCGAGCTCTCCGCGCCCCAGCCGGCGCCCGATCGCCGACTGGCCGACGCCGCTGATGACGGCGCGGCGCTCGAGCGGCTCCTCGCTCACGATGCGCCTCGCGCCGGGCCGAACAGCGGGAGCCACACGTCGTCGTGGTGCTCGAAGGTCACCTCGAGGTCCATGCCGACGGCCAGGTCGTCGACCTCGCAGCCGACGACGTTGGTGGTGAGGCGGACGTCCTCCTGCTCGGCGATGGCGACGAGCCCGATGACGTAGGGGTCCGCGCCGGGGAACCACTGCTGGTGGTTCACGGTGAACGAGTGCAGCGTGGCCCGCCCGCTCACGGCGGCCGGCTCCGGGTGCTCGGCCAGGCAGTACGGGCAGCGGGGGACGGGCGGATGGATGAGGTGCTCGCAGGCGCCGCATCGCAGGAAGCGAAGGATCCCGTCCTCGCCCGAGGTCCAGAAGAAGCGGTTGACGTCGTCGAGGCGCGGCAGGAGGCGAAAGGGGGGCCCGCTGGCGGTCACGGCGTGATCGTAGGCCACCGCACCGGCACCTGACGGCGACGTCAGGGTCGGCGACGACAGGGTCGGCGACAGGGTCGGCGACAGGGTCGGCGACAGGGCCGGCGTCAGGTGCGGGCGGGCGGAAGGCGGTAGAGCTCGGTGGCGTTGCCCCCCAGGATGCGCTCCTGCGCGTGGGGCGGCAGCGGCGCCATGGTGCGGCGCAGCGCGTCGAGCGCGCCGGGGAAGGTCGCGTCGTGGTGCGGGTAGTCCGACCCCCACACGACACGGTCCTCGCCGAGCACGGGGACGAGGGCGGGCAGCGTGCGCTCGTCGACCTCGAAGCTGATCCAGCACTGGCGCAGGAAGTACTCGCTCGGGGCCAGCCTCATGTCGGGACAGAAGCCGCCGAAGCCCTCGGCCTGCTCGTCGAGGCGCTCGATCCAGAACGGGGCCCAGCCGCCCCCCGACTCGAGGAACACGACCCGCAGGTCGGGGTGCCGTTCGAGCACGCCGAAGGCGGCGAGCTGGGCGAAGGCGAGCATCTCCTCGAAGGCGTGGCTCACCGCGTGGAGCACGAGGGGGTTGAAGGGGCGGTCGCTGCCCAGCGTGGGGACGATGATCGAGCTCCCCTCGTGCACGCCGACCGCCATGCCCGTCTCCTCGGCCGCGGTCCAGATGGGCTCGTAGTCGGGGTGGGGCAGCGACCGCCCGCGACAGGGGTTGGGCCGGACGAAGGCGGCGACGAAGGCGAGCTCGTCGTGGGCGCGGCGCAACTCGGCCGCAGCGGCTGCCGGGTCCTGCACGGGGAGCATGGCCGCGCCGAAGAGCCGATCGCGGTCCGCGTCGCAGTAGCCCGCCAGCCAGTCGTTGTACGCCCGGGCGATGGACACGGCCGCAGCCGCGTCCTCCAGCGCCCACGCGTACAGGCCGATCGACGGGTAGAGCACGGCGCGGTCGATGCCCTCGCTGTCCATGTCCACGAGCCGGGCGTGCGGATCGCTCCCTCCCGCGAGCGCCTCCGACAGTGGGCGGATGTGCGAGGGCTCGTCGAAGCGCGACCCGGGGGTGGCCAGCGTGCCCAGCGGCACGGCAAGGATCTCCTTGTCGCCCACGACCACGTGCTCCAAGCCGTGCGCGTCGCGTTCGATCCGGGGCCGGTGCTCCTCGGGCACCGCGTCCCAAGCCGCCGGCGGCTCGACGACGTGCCCGTCGGCGTCGACGTTCACGGTTCCTCCTTCACCGGTCCCTCGCTCACGGGGACCGCCAGTCGTCTCGTTCGGGCAGGGGGTGGCGGAAGAGGCCCGCCGCGTTGGTGGCGGCGACCATCCGCAGCTCTCGGTCGGGGAGCTCCGCGTAGGTGCGTGCCAGGACGGCCTGGGTGTCGGGCCACGTCGAATCGGCGTGGGGGTAGTCGCTCTCGACCATGATGTGGTCGACACCGATGCGATGGCGCAGCGCCACGATCGACGGGTCGTCGATCGAGCAGAACCAGAAGTTGCGGCGCAGGACCTCACTGGGGTGCATGGACGACGGCCAGGCGGTGCTCTCCGTGCCCGACGCCGAGTGGTCGAGCACGTAGTCCACCCGGTCGAGCAGCATCGGCACCCAGCCGATCCCGCCCTCGGACATGGCGACGGCCAGCCCGGGGAATCGCAGGGCAACACCTGACCACAGCCATTCGGCCGCCGCCACCAGCGCGTTGACGGGGAACAGCGTCGGCAGCAGCTCGAAGGGTGGATCCGGGGAGGGCAGCGGGGCCCAGGCCGAGGCGCCGGTGTGGAGGCAGACCACCGTCCCCGTCTCCTCGCAGGCGGCGAAGAAGGGGTCCCACGCCGGGGAGAAGATCGAGGGCAGGCCGAGCTGCGCGGGGAACTCGGGGAAGCTCACCGCCTTGAAGCCCCGCGCCGCGTTGGCGCGGACCTCCGCGGCCGCGGTGTCGACGTCGCCGAGCCAGGGGATCTGCAGCGGGATGATCCGCTCCGGGTACGTGCCGGCCCAGACCTGGTGGTGCCAGTCGTTCCAGGCGCGCGTGCAGGCGAGGCCGAGGGCTGGGTCCGCGGAGCGGAAGAACACCGCGCCGCAGAACCCGGCGACGAGCGAGGGGAAGCAGAGCGAGGCCCACACGCCGTTGCGGTCCATGTCGGCGATGCGCGCGTCGATGTCGTAGCAGCCGGGGCGCATCTCCTCGAAGCGTGACGGCTCCATGCTCCAGGACCCCTTGGGCCGCCCGACCACGGCGTTGAGCCCGATGTTCGGGTAGCGCCGGTCCTCGTAGAGCCACGACTGCACGCCGCCCTCGTCCACGATGCGCGGTGCCCGGTCGGCGAGCGCCCTCGGCATGCGGCCCTCGAAGAGGTCGGGCGGCTCGATGAGGTGGTCGTCGACGGAGATGACGGGCACGACGATCGGCCGCGGCTCGGGATCGGGGAGCAGGTCGGTCACCCTCGACCTCCCCGTGCCGCCACCGGCGTCCGGTCGGTGCCCCGGGCCGGCGTCGCCGTCCGCGCCCGCCCCTGCGCCGCGGGCCGGAGCGCCGCCGTGCAGAACGCCCACAGGTCGCCGGCCACCACTGCGGGCTCGTCCTCGATCTGGTGGCAGATCAGCGCGTGCAGGTGCGAGAGCACGAGATGGAACAAGGTGCGCGCGTCGCGGTCCGCGTCCCCCGTGCGCACCACGCCGGCCGCCATGGCCCGGCGCAGCTCGGCGGCGAAGACGTCGACGAAGGGCGTGAGCAACGTGCGCAGCTCGTCCGGGCGCGACTCGGCCAGCCGCAGGTGCTCGCGCACCAGGGCCGCGGCATAGGGGAGCCGGCCGTCGAGCGTGATGAAGCGGAAGAGCCCGACGACCGCCACCTCCAGGCGCGCCATGGGGGAGCGCTCCCGCTCGACCATGGCGCCCAGGGCCGCCGCCCCCCGTCGCGCGTCGTCCTCGAACAGGGCGACGAGCAATTCGTCCTTGCCCGTGAAGCACCGGTAGAAGCTCTTGAGCGAGGTCCCGGCGTCGGCCACGACCTGGGACACCGTGAAGGACGGGACGCCGCTCGCCCACATCCGGGCCCGGGCGGCCTCGACGAGCCGGTTTGCCACGTCGTCGACCTGGGTGGGCATCGGCCGTGCAAACTATCATCCCGGAGAACGACGTTCTCCGGCAGGCACTGGGAGGGACAGTGGGCGCAGCGGGCGACACCTTCGGATTGGTCATCGACGGCGCGGTGGTCGCAGGGGAGCACGGGACGTACCCGGTGCGCAACCCGGTGCGGCCCGACGAGGTGGTCCTCGACGCGCCGGCGGCGTCGCCGTCGCAGCTCGACGCGGCGGTGGCCGCGGCGCGCCGGGCCCAGCGTGCCTGGGCCGCCCTCGATTTCGCCGAGCGTGCCGAGCTCGTGTGCAAGGCGGCGGAGTCGGCGGGCGCCGTGATCGCCGCATCGGACCTGGCGGTGTTGCTCACCCGCGAGCACGGGAAGGTGCTGTGGGAGGCGCAGTTCGACTCCGGCACGGTCGGCGGCATGGCCCGCGGTTTCGTCCCCATGGCCGGCGACGCGCTGGCGGGGCGGGTCCTCCCCGGCCACGGCGGCCGCCGCACGTCGGTGGTGCCGGAGCCCCACGGCGTGGTGGCCGCAGTCCTCCCGTTCAACTGGCCCGTGTCGGTGCTCGGGAACAAGGTGCTGCCGGCACTGCTCATGGGCAACACGGTGGTGGTCAAGGCGCCCCCGACGTGCCCGGGCGCGGTGCTCGCCACCACCAGGGCGCTGGCCGAAGCACTGCCGCCGGGCGTGGTCAGCTCGGTCAACGGTCCGGGTGCCGAGCTCGGCGCCGCGCTGGTCGCCCACCCGGGCGTGGACATGGTGTCGTTCACCGGCGGGCCGGCCACGGGCCGCGCCGTCATGGCCGGCGCGGCGGGCAACCTCACGCCGCTCGTACTCGAGCTCGGGGGCAACGACCCCGCCATCATCGCCCCCGACGTCGAGATCGACGAGACGCTCGCCTCGCGCATCGTGGAGGCCAGCTTCATCACCAGCGGCCAGGTGTGCATGGCCATCAAGCGGCTGTACGTCCCCGAAGACAAGGTGGAGGCGATGGTCGACGCGCTCGTCGCCCGCGTCGGCGCGGAGGTGGTGGGCGACGGCCTCGCCCCGGAGACCACCATGGGCCCGGTGCACATGGCCTCGGCCGTCACCCGGGTCGAGGGGATGATCGCCGACGCGCAGGCCCGGGGGGCGACCGTGCACCGCCCCGCCACCGTGCGCGACGAGGACGCCGGCGCGGGGGGCTACATCGTCTCGCCGGCCATCGTGGTGGGCGCACCCGACGACGCCTCCATCGTGCGCGACGAGCAGTTCGCCCCCGCGCTGCCGGTGCTCGGCTACCGCGACGTCGAGGAGGCGCTGGCCCGCGCGAACGACACCGAGTTCGGCCTGTGCGCATCGGTGTGGAGCGGCGACGGGGAGCTGGCCTCGGACGTCGCCGGCCGACTGCAGGCGGGCACGGTGTTCGTCAACGGGCACGGCACCTCGGTCATGGACCCCCGTGCCCCGTTCGGCGGCTGGAAGCAGTCGGGCTTCGGCCTCGAGCTCGGCCCCGAGGGCATGGCCGCCTTCACCCGGCCCAAGACGGTGCTGGAGCTGCCCGCCCTGGGCCACGGGAGGTGACCCCGTGCACGACCTCGTGATCCGCGGCGGGACGCTGGTCGACGGCACGGGCGCGCCCCCCCGGCGGGCGGACCTGGCCGTCGACGCCGGCCGGGTGGCGGCCGTGGCCGACGCCGGCCCCGAGACCGCGGCGTGGGAGGCCGCCGAGACGATCGACGCCGACGGGCTCATGGTGGCGCCCGGCTTCGTCGACCTCCACACCCACTACGACGCCCAGCTGTCGTGGGACCCGTGGGCCACGCCGTCGCCGCTGCACGGGGTGACGACGGTCGTCGGCGGCAACTGCGGCTTCTCCCTGGCGCCGTGCGGGCCCGAGCACGCGGACTACCTGGCGCGCATGATGGCGCGGGTCGAGGGCATGCCCCTGGCCTCGCTGGAGCACCTCGACTGGTCCTGGACCGGCTTCGGCGACTGGCTCGGGCGCTTCGACGGCCGCATCGGCGTGAACGCCGGCTTCCTGGTCGGCCACAGCGCCCTCCGGCGTGCGGCCATGGGGGACGCGGCGGTGGGCGAGCCGGCCACCCCCGCGCAGGTCGAGGCCATGGTGGCGCTGCTGGCGCGCTCGCTGGAGGAGGGGGCGCTCGGCTTCTCCACCTCCCAGGCGCACACCCACAACGACGGCGACGGCCAGCCGGTCCCCTCGCGCGCCGCGGGGCGCGCCGAGCTCGAGGCGCTGGCCGAGGAGCTGGGCCGGCAACCCGGCACCACGCTGGAGCTCATCGTCCCCGGGTGCCTCAACGGCTTCAGCGACGACGAGATGGACCTCATGGCCTCGCTGTCGCTCCTGGCCCACCGGCCGGCGAACTGGAACGTGCTGGGGGTCTCGGCGCTCAACCGCAAGGGCCTCGAGCACCAGCTGGCGGCCTCGGACTACGCGGCCGCACGCGGGGCGACCCTCGTGGCCCTGACCCTCCCGCACACGATGAAGATCCGCCTCTCCTTCGAGCACGGGGCGATCCTCGACGGGCTGCCCGGCTGGCGCGAGCTGTTCGCCGTCCCGGTGCCCGAGCGCATCGCCCGCCTGGCCGATCCCGCCGAACGGCGCCGTCTCGACGAGCTCGCCCACGGCAAGGACGCCGGGATCATCGGGGCCCTGGCCAATTGGCAGGCGCTGCGCATCGACGAGACCTTCAGCGAGGCGAACGCCGGGTTGGAGGGACGCAGCGTCGGCGAGGTCGCGGCCGAGCGCGACCAGGCGCCGTTCGACGCCCTGTGCGACATCATCATCGCCGACGAGCTGCGCACGGGCCTGCGTCCCCCCATCCCGGAGTCCGAGGAGGACTGGGTGCTGCGGGCCGCGGTGTGGCAGGACCCCCGGACCGTCGTGGGGGGATCGGACGCGGGCGCCCACCTGGACGTGATGTGCGGGGCCATCTACTCGACGTCCCTCCTCGGTGACGGGGTGCGGCGCCGGGGCCTGCTCTCCTGGGAGGAGGGGGTCCGCCAGCTCACCGACGTCCCCGCCCGCCTCTACGGCCTGCGCGACCGGGGCCGGCTGGAGCCGGGCTCGTGGGCCGACGTGGTGGTCTTCGACCCCGAGCGGGTCGGCCACGGGCCGGAGCGCACGCGTGACGACCTGCCGGGCGGGGCCAGCCGGCTCTACGCCGAGGCCGAGGGCATCGAGCACGTCCTGGTCAACGGCGGGGAGATCGTCCGTCACGGCGAGCTGACCGAGGCGCGCCCCGGTGCGGTGCTGCGCTCGGGGACGGACACGGACACGGTCGGCGTCCCCGGCGCCCGCCAATGACCACCACCGTCCGGGCCGCCGTGGCCCACGAGGTCGGCGCCCCCCTGGTGGTGGAGGAGATCGAGCTGGAGGACCCCGGTCCCCACGACGTGCGGGTGCGCATCGCGGCCAGCGGCGTGTGCCACTCGGACCTCTCGGTGCAGAGCGGTGCGCTGCCGTACGTGTTCCCGACCGTCCTCGGCCACGAGGGCGCCGGCGTGGTCGAGGAGGTGGGCGACGCCGTCACGCGTGTCGCGCCCGGTGACCACGTCGTGCTGTCGTGGATCCCGCCGTGTCGCACCTGTTATTGGTGCCTGGCCGGCCAGCCCATGCTGTGCGAGCCCGGCCTGGCCCAGTCGCTGGGCGGGCGCTACGCCACGCTGCGGGGCACCCCGCTCGTGCGGGGCCTGGGGACCGCCACCTTCGCCGAGCAGACCCTCGTGCCCGAGGGGGAGGTCGTCCCCGTCGACCCCAGCGTGCCGCTGGAGCTCGCCGCGCTGGTCGGGTGCGCGCTGGCCACGGGGGTGGGCGCGGTGTGGCACACCGCCCGGGTGAGACCGGGTGCCAGTGTGGCCGTGGTGGGGTGTGGCGGCGTCGGGCTCTCGGTGGTCCAAGGGGCGCGTCTGGCGGGCGCGTCGACCATCGTGGCCGTCGACCGCGTGGCCTCGGCCCTCCAGAGGGCGGTGTCGCTGGGCGCCACGGCGAGCGTCGATGCCGCCGGGGCAGACCCGGTCACCGCGGTGCGCGAGCTGACCGAGGGCCGGGGTGTGGACTACGCCTTCGAGGTGGTGGGCAAGGCCGACTCCATCCGCAGCGCGTTCGCCATGACCCGCCGAGGCGGCACCACGGTGCTGGTGGGGGCGGGGTCCCCCGACGACCAGGTCGCCTTCAGCGCAATGGAGCTCTTCGTCGACGCCAAGGCCGTGCTCGGCTGCGTCTACGGCTCGACCGATCCGGACCGCGACTTCCCGATCCTGGTGGACCTGGTCCGCCGGGGCGCGATCGACGCCGCGGGCATGGTCAGCGGGCGCATCGGGCTCGAGGACCTCGACGAGGCCTTCGCCGCCATGGCGGCCGGCGGCTCGGCACGACGCGTCGTGGTGCCCGGGCGATAGCAGGGGACACAGGCAAGGAGGAGCGATGGCCGAAGGTCTGGAAGTCGTCGACGCGGACGCCCATGTGGTCGAACCCGTGTCGTTCTTCGCCGAGCTGTTCGCCCGGTTCCCCGACGACGTCGGGGTGCGGGCGGACACCCAGCTGGGGGTGACGGTCGAGGGCCGGCCGTACCCGCAGTTCACCGGGCCCGGTGCGGGCTGCCCGCCGGACAAGGGCCTCACCGACGCTCCCGGGGTCGATCCCCACACCGCCGCGGGCGTGCTGAAGGACGCCGACGTCGACGGCATCGACGAGATGGTGATGTTCCCGAGCTTCGGGCTCTGCGTCCCGACGCTGCGCTCCCCGGTGCTGGGGGCGGGCGTCGCCCGGCTCTACAACGAGTGGGCCGCCGAATTCGCCGCATCGGGCGGGGGCCGGCTGCACGCGACCGCGGTGGTGCCCATCGAGCACGTCGAGCTGGCGATCGAGGTCATGACCGAGGCCAAGGGCCTGGGGCTCGTGGCCGCCGTGATCCCCCCCGCCCTCGCCACCCGCAACCTGGACCACCCCGACCTCGACCCCTTCTACGCGGCCGCCGCGGACCTCGACATGCCTCTCGGCGTGCACGGCGCGCCCGGCATCCACCTCCCCAAGATCGGTGTCGACCGCTTCGACAACTACATCCAGGTGCACTGCATCAGCTTCCCCTTCGACCAGATGACGGCCATGACCGCGCTCGTGAGCGGCGGCGTCTTCGACCGCCACCCGCGCCTGCGCGTGGCCTTCCTGGAGGCCGGCGCGGGCTGGCTCCCCTGGTTCATCGAGCGGCTCACCGAGCACTTCGAGTCGCGCGGGGACTGGATCGGCAACGGGTGGCGGCGCCCCCCGGCCGAGTACGTGGCCGCGGGGAACGTCCGCATCACCTGCGAGCCCGACGAGCAGACGCTCCCGACGCTGATCGAGGCCCTGGGGGACGACTGCGTGATGTTCGCAAGCGACTACCCGCACTGGGACGGGGCCTGGCCCCGGGCGACGGCCGAGCTGCGCGAGCACGCCGAGGGCCGCCTGTCGGCCGGATCGCTGGCCAAGGTCGCCGGTGCCAACGCCCGCGCCTTCTTCGGGCTCAAGGCCCCGGGCCGAAAAGCGGCAGAGCAATTCGAGGTGGGTTAGCGTCGCTGTTGCCGCCTGCAGCGGACGGTGGTCGAGGGCACGGGTGTGCCAAGCCCGACAAACGCCGGAGGGCGGCTCGAGGTGACGGAGAGTGGCCGACAACGAGGGTCGGACAGCGACCGCGGTGAGGATGATGGCGTGACGGACGAGCCGGTCGTGCTCGTGGTCGACGACCAGGAGGCGATCCGCCGCTCGGTCGCCGATCTGCTGTGCAGCGCGGGGTACCGGGCGGTCGAGGCCGAGAACGGCGAGCAGGCCCTGGAGATCCTCCGGGGCGGCGAGGTGAGGGCCATGATCCTCGACGTGCGCATGCCCAAGGCGGACGGCTTCGCCGTGCTCGACGCGCTGGAGAACCCGCCCCCGATCATCCTCATGTCGGCCTTCGAGATGGGCTCGGACGACCAGATCCGGATCGACACCAAGATCTTCGTCCAGTTGGTCAAGCCCTTCCACCCGCGCCGGCTCCTCGAGGCCGTCGCCGCCGCCATCGGCCCGGCGGCCTCGGCGGAGGCCTAGGCCCGCCGGGTCCCGCTCGGCCGGGACGGGACGCGGGACCGACCCCCCCGAGCACGACGAACGCGACGAAGATCCGCACCGATGTCGGTCGCCCTGGCCCTGTTCGCCTCCATCTCCTTCGCGCTCGGCAACGCCATGCAGCAGCGCGGCGCGCTGCGCACGACGGCCCGGGGCGAGGACCCGCGCTTCTTCCTCCAGCTGTTCCGCCATCCGGTGTGGGTCGCGGGCGGCCTGCTGCAGATCGCCGGGTTCGCGGGACAGGTCGTCGCCCTCGACATCGGGTCGCTCCTGCTCGTCCAGGTGGTCATCGTCTCGAACTTCGTCATCGCCCTGCCCATGGGCGTGTGGCTGACGGACCAGGTCGTGCGGCCGCACCACCTGCTCGGCGCGGCGTCCACGGTGGCGGGTCTCGTCCTGTTCGTGGTGGGCGGCCAACCCGGGGGCGGCACCAACCACGTGGCCGTGGCCGCCTGGGCGGTGACCTTGGCCCTGTTCGCGCTGGCCTGTGCCGGTCTCGACCTCGGATCGCGCCGGGCCACGGCGGGGCCGGCGGCAGCGCTCTTGGGGGCGGCCGCCGGCCTGGCCTTCGGGCTCCAGGCCGGCCAGGTCAAGTCGCTGGCCCACGTGGGGGGCGGGATCATCGGGGCGTTTCGCTCGTGGGAGCTCTACGCGCTGGCCGTCGTGGCCGTCGTGGGCTTCGTCTACCAGCAGCGCGGGCTCAAGGTCGGCGTCCTCGCTCCCACCATGGCCGCCAGCAACGTGGCCACCCTGTTGTGCAGCGTGGCCATCGGGTTCGCGCTGTTCTCGGAGAGCTTCGGCAACGGCGCGGCGGGCGTCGCCTTCGCGGTGCCCGGGCTGGTGCTCATGGTGGCGGGGATCGTGGTGATCTCCATCGGCGCGCCGGCACCCGTGGTGGCGGTGGCCCCGGGGACGAGCGGGGTGGAGGCCGCGGTCGAAGAGGCGATCGAGATCGCCGACGTGCTCGCCCCGCGCCGTCGTCGGCCCTGGCGCGGGCGCGGGCGCGTCAGCGGCGGGGCATCTTGATGGCCCGGTCGGCGATGATGTTCTTCTGGACCTCGGTGGTGCCCGCGCCGATCGACGTATAGCGCTGCCAGACGTAGTTGTGGCCCCAGTGGCCCTTGTCGACGGCGTCGGGTCCGCCCTTGGTGAGCGTGCCGGCCGGCCCGAGCACGTCCACCCCGAGCTCGGCGATGGTCTGGGACAGGGAGCTCCACTGCAGCTTGGCCAGGGGGACCTCTGGCCAGTTGGGCTGGCCCTTCAGGATCTTGGACAGGGCACGGGCGTTGAGCAGCCGCGTGAGCTCGAGCTGCGTCCACACCCGGGCGATCCGGTCGCGCAGGACCGGGTCCTCCAACGCGGCGGGGTTGTGCGTCCGCGCGGTCTCGATGAGCGTGTCGAGCTCGATGCGCATCGACACCGACAAGCCCGCCGTGCCCACGCGCTCGTGGCCGAGCGTGCCCATTGCCACCTGCCAGCCGGCGTTCTCGTCCCCCAGCCGGTCCGTCGTGGGGACGCGCACCTCGTCGAAGGTGACCTCGCAGAACAGCTCCCCACCCGTGATGTCGCGGATGACGCGCACGTCGATGCCGGGCAGGGTCATGTCGACGATGAGCGCGGTGATGCCCTCGTGCTTCGCCCCGCGCTCGATGGCGGTGGGGTCGGTGCGCACCAGGAACAGCCCCCAGCGCGCCAGGTGCGCGGTCGAGATCCAGATCTTGCGGCCGTTGACCACGTAGACGTCGCCGTCGGGCACCGCGGTGGTGCGCAGGTTGGCCAGGTCCGACCCCGCCTCGGGCTCGGTGAACCCCTGGCACCAGTGCTCGGTGGCGTCGAGGATGCCGGGCAGCCACCGCTGCTGCTGCTCCTCGGTCCCCCAGCGCAGGATCATGGGGCCGATCTGCCAGATGCCGTTGGCGTTGTAGATGCCCGGCGTCTTGGCGCGGGCCATCTCCTCGGCGTAGATGGCGTTCTGGGAGACCGTGGCCTCGCGCCCGCCCCACGAGCGCGGCCAGTTGATGGCCGCCCAGCGCCCCTGGTGCAGCCGCCGTTGCCACGCCTGGCGGCGCACCATGGTGCGGCGATCGGCGTCGGTCTCGTCACCGATCTCGCCCTGCTCCTTGAATTCCGGCAGGTTGGCCGCCAGCCATTCGCGCAGCTCGATGCGGAAGGCCTCGTCCTCGGGGGTCAGTGCGAAATCCAATTCAGCCTCCTGGCGCAGGTCGGGCGCGGTCGGTCAGGACCTCCGGGTTCACGATGTTGCGCGGCGTCGCCCCCGCCAGGAGCCGGCACAGGTCCTCGGCGATGATCCGGCTGTGGTTCGCCTCCGTGTCGTAGGTGGCGCCGCCGATGTGCGGGGTGAGCACCACGTTGGGGAACGTGGTCAGCGGATGGTCCGGTGCGAGGTGCTCGCCCTCGAAGTGGTCGAGGCCCGCCGCCCCCACCCGGCCCGAGGCCAACGCGGCGACGAGCGCGTCGGTGTCGTGGAGCTGGGCCCGGGCCGTGTTGACGAACACGACGCCGTCGCGCATGGCCGCGAACTGCTCGGCGCCGATCATGCCCACGGTCTCGGGCGTCACCGGCGCGTGGAGCGAGACCACGTCGCTCACCGCCAGGAGCTCGTCGAGCGACAGCGTGGCGTCGGGGGCGTAGGGGTCGCTGGCCACCACGTGCATGCCCAGGCCCCGCAGCCGCCAGGCCAGGGCGCGTCCCACGGCCCCCAGCCCGACGATGCCGGCGGTCCGCCCGGCGAGCTGCCAGGCGCGGAAGCGCTGGTAGGGAATGGTGCCGTCGCGGTACACGGCGTCCTCGCGCACGTCGCGATCGGCGCGTACCACGCCCCGGGTGGCCGCTAGCAGGAGGGCCACGGCCAGCTCGGCCACCGCGTCGGCGTTTCGGCCGGGCGCGCGCAGCACGGGGACGCCCGCGGCGCTGGCCGCGGCGACGTCCACGTTGTTGGGGTCGCCGCGGCAGCTGGCCACGGCCACCAGCGGCAGGGAGAAGACCGGGCCCGCGCACTGGTCCGCCTCGACGACGAGGATGGTCGCCTGCTCCGCAGCGGCGCGCTCGGCGAGCTGCTCGGCGGAGTAGATCCGCAGTGGCCGCTGCTCGATCCACGGGTCGTAGACGACCTCGGCCAGCTCCTGGAGCAGGGCGAGCCCCTCGCCGCGCACCGGGGCGGTGACGAGCGCTGTCGGTCGGGTGCTCACTGGCTGCTCCTCACTGGCGGCTCGCCACGCCCGCCCGCGTGGCGGGGTCGTGCCCCGGTCGTCGGCGTCCTTCATAATGGCCGATGATGACGACTGCGTCAGGTTCGATCACCGTGGGCATCGACATCGGGACGACGTCCGTGAAGGCGGTGGCCGCCGACGAGACGGGTGCCGTCGTCGCCCGTGCCCGCGTGGCGCACCGGGTGCTGAGCCCCGCGCCCGACCTCCTGGAGCACGACGCGCTGCAGGCCTGGTGCCGTAGCCCCCGCATGGCCCTGGCCGAGGTGGGGGCGACCGCACCGCAGGTGGCCGGGGTGTGCGTGGCCAGCATGGTCCCGTCGTTGACCGTGGTGGACGGGCGGGGCATCCCCCGCTCGCCGGGCCTGCTCTACGGCGACGCCCGGGGCCGGCCCGCGACCGCTGCGGGCACCTCCGGCGGCCCCGGGGCCATGCCCGATGCGGAGGGCTTCGTCGGGTGGGCGGCCCGGGAGGAGCCGGGCGCGGCCGGCTACTGGCCGGCCCAGGCGGTGGCCAACTACGCCCTCGGCCGGGTGCCGGCCATCGACACGGCCATGGCCATGTCCCTCGGGGGGCTGCGGCGCGGGCCCGGCTGGGACGAGGAGGTCCTGGGCCGGCTGGGCGTCTCCGAGGAGCAGCTGCCGGTGGTGGTGAACATGGGCGAGGCGGCGGGAGAGGTCCTGGGCACCGGCGCGGTACTGGCCGGCGGCACCGTCGACGCCCTGTGCGACCAGCTCGTCTCGGGGGCGACCGAGATCGGCGACGTGCTCGTCATCTGCGGGGCGACGCTCGTCGTGTGGGCCGTGGTCCCCGACTGGATCGAGACCGAGGGCCTGTGGACGATCCCCCATACCGTGCCCGACCGGGTGCTCATCGGGGGCCCGTCCAACGCCGGCGCCATTTTCGTGGACTGGGCCGACAACCTGCTCGGCGACAAGGCACCGTCGCCCGCCGCCGGCCCACCCGCGGAGGCCGAGTCCGACGCCCTGCGGGACGGCGATCCGCGCCGCGTGCCGGTGTGGCTGCCCTATGTCCGCGGCGAGCGGGCCCCGTACCACGACCCCTCGCTGCGGGCCAGCGTGCACGATCTCGACATGACGCACGACCGGCGGGCCCTGCTGCGCGGCGCCTACGAGGCCAGCGGGTTCGTGATCCGACACATGCTGGACATGGCCGGGGTGCCTGCCCGGCGCATCGTCGCCAGCGGCGGCGGCACGCGGCGCCCCGGGTGGATGGAGGCCATCGCCGACGCGACCGACCTGCCGGTCGACGCCGTGGCCGTCCCGGAGGGGGCCGCGCTCGGGGCGGCCTTCATGGCGCGCATGGCCGCGGGCCTCGAGCGCGACATCGGCGACGCGCAGCGCTGGGCCGCCGTGGGGCGGCGGGTCGAACCCGACCCGCGCTGGCGCGGCGCGGTCGACGACCGCTACACCCGGTTCGTCGACCTCGGCACCGGCCGCTGACCGGCGCGGGCGCCGTGTCCGGGCGGACTCACGACGCGCTCTGCCATGCTGTGGCCCGGAGGTGCGCGGTGAGCCCGAGGGGAAGCGACGAGCCGACCGGTGCCGGCGAAGACTGGCTGTTCCCGTACGAGGCCGCGCTGCACGAGGTCGTGCCCGGCGTCCACGAGGCCCAGAACGCCTGGCTCAGCCAGATCGACTCGCTGGGGGCGCCGGACCGCAAGACCCACGAGCTGATCCGCATGGTGTGCCTCGTCGCCCTGCGCAATTCCCAGGGGGTCGAGCTCCACGCCATGCTGGCTGCCGAGGTGGGGGCGAGCTGGGAGGAGGTCGCCGGGTCGATCGTGCTCACCGAGCCGGCCTTCGGCCTGCTGCCCGCGGCGGAGGCGCTGCCGTGGGCCCGCAAGGGGTGGGAGACCGGCCGCGCCACCCTCGACGAGGGTGCCCCCTGACGCAGGGCTCAGGCGGGTGGGTCGCCCCCACCGAACAGGGCGCGGTGCACCATGGTCGTGAGCGTGTCGAGCGCGTCGACGTCGACGGGCTCGCCGGCGAACTCCCGCAGGTAGTGGAACCTGTCCATCATGGCGATCACCGCCTCCGACGCGACGTGGGGGTCGATGCCGGGCAGCGGCCCGGCCTCCTGGATCCGGCGCGCCAGCGTGTTCGCCGCGCCCGACGCCGCCGACTGGGCCTGCTCGGCGAGCACCCTGTCGCTCATGACCAGGTCGGTCCAGGCGCGCAGCACGGGTGCGTAGCGCCGCCACGCCTCGGAGAACTGCTCCATCCACTCGCGCAGCTCGCGCCAGCCCTCGGGCCCGTTGCCGACCGGGCCGAGCCCTTCGTCCAGCGCGGCGACGACCTCCCCGGCCTCGGCCACCAGCGAGCGCAGGAGGTCCTCCTTGTTGGAGAAGTAGAGGTAGAAGGTCCCGTGCGAGGTCCGCGCCACCTTGACGATGTCGTCGACACGTGCGGCGTGGTACCCGCGCCGGGCGAAGACGACCATGGCCGCGTCGAGCAGCTTGCGCATGGTCTTGCGGCCCTGGGTGCGCAGCGCGCGGCGGCTGGCGGGCTCGCCGGTGACCGGCACCGCCGCCAGCGCGGCGTCCCGGGCTGCCGGGGCCCGCTTGACGGCGGTCACGGCGTCCACCTGGCCGTCACGCGCCCGGGTCCCATGGCGAAGGAATCGTAGTGACTCCGCCTCCGCTCAGCCCGGCCCCGACGGTTCGAAGGCGACCTTGATGGCGCCGCTGCGGTCCTGGCGGGCCAGGGCCTTGAGCGCGTCCAGCCAGCCCTGGAGCGGGAACCGGTGCGTCAGCATCCCGTGCAGGTCGACCCGGCCGGCTTCGACCAGGGCGAAGTAGTGCTCGATGGCGTGGCGGCGCACCCCCTCGACCTCCTCCACCGCGAAGGCGTTCGACCCGCCGATGGTGAGCTCCTTGAAGTACACGGGTGTCCACTCCCACCGCCCCGGCGTGCTCACCCCGGTCTGGACCAAGGTGCCGCGCTCGGCGAGGATCCGCACGGCGACCTCCATGGTCTCGGGCTTGGCCACGGTGTCGTAGACGACGTCCACGCCGCCGGGGTGGGCGACGGGCAGCCCGTCGAAGGGCGTGTGCAGCACGCCGCCCGACCACGCGGCCAGCTGCTCGACCACGGCCAGCCGCGGCTCGTGCTCGACGACGAGGGAGGCCCCGAGCGCCGATGCCAGGGCGCGTTGGGCCTCGAAGCGGGCCACCACCGCGATCTGCACCTCGGGGTACAGGGCGCGCACGGCGGCCACGGTGGTGACGCCCAGCGCGCCGGCGCCGTAGACGACCACTCGGCCTGCAGGCGGCGGCGGGTGGTGCACCACGGCGTGCAAGGACACCGAGAAGGGGTCGGCCAGCACCGCCAGCTCGTCGGGGACGGCGTCGGGCACGGAAAAGAGCATCGAGTCGTGGGCGGCCATGCGCTCTGCCCAGGCGCCCGGTGCGCCGGTGGTGACGCCAACGTGCACGCCGGGGCCGATCGCCCCCTTGGTGAAGCTCCAACAGAGGTTCAGGTCCCCGGCCTGGCACGGCGGGCACGGCGGGTCCACCCCGCGCGGGCCGCAGGTGAGCCAAGGGTTGAGCACGACGCGCTGGCCCACCTCGAGTCCCCGGGCCTCGGGCCCGAGCTCCACGACCTCGGCCACCACCTCGTGGCCGGGCACGTGGGGCAGCGAGCTGAAGGCCGACATGGGGTTGTCGATGTCGCCCTCGCCGAAGTCCCCGAGCACGAGCTTGGCGTCGGACCCGCAGATCCCCGCCAGGATCGGCCGTGTCACCACCCAGTCCGGCCGCAGCGGCGTGGCGTCGTCGACGTCGTGGAGCCCGAAGGGCAACGAGAGCAGCATGCGCTCGAGGTCGTCGGCCGGCTCCGGGCGGGCCTCGTGCTCGTCGGGCGGCGCCCCGAAGACGAGAGCTTTCATACGACCCCCTTGCTCCTGAGCTCGTCGAGCTCGTCGGGCGTGAGCCCGACGATGCCGCACCACACCGCCTCGTTGTCCGCGCCCAGCTCGGGCGCACCGGCGGGCACGGCCACGGGCTCGCCCACCAGGCGCGGGTAGGGCGCCTGCTGGAGGACGGGGCCGAGATCGGGGTCGGCCACGGCGACTAGGTCGCGGCGCGCCGCCATGTGCGGGTCGGCGGTGATCTCGGCGGCCGTGTAGGCCGTGGCCACGGGGACGTCGTGGTCGACACAGAGCCGCTCGATCTCGTCCGCGGGGTGCGCCAGCGTCCAGGCGCGCACCTCGGCGTTGATCTGCTCGCCGTGCGCGGCCCGATCTGCGATCGTCGCATAGCGAGGATCCTCGAGGAGCTCCGGCCGGCCCATGGCGCGACACAGCCGGGCGAAGTTCTGGTCCGAGCCGGCCACGACGCACACGAAGCGGCCGTCGGCCGTGGGGTAGTTGTCGAGCGGCGCCGAGTTGGCCATCCGGTTGCCCTCGCGCGTCCGGACGGTCCCCAGGCGGTCGTAGGCGGCGATGGTCCATTCGAGCACCCGGAGCACGGACCCGTAGAGGGCGGCATCGACCACCGCGCCCCGGCCCGTGCCCCGCGCGTCGCGCCGGTAGAGGGCGGCGAGCGCCGCCTCCGCCGCGAACACGCCCGTGAGGTAGTCGGACACCGTGACCCCCGGGCGGACGGGGGGACGGTCGGGCTCACCGGTGAGGTGCAGCAGGCCGCCGTAGGCGACGCCAAGGCGATCGAGGCCCGGCCGGCGCGCGTACGGCCCGTCCTGCCCGAACGCGCTGATGCGGACCGTGACCACCCGCGGGTCGAGGTCGGCCGGTCCGATCCCCCATTCCTCCATCGTCCCGGGGCGGAAGTTCTCGCACACGACGTCGGCGCCCGCCGCCAGCCGGCGGAACAGCGCCTGGCCCTCGCTGCGGCGCAGGTCGCACGTGACGCTTCTGCGGCCGCGGCCCTCCACCGACCAGAACAGCGAGTGACCCTGCGCGAAGGGGCCGATGGCGCGCATGAAGTCCCCCGTGCCGGGCTGCTCCACCTTGATCACCTCGGCGCCCCACTCCCCGAGCAACCCCGCACAGAACGGTGCGGCGATGCGCGTGCCGACGTCGACGACCCGAAGCCCCTCGAGCGGTCCCGGCACGCGGGACCTCAGTCCGGGTCGCCGGCGCGGGCACCGGGGCGGCGCGGCGCGTCCTGGGGCTCGGTCGTCGCGGCGCCGCGGTCGCGGGCCGCGAAGACCTCCTTCATCGAGCCCATCTGCTTGCGCTCCTCCAGCGCGGAGAGCGACGTCGCCGTGTTGTGGGCCCACTGGTGGGCCATGAAGTGGTACTGCCAGGACGCCCGCTTTCCCATCAGCTCGCCCACGTGGTTGATCGAGTCCTTGACCACTTGGGCCGTGACGGGGGGCACGAGCGCGACGCGTTCTGCCAGCGCCCGGGTCCGGGCCTCGAGCTCGGCGCGGGGGACGACGCGGTTGACCAGCCCGATGCGCCAGGCCTCCTGGGCGTCGATCTCCTCGGCAGCGAGGAGGAACTCCTTGGCGTGGCGGATGCCCATCTCCCAGGGCTCGACGAGCAGCTCCACCCCGGCACCCGACATGCGCAGGACGGGGTTCGAGAACACCGCGTCGTCGGCGGCCACGATCAGGTCGCACATGCTCGCCAGCATGAGGCCCGCGGCGATGCACTTGCCCTGGACGGCGGCGATGGTGGGCTTGCGGAAGTCGTGGATCCGGCGGCACCGCTCCACGTACATCACCTGCTCGTGGCGGAACTTGCCCTCGGGCGTGGCGCGCATGGCCACCCACTCGTCGGCCGGGCCGTCGCCCACGATGGCCTTCAGGTCGTGGCCCGAGCAGAAGTGCTTCCCCGCGCCGGCCAGGATCACCACCCGAACGTCGTCGTCGGCGTCCGCTTCGTCGAAGGCCGCGTCCACGGCGTCGATGAGCGCGCTGTCCTGCGCGTTGGCCACCTCGGGCCGGTTCATGGTGATGGTCGCCACGGGGCCGTCGACGCTGTAGCGGACGACGGGCTCACTCACTGCCACGGCGCGGCTCCTTTCCCAGCGGCTCGCGGGGGAGTCCGAGGACCCGCTCGCCCACGACGTTGCGCTGGATCTCGTTCGTGCCCGCGAAGATCGACGCGGCCTGATAGTAGAGCCACGACCGCTGCCACGACCCGTCCCCCGGGTTGGCCGCCGCACCCCGCCACAGCGGCGCGGCCGGGCCGAGCACGTCGGTGCCGAGCGCGTGGAGGCGCTTGCTCATCTCGCTCCAGTAGAGCTTCAGGATGCTGCCCTCGGGCCCCGGCTCCTGCCCTTTCTCCAGGCGCGACAGGCTCCGCCAGTTGTGCAGCTGGAACAGGCGCACCTCCACATAGGCCTGGGCCAGGCGTCGGCGCAGGCGCGTGTCGTCGAAGGATCCCGAGGCGGCGGCCTCCCGGAGCAGCTCCTCCAGGTGCTGCAGGTGGATCACGAGCTGGCGCGGGTTGACGCCGCGCTCGTGCGACAGCGTCGAGCCCGCCACCTGCCAGCCCCGGCCCTCGGGCCCGACCCGGTGCGCGTCGGGCACCACCACGTCGTCGAAGGTGACCTCGTTGAACTCGGCCTCCCCGGTGATCTGGACGAGGGGCCGGACCTCCACGCCCGCGGTGCCCATGTCGACGACCAGGCAGGTGAGGCCGTGGTGCTTGGGGGCGGCCGGGTCCGTGCGGGCCAGGCACAGGCCCCAGTCGGCGAATTGCGCGTACGACGTCCACACCTTGCGGCCGTCGAGCACCCAGCGTCCGTCCTCGCGCCGGGCCGTGGTGCGGACCGACGCCAGGTCCGAGCCGGCGTCGGGCTCGCTGAAGAGCTGGCACCACAGCTCCTCGGCGCCGAGGATGCGCGCCAGCCACCGTTGCTTCTGCTCGTCGGTGCCGTGCGCCAGCAGGGTCGGGCCGACCAGGTTCACGCCGATGCGGCCCACCAGCTCAGGGGCGCGGGCGCGCGCCAGCTCCTCCTGCACGACGAAGTTGGCCGCGGGGCCGAGCCCGCGCCCCCCGTAGGCCGTGGGCCAGGTGACCCCGACCCATCCGGCGCCGGCGAGGGCTGCTTGCCATCGCCGGCCGAACGCCACCTGCTCGGCCAGGTCGTCGGTGTGCGGCGGCAGACCGGTGCCGTACTCCCAGGGCAGGTTGGCCACCAGCCAGGCGCGCACGTCGGCGCGCAGCTCGGCGGTCTCGGTCGTGGGGGTGAGGTCCATCGGTCGGCGTCAGCATGACACAGGCGTCAGGCTCGGTTCGGGGCGATGCCCTAATGTCGCCCCGTGGACTTCGACCTCTCCGACGACCAGCGGGCACTGCAGGAGGCGGCGGCGTCGCTGTTGGCCGACCGGGCCTCGTCCGCGCGGGTCCGGGCCGTCGTCGAGGAGGGCTCGGGGATCGACCGCGGCCTGTGGGCGGCGATGGCCGACCAGGGCTGGCTGGGCATCGCCCGCCCCGAGGCCGACGGGGGGCTCGGTCTGGGACTGGTGGAGACGGCGGTGCTGTGCGAGACGCTGGGCGCGCACGTCGCGCCGGTGCCC
>Ga0187778_10000952_pt1 | contig 20724 bp, 17 predicted proteins | sample 1015_Q2_SP5_20_M_FD_132418 | JGI IMG/M metagenome (GOLD analysis project Ga0187778, IMG submission 132418) | Tropical peat soil microbial communities from peatlands in Department of Meta, Colombia - 1015_Q2_SP5_20_MG | ecosystem: Environmental > Terrestrial > Soil > Wetlands > Peat | place...
ATGATGACGTGGTCACAGTATCAATTGTCATCCTTCGCAGGCCTAAAGGCCGCTCCGGATGACAATAGAAATTGCTAAGCCCTTCCGCAAAGTTTCCGGGCCATCTCCAAAACTGACTTCTCGCTCGGCACGGTCTCGTCTTCAAGAGGCGGGGAGAATGGAATGGGCACATGCATCGCACCCATGCGAGTCACCGGCGCGTCCAGATCGTAAAAGGCTCCCTCGGCGATGACCGTCGCAATTTCTGCGGTCACTCCATATCTCCCATAACCTTCGTCTAGAACAATCGCGCGAGACGTCTTGCGAACCGAATTAATCAAAGTCTGTTCATCCAGGGGCCAGGTTGTGCGTGGGTCGATCACTTCGGCGCTGATGCCGCTTTTTTCTAGCAGATCTGCAGCTCCGAGTGCGACCTGTACCATGCTGCTGGTTGCGACCATAGTAATGTCGCTTCCCGCGCGCTTCACGTCAGCCACGCCCAACGGAATCGTGTATTCCTCTTCCGGCACGGGACCTTTGAGCTTGTACATCATCTTGTCCTCAAAGAAGACCACTGGATTTTCGTCGCGGATAGCGGTCTTGAGCAGACCCTTGGCATCGTACGGTGTCGAAGGCAAAACGACCTTCAAGCCCGGTACATGACTGAACCAGGCATGCAGGGACTGCGAATGCTGAGCGGCAGAGCGGCGAGTCGCACCCAGGGTCGTTCGCATCACCATCGGGACCTTCCATTTCCCGCCCGACATGTAATGGACTTTGGCGGCTTGATTCACCATCTGGTCCATGGTCAGGGTGATGAAATCACCGAACATGATATCGACAATAGGGCGCAGGCCGGTCATGGCGGCGCCCACGCCAATCCCCGTGAAGCCTGCCTCTGATATCGGAGTGTCAAGTACGCGCTCGGTGCCAAATTCCTCTACCAGGCCGGAGAGCACTTTGAAAGGAGTGCCGGCCTCGGCCACATCTTCTCCGAAAATGCAGACGCGCGAATCGCGGCGCATCTCTTCCGCAAGCGCCTCACGGATCGCCTGAGCGAAGGTCAACTCTCGCGGATGGGCATCAGGCGTAGACATCCTGATCTACCTCCTGAAGTTTCGGATACGGCGCGTCTAAAGCGAAGTTGACGGCAGCCGCCATTTCGGATTCGACTTCAGACTCAATGCGTGCGAAAACGTCGGCCTCAACTCCGCCCTCACTCATGAGCCAGTCGGAAAGCGATTTGATTGGATCGCGCTCGTTCTTCCATCTCTGCTCTTCTGCTTTTGACCGGTAGTATTCACGATTGATGTCGCCAACATGATGGCCGTGATAACGGTATGTGTTGCATAGGAGAAAAGATGGGCCGCTTCCGCGACGCGCACGCTCCACCAACCCGGTCGCAGCACTGTACACAGCGCGTACGTCCTGGCCGTCCACGGTTTGAGTTTGCAGTCCGAAAGCGGCGGCGCGGGCAGCAATGTCGCCCGCGGTGGTCTCGGTGTAATGCGTGTATTCAGTGTAAAGATTGTTTTCGCAAACGTAGATGACAGGGAGCCTCCACAGCTGAGCGAGGTTCATTACCTCATAAACAATGCCTTGCCCTAGCGCACCCTCACCGAAGAAACAGATGGCGACGCGATCAGTGCCGAGGCGTTTGGCGGAGAGCGCGGCGCCAGTGGCAATGCCTACGCTGCCCGCAACAATGGCATTGGCGCCCAGATTGCCAGTGGCCGGGTCGGCAATGTGCATTGAGCCACCCTTGCCCCGGCAATACCCGGCTTCCTTTCCTAGCAATTCCGCGAACATCAGATCGGGTGAAGCGCCCTTGGCGAGGCAGTGTCCATGACCGCGATGCGTGCTGGTGATGTAATCCTCCTTGCGCAGCGCTTCACAGACCCCAACCGCCACGGCTTCTTCCCCTGTGTATAAATGAGCGAGTCCTGGCATCAGAGCTCGCGTATAGAGCTGGTTGACTTGCTCCTCAAACAAGCGAATGCGGAGCATTTGGCGATACATTCGCAGCCACTGTTCGACACTGATTGCCGAAACGCTTTCGCGCTGGTTGGCAGCAATGGTCATTTTGGTGCCCCGCTGCTCGCGATCCCCGACATGCGTGCCAAAACATCAAAGACGCAGGCAAAGTCCAGCTTTGCCATGCCCATTCCCCGGGCGGCAGTCAAAAACTCATTGCTCACGGCGGTCGTGGGCAGCGGGACCTCGAGTTGGCGGCCAAGTTCCATCGCCAGCAGCATGTCCTTCTGCATCATGTTCACATCGAACCACGCCTCGGCAGGCTGCTCGAGTACGAAGGGACCGCGATACTGAATCATGGGTGACGCGACGGCACTGTGAGTGAACACTTCTACGGCGGTCTGCCGGGCAATGCCGCTCTTCTCCGCCAGCAAGACGCCTTCCGAGAAAGCCATCATCTGCACGGCGAGATTCAGGTTGACCGCGATTTTCAGGACGAGGGCAAGACCGTTGTCGCCGACATAGGTCACTTTAGGACCGATATCTTGCAGAATCGGCTTGATGCGCTCGAAGGATTCGCGACAACCGGCGACCATTACGGAGAGCTTGCCTTCCTGTAGCGTGATCACGCTGCCCGATACCGGTGAATCGAGCATGTCAGCACCTTTTTCCCGAACCTTGGCCGCGTAAAAGCGGCTGACGCCGGGGCTGACGGTGCTGATATCTGAAAAAATCTTGCCGGAGCTGAAACCCGCGAGTAAGCCATCCGGACCTTCCATGATGTCGGTCAAAGCGGCGGAGTTCGTCACCATGGCGAACGTGACATCCGCGGCCGAAGCCACGGCGCGCGGCGAGTCGGCCCAACGCATACCTTTGTCGATCAGCCACTGGGCTTTCGCGCGCGTCCGGTTATAGCCGGTAACCGTATGGCCTTTGCTGAGCAGGCGATTCACCATCTGCCCGCCCATGGTCCCCAAACCGACAAAGCCAAGGATTGCCATACTTGCTAGTCTCCAGGTACCAAGGTCTTTTTAAGCAATGGTTGAGACTCGCTGGATTTCGAATCCTCACGGACTTGGAGTAAGTGGGCTCGCATGGCCGCACGGGCCTTTTCCGCATTGTGTTGCTCGATCGCATCCAGAATCCGTTTATGGTGGTACTGTCCGCGCTCGGGCCCGCCTTCGACATAGAAGATGCGCATCCGCTGTTCGCGAAGAAGGCCAACAATTGAATCGATCAAAGAAAGAATCAGGGGATTAGCCGCAGCTTCAGCTAGCGCCAGGTGAAAGTCCAGGTCCGCCTCGATGTACGCCGCTGGGTCTTCCCGCGAGCGATCCATGACATTGAAGGCGTCGCGCATGGCGGTCATGTGCTGCTCTTCGGCCCGGGTAGCTGCCAGGGCGGCGATCTCCGGCTCTAAGATGGAACGCAGCTCAACCAGGTAAGGGAGTCCATCCTGCCGACCCACTTTCGTCATCCAGTCCAGCGATTGCCGCATGGCTTGCGAAGTGCCATCAGTGATGAAGGTGCCTCGGCCGGAGTAGGCTTCTACCAGGCCTTTTTCGCGCAAGGCTTTGACAGCTTCACGAACGGCTGTGCGGCTAACACCAAACCGCTGCGCGAGTTCGCGCTCGGCAGGCAACTGGTCGCCCGGTTTGAGGGATCCCTTCAGGATGGATTCCTCAATCTGCTGCACGATTTGCTCGTAAAGACGCGATGTTCGAATGGCTTTATACATTTGCCATTACCGTATCAGGCAAGCCACTATAGCATGCAACGGGACGCAAGGTATAGTGGTCTGACCAGAATACCGCAGTCGCCCTTGTTGATCCTCCAAGACTCGTCTGAGGATCTATGCATTACCGGTCCTCAATGGCTCGCAGATGTGATTGGCCCATTCAGCATTCGTACCAGCCAGGGAATGATCACTTGCTTGAATATGACCCCATCAGGCCAGACCTTGACCTGGCGTCCCAGATGGCCTCCAGCGGGATTGATCCAGGCATCTTTGGGAGTGTCGCCCTTGCTCAGCAGCAGGTAGATATCAGAGATCGGCACCTGCGTATCCTTCACTCCGGCGATCACCAACATCGACGCCATCGGCTTATCCAACAAACCTTGTCGCACCAAAGACATCTTTTCTAACGCAGCAGCGAGTTCATCGACATTGCTCACACCATCGAAAATGTTCATGAGCGCGGGCACTTGATCGAACAAATACTCGCGGTTTCCCAGCAGCGAGCTGGTCAGAAATTCCTTTGAAAAGAATTCGTCGATGGGCGGAGATTGAGCGCTGGTGCCGCGCAAGCGATCGCGTTCCACAATGGCCAGTTTAGTCGCCCAATAGGCGCCCCAACTCACCCCATGGACAGCCAGCCGGTTCTTATCGATTTCTGGCCGCGATTGCGCGTAATCGATCACCCGTGACAGCATCCGATCTGCATTAGGGCTGGCCTTCACGGGTGATTGCCCTGTGCCGGGACCATCAACCGCGAGGAAGCCGATGCCTGAAGGAAGAATCGCCGAAAAGCTTTCGGACAAATCTTCCTTTCGGCTATCGAGGCCATTGACGGCAATGACCAGCGGAACCGGAGCAGTCGTATCCCTCGGCAGACGCAAATAGCCGATGATCTCCGAGTTCTCAAACGGAATGTGAACGATTTCCAGTGGAGGCTCCCAAAAGCGCGCATGCGCGAGGAAAGCTGCAATCGCTTTTTGGTAGGACTCCCGTTTTTTCGCCGACGCGGGAATCGGCCAGCGGCCAAAGGAGTAAAGCCGCCAGGCACGGATGTAGTCGGCGTTCGCCTTGACAGGGTCTGAGGTCTGCAGTGATTTCGCTTCAGACATGTACTTATCGCCCACCGCCATGAACGCCGAAGCCCATTCATCTTTGTCTTTGGTATGGATGGAAGCAAATGCTTCGCGAACGTCCGCGGGGTCAAGTCCGATGAGCGGATACATTCCGTTCTCGGCACGCTTGATTGCTTCCGCCTTGATTTCGTCGATGGTGCGCTCGGGCGCTTGCTGAGCGAAGCTGCCCATCGGCGAGTAAATTAATGCAAATACTATTATCGCGATTTGCAGGTTAGTTCTCATCGGGGACCCAAACGTAGCGATCCTTCGACTGCAAGCGATTCGCAAGCGGGTCACTTTGCTCAACCCAGGGTGACGACTACGGCTCGTGGTGAAGAATCCCAAGCCGACGTTACGCATATGCTTGTCGGGCCAGCCTAGAAGAGAAATTTCAATCCAAATTGCGTGGCCCGTGGCCCTCCTGAGCCAATCACCGGATTGGCAGCTGCTTTGTCGGGCGTAGAGCAGCCACAACCAAACGCGCCGGGTACAGACGGATCGTTGAACCCTCCCGTCCCAAAACCATTCTGCCCCCCAAAGGGGTTGGCAAAATTAGGATGATTGAGAATGTTGAAAAACTCGGCGCGGAACTGGGCGGTGAAGCGCTCCCCCAATCTCCAACTCTTGGCTACCGAGAAATCCCAGTTACGGAAACCGGAGTCGCGGAAGAAATTGCGCCCCATCGTGCCGAAGCTTCCCAGAGCAGGAGGAATCATCACAGAACCGCCCTTGGCGTAACAGCCAAAAAATCCCAAAGATTGCATCATCGCCGGAGTCGTCGCTTTGGCTACGCAAGCCGGATTGCTGGTACCCGGAAAAAAGGGAGTCGGCAGCGGCCCCGAAGTGAAGTCAGCAGAATTGCCGAAGAAATCCCAGCGTTCAATTCCCGTACTAGCGATGCGCGACTCGCCGGTGCCACTGACGTCGGTGCCGGAATCGGTCGGACCCCACGGCTGAGCACTGTCCAAAGTTATGATCGAATTGATCTGCCAACCTTCGAGCAACTGCGCGACTGATTTTTTTCCAGGAATGACATAGGTTGCGGAAAGAGTGAAGCGATTGCGGATGTCAAAGTCACTGCTCGCATATTCTCGACCAGGATGAGCGCTGTCCTGGGGAAGACCTAGCCCTTGACCGAAATCCCAATTAGCGCCGACATCATCGAGAGCGTGCGCGTACGTGTAGCCAATGACCGCAGAAAGGCCATGAAAGTTACGCGCGTTTAGTGTGGCCTGCAGGCCGTTGTAGTTCGAACGATAAATGTTTCCCATCTGGAATATGGAAGAAAGGAATGGGAATTTCGCGTTGAACGGTCTTGCATTTTGCTCCGCAACGGGATCGGGAGCGGCCGCGGCGATAGCCGCCGGCGTCCAGCCGGAACCAGGCGGCGGCTGATTAATGTCGTGAACCCCAACCAGGTTAAAGCCATGGTCGCCCACGTATGCTAACTCCAGGGACAGATTGTTGGAGATCGCGTGCTGAAGGTTGAGGGTCCAATTTCCAACATAGGGAGTGGTGATATTCGGATCTATTCCGAGTATGTTGCAAGGGTTGGCCGCGCAATTGAGTTGACCCGGGGGGAAAACCGGCCCGGTATTGTACTGGGCCACGGTGGGAAAGACGCTGATATTTCCTACCGCGATGTTGCCACCTCCCGGCAACACGCCAGCGCTGCTGGCGGTTGGAATGCTCGCGAGACCGAGTGTATTGTTGAACGCCAGAAAAGATTCCCAATTGACGGTCTCATAAATAAGTCCACCTGCCGCGCGGAGGACCGTAGTTCCTCTGCCAGTGACGTCCCAGGCTAGGCCCGCGCGTGGCGCAAAATCCTTGTGATCGCCGTTGTACGGCGAACCGACTTGATGGCCCACTTGAACGTTGCCCAGGGTTGGCTCAAAGTTGCCCAGCCGATTGTGCTCCTCTGTAATAACTCCGTTGTACTCGTAGCGAATCCCAAGGTTCACCGTGACGTTCCGGGTGACGCGCCAGTCATCCTGAAAAAACCCGGCTTCCGACCAATTATGGATGTAACGGGTGGGATCTCCGATCAGCACGCTGCCTACGGTGGGGTTACCGCCGAAGAAATCTTCCAACCCCGTGGAGGTCGGGAATTCTGCACCCCCGAGGAATTTCAGGCGGCCTCTGCCGCCGGCATAAGCCCCTCCGCTGAAGCTGTCACGATGCAGTTCGCCGCCGAATTTCAAAGCGTGCTTACCGCGCGTATAAGAAATGTGATCGACAAATTGCACTCGAGTGTCCGGCCCCTGCACTTTGGGCCATACAAAACCGCCCAAGGTATTAGGAACGTTGAAGGGAAGGATGGTGATGATCGGCAATCCGCCGTAGAGCGGATTGGTGACACCGGTGTTGATGCCATAGTTGGATGCAGGCACATTGTGGTCCGCGGTGAATGTGGGTTGATAGAGCCGGTTGTAGCCGACCCTGGCCTCGTTTACCCAGCGGGAGCTCGGGGTCGCGGTCCAGTTCACTCCCACTACCTGGGCTCGAGTGTGAATCTGCGTCAGCCATTGCGGTTGTAATTCCCCCGCGTCGTTGACGGTCCCTGAGTTGTTGCCGTAGAAGTACATCCCGCTTATGGTGTGGCGATCGTTGAAGTGGTAATCGATTTTTCCGATTGCGTTGTCCGCGTTGACCGTGTTCGGCAGGCTGATGTTAATCAATCCCGGACCGGCCGGATTGGTGCCAGGGTTAAGCGGAAACCCTGAGCCGTTGCAGGTTACCGGAGGGCCCAGCGTGCAACCGGCCAACTTGAGGCTGACCGGACTGATGGCGAAGCCTCCGGCTTGGAGGTCTGCAATCGCGTCAGGAATACTGTCCGTGCAATCACCAGAATTTGAAAAGGTGCAGTCCGAAGTTGCCGGGGTTAGCGGGGAAGTCGCCGCGCTTGGCTCCAGGCCCGAGTTCCCCACGCGATAGCGCTGACCCTCGTACCCGCCAAAGAAGAACAGTTTGTCCTTCACAATAGGTCCGCCTAACGTGGTGCCGAACTGCTTTAACGCTCTCGGGGTTTTCGCCTGCGTATCCACGGGGTTGAAGTAGTTGCGTGCATCGAAAATGGTGTCACGGTAAAAACCGTAAGCAGTGCCGTGAACCTGGTTTGTGCCTGACTTCAGCGCGACGTTGACGATCGCCCCCGGTTTCCAGCCGTACTCCGCAGGTGGATTTTCCTGAACGTTAAACTCCTGAATTGCATCGACCGGCAAGATGGTCGCTGAATCTCCAGCGATGCCGGCACCATTGATAATGCTCTGACCGGAAAACGGCTCGCTATTGAAAAGACCGTCAACGAAATAGGCATTGTCCTCGGCGCGCAAACCATTGGTGCTGGTGGTTGAGAATCCCCCGCCGGGATACCGCACCACGCCGGGACGCAACTGCAAGAGGTTTTCATAGTTGCGGCCGTTCAAAGGAAGGTCGTTGATTTCCTTGTTGCTGAGAGTGCCACCAAGCGTGGAGGAGGTGGCATCTACCAGGGGAACATCGCCGGAAACCTCTACGACCTCGGAAACCTGCCCTGGTTGGAGGCCGAAATCAAGGCGCGCGTCTTTGGCGACCTCAACCGCGAGGTTGACGTGCTGCATGCTCTTGAAGCCTTTAGCCTCGACTCGAACCGTGTATGTGCCCGGCGACAAATCGGGGGCGACATAGAAGCCGGCGCTATCGGTCGTGAGGGCGCGCGAAACTCCTCTTTGAACGTCGGTGATAATTACGTTGGCTCCAGCAATCGCAGCCCCGCTCTGGTCCGATACATTGCCAAGAATTCGGCCTGTATAGGTTTGCGAGAACAGCGGCAGACAGAGGAGAGATGCACAGATGATTAACGCCGAGATCCGAACCGCCTTCATCACAGAAGCCATGGACAAACCCTCCTTGAAGCTGGAGCACGATATTGCTAAGTCTTGTGTCAGCAATGTCTCCGGGGTGGAAATCGCCAGCGGTCTGACAGCTGTACCACCATATCGGTGCAACTGTCAAGAACCTCCTCCAGAAGAATCTTCGAGGTTGCACGGTTGCAATGTTCGGCAAGAGAATAAGCGAAGTTCTTGAATCGCGTGATTCGACTACGGCGAGTGAGGACCAGAGAAAAGGGCGGACAGCAAGCTGACTCGCTGATTCCCAAACTGGTGGTGTTGCTGCTCACCATAATCAGCTTACTCAGCGCCAGCTCTGGTCAAAGCCTCCCTGAATCGAACAAATCGGTCACCACCATTCACGTGGATGCTGTCCATTTGGTCAAGAAATTTGATCCTGACCGGGCTCTCGGCACCTCAATCGACATTCTGCGTCCCGGGGAACTCGATAAGGTGTACAGCGAAGTGAATCTGAAAGAAGCGCTTTCGGCAGGATGGGGGCCTATCACTTATCGCCAAAACACGGAACTGCAGGGCGCAGCTTGGCATTGGAATCCGAATGGCGCTTGGAGTGATCCCTTGCATCAGAGCGGCTACTTTACTGGCAACTCGGAGCCGGGAGAATTCATCCGCCATTCCTACGGCTACCCACTCCCGCATCGCGGAAACACTCTCGGTGACGGCCGCTCGCGCACCAAGTACTCTCGGATGACGGATGGCGATCGAAACACCTATTGGAAGAGCAACCCGTATCTCACAAGCAAGTACACCGGCGAAGACGACGCTCTGCACCCGCAGTGGGTAGTCGTCGATCTCGGCGCCACCGAGAGATTCAACACCTTGAGAATTGATTGGGCGAATCCATACGCGCTCAGATACGAGGTTCAGTATTGGAATAGCGAAAAGGAACCGCTGACCAATCCGGCTGGTGGCACGTGGATCGCGTTTTCCCAGGGCATCGTTGCAAACGGCAAAGGTGGGACCGACACGCTTAAGCTTTCGTCCGAACTGGTTCCCGCGCGATACCTGCGTATCTGGATGACAAAATCTTCAAACACTTCCGAGCTTCAGGACAACGATCCGCGAAGCTCGGCCGGATACGCCATTCGCGAGTTATATGTCGGGACTTTGAGTAGCGATGGCCAATTTGTAGACCTTGTCAAGCACGCTCCCGATCAAAACCAGACCGTAACGTTTGCCTCTTCCGTCGACCCCTGGCACTCCGCTTCGGATTTCGCGCCGGAAGCAGGAGACCAGACCGGCTTCGATCTTTTCTATACAAGTGGGATCACAAACAAGCGACCCGCTATGATTCCGATCGCAATGCTCTACGGAACCCCGGAGGATGCTGTAGCGGAAATTGCCTACATCAGGAAGCGGGACTATCCGATTTCTTTCATCGAAATGGGAGAAGAACCGGATGGCCAGAAAATGTTGCCGGAGGATTACGGCGCCCTCTACATGCAATTTGCCGCAGCAATTCATAAAATCGATCCAACTCTCAAGCTCGGTGGGCCGGTTTTTGAAGGCGCAAACGAAGACATCTTGGTCTGGCCAGATGCTCGAGGACGCGCGTCCTGGCTGGGACGCTTCCTGGATTATCTGCGGGACCATGGGCGCTTGGCCGACTTATCTTTTGTCTCATTCGAACACTATCCGTTTGCACCCTGCGAAATCACCTGGTCGGACCTCTTTCGTGAACCCGAGCTCACCCGGGGCATTTTGAGAATTTGGAGATCGGATGGCGTGCCGCCGAATGTTCCTCTGATGAACACAGAAAGCAATGTCTCGTGGGGCTTGACGCAGCCCATGACTGATATCTTTGCCGCGCTGTGGTTGGCCGATAGCGTTGGTTCATTCCTAACTTTCGGAGGCGACGTGTACTATCACTCTCCGATCCAGCCGGAAGCTCTGCGACAAGGCTGCCGCGGCTGGAGCACCTACGGAAATTTTGTGGCAGATGCCAATCTCAATATTCACGCTCACACTTCGCAGTACTACGCGAGCCGTTTAATTAATCTGGAATGGGTAAAGCATGGCGCGGCAGAACACACTCTGTACCCGGCGACGACTGATTTGACAGATGAAGCCGGCCACGCCCTGATTACCGTCTATCCCGTTCTACGGCCAGATGGCGAGTGGTCATTGATGTTGATCAACAAAGATCAGTCAAATGCACATTCTGTGCACATTTCGTTTGAAGGCGCCACAAGCGCGGCCCAGGTGTTCACCGGACCCGTAACAATGGTTACCTTCGGAAGCGGGCAGTATATGTGGCACTCGGACGGGGTGAACAGCCATGCCGATCCAGAAAGTTCGCCGGTGAGCAGCACAATATCGGCAGACGCGCAGACAAGCTTCCTTCTGCCTCAAGCGTCTGTTACCGTCCTGCGGGGTAAGATCGGCAGTTTCTAACCTGAAATGGCCGCTAGCAGGGAAGTGTCGGAAGTCATTCCGATGTGGACGCCTGTTCAGCCTGAGGGCGCTTGTAGAACCAGGACGAGGCCATCGCAACCGCGAAGATTCCCCAGAAAATCTTGATGTTTAGGGTGATGGCGAAAGCGGCCATGGCAAGCGCCAGGAGCCAATACATCAGCTCCGCCCTGAACGCGGCGCTCCATAAAGGAATATTTCCGCCAGCCGGCAGGCGGGGCCTCAGTGACGGCACGATTCTGGGTACTGACGCGCAGTAGCGGCGATACGAATCACCCTGATCATGCAACAGTTCGGCTTCTTCGCGCAAAAGCAGCCGGATGACGAAGACAGTCATGCCTATCACAAGAATAAGGAAGCCCAATCGGCTGGCCATCAGGCCGATCCCCGTTGCCATAAAAATGTTTCCGAGATAAAGCGGATTGCGCACATAGCGATAGGGACCATCGGCCAGCAGCTTTTCCGTGTGGACGCGAGAATCGCGCATCACCTCCGGCTGCAGGTACGACGTCCCCCAAGTGCGCACCAAAGCGGCGATGGCTAACAAGAGCGCACCAAAGCCGAAAACGAGATGGTAGAGGTTATCAGGCGTCAATCCTTTATGCTTTGCCAGCCAGTCGGCAACCGCAATACCGGAGTTCAGCGGATCAATGAAATAAGCGAGGAAGGCGGTCCCAAAAATGGAGAAGATGATCCACCATCGGCGCTGAAACTCGAATAGGCTGGCCTGCATGGTGGCCAAAGACTATCACAAGACGTTATGTGATCCGCCACCGGGCTTCGCGCGTTAATTGCACAAGGCAGGGGTCAGTCTTTGAGTGGCACCATGGTCTTATCGCCCTTGCAGAAGGTGGCTACACGCTGCAATGTTCCTTCTGGTTGTTTGACAAGGAGGACTGGACCATAGCAATAGACGGCGTGCCCGTTCTCGGCCAAGTACCACTTGCCGCTCGGATGGGCCCGCGTGACTAGCTGCTTCTCCTGCGGCGATCGCGCCGCAGCAGTAAGCTGCGAACTGGGAAGGTACAACGACAGCAATATTGCCAGGAGATGCATGACGCTTTCCTGGCCCTGGGATTCAGATACTCAGCACAACTCGGCGCACATCCTCCAGGTTGAAGTCATACTTGGGCGACCGCGGCAGCTCGGGATTGCGGATCTTGCCCGCTTTCGAGTCTGCTTTAGTGTGGTTCCGTGTTTTGTCCTGGGTCGACGGAGTTTGCGCCTGGGAGTGCGCGTTCGCCTCAGCCTGGGCCTGAGCTGCGGCGCGCTGCTTTTGAAACACCTGGCCTTTCAAGTGGCTTAATTCCGAACTGTCATTGAAAAGCGACTGGATTAAGGCGCGCTGGCTGTCGATGGTGCGCCCTTGCTCAATGATCAGCATGGTCATCAAGCTGTAGGAAATAACAAACAGCACCACCAGGACGGGCAGCATCGAATGCTTCCGCTTCGGACTGGCTTTCGCCACCAGAATCGGCTTCAGCTCAGAAGTAGGTTCCAGGGCGCTACTGCCAGACGTCCAAGTCAGCATCTGCACCTCAATCCCATGCCCAAAAGCAGCAGGTGTGGCGATTAGTGCAGCTTGCAAGCCACGATCAGAGGAGACGGCAACGCATTCTCGCAAAGGCATTTAGCTTCGATTGGCGGGTATTGGGAAGCATTCATGACTGCAAGCCCCTGCACAAAAAGGTAACCAGCCTGCGTTACCGGGATGAGTTGAAAAGGCGACTTCGGGAGTGTGATTTTGCGCTACTTTCCCAGTACCAGCTTAGCGATGGTCGCCAGTTGCATGTTTGACGTGCCTTCGTAGATCTTGCCGATCTTCGAATCGCGCCAGTACTTCTCAACAGGGTAGTCCTTGGTGAACCCATAGCCGCCAAAGATCTCGATTGCCAACGACGTAACCCGTTCCGCAACTTGCGAGCAGAAGAGTTTCGTCATGGCCGCCTCTTTGACAAAGGGCATACCGGCATCCTTCATGCGAGCGGCATTATAAACCATCAGGCGCGCCGCTTCAATTTCTGTGGCCATCTGCGCGATCTGAAACTGAATCCCTTGGAATTCTGAAATCGACTTTCCGAACTGCTTGCGTTCCTGCGCATATTTTGCGGCATACTCCCAGGCGCCTCGTGCCACCCCTGCCATCTGCGCTCCAATTCCAATGCGGCCCTCGTTCAGGGTTTCAATGGCGATCTTGTAGCCTTTCCCGGCTTCACCCAAAACATTCGCCTTCGGGACTCGGCAATCCTCCAGGATCAGTTCGCAGGTGGACGACGCTCGAATGCCGAGCTTGTCTTCCTTCTTGCCGACGATGAATCCGGGGGATCCCTTTTCGATGAGAAAAGCCGTGATGCCTTTATATCCCGCCGCCGGATCCACTGTAGCAAAGAGAATGAAAATGCCGGCCTCTTTGCTGTTGGTGATCCACAGCTTGCGACCATTCAGGACGTACTCGCCGCCTTTCAGTTCCGCCCTGGTCTGCAGTCCGAAAGCATCCGAGCCAGAACCCGCCTCGCTGAGCGCGTAGGCTCCGCACGTATCAGTGGAAGTGCGAGGCAAGTAGCGTTTTTTCTGATCCTCGCTGGCCCAGCGCAGCAGGGCATTGTTGACGAGAGTGTTCTGTACGTCAACGATGACGCCGGCGGATGCATCTACGCGGGATAGCTCCTCCACCGCCAGAATGGCTTCGAAGAACTTGCCGCCTCCACCGCCGTATTGCTCTGGTACCTCGATGCCCATCAGGCCGAGTTGAAAAAACTGATCAATCAGCTCTTTTGCGAAGACGCCCTTTTCGTCCATCTCTTTGACCAGCGGGCGGACTTTTTCTTCCGCAAATTGGCGGATGTTGTCACGGAACAAGGTTTCGTCTTCGGTGAAGCTGGTTAACGCGACCGGCGGGGGAACTTGCAACGTGGTGTCATGCATAGGAGTGCTCTTTAAATTGGCGTACTGCGATGGAAAAATTCTAGCACCTTCTCTGATTTTCGGGACCTGCGCGCAGACGGTCTTACCGTCCTTGTCAGTAAATCCGTGAATGGAAACTTCGAAAAATCAAAAAAATGCCCTATTAAAACCTTTCAATTAGCTTTAAACTGAGTGGCTCGGAACTCATGCACGCGGAGATCTTATCGTGAAAAACTTTGGAGTCATTCTTGTCTGCGTCACTTTTTTTTCGTTGGCGATGGCGGGACAAGCCATTCGCGTAGATATTGCCCATCCCACGAATCATTTCGTGCCCAATCAAACTTTGGGTGCCGGCGTGGATCGGATTCCGGTCGAGGCTATCGATAAAGACCTTGTTCCGGATGTCCTGCAGAAGGTCTTCGAGGCTGGTTGGCAACCTGTCACCTATCGCCAAAACACGGAACTCGCAGTGGAAGCCTGGCATTGGAATCCGCAGGGCACCTGGAGTGATGCCAGCGGCAAAGGTTATTTCACCGGATCGACCACCCCCGGCGATCCTATTCGTTACTCTTACGGCTATCCCCTGCCTCACCGCGGCGATACTCGCAATGATGGGACCGATACCTCCGGCTACTCTCGCTTGACCGATGGCGACGTGAATAGCTACTGGAAAAGCAATCCGTATCTCACCCAGCGTTTTACCGGAGAAAGTGATTCGTTTCATCCCCAGTGGGTGGTTTCGGATCTCACGCAAATACAGCCGGTGGACGGCCTTCGCATTAACTGGCAAGGGCCGTATGCGACCCACTATGTCGTTCAATACTGGACCGGCGCCGAGGAACCGATGCACTATCCCACTCGAGGCGTCTGGCAAACCTTCCCACAAGGCGAAATCGCGAATGGAAAGGGCGGGATCGAAACCGTGCGCCTGAATTCCACGCCCATGCCAGTGCGCTTTCTGCGTATTTGGATGACGGAATCCTCCAACACTTGCAATTCTCATGGCTCATCGGATCCGCGCAACTGCCTCGGGTACGCCATCAACGAAATCTACATCGGAACGATCACAGCAGACGGTGACTTCCATGACGTCGCCCGTCACACCGCAGATCAGGAGCAAACCGCGACGTATGTGTCATCCATCGACCCATGGCACCAACCTTCCGATATTGGCTCAACCAGAAGCGCCCAGGTCGGCTTTGACATTTTTTTCACCAGCGGAGTTACCCGCGGACTTCCCGCGATGATTCCGGTTGCCGTGCTCTATGACACTCCCGAAAATGCCGCCGCTGAGATCGCCTACTTAAAGGCCCGCAATTACCCGATCTCTTATATCGAAATGGGCGAGGAAGCTGACGGGCAATTCACCTTGCCGGAGGACTACGCCGCGCTTTACCTTCAGGCCGCTACCGCGATTCATCGGATTGATCCCAGCCTCAAGCTGGGTGGACCATCCTTCACCGGCGAGAATAAGGACATCGAGACCTGGCCTGACAACAACGGCAAGGTCTCATGGACTGGCAGATTTATCGATTATCTCCGTCAACACAACCGGCTCAATGATCTGGCCTTCTTTTCTTTCGAGCACTACCCCTACGATCCTTGCCGGGTCCCGTGGGGCAGTCTCTATGACGAGCCAGAGTTAGTGAGCCACATCATGCAGGTTTGGCGCGAAGATGGATTGCCGCCCAATGTTCCGATGTTCATTACCGAGTCGAATCTTTCTTCCGCTGCCAGCGAAACTTATATGGATATGTTTGCCGGTGTGTGGCTTGCGGATTACATCGGATCATTCCTCAACGCCGGCGGGGCCGGCGTTTATTACTTCCACTATTTGCCCCTGCTGATTGAGCACGGCTGCAACAATTCCCAGGGAACATTCGGACTGTTTACTGTCGGGCCAGGCTACAAAATTGAGCAGCCTATTTCTCAGTTCTTTACTTCACAACTGATCAACCTCGAATGGGTGCAGCCCGGCGCGGGCGAGCACCAGGTTTTCGCGGCAAAGAGCGACATCGATGATGGCGCCGGCCATGCCCTTGTTACCGCGTATGCGGTGAAGCGTCCGGACAACCAGTGGTCGCTCATGCTCGTAAACCGCGATCAACAAAACTCGCACAAAGTGCGGATCGGGTTTGAGGACCAAGGTGGGCGTGAGCTCTCGTTTCTGGGGAACGTGGATATCGCAACCTTCGGCAGCGGTCAATACGAATGGCACGCCGCGAAGACGCGTTTCGTTCCGCATGCGGAATTTCCCGGACAGTTGCCGGCGATTGCCTACATCCCCGGGAACGCCGATCCGGATGGTCCTATTGCACACTCAAAGCAGACTGCCGGGAAGGATACTTCCTACGATCTGCCGGCCGCTTCGGTGGTGGTAATTCGCGGGCACATTGGCGGCAAATAAAACGTTAAGACCAGATGAGAGAATGAACGCAGCCATCGTTGGGGCGGGCTGTCGCTTCGCAATCCTTTCGTAATCGTGATCGCTTCCGGCATCATTGACGAGTTCGAGCGCGCTAGGTACTCTGAGGATGAGTCGAAAACTCAGAGGAAACTAATTGGCGGTGAAGTCGATCAAGCTCGGGCAAGTCTGGCGCAAGGACGAAGACGGAAATGACTACCTTGTGACCAAGGTCTATAGCGAAGTATTCACACAGTACGCGGTATTGCGGCCTGCCGCCGTTACCGCACCGGACGCCCCCACAGTTCGGGTGAAGGTTTCCAAGGGTGCGGATGGCATTTCTCTTCCGGGCTTTACTTTTACCCAGGAAGGATCATTCTAGCGAGCTTCACGGGGCCACGCCTTGGGCTGGCGAGGGCTCCTCACTTCCCGTGCTCCGATTCATTGCCGCATGACAGAAAAGATTCTCGCAGTTCTGTTTGTCTTCATTAAATCGGTCATCGCTGCAACCGGCTACGGCGGCTTGGCCCTCTTGATGGCCATCGAATCCGCCTGCATTCCGCTCCCCTCGGAACTGATTATGCCGTTCGCCGGCTACCTGGTTTACGAGGGAACGCTCAAGCTTTTTTGGGTCGCCACCGCAGGTGCGCTTGGCTGCAATTTGGGATCGCTTGTGGCGTACGAGATTGGCTCCTTCGGCGGACGTCCGCTGGTCGAAAAGTACGGCCGCTGGATCCTTCTCAGCCGCCGCGAACTCGATTGGGCCGACCGATTCTTCGCCCGCTGGGGATACTTGGCTGTCTTTATCGCCCGCCTGCTTCCGGTAATTCGCACGTTCATCGCGCTGCCCGCTGGAATTGCCCGCATGCCTCGCGGACGATTTCACGTTTACACTTTCCTTGGCTCCTGGCCGTGGTGCTTTGCCTTGGCATGGCTCGGCATGAAGCTCGGCGAGAACTGGCGCGGACTGGGAAAGTATTTCCATCAATTCGACGCCGTGATCGGCGTCGCCCTGGCGGCAGGTATCATCTGGTTTGCCTGGTCGCATTGGCAGAATAGAATCGGTGCTGAGACTGCAGAGTAAGGGTTGTGGACTGAACAACTTTTATTGAACAGTTGAATCAAATCTGCGCCCTTCAATGCAGATTTTCGATCTGAATTCCCAGCGGTTCCAGCAGCTCAAAGGAGGCTTTCCTTGAAACATCTTCTCCTGGCGATTGCGTTGCTCCCCCTTACTACGACTTTCAGCTCGGCTCAAACAGCCGGCTCTGGTCAGCCGTTCGTGGTGGAGTACTACTACAAAACCAAGTGGGGCCACGCCGACGAATTTCTGCGTCTCTTCAAGAAGAACCACTATCCACTCCTGAAAAAAGAAGTGGAAATGGGCCGCATGCTCAAGGTCTGGATGGATCAGCCACGCTATCACGCCACCGAGGATGGCCGCTGGGATTACCGCGTTACTATCGTCTTCAAGAATGCGACCGTTGCAAACGAGCCGTTCGATGAAGATGCGCTCAAAAAGCAGCTATTTCCTGATCAGGAAATCTACACTCGCGAAGAGCAGCGCCGCTTCGAGATTCTCGATGCCCATTGGGACCTGCCAATTAAGACGGTAGATCTGGAAAAGTAAAGGTTTTTGTCACTACAGAGACCTTTTCCAACTGGCGGCTGCGGCGCGAAGCAACCGGGCGAGCCACTGCGACCCCCACCGTGTTACGATGCGCTGAATGCCCATCATCGACACCAGCAAACTAAAGGTGATTGAACGCCTGCCCGGATGGCGAGGCCGCTACTTCCATTCGCAGAACATGACCTTCGCCCACTATGAATTTGATCGCGGCGCCTCAATTCACGAGCATTTCCATCCTCAGGAGGAAGTCTATGAACTCATTGAAGGCGAGCTGCAACTGACGATCGATGGCGTGGCGCAGATTGCCAAGCCCGGCATTGCAGCAATCGTTCCTGCCAACGCACGCCACTCGGTGAAAGCTCTCACCAACGGCCAAGCCATCATTGTCGACTATCCAGTGCGGCGCGACTTCGACCAGTAGGCCCGGAGCTGTGACTCCAACCTCGCGCCCTGCTCAATCGTACTTTCGCAATAGAAACCCGTAAGCGCCTTGCCGTCGCCAGCCAATGCGGCTCCTCGCCGGTCAACTTGCGCTTGCACGGTGTTAGCTGCGATCGGGTTGCAATTCTCCGCCTCAATACGAGAACATACCTGTTTGCCATAATCCCAAAATTCTCATAAGGAAAACGGCCATCATGCCGACTCAGCCGAAGCACGCAAAAACTGAAATCAAGAACAATAAGGGCAGCGAGATCCAAACTCCCAAGGGCAAGCTTGGTGTGATGATTCCGGGCATGGGCGCGGTCGCCACAACATTTGTTGCCGGAGTCGAGGCCGTACGCAAAGGCATCGCCAAGCCCTTCGGGTCCCTTACGCAGATGGGAACCATCCGTCTGGGGAAGCGCACTGACGCCCGCTCTCCCAAGATCAAAGAATTTGTTCCCCTCGCCGCATTGGATGACCTCGTCTTCACAGGCTGGGACATCTTCGAGGACGACATGTACGCGGCGGCCACCAAAGCTGGTGTACTCGAGCGCGACCTGCTCGACAGGGTGAAGCCACTGCTCGCGTCGATCAAGCCACGCAAGGCTGTCTTCGACCGCAATTATGTCAAGAATCTTGACGGACCCAATGTCAAGAAGGGCAAGAACAAGATGGATCTTGCCGAACAGGTTCGCGCCGACATCCGCGAATTCAAGAAAAGCTCCGGCGCGACCCGTCTGGTCACCATCTGGTGCGGATCGACAGAGACTTTCATCGAGTCCAGCGCCGCCCACCAATCCGTGAAAGCCTTCGAAAACGCCTTAACCAAAAATGACGAGAACATCGCTCCTTCGATGATCTATGCCTACGCATCGTTGAGCGAGGGTGTGCCTTTCGCTAACGGTGCGCCGAACCTCACCGTGGACATTCCTGCCATGCACGAATTGTCACGAGAAAATGGCGCCCCGATTTGCGGCAAGGATTTTAAGACTGGCCAGACGCTGATGAAGACTATCCTGGCCCCGGGTTTCAAAGCTCGCCTGCTTGGCCTCAGCGGCTGGTTTTCGACCAACATTCTCGGCAACCGCGACGGCGAAGTCCTCGACGATCCCGGATCCTTCAAAACCAAGGAGGAGTCTAAACTTTCCGTGCTCGAGCACATCCTTCAGCCCGAGCTCTACCCCGATCTTTATGGCCATTTCACACACAAGGTCCGTATTAATTATTACCCGCCTCGCGGTGATAACAAAGAAGGTTGGGACAATATCGACATCTTTGGGTGGCTCGGTTATCCCATGCAGATCAAAGTGGATTTTCTGTGCCGCGACTCAATCCTGGCCGCTCCCATCGTCCTTGACTTGGTCTTGTTCAACGACCTCGCCCAGCGCAGCGCGGAGTTGCGCGGCCTCGGCATCCAGGAATGGCTCAGCTTCTACTTCAAATCTCCCATGACCGCGCCCGGCCTCTATCCCGAGCACGATCTTTTCATTCAGCTCATGAAGCTGAAAAATACCTTGCGGCACCTCCGCGGGGAGGAGCTGATCACTCACCTGGGGCTGGAATACTACGATTAGGTGCACACTACTCGGTGCGGAAGACGGTAAAGCAAGTGTCCATTTTCCGCATATGTTCAACGCGGAGGCTACTCTTTCAGGTCCACGTGTTGAACGTCGTCAACTGATTGGCCCAAAAACCGTGCTCCCAAGTGCCGAAACTTCATCACCGAATCGGTCGCGAAAAATCTTAGACGCGGCAAACGCCGCCGCTCCGACTCCCGCGAATCGGCAAGAGGACTTCGGCGCATCATTCTGGCAACCGCATGCGCCGTTGATTCTGCAGAATCAATGATCTCGACGTGCTCCGGCGCCACTCGCCGCAGCAACGGTCTTAACAAAGGATAATGCGTGCAGCCCAGAACCAGCACATCCGCCGACTGAAACCCATCGCCAAAAGCCTCACCCAGATAAATGCGAGCGACCTGTTCGGTCACAGCGTGCTCAATCCAACCTTCCTCAACCAGGGGCACAAACAACGGACAAGCTTTTTCGCGCGCCTCCATTCCGCGCGATTGCAGCGCCTTCAAATAGGCGTGGCTGCTGACTGTAGCCTCCGTGCCAAGAACCACCGCTTTGCGTTCGCGACTTTGGGCGGACGCCTGCTCGGCTCCCGGTTCGAGGACCCCGATGACAGGAATGCCAACCGCTCTGGTGATCTGGTCCAGAGCTAATGCAGTTGCCGTATTGCAGGCGATC
>Ga0187778_10000953_pt1 | contig 20716 bp, 17 predicted proteins | sample 1015_Q2_SP5_20_M_FD_132418 | JGI IMG/M metagenome (GOLD analysis project Ga0187778, IMG submission 132418) | Tropical peat soil microbial communities from peatlands in Department of Meta, Colombia - 1015_Q2_SP5_20_MG | ecosystem: Environmental > Terrestrial > Soil > Wetlands > Peat | place...
TCGCAACGTAGCCTTCAGCTCCTTATCGCCTATTCCGAATGTTCTGACTACCTTAGACCTGCGAATGTTCGTCCACCTGTCCAAGAGCGAATCATCTTCCTTCCCGCCGAAGATCTCCGCGAGGAAAGCTGCCACTTTTGATTCCTCACCATTGCCCGGTAAGACACTTATCACTGCAGTTTTGCTTGTTTTAGGGGTAATTCCGACCCGTCTGATTGCTTCAGATATTTGGCGGGTTCCGGAGATGAAGAGGAGCATTTCCATTCCCAAAGATCGAGAAACCCGTCGCTTTGATTCGTACGATTTTACCGCGTTGAAAGTGGCAAGTAGCATGTAACGTGATCCTGCTATTCTATCGAGATCGAACAGTTGGACTGTGAAGTTTGGAAACTGTGTTTGGACCCGCGATAGTTGCGCCGGATCTGCGGATCCGCGGAACGCTGAGATCCAAACTTTTCTGTCTAGCAGCTCGAAGAGCAACTATGCGTCGCCGTTTGCAAGCTGGAAAAGGCTATCTATGGTTGTGTCACTGAAATTGCATCTTCTAAGAGTTTCGCGGACTGAATCAACACTTCGCCCAGCCGCCTTGGCTTCGTCTAACAGAAGCTTCGTGGCCTCTAGGCGTTCCCATGGGAAAACTATCCAGTCACTTGTTGTAGTGGCGAAATAGTCGGGTTTGAAAATGCTGTGGGGTTTGTAGTAGACTGTGACCGTCTTAACGGAGGCCGCCCCCATTTTCAATAGATGTTCGAGTGCGACTTTCAGGCTTTCACCCGTATCTGACACGTCGTCAACAACCAGCGCGTTCTTGTTTGCAATAACGTCGCTGATGGGTTGTGTAACCACAGGCTTGGCACCTGTCTTCGCTAAGCCAGTGTAGAATTCGATCTTGATGTTTGCTGTTCTAGTATTTTCCAATAGGTCGGAGAGTATTCTTGCAGGCGCCCAACCTCCTCTCGATACGCCTACTATCAGGTCTGCTCTGAACCCTGACTTTCGGATCCTTAGCGCCAAGTCTAGGAGCATCGCGTAGAGCTCATCCCATCCTGGGGCGACGTAATTTCGCCTGTCCGCCATAGAAGCATCAGTGATAGCGCAATGACCTAGGACTCAGTATAAGCATTTTTGCGGTCAGCGGAGATGCATCTCCTCATCTGGCGTGAGGGGCCTCGGTGCAGGTCAGTCCATCCACGTCATTCCGCACATTAACTAACTATCACGTGTTAACAAACGTTACTTGCTTCAATTTTTCGGAAGACGTACAATGTTTGGTCTCCAAGTCTGTTCAGCGGGAAATGGCCCGATAACGCTGTCTCAAATTTCTCCAGAAGGCCGCTAATGCGTTTGAATTTGACGGCATAGTCGCTCAAGTACGCTGGAGGCAGTATCGAAGGTAGTCCAATCAACCTCTCAAGCATGAATCTTCCTGAGAAAAATCGTGAGAACGCGCTAGGAGAATAGTACACTGATGGAATATCTAAGCCACCCACCGAGACCATTATTGGCTGAGATTTTCGAGGTGCCATTCGATCAAACTGGAGCACCGCGGCGTGCGAAATTGCTTCGGAAAGACATAACGAGTTCCTGATCGTACAAACCAAGTACCCGTCATCAGCAAGCACTGAGTGAAGGCCATCAACAAAATTCGCAAGTCTTGGCTCGCAATTCAATGCTCCGTTGAAAGAATACGCGATCCGAGGCTTTTCGCCATTTAGGATCGAGGTGATCTTCGTCACTTCAGCGGCGCTGGCCAAGAGTGGGGTAATCTTCCTCTCTAGTCTCTTTGCGCGAATTTTAATCCTCAGCAGATTGATCATTTGACTGGAAATGTCGGTGGCGATCACTTTAGCCACTTTCCGTGCTATTACAACTGCCTCTGCACCAGTCCCACACCCGATCTCTACCAGGGTATCCCCGGGGCGCGTTAGCCGGAGTAGTTCACGGATTGATTTTGCCCTGATCCAAGTATTGATGTAATTATTGCTGATTGTGAAATCATATTCTTCAGCGGCGGAATCAAAAGCGTTTGAGACTCCTCGATAGTAGTTGGTATTCAGAGCTTGCCATTCCGAAAGTGTGGTGGCAACTTCACTCTCGCCTCTAACTGCAGCTCTCTTCTTCGGTGTACCTCTAGGCGTGAAGCAAAGACAAACTGGTGAGTTGACGTACCAGTCGCGGACTACTCTAGCGCCATATTTCTTCGAGAAAGCGTCGAGAGCTTTGGTTCTTTCTTTGGAATCTGTTCTTCTTACGTGAACGTTCCAGACATACTCTTCAAGTCTGAATTTTACGTTCTTTTGATTCAGGGAATTGAGAACCCAGTCACTCCGGTCGGTGCCTGCAATTGCGTAGAATTTTCCATTGAGTAATACGAATCTTACGCGGACAATGTGAGGAATACCTGTAGTTCTCCCTTTAGTGACGATCTTGGCTGTTTCCTCATGAATGGTACCGGGCGGAACGAGTATTGATGTCATCTTGATTCAGTCTGGTGGAGTACCGGGTTGATTATTTACTCCAAGTTAAGCTTGATCATGATTTATGCATCACTTCGAGCTGTTTGCAAAGATATCCTACGCCTAATGGTATGATGTGGTTATGCAGTTGTGGGGTTTTCTTGATTACTGTAGTCTCGGTGACATCTTCGATGGAAGGCTTTGACTAAAAAGATATATAGCAAATTCGAGTCTTACTTGCAGACTTACTACGCGTGTAGTAGCCACCTAGTACATATTCCAAGGTATGTTGAGAATTAATGTTGGAAGGTTCGATGAAACAGCCTGTACATGAGGGCCTTCGCCGCAGCTTGGTCACGGTGTACCAAGTTTCATCGTACCTCGATTTTCCATTCACATTTGACGAGGTAGCTGACTACTTTCTGCCTGGAGCCGATATTTCAGGAGATGAACTGCGCCAGAGGATCGTTAGCGGAGATTTCGAGGATATCCCGTTCAGGATTGAGAATGATTGCCTTTTAACTCGGCCCGATCAAAATCCGAGTGTTCGCTTAGTTAGAGAATCCACGTCCTCACAGAAACTGATGTCGGCAAGCAAATTCGCATCTGTATTGGTTAGGCTGATCCCTTGGGTCCTGACCATCGCAGTGACCGGGAGTGTAGCTTACGGAAGTGCCGGAAAACGGGACGACATTGACCTATTTATCATCACAAAGCGAAACCGCTTGTGGCTTTCAATCTTCTTTGCGCTAATCCTTGTGAGAGTATTCCAGGGGTTGCGTCTCGAACCAAGGCACCTCTTGCCCTTCTGTATGAGTTATGTTCACGATGAGTACGGATTCCGAAATGAAACACAAAGGAGCGTTAACCCGCTCTTCGCACGCGAACTCTTGAAAGCTGTGCCACTCGCTGGAAAAAGTCACTATCGAAGAGTGCTCGAGGAGAACGGTTGGGTACGAACTATGCATGCTTCTTCTTATCTTGCAAAGCTGGGGAGTCTCCCCAGCTTCGATGGGGGAATGAGTCCGACAAGGGAAATTCCAATAGTGGCTGACTGGGCAGACGCTTTTGCGTTCTATTTTCTAAGTCGTTACCTTCGTCTTCGCGCCTACCTAACGAACCTTAAATTGAAATCGCATGGACAAGAAATGCGCCTTTTTGACCCGATCATTTCCAAGAATTCTTGCGTTTATACGTCAAACTTCTATAGATGGCTCCGCCAGCTCTGGCAGAACGATATGTCCGATTAGGGAGAAGCTCTTGACGTCACTGACTGTTGGAATCTGCGCCTACAACGAGGCGTGGAACATGCGACGCTTACTCAGTAACATTACTCTAGAGCAAGGTATTCCAATGGATTCCGAAGTAATCGTTGTATGTTCGGGTTGCCATGATTCCACTCCTGAAATAGTCAGAGAATTCGCAACACTTGACCCACGCGTGAGGTTGATTGAAGAGTCCGTTAGGCTGGGCAAAGCGTCGGCAGTTAACCTGATACTTTCTAAAGCGAAAGGAGAATTCATCATCTTCGTCTCAGCCGACGTCGTCCCGCAACCCGGGTGCATAGTCGCACTACTCGATCCAATGACCAATCGCTCTGTAGGAATCTCATGCGGCCAACCCGTGCCCGTAGCACGCGGTCGACCATTGATCCGAGGCGTGGTGGATACGCTCTGGGGATTTCATAATTGGCAGCTTGAGAAGCTAAACGACGCTGGACTATTGATGCATGCCAGTGAAGTCTTCTGTCTCCGAAACGGAATCGTAACGAATATTCCACCCGACTTGGTGAACGACGATGCGTACATCGCAGTTAGGACGAAAAATCTTGGGTATTCGATCAAATATGCCCCTCGATCCCAAGTGGGTGTCTCAGGTCCACAAACAGTTGGCGATTACATTCGACAGAGAAGACGGATTATAGCAGGGCATTATCAGGTCCATGATCAAACTGGTCACTTTTCCCAGTTCCTGTTCTACTCAGTTGTAGTTCGTCCAGTAGTAACGTTCAGGATTCTCGTTGAATACTTCGCGCTACATGGTAGTATTCAAAGCGGAATAGCTACGGCGCTCCTTGAATTGGCTGCGAACCTTCTTGCAGGAATAGATCGTGTTCGAGGAAAGTCACATGCGATCTGGGATATTTCGACCTCAACGAAGACTGCAAGAGAACTATAGTCAAGGATACGAGACATCAAGGTTAAAGATCAGAGTTCGCCGTATCGCTGCCGTTCATTGCCCCGGTGGCTCAGCCTGGTAGAAAATCTGCCAAGAGCGCCGCCTTGGTAGCATGTTGATCGAAGAGGCGAAGGTCGCGGGTTCAAACCCCGCCCGGGGCTCCAGAAAGCTGATGAGGCTGGCAAATAATCGACGATAATTTTAGACCTAATTGACGAGTCTCGAGACAAGCTCGCGAAAAATAACTGGTCGTATTATTGCGTGAAGTGTCTGTTGACGTTTGATGATGAGTTCCTGAGAGCGCAGTTTCGCCGGTTGGACGCGTGATCGGGTTGAGGGCGTTCTCATGGGAAATGGCTTCGCTTTCGTCTGTCAGATTAGAACGTTATCTTTGTGGCTACTGTACTAGCTGTTAAATAAAATGATAAACCACTGTTGAATGATGTGAATGGTCTATTTTACTGACGAGTCATTACTGCCTGAGAATCAGCAGCCTCTGATTATAACCGCTGCACCGTACGGTCCTGCTTGGTTGCCTGGGGATTGCCCGGATCTGCCTGTCAGTTTTGAGGAGCAGACTCAGGCTGCTGTTGACTGTTACGAGGCCGGCGCCACCCATCTGCATGTTCACGTGCGTAATCCGAAGACGGGGCATGGGTCGACTGATTTTGATATGTTCAACGAGATGTTGAGCCGGCTTAAGAAAGCTGTTCCGAAGATGATTCTTTCTGTTGGAGGCTCGATCTCTTTCGCGCCTAAGACTGATGAAGCGAAAGCGAAATGGTTGGACTATGACACTCGACATATGCTTGCCGAGCTCCAACCCAAACCTGAGCAGGTCACCATAGCCATCGGAACCGCTATGATGGACGTGGTTCAGTTGTTCACAACCGATGATATTCAGGGAACGCGTCTTACGGACCCGAAGGTGGCTATGAGCTGGCAGGGGTTGTGGGCAGACGCGGGGCCAGGATTCTACCTGGAGCACCTAAAGCGCCTTCGCGAACATGACATTCAACCTTACTTCATGTTAGGATACATTAACCAGCTTGAGATCGTCGAGCGGCTAATCCGCGCAGGTCACTACATGGGTCCGTTGAACCATACCTTGGTCGCAATCGGCGGTGGCTGCGCGGGGCGCAATCCGTTTGATATGATGGAGTATGTTCGCCGCGCACCACACGGATCGGTGTTCTCGATGGAATCCATCATGCGCACCGTCTACCCACTCTGTACAATGGCGATAGCGTTAGGTTTGCATGTGCGGTGTGGCAATGAGGACAACCTCTGGGCGCCTCAGAAGGGCAAACGTGCCACCGCAGTCGAGCAAGTCAAGTACATGGTCGAAACGGCGAGGCGACTCGGACGTAAAGTGGCAACGGCTGAAGAGGCGCGTGAGATTATGAAGATCGGAACATGGTACAACAGCCCCGACGAAACCCTTCGAAACCTCGGCCTACCACCAAACCGCAAAGAAGGACAGGTTGGATTCCTAACGAAGTACGAGAAGGACATGCCTGGACGCGGCCCGATGGGATCGGATTCGCATCCGATGGCTTACTGCGGAGTCGGGCCTGAGAACGATTAAAGTCTACGTGCGCTTCGAATTAGGAACGTAACATGAAACATAGAGCTAAGACTCGACGACCCTCTGCCCGACCGGTTAATCGCGCGCGAAAGGTAGGACAGTTAGAGTCGGCAATGGAAAAGTTCTCTGAGTCGGATACGGCTTGGGTAGTGAAATATCAGAGGATGTGCATGAATCCTTTGACGAATGGAGTTCTGCGGGTCAAGTTGGTTGAATTAATCTCTCTGGGGCTTAACGTAGCTTGTACTAACCTGCAGGCCGCGGGTATGCGTGAACACCTTCGAGCAGCGTTGCGGGCGGGTGCGACGCGTGAGGAAATCCTCTGCATCCTGAAATGCGCCTCGTTGCTGGCGATTCATTCTTGCAGTTTGGGCGCTCCTATACTTCTAGAGGAGGCGAAGGAGATGGGAGTAAAGCTAGTTCAACATGAGAGCAGAGCGGCTACTCCGGCAGTCGATAAGGTGCGCGAGATCGGTCAATGGAATGATGCTTGGAATCCGTTCTATGAACTCGACCCAGCATGGACTGATGAGTTCATGGCAGTTGGGGCTGATGTTTACGTTGGAAAGGTGTTCTCAGCGAAGGATCTGGAACTGATAAGCATCGCCTTCGACGCCTCCATAACTCACATGTACGCGCCTGGTGTACGTCGCCACATCAAAGCAGCTCTAAAGGCCGGAGCGACTATGGAAGAGATCATGGAGGTTTTAAAGATCTGCGTAGCGCAGGGTATCTACGCTTGCACCCTCGGTGTTCCAATCCTAGCCGAAGAATTGAAACTACAGTCGACAGCACGGAAGAAATAATTATTCATAGAGTATGTTAGGACTTGACCGAACCTCCTCAAGATGCTTATGTGAACTTGAACAAATCAAAAATGAAAAATCGATGTTCAATCTGTAGTGGAAACATTCTCACCGAAGTTCTTCAAGAATCGATACCAAGATTTTATATATATTTGTGCCCTCAATCTCATTTGTTGCTATACAACTAGTCCTCGACTAGTGTGAACGAGTCTTTGAGGGTGGAACAGAATTCGGATGGCAGTAGCTCTAGAGCCTAATTCCCGTAACGGCAAGAGCGGAGAAGGCATCCGACGATGGGTAATGCGAGAATATCAACCTGAGGACGTCGAGGGTATTCGGGAACTCTCCACCGCAGTATTCCACGACACAAGGCCTACGGAGCATTTCACCTGGAAACTTGAGCATAATCCTGCTGGCCGCATAGGGATGATCGCTGAGCATTCAGGCCGAATAGTGGGTTTCACTGTTTTCGTACCAATGAGACTTAGGATTGGGAACGAATTGATACTAGGCGTACAGGGGGCCGACTCGATGACTCATCCTGACCATCAGGGTATCTTCGTTCCGTTACAGAAGGCCTGCATGGAGTCTGCCATCGCTAAAGGATTTGAAGTAGCCTTCGGCCTTCCGAATGAGTACTCCTATCCTGCGTTAGTACTGTTGCTAAACTGGGACCATACGGGTGATGTGCCTCGGTGGATTCGAGTACTAAACACTGACTCGGCTTTCCTCGCATCTCTCTCCCGACCAAAGAAGATTATGGCAGAAGCTATGCGTCTATTCCCAATGGGGAATAGAACTCCTTCGGGTATCGAAATCAGAAGAGAGCGCCCGTCTGACGAAGAATTGGTCTCCCTAGCGAACCGAGCAACTATGAATGAGACAGCCAGAATGTGCCGAGTTGAACATTCTGCTGACTGGTTTAGATGGCGATTTGACAGTGCATCTCAACGTCGCTACCAATGGTTCTCCGCATATGTGGAGAATGACCTGAAAGCTTGGGCGGCTTTCGGAATGAATGATTGGGGCGAACTACCGTTAATCGGTATGGCAGGTACAGACCTTAGAGCTCTCGAAGCAGTGGTATCACTAGCAACTCGAGATGCAAAGAAACTCGGCTTAGGTGCGCTGATGTCGATTACGAACTCCGAAGTAGCTATTCGAGCGTTAAAGGCATGCGGATACTTCCAATATAGGAGCATGCCTCTAGTAGTGAAATCATTAACCCACCGAATTCTGAATGCAAACATCCACTTCCATTCTTCATGGCGAGTTGGATCCGAAGACTTGGACACTTTCTGAGAAGTAAGACGCCAAGTGACCCAGTTAATCCGCTTGCGTTCGAGTGTGCTAAGTCATCTTCTTCTTAGATCGAAGGTAAACGCACAAGCGGTCGATTGTCTCGAAGTTTTCGGGAAACAGTTCTTCCGGCGGCACGACAACTCCGAACTGATGTTCTACATACATCACTAGTTTGATTAAGGAACGTGAATCAAGGATCCTTGACTCAAAGAGAGAAGTATCGTTCTTGAGCTGAAGATCAGGTTTACCGATTAGCTCGCGACTTATGTAGGCATTAATCAGGGACTCCATTGCTTTATCCTTCGCATCTTGTGACAACATAGATCACTCATTGGGAAGAGAAGGTCCGTTTGAGACTCAGGCGATCAGTCTTGCCTGTCGACGTTTTCGGAATACTATCTCGGAATTCGACGGTGTCTGGAAGCATGTATCGAGGTAAGCGTTGGGCGCAAAAAGCCAAAAGGTCCTCTCGTGTCACCGTTGCGTCCTGATGAAGTTTGATCGCCGCACATAAGCGATTTCCAAGTAATTCATCAGGCACCGCGATTACTGCTGCTTCACTGATTGCTGGGTGGGCGTATAGGGCTGATTCGACCTCTCCAAGCTCCACTCGATATCCCCGTGTCTTAATCATTCCATCCTCGCGGCCCAAATAGATATAGTTTCCGTCACTGTCGAGTGTCACGATGTCTCCCGTTTTGTAAACTAACTCATTGAACAATGGGTTAAACGGATTGCGAACTAGCACCTGGGAAGTTTTTTCGGGTTGCCCCAAGTAACCCTGCATCAACGAAGGTCCGCGTACGTAAAGCTCTCCAGTTTCATTCGGCTTAGCGATCTTTTTCCCTGTGTTGTCGACTGCGAAAACGTCGGAATTGGCACAGGCTTTGCCGATGGGAATAGGACTCATTCGTTGCGGGGCGAGTTGTGGAACTTCATAGAATGTACACACGTTGGTTTCAGTTGGCCCGTACCAGTTCAAATATCGTGCGGAGGGGAGTGCAGCCATTAGCATTCGTAGATGCTTCGTGGGGAAGACTTCGCCTGCAAAGATGATTGTTCTGAGGCAGGAGAGGTCATGTGACTTCAAATTGCCGTATAGCATCATCATGGTTAATGCGGTAGGAACCGAATACCAGACGCTGATTCGCTCACGTTCAATCAACTTTACCAGCTGTCCGGGAAAAGTCGAAGCATCTTCTGGAATGAGGACAATAGTTGCTCCGACACTGCAGGATGAGTAAATATCAAACGTAGACAAGTCGAAGTGTAAGGGTGCATGATTGGAGACCCGGTCAGTTGCAGAGAGGTTGGTGCATTCCGCAGCCCAGTTCACAAAGGTGAGGGAATTCCGATGACTGATCATGACTCCCTTTGGGGTCCCGGTCGATCCTGAGGTATACAGAATGTAAGCCAGATCTGATTCGACACTTAGATCGTCTTCGAGTGGTGTTGTGGGTTGTCCTAGAACAGCGTCCCACGGCGTGACCGTCACTTGTGGCGGTGCAGTGGGCTGAGGTGAATTAGCTTGGGTTAGGTCGCAATCCACGAGCACTAGCGAAGTCAAGGGGCACTCGCGAGGGAACATTGCCTGTAGAGCTGTCGCTTTCGGACTAGTCGTGAGGAGAACCTTCATTCCACTGTCCTGAACTATGTACGCCAGGCGCTGTGCCGGGGCCCAGGCGTCGAGGGGGACATAACAAGCGCCGCTTTTCAGGACGCCAAAGACGCTGACCACTGAAGCGAGCGATTTCGATAAGTAAATGCCAACTCGGTCCCCTCTGGATACGCCGCGTGCCCGCAACATCCTAGCGAGTTGATTCGTCATACCATCCAGTGTGCGATATCCTAGGCTCTGATCACGAAAGACAACTGCCGTCTGGGAGGGAGATCGCCGAGCGCTCGCGGTTAAGTACTGATGCAGCAGGTAGGAAGTCATCGTTGATCAACATGACCGCGAATTGAGATTATCAAAGCCCTAGGGTATTCGCAATAATAACGCGTTGAACCTCGGATGTGCCGGAGTATATAGTTCCGGCTATAGAATCTCGGAGGTCCCGTTCAATTTCAGATTCCGTCATGTATCCATATGCGCCATGAATTTGGATAGCATCTAAGCTGGACTGTATCCAAGCTTCACTCGTGAAGATCTTGGCTGCCGCAGCTTCGGCCAATGCTGATTTCTCTTGCTGTTTTAACCAGGCAACTCTGTAGATCAAAAGCTTCGCTGCCTCGATTCGCAGGTACATATCTGCGATCTTGCTCGAGACGCTTTGGAACTTGCCGATCGGCTGCCCAAATTGTTGACGAGTTCGCGCATACTCCACACAGGTTTCCAGCTGGCGTTGCATAGAACCGACTGCGCTGGCGAGAATGCAACTGCGCTCCCATTCCATGGATGAATTGAATATAGCCATACCGCTACCTTCCCTTCCCAGCAGGTTTTTCGCGGGGACATCACAGTTGTTTAGAACTACTTCCCCCATGGGGGACGTTCGAAGACCCATTTTGTCCATGCTGCGGCTTACAGTGAAACCCGGCGTTCCTTTCTCAACCAAGAAGGCGCTCGCTCCAGCAAGACTGCCTGGTTTGACCGTTGCGAAGACGACTATTACGTCAGCTGCGGGTGCGTTCGTAATGTACAGTTTGGAGCCATTCAGAATATACCGATCACCGCTGCGTTCCGCTCGAGTTCGCATGCTGAAAGCGTCAGATCCGGACCCTGCCTCTGTCATGGCATGTATGCCGATCAGATCTCCAGATACGAGACCTGGCAGGTAGGCACGCTGTTGTTCAGCAGTCCCAAACTTCAGGAGCGGTAATTCGATGCTCCACATTTGCGCATTGAGAGAGAATATAAGTCCGTTATCGCGGCAACCGTAACCTAGCCCTTCCATCATCAGGACGGTTGTCAGAATATCTGCCCCGCTGCCACCAAATTCCTTAGGAATCGGTAAACCCTGTATCCCGAAACGAGCACAAGCACGCCATTGATCCTTTGAAAATTCACCAGCCTTATCGCGTTCTCGCACATTGCTGTTCAGTTGCTGTTCAGCGAATTTGATTACGGACGCCTTCAACGCTCGTTGTTCATCGGTTAATGAAAAATCCATGGCATGCGTATGAACTAATGCATTATTAATATTCATGACGCAAACAGATTTTCCTTCTGTTGAAGTAGGCTTGCAGAATTATCGCAAAATCGAGGAGGAAGTTCAACCATTACATCGGGTTCTATCTTGAAATTCGCCGGAAATCTTTTCACTGCGTGTGGTCATGCGAATTTCAAAGCGTAAACAATGTCCCGATATTTTCTCCTTTGATAATTCTCAAGATTACGTCGTGTGCGTGTGCGTTGGCTATTACCATTCTGCAGTTCGATTCGGCTGCAATTCGTGCAGCGTCAATTTTAGTTTTCATCCCGCCTTTGCTCTTCCATGAGACAGGTTTTCCGGCAGCCCTTACAATCTCAGGGGTTATCTCGGTGACATCCGTTATGAGCTTCGCACCTGCGAACCGTGGATGCTTTGTATAAAGCCCGTTCACATCAGTCAATAGAATTAGCAATTGGGCGCCCGTATTAGACGCCACCATGGCCGAGAGTTTATCGTTATCTCCAAACGTCATCTCAATCTCATCAATAGATATGGTGTCGTTCTCATTTATGATAGGGACAGCTCTACGTTTCGCGAGAATAGTCATCGAATTTCTCAAATTGCTGTAGCTTCTTCGGTTTGAGAACGCATCATAGGTTAGGAGTATTTGTGCGACGTTCATGTCATGCTTGCGGAATGCCTCGCGCCAGGCCTCCATTAGAATGCCTTGACCTACAGCCGCGGCTGCCTGTCTAGATGGGATGTCTCTGGGCATTGATCCTATTTCCAACTCCTTCATCCCTGAGACTATTGCGCCTGAACTCACTATTGTAACAGTTCTGCCCCCCCTGATCAGACTGGATACTTGTCTGGCGACGTTTTGCATGTAATTCATGTCGAGAGTTCCGTCAGACTTGGTGAGTGCCGACGTCCCGATTTTCACTACTACTCGTTTGAGGCTTCCGATTCTTCTCATTTTACTGCACCGTTTTTGCTATGTCAGATGTTCCAAGTCTTGTTCAGATTTGTATGAGTAAATGGTCTCGGATTCTTGCCAACATATGATGCGACTAGATGTCCGTGTCCAGCTACGATGTACTTATGAGTTACTAACCCATCTAACCCGACTGGACCTCGAGCATGGACTTTTCCGGTGCTGATGCCCACTTCCGCTCCGAAACCGAATCGGTACCCATCGCTGAACCTTGTTGAAGCGTTGTGTAGGACAACTGCTGAGTTTACTTCGCGTAGGAATCGCCTTGCTACTTCAGAATCGTCAGTAATTATGCCATCCGTATGATGCGTTCCGTAACGGTTTATGTGATCTATCGCCTCACTCGGGGTGTTGACTATTCTGATGGCGAGCACGAGGCTGAGATATTCTGTGCTCCAGTCCATTTCAGTCACGAACTTTGCTTCAGGTATCCACTTTCGTGCTCGCTCATCTGCTCTCAGTTCTACACTCTTGGCAAAACGGGTTGAAAGTTTCGGTAGAAAACTGTCTGCAACACTTTCATGGACAAGCAACGTATTCATTGCGTTGCAGACTGCTGGATGCTGAACTTTAGCATCGTAACAGATTTCGACGGCCATATTCAGATCTGCCGAAGCGTCGACATATTCATGACAGATACCCTCCGCGTGCCCTAGTACAGGAATGTGACTGTTCTCCCTTACATAATTCACAAGTTTACTTGACCCTCGCGGAAGCAGTAGATCTACGAACTCATCAAGCTTAAGGAGCTTCTCAACATCCTCTCTCGACTCGATCAATTGAATCGCGTCTATCGGGAAGTCGAATTTTCCGCTTACTCTTCTCTCTAATTCGGCTAGTTCGAGGTTGGTTCTCTTTGCCTCCGCACCCCCTTTCAGAATAACGGCGTTAGCGGACTTCAGACATAGCCCGGAGATTTGTATCAGTGCATCAGGGCGTGATTCGAATATGGCGGCTACCACGCCGATTGGGCAAGTCACTTTGTATAGTTCGAGTCCTTGATCCATTTCAACCGAAAGAAGAGTCTTGTTGATCGGATCACCGAGGCCAGCGATATGGTTGAGCCCTCGGATCATTTCGTTGAGTTTTGAGTCATCTAGCTTTAGCCGTTTCATGCTTGGAGAAGCTAGGCCCTCTTTGGCAGCTTCAGCAAGATCCTTATCATTAGCATCAATTACACTCCTTCTTGATCTGTTCAGTTCCTCGGCAATTGCTAGGATGATTCCATTCCGAGTCTCGACGCTACTGTTCGACATCTTCAAACCGGCTGCTCTGGCCCGCTTGGCGATTTCGAGTGGTTCCAAGTTGCCGTTCACATTGAGGAAAATCATTCAGGCATCTGTTTAAATCCACCTGAAAATCCCGCATCGACTAAAATCTGAATATTGATATACCAAAATTCAGCTATTGGGATTGGCGAGATACGGTAGATCATGAAGACTGATGTGGCTATCCTTGGGGGTGGCCCCGGCGGGTCCGCTGCGGCAATGTTCTTGATCAAGCAAGATATCCGACCACTTATTATCGAAGGCGTGCGGTTCCCGCGCTACCACATTGGCGAGTCGATGACGGGAGAGGCAGCCCATGTCGTCCGCGACCTAGGCCTAGAATCAGAAATGAATAGGCGCGGATATACAGTCAAGAAGGGAGTCAAAGTTTACGGGTCGACAGGTAGCACAACCTGGTTCATTCCTGTAACTGCACGCGACAAGAACTGGAATCTGAACGAGTCGTACACGTGGCAAGTCCGTCGCAGCGATTTTGATAAGATGATGCTTGAGGAGGCTTTGCGCCGAGGTGCGACCCTGCTCGAGGCTAAAGCTACCAGACCCATTCTGAAGGATGGAGCCGTGTGCGGCGTTCAGGTTCGAATGCCCGATGGAGAGTCAATTGACGTAGAGACAGGGGTTTTGGTCGACGCCTCTGGTCAGGCAACGTTCTTGGCGAATCAGGGTGTGACTGGGCCTAAGTACCTGGGTAACTACGACAAGCAAGTAGCATTCTTCTCTCAGGTCGTTGAAACAATGCGCGATGACGGCAGTACACGCGAGGCCTACCCTGGTAATACGGTAATCTTCTACCAACAAAAGTTCCATTGGTCATGGTTTATTCCGTTAGAACGCAATGTTGTGAGTGTCGGAGTCGTTGTGCCTTCTGCATATTTCTTTGATAGAAAAGAGAGTAAGAAGGACTTCTTAGTCCGTGAACTAAATGAACTGAATCCGGTGATAAGGCGCTACATTCCCGAGATCAAGTTAGTAGAAGACGTTCACGTAATCCCGAACTATTCATATCAGGTACGGAGGTTTACCGGCAAAGGGTTCATCTGCATTGGTGACGCACACCGTTTCATAGATCCAATCTTCTCGTTCGGCTTGACCGTCACGATGCGCGAAGCAGAATTCGCTGCCCCATTGATCAAGGAATACTTGGGAGGAGCACATCGAGATGAGGCGCGACCGTTTGCTGACCATGAGAAATTCTGTGAACAGGGGACTGACGTACTCGAAGATATGATCGACTTCTTCTGGGAATACCCCTATGGGTTCGCTAAGTACGTATACTATGATTTCAAAGATCAGATGACGGACATGTTCGCTGGGCGTATCTACGAACACCTACCCGCCTCCAAAAGCTACCACGAATGTGCGGCACATGGCACAGAAACCGCTATGGGTGCTTTTCAAAAGTCGTTGAAAAGGTCACGTGAATACCGCGACGACGATACGTACTCAATCCCCATCGGCTCACGCTACCATCCTGAACGGGCCACAATCTGGGAGCCTAACGCTCCCGTTGAATCGACAGAAGAATGGATGGGCCCCCGCTAATTCCATGATTTACAGCTTGGAATGTTCTCGACAGTTAAGGAGTTTCGAAACCTCTACATGTGAAGTGCTATCGGGCTGCGTACGGTTGCGACAACATACCACTTACACAGCCGGAGTGACAATTCTGCATTATCGGGTGATGTAATGGTTCTTGTACGACAAGAGCGGCCATAAACTTACGTTCAGGGGATAACCACCATATGAACCATCGTGAGTCATTGGAGCCGCTACAGACCGAACTTAAAGGTGCAAGATAGTCTGGTATCTCAACTTCTTTCAATGTGTATGCCAAGCCAGTGCCGAATGCCTTCGAGTAAGCTTCCTTTGCAGTCCAGATCGTGAAGAATGCCTTTTGCTTATCTATTCCGGCTAGCCCGTGAATCACTGCTTTCTCTCGATCCGAAAAGAAACGGTTGGCAATCTGCTCAGAATCAACGTTGGGTGTTACACGTTCCAGGTCCACCCCCACCTTACGGTCAAGAGCAATTGCATAGAGAACTCTTCCACAGGAGTGAGCAAGGTTAAAATGAATTTGAGGTTCACCGAAAGCCTCTCTTAAAGCAGGTTTTCCTCGGCAGTCACATATGATGTGAAGCCCAGTCGGTTCGATGCCTGAGTAATGTCCTAAGATCTTCCTTAACAGCCCTCGTCCCACGATAAACCGATTTCTCTCAAGGTCTGAGCAGATGCGGTTAGCTCTTGTTCGCTCATTTGAATCAAGTGTCAATTTCAACTGTTGTATGGTGGACCGCGGAAGATCAAGAGAAGAGTACCATAGATGGATTTGACCTCTCAAGCCTTCCATCCCGGTTGACGGCAGGTTCGAAGAATCGCGTGCTAGTGTGTGGCCCGAACGTGCATCGATCTCGTAGATATGCCACACGTTCACTCTCGTTTGAGATGATTCAAGTCGCTCATAAATCCTTCACTGGCAGTTGAATGGCAACGTTTTGGTCCGGATTTCTAAGTTACATTGAATTTTTCGTGACCTGATGGCCGTTAACGGGGAACGAGTAGACGAACCGGGTCTATGGTTTTAGTGATTCCTGGAGGTTTAGCCTAACTAACAGTAATTCGACTCGTCGTCAACGGCTCATCAATAATCCTCGTTCTCGAAGACTGAGGCCGCTTGTGAACACATCGTGACTCTGAGGTTACAAATGAATGCAAACCTACGGTAGATGCAGGCCACATAAATCTTGCCGCGTATCGTGAAATAACCCAAATTGAGCGCTCTTCAAGTAAACCTCACATTCTGCTACCCGTTAAGATAGGAGCAAACGCTGCTCTCAAAACCCTATCGAGATTTCTGGCGCCCAGCTAAACCAGGATGGACCAGCTCAAGAAGTGGTGTCGTCATAACGGTAGTGAGAATCGCCATAAGTACCAGAAGCGTGAACATTAGAGGAGAAATAACTCCTATATCTAGTCCAATGTTTAGCGCAACAAGTTCCACCATCCCTCGGGTATTCATGAGAACCCCTACTGCGCTCGCTTCACGCCATGTCATTCCGGTTATCTTCGACGCGAAGCAAGCGCCGCAGAATTTTCCGGAAATCGCAACGACCAAGATGAGTCCGAAGAAGAACAAGGTTTCCGGAGCAGTGATTAGACCGACACTGGTACGAAGTCCAGTATACGCAAAGTAGAGGGGAAGCAACAGAACGACTACGAGATCCTCAAGTCGTTTCTTAAGATCCTGAACGAACGCAATCCCTTTCGGCATAATAACGCCTAGTAGGAACGCACCGAACAAAGGGTGGATTCCCAAACTCTCGGTAACTAAAGCTGAAATGACCACAAGCAGCAAGATTAGGCTAAGCCAATTCTGAGATAAGTTTCCGTCCGTTACTGCTCTCGCTTCGAGGATCTTCAGCCAGCGCCTTCCAATAAATACCATGAACAACGCATAGATCACAGCACCAAATGGAATGACCCAGAACGGCAAACTTGAAACACTTGCACTCACAACAAGGACTACACCAGCCAAGATTGTCCAGGCGGTCGCATCGTCGACAGCCGCAGCTGCCATAGTAACGGTGCCAACCGGCGTCGAGAGTATACGAGTCTCAGTAAGAATTCTAGCAAGGACAGGAAAGGCTGTGATGCTCATCGAGACACCTATGAATAGTGCGAAATGCAGGAAAGCTATCTTCGGGTCAGAAACCCGCTTGTAAAGAAATACGGCTAGCAGCGTCCCTAACGCGAAGGGGACGATTATACTGGTGTGACTAATCACGATCGCTTCGTGGCGAACTTTGCCCATCACGGTTGGGCTCAGTTCTAAGCCTACGAGAAACATGAAAACCACCAATCCAACTTGACTCAGTGCGTTTACGTAATCAAGAGTAGAAGAAGGGAAAATGGCATTGAAGACTCCAGGTGCGAGCATGCCTAGCAGAGATGGGCCAAGCGCTACGCCTGCAATCATCTCGCCAACTACCTGTGGTTGATGAATCTTCTCAAAACAGACACCAAGTGCTCTCGACACCCCCAAAATCACTGCAATCTGCAATAGCAGGATCGAGAGTATCAGCATGCGTAGCTATACGGATCCGTCGTAGTAAAAACGATATAGGCTAGTTGATTGCTTACTGCGGAGTCGGCGTGAAAAGGATTAGGCTCAACGTTGTCGCTTCGAATTAGGAACGGCAGATGAGTCATACGGCTAACTCGACGATCCATTGTCCGATCTCTTATTTGCACGTAGCGTTCCTCCGTGCAATATAACTGGTTAAGACTGTCGACTTGGAGATCATGGTGGTCGTCGGTTTCAGTCCCTTAAACTCCGGCTCGATAGAGACGAATCGACTACGTCTAACGAACGATGATTTGGTTGTCTTTGAATCGTTGTTCTACTCGTTACAATCCTGACTAGCGATCCAAACCGATTCTCTTCATCAACGCGATGAACCTAGGATTCTCACGTACGCTGTCATAAATTGGTTCACATTTGATGTGGATAATTTCGGCGGTTCGCTCATCAGCGGCCTTTTCGAGCCAGTCGACCGCCTTCTCCTTCTCTCCTAGCCCTAAGTAAACGAGTGCTGTGTCGAATGCTGTTGTGGGGGGAGGCGGAATAAATGGGCTTCTTGGCGGACTTTGATCGGACTCGCTCGCTAGTTCGTCCAGAATTTTCTTTGCTTCCGCAAACTTACCTGATGCTGCGTAAGCATGACCAAGTCTTCCCATCCATGCTCGCGCTCCCTGCATCCTGCCGGCTTGCTGAAAATCGGATATGGCTTTGTCGTACATCGCTTTCTCAACGTAGGCGTAGGCTCGATAGCCGTATGCACCTCCGAACTCACGGTTGATCTCTAATGCCGTTTCGGCAGCATCTATAGCCCGATCATAGAGACGAGCGAAAAGGTACGCCTCAGAGGCGCCGCAATGTATTCTGGGGGACAACGGATCGAGTTCTTGTGCGCGTTCTGCCTGCTCGATGTTCTCGTGAAGGCGTCCCACATGTCCCAAATACAAAGAGTACCAAATATGGGCGATGGCGTAACTCGGATTCGATTCGATCGCGCGTTTAAACTCATTTTCAGCCTCCTCCCATTTCCATTCGTACTCCTGCCGGATGGCCGCGAGCGCGACATGGGGTTCGGGGAGACTTCCATCCAGCGAGAGAGCCTTCTCTGCATATTCTATTGCCCTCGGATAAGCGAATTTGGGTGAGACGTGACCATTTCTGCCGAGTAGAAGATGCGTGTCTGCTAGCCCGGCATATGCTGGAGCGAATGCTGGATCCTTTTCTATTGCTTGCTGAAAGAGTTCGAGTGCTTTCTTGAAGCCATCGAGTTCTCTTTGATTCCAGAAGTATCTGCCCTTAAGATAGAGGGGGTAAGCTTCCGCGTTTCCGGGTGCCTTCCTTTCGATATCTTTCTTTTCCGTTGAGAGCAGTTGGATTCTTAGAGCTTCGGCGACTCGCTCCGCTATGTCGCTTTGGATCGCGAATATATCTTGAAGCTCTCTGTCGTAGCTCTCGGCCCAAAGGTGCTTGTCATGCATCGCATCGATCATCTGTATCGTTATGCGGATCTTGCTTGCCGCTTTGCGGACGCTCCCCTCAAGTATTGTTCCCGCGTTCAACTCACGTCCTATCTCAACAACAGGCTTGGACCTGGTCTTGTATTGCATAGCTGAGGTGCTGGATATTACGCTCAGCTCGCGGACTCTCGATATCGTGGATATCAATTCCTCAGTCAGACCATCTGCGAGGTACTCGTCGTTGGTGTCAGGGCTGATATTCTGTAAGGGTAACACAGCCACCCTACGCTGATCCAGCTTCAACTGCTTTGGAAAGAAGGCTGGAGGAACAAAGCTCTTCGACCGAACCTCATCCGTTGCCGCCAAGGGGGCTGTCACCTTTAATGGATGGTGCAAGGGAGAGGAGTATGCAGCACAATAGGCTTTCCTTGACGAGAGCAATGGTTACTTGTCAAGTGTGACTGCGAAGTTCTCAGCGACTTTGAGAGAGTGCCATCGTCCATCAAAGCTAACCTTTCTCAGGTTTCTGATCCGGAATAGGTTTTGAGGAGGGTTCGTTGTCTCGTCAAGCTTGAATTCTATGACGCCGTCAACTGCTACTTCGAGTTGCTTATAGGCCTAGTTGCTATGGACACCGCTCATGAAGGCCGTTAATTGCGTTAACTGTCGTACTTTGCCCATAGGAAAGGGGCGCGTCAGGTATAATTCAACCCAAGCTCTTTCATCGTTGAATCTATCTACGACTGAACCATTATCCAAGATCACGAGGAATTCGGGGGCTGGTGTTTCAGCCATTGCTTCTCTTGCGATGTAAAGACTCAGGTCTGCAACTTTCAACGATCCAACGGCGAACTTTTCCTTCGACTTCTGTCCCACTGAAGCCGAGTAGAGGTCAGTAATCCACAACCGGTCGTTCTGTTCGAGTTCCTCGACAGGAAAGTCGAACGACCGGAGTTGGGATCTGATTTCATCTGGCGATTGAGATTGCGCAACATAACCGACATTTCCGCCAGTCCGGAGTCATCCGGCTGCAATGGTGAGCGAGGCTCCGTACCACTGCGACAATGGATCGAACTCTACAAGAATATTGGACCCTGCTGGAAGCTGTTCTTTAATCAATTCATCGAATATGGGGATCCTTGGCACAGTAAATCCAGTTTGTCTTACGTGGAACTCAGTTCTATAATTTTGTCTGTGGTTAGATCTGTGGAGCTACCAGATGTTAACCGTCGTCTTCGTGTGTATGCGATTAGTGGCGCGGGCGGACAAAATTGAACCGTTATTTTACCTGTGCACCAGATACGCGGTGTTTGGGTTACGTTGGATGTTCCATGAATCCGCTTGTGTTCAATCGCAGTCTTCTCCAGTCGGTTGGGTGAATTGTTCCTTTCATGCTTTTGACGCGCAGCAGATGCTCCATATTGCCGTTGGTTTCTCTGTAGTCTAGCTCAATGATGCCATCAGCCAGGGATTCAA
>Ga0187778_10000956_pt1 | contig 20664 bp, 10 predicted proteins | sample 1015_Q2_SP5_20_M_FD_132418 | JGI IMG/M metagenome (GOLD analysis project Ga0187778, IMG submission 132418) | Tropical peat soil microbial communities from peatlands in Department of Meta, Colombia - 1015_Q2_SP5_20_MG | ecosystem: Environmental > Terrestrial > Soil > Wetlands > Peat | place...
ACGGGAAGCCCCGCCCTGTGGGCGGGCAGCTTCACTTTATGGCACGATATTTTTGTAACTAAGGAACTTGCGAATCCCATCTCCGCAACCGGAGGGACGAGGGAACAAACATCTCCAGGTTCAATTTGTCTATCATTCAAACTGGTATGTAGTTGAACCCACGGTGTCGTGGAAGCGTTCGGGGAAGAACCCAAACAAGACAGAAGGTCCGATATAAACCATAACGGCCAGCAGAGTGCCTCTCGAAGCAACCCTTTCAATAGTACCAATAGAAAAAAGGCAAGCAAAAATATTTTTGCTCGCCTTTTTTGGTTAGCTTTCAGAAAACAGACTCGGGGTTGTAGGTTAGTAAAACCTATCGGCTTTGTTTATCTCCTTAGATATCTCAGAAGTTTCTTGCATCCTCCACATTGATCTGTAGAAATGTCAGTGACTCGCCCCCAAACAACCGATTGGCTTATGGCTAACTACGTAATTATCTATGTAGATACGTTGATCTTTTGGTGAAGTGTCACTCACGTTGTCACCGCCAAAATAATTCTCTACGGTGAATCGACGGATTTTGACGACACTCGCATCACGGAACCGTAAGTTTTCAATTTTTCCTATTTGGGCTCCATCCAGCCATGCCTTTATCTGACCATCCTTTTTCCCAGGGGTGTTATTCTTAAGCATCACTTCGATACAATACCATTTGCCACGAGAAAGCCCTGCTTTGCGGAAGAAAGAAGGTTTACAATAGACCCAGTCACCATACCCACCCCACTGATCAGGATGGTAGAGATAGAAGTGTAGCTTCATCCAGGTATCCAGACATAAGGTTACGGAAAATTTGTCTCGACCATTGGGCTTGTTTCCTGCACCACTGTATGCGTCTTCAGTCTTGGCACCTCCCTTAATAGAGAGTAGCTTCAGCTGATTGGCTGTGCCCATTGAAAAATCATCTTCCAAGCGAAGATACATTCGAACATAGGCCACATCATCTATTGGAATTCTTGGCACATATTCTCCGTATCCCCAGGAACCGTGGCTGCCCTTTGGAACTTCCAAATACGCCGATCGTTTTCCAGCGAAAACGTATTGAGAAGGCCTGCTTACTGTCCCAGCTCCTATTGGCTCACCCCAGAAAACTGGCCACTGATTCTGGTAATTATCCTCCTCAAAATCTTCATAAAGCAAGATATCGTTGCCATTTAACCCTGGTTCCAAATCCGGGCTTCCGTCCCAGGTTTTCACTTGTATTTTTGATTCGGGCTGAGGCAAAGAAGAAGACAAATCGTTCTTAGGGGTAAGTTTTTCTACCCTCTGTGCTGTACAGCCAAAAATCAATTGAAGACAAACTAAAAGAATCCAAAAAAATGAAGCTCTCATATCTTCCCTCCATGAGGCAAATATTTCAATATAATTTACAAGAGGGAAACTCATTTCCTTCATTGGCTCACATCCTTAGTTTTATTGCAGTATTTAGTTTCTTAAAGGCAAAAAACTGTATACCTTAAAGCTCAAGATGCATTATTGGACTAACGCCCATTGGGCTGCCAACCAGTTGAGAATCTAATTAGCGGGTATTCATTGGTTTTCAAATATGGCTCCAACGATTCACGGAAGCTATTCTCTTAGCAGCCTAAGAAGAGGGAGCTACAGGGATCTTGGCCGAATCCAACCTATGCATACCCACTTTCAATTTTTGCTTTAGGAGATAGAAACGAGAATCCTCCAGTACCTGCCAATTGTTTAAATATAAAAAAACTCGCCAGCCAATAAGCAGCGAGCGCTTTTTTCTTTTTCTAATATAATCTATTTGTTTAAGTTTTCCTTTTAATCCATATTCTCCCAAAAACACCGATCCAATCAAGACTGAACCAACTAGCAGTAATGTTGATTGTTCGGGGACGGGTATTAATACCAATTGATCCTGTGAACTTGCAACATTGAAAGAGTAAAGATTAAACATCCATCCATTTTCAATGTCTGCCCAACCTGAATTTCAGACCACTTCATAAGAATATCAAACCTTTTTATGGAGCCCAACGGGCAAAGCCCGTGGTATTCTGCGTAGGCGGATAAAGTATTGCGCAAATAACTCTGAATTCTTCTTCATATTTGGTAATATTCCCTTTGCTTGAAACGAATGTTTTTTCAATCAACTCCTTTTCCAGAACATCTCGTGCTCCCTTTAATCCTTGCTGTCCGAATTTCTCAATGGTTTGCTGATTCTAACAAAACTTCAGGCATACGTAATACGGATTAATCCTTTTTCTAACGCATACTTGACTGCGGAGGATAAATCAGAACCACCCACTTTCTTTATAACATTACTTTCGTGTCTCCCAACAGATCCTACTCTAATATGGAGTTTCTCCGCAATTTCATTATCCCGATAACCATCCACAACAAGGTTTAGTATCTCTATCTCTCGTCGGGTGAATAACTTGAGATCTATTTTTGATTCTTTTGTCACCATCTGATTTCTTCCCCCTTTCTAACCAAATCAGTCAATTCATGTTTTCCAATTGATTGTGCATATCATCATTTAAAATAAGTAGTTAAACACAAAAGACATCAACATATGAAGAAAATATGCATTTCCAATACCAAATCTACTCTCAACGATAACCCTTCTTAACTAAATACATTTCTCAAACTCCGATATTTTACCAAGAACAAAAAGTGGAAGGAATTTTCACAAAAGTCCTGAATTCTTACCCTCAAAACAAAAAAGGTTGCCTACTTTTATTGATTGTCCTTTCTCAGTTAGTGGAGACACCAAAGAGTTGATGTTAAAGAGAATGGGAAGATACAGGCGGAATGTAAACCATTCGGCGTGCTCTAATGCTCGCGGTATTCGAAAAAAACCGGTTCACTTCCAGGCGTCTCTACGGCGAGGGCTCCCGAATAACCCGGACCAGGTGAAAGTGGATACATTCTCCAAGATGGGAAATCGGATGCAGGATCACAAAAAACAATTTCTCCTGCTCTTCCGTTTGAAAACATAACCCTTACCTTATCAAGTGGATACGACAGGCCTTTTCCGATCCCCTTTGCAAATGCTTCCTTTAAGGTCCAGCAAGCAAAAAAGGCTTCATTGAAATCCGTCGGAGAAAGGGAAAAAAGAAAACGCCGTTCATGGGTAGAAAAGAAACGGTCAACGATCTCGTGTGCATCTGAAACCCTTCGGATATATTCAACATCTATTCCGACAGCTATTTGCCGAGCCACAGCGATGAGAACCATGTTGCGAGAATGTGATAAATTAAATTGGATCTCATTGTTACCGTGGGGGCTCACCAGAAAAGGTTTGCCGTATTGGTTGGTTCCAAAAACGAGCTCTTGTGGGCTACAACCAAGATAAGTTCCAAGAATCGATCGAAACAACGCATGAGCAAAAATATATCTGTCGCGATCTGATTCGCGGACGAATCGCCGCGCCCTGACCATTTCTTCTGCTGATAAACTTCCTACAAATTTCTTTTGAGAAATATAACTTGTTTGAAAACGGGAGCACCACACATGTACCGTATTATAATCAATTTCATAATCTAAGGGCAGCGATCCCCACTGCTCGGCAAGAGATGTCATAGTGCAATAGATCATTGATGAATTATTAGGGACGTAAAAATGATCCAGCCAATTGATGATTTATTTGGTCCAAAACCAATAGCTCCGAATCCTGTAAAAAAAAGTGACCTCCCGGAAAGAAATGTGCACTGAACCCCATTGAAGTGTGTATGTTCCATGCCATAATCTTCTCACGGCCAATTTTCGGATCCGAAAGCCCCCCGAACGCAGTGAGCGGGCATTCTAAAGGTGGCTCCTCTCTATAGACATAGGTCTCAGTCATTTTAAAATCAGCTCTAAGGATGGGGAGAAATATGTTCAACAGTTCTTCGTCTTTGGCTACAAGGTCGGGAATACCTTCATATTGGCGCACGCAGGCGATAAACTCCTCATTAGGCAAATGTGAAAACGGTGTTTCGGGGGGCAAATGCGGCGCCCGATAACCTGAAACAAAAAGGTGAACCGGCAACATCCTATGGCGACGTCGAAACTCTCTGGCCAATTCGAATGCAAGTAGGGCGCCCATGCTATGGCCAAAAAGGACGAATGGGCGGTCAATCCAAATAACCAATTCCTCAACAAGGGTGTCAACCAGCGATGAAGGATCCGTAAACAGTGGCTCTCTCAGGCGGCTTTCCCGACCTGGCAGGTTCACTCGCGCCACATCGATACCGGCTAAGATGCGATCAATCCAACGATAGTATGCCACTGCGCCCCCTCCGGCAAAGGGAAGGCAGAACAGACGGCCCAGGCTATCTCCGTTTGATGAGCTAATGGATACCCATTTCGACTTCGTATGATTAATTTCGGATTTCATTTACACTAACCTCCAGACAACATCAGCCCGGCAGATCCTTCTATCCGTACTTAGCCATCTTCAGCCACCCATTTTGAAATCAGATTCAACAATTCTTCCTGGCATGCCAAGGGTGTAAAAAGGTGATCCGCATTTCCTATCTTTTCAATAGCGAAAAACTCATCATTCTGTATCATGCCGTATTCGTCTCCGATTATCTTCTGAAAATATCGGTGCTCTGTGTCGTCTTCTGAAAACACCATTAACAATCGCACCCCCCGCGTTCGAAGGGACCGAAGAAATTTAACTGTCTCGGTAGTAAATTCCGAAAGCTGACTATTCCTGACATAGATGGGCCTAATCTTTCTTATGATCATCATCCCGATTACTTGGAAAATTTCACGATAGTTTGATCGCAGGAAGAGAAAATGCCGCCACCTGCGCAAGTCAAACAGTTTTTTATGATAACTGATGTGAGACATAAGCTCAATCTGTATGCGCCTCGGTAACTCCGGGTTGATTAAAACGGCCTTTTTGGCACGGTGATCAACAGCAGAAATTTGTGCTGAAGCTGTAGCCCCTGAACAAACCCCGACGCAAATAAATTGCTTGATCCCTTTAAAATGTTCAAGATAATCCATCGCCTGCCGGACCTCATCAATGACACTTTCGGCAAATGGCATCTTATCTTTTCGTGGACCACTGTCACCGATTCCTGAAAGATCAAAACGCAGAACAACAAATCCCAAGGCGGCCAGCCGCCTTGCTATTTTGACATAAATACGATTCGGCCCGATATGGTGAATAAGTCCAGAGTTTAACAGCAAAACACCTATCAAACTATTTTCCCCGGGGACAACGGCTTTCAGATTTTCGTTAAGAATCCCGACGAGTGACCGGTCTTTGTTAAACAGCACTGTGTATTCTTTCATCATCGGACTCTATCTACCCATTTGACGAGATAACTGATGACTTTAAGAGGAATAAGTCGTTTATACAAATCCTCCGTCCAGACTATATGATCAGCGATTACTTGAAAATCTGCGCGAGGGTGGCTCTTTTTAAAGTGGGATGTAACATTAAAACAATCTGAATCCTTTCTATTGCGAAGAATCAGTAATCTGACGTCAGAGCGCAATTTCAAATGATCTAGATGGATCATCTCCAGATCTTGTTTCAGTTTTGGAGTCATGGGAAATCCAAGGATTTCATTAGATATTCCTGACCCAGCGATTTCCCTTTCTTTTCTACCTGACATCTGGTTTAGAAAGTCCTGTTGGCTTTTAGCCAATTCCTTAAGGTAGCGCTTGCCATCAAAAACCGGTTCCCAAAGAATGATACTCTCGATATGAGGGCAGTCCGCAGCCGCTTGCAATGCCAAGGTGGCTCCCATTCTCAGCCCAATCAGGCAAACGTCCGTCAGTCCGCTACGTTTCTGCATTTCCGCTATGGCGGTTTGAATATCATTAGTCCATTGAAGGAGCGATCCATCTTCATAATCGCCCTCCGAATCTCCACAACCAAAGTAGTCGAAACGCAGAATATGAAAGCCTGCCAGTGATAGATGTATTGCGAGTTGGTAAAAGGCCCGATGGGAACGAATATACTCCTGTCCAATCGGATAACAAAGCACAATAGCAAAAGTCTTGTCATGCAACTTTTGCGGTAGATGGTAACAGCCATAAAGCTTTTGGGGTGATTCCCCAAAATAGAATGGGTCTGTTTGATTCCGAAAAGCAATGTTATCCATTTGCGTCTCCAATTTATCTTCCATGGTAAACATGCCCAAAACCATCTCGGCGACTGGTCCGGTATGATTATCTCTGCCGATTTAATACAGGTATTCTACTCTTGATCGCTTGGAACAACCAGCCTTTGTTTGATCGCCCCGCGCTGGGAGTAAGGCTATCCGTTCGTTGCTCCAGGGATGCCGCCAATTGTCCGAGTGTTTGGTAAACAAGCTCACCGGGATTAATCCTAAAGCCAATCTTCCTTTCTAGCTTTGTTACAACTTGGATGGACAACAGAGAGTATCCGCCAAGTTCAAAAAAATTGTCGTGGACACTGATATGATCCAGGCCTAACACCTCTTTCCATATATCGGTGAGCGTTTGTTCCATCTTCGTCAGTGGTTCATCGGAGACATGAATATGGTCGGTCTGAGGCGTTTCTAAAGGAAGCAATCTTATCCCATCACGGTCCACCTTCCCATTGGGCGTCAGCGGAATAGATTTCAACTCCACAAAATGCTGCGGCACCATGTAGTTCGGCAACTTCGCCTGCAAATACCGCCGTACATCGGAAACCGAAATCGTCTGGCCCTCTCTGACCACATAATAGGCCACCAACCGCTGGTCCCCTACCCGGTCCTCCCGCAGCACAACCACACAATCATGAACCCCCTCCACTTCCTTCAAGCGGCTTTCGATCTCTCCAAGCTCTATCCGAAAACCCCTCAACTTCACCTGATGGTCAACTCGACCAAGATACTCAATGTTTCCATCCGGTCGGTACCGAGCAAGATCCCCTGTCTTATAGATCCGACCCCCAGCCCCTCCACTGAACGGATTCGGTATGAATTTCTCCTCAGTAAGCTCAGGTCGGTTCAAATACCCCTGCGCCAAACCATCTCCCCCGATGTAAAGCTCCCCAACCACCCCGACTGGTACTGACTGCAACCAACCGTCGAGGATGTATGTTTGCGTGTTGGCAATGGGGGACCCAATCAAAATCGGATCCTCCACAGACTTTATACGATAAGCGGTCGACCAGATCGTAGTCTCGGTCGGCCCATAAAGATTCCATAATTCCTTGCATCTTTTCAGAAGCGGTTCAACCAAATCTGATGGAAGTGCTTCCCCGCCACATAAGACCTTAAGAGCGTCATAACCAGACCAGCCTGACTCGATGAAAAGCCTCCATGTCGAGGGGGTTGCTTGCATTACTGATACATTATGCTTTTTGATGAGATTTGCTAAGCGGGATCCATCTAAAGTATCCTCACGCTCAGCAATGACTACCCTGCCACCGCTCAATAACGGCAGGTATAATTCGAGACCGAATATGTCAAATGACATTGTGGTTACTGAAAGAAGCGTATCCGCGGCTGTCAGTCCCGGTTCTTTCTGCATGGAATACAGAAAATTGACAAGCGCCCGATGAGGTATCTGGACACCCTTGGGTTTTCCGGTTGAACCCGAGGTATAGATCACATACGCTAAGTCATTGGGTCCTGGCAGTTCTGTCAGGTTAGTATCTTTTTCTTTGGATATCCTGTCCCAATCGGAGTCGATGCAAATTACTTCCCCTGAAAACCCCTGGATATTTTCTTGGAGGTGACTTTGAGTCATTAAGATGCCAGAATTGGAATCCTTCAGCATAAATTCGATCCGATCTGCAGGAAAATGAGGATCTAATGGCATGTAAGCACAGCCTGCTTTCAAGATGCCCAGCAAGCTCACAACCATATCGATCGATCTGTCTGTACAGATTCCCGCAATACTACCGGGTTGAGCACCGAGTCTTCGGAGATAATTCGCAACTTGGTTGGCCCTGCAATTGAGTTCCTTGTAGGTAAGGCTTACATCCGCACAAATCACGGCAGTGGCTTCCGGCGTTCGCCCCACCTGCTCCTCAAACAACTGGTTAAAGCACTCGTCTTTGGGGTACTCAGCAGCGGTATCGTTCCATTCCACTAGAACCTGATGCCGCTCCGATTCCCTCAACAGCGTCAACTCCGAAAGACGCCGGTCTGGATCGGTGGTTACGCTCTCAAGAAGAACCTCAAAATGATCAACCATACGTTCAATAGTCGAATCATCGAAAAGGTCAGTGCTGTACTCGATGGTTCCGGATAGCCCCTTTTCCTCCTCCCACATGTAAAGCGTCAGATCAAACATCGAAGTGCTGGCCTCAGTCAGCTCGGGAGTTAGCGTCAATCCCTGAAGGTCAGCCGGAACCCACGGAAAATTTTGAAGGGCGAACATCACCTGAAACAGCGGCGCATAGCTCATGTCCCGCACCGGCTTAAGAACTTCCACCAATTTCTCAAACGGCATGTGCTGATGGGCGAAAGCGCCCAACGCTGTCTCTCGCACTTTCCTCAGCAATCCGACAAACTGCGGGTCTCCCGAAAGATCCGTCCTCAGCACTAGTGTGTTCACGAAACAACCGATCAGCCCTTCCAACTCGGCTCGGGTGCGGTTGGCTATCGGGGTCCCCACCGCAAAATCCGTTTGTCCTGTGTACCGGTAAAGCAACGCCTCAAATGCCGCCAGCAGCGTCATAAAAAGGGTAATTCCTCGACTTTGGCTCAGTCTAGCAAGCGCCTCCGTAAGTTGTTTCGATAGCACAAACCATTTCTTGGCACCCCGATACCCCTGAACAGCTGGCCGCGGCCGGTCAGTAGGCAGTTGCAGCACTGGAAGATCCCCGGAAAGCTTTTGCTTCCAGTACGAAAGTTGGTCCTCCAAAACCTTGCCCTTCAGCCACTCCCGCTGCCAATGGGCAAAATCCGCATATTGAATGGAAAGCTCAGGCAATGGCGACGGCCGACCATCCGAAAACGCTTTATATAGTGCCTCCAGCTCGCGTGTGAATATGCCCAATGACCAGCCATCCGTTATAATGTGGTGCATGATTACGGCCAGTAGGTACTCTTCCGCCCACAATTGCACCAAAATTGCTCGAAAAAGCGGCCCTTTTGAGAGATCAAATGGCTTCTGGGCTTCTTCGATGGCTATACCCAGTGCTCTCTCCTCGCGCTCGGCTTCAGAAAGCCCCTGCAAATCCACAATCTGAAGATTAAACGGTGATGGCGGCGAAACAACCTGTACCGGCTTGCCGTCTATCTCGCTAAAGGCGGTCCGTAATACCTCATGACGACGAATGATCTCTGACAGACTCTGCGAAAGAATGTCTACCCGAAGGTGGCCCTCGAGCCGATGTACTCCGTAGCTGTTGTAAGCCACACTCTCTGGCTCCAACTGATTCAGAAACCAAAGTCTCTCCTGCGAAAAAGAAACGCTGAGCGCTCTGTCTCGTGGCACCACCGGTATCGGAGTTGAATCAGAAATTGTAAACGACCTTGAATCGGCCAAAAATCGCACGATTTCAGCTTTCCGATGAGATAGCTCTTCACGCAATGATGAGTTTAGCGCTCCTTTCGGAGCGTTAATTAGCAACCTACCGTTTTCCGCATGCAACTCTACACCGAGACTTCTAAGGCGCGACAGCAGATCAATAACAGTAAAATTGTCTTTTGCCATACAAATTTATCCTGACATCAGAATTTCTAAAGACTTATAAGACCTCAAACACCTCACTCCATAATATCTCTATCCATTCCCCCCTGGTTGCTGAAACCCCTGGCTTTGGCGAAACAGCAAAATAAATCCTTCTTTCCCTTGGAAATCCGATTATACTCAAATAAGTAATGTTCGAACCGTTTCTTGCAACTGAATTCAACATATTTATCGCCTTCTCAACATCGATCACGCTTTTCGACGCCTGAAATCGTTGCAACAATTTCAATAAGATTTCATACCGATTTTGACTGCTTCCAAATCCTTCAGATTTCTCGGGACGCCGTTTAATATAATGATTCGCACATAGAATTGATCCTCCCACGCAAGCTCTTTCCATAATGAGCTGTAATCTCTATCTTCTGGCGCGCCTGGATCTTCTTTGTCTCGGTAGCAGAGCCATCAAGTTTAACCCTGTTGTTCCGTCCACATGCGACGAACAACAAACAAATTATTGGAATGAGAAAAGGAATCCAGCTAATCTTTAAGCGGTTTAATAAAACCTTTTCTCCCCCATATCACTGAACCTAATCGACGGGTACCGCTCAAACCTGCTTCAGCTTTTGTGAAGGGGTATCCGGCTCCTACCTTCCTAAAATAAAGGAGCGGCCCTCCTTATGCGTGGACGCCATTCAACACCTACATCTCAATAATCTCCCGTTCTTCGGGCGGCAAAGTGCCGAAAGTCTGTTTGCCCGTCCAAAGAAGCGTATCAACCAGATCAGCTAATGAAGCTATAGTTGTGACTTCGAAAAGTTTTCGCAACGCCAACTGGATTCCAAACAATTGATTAATTCTCGACATTACCCGTGTCGCTAGTAGTGAGTGTCCACCCAGCTCAAAAAAGTCATGGTGGACTCCAACCTTATCCCGATTCAATACCTCTTGCCAAATAGCCCCAAGTTTCTTTTCGGTTTCCGATCGGGGCGCCACATAACTCACTTCAAGTTCAGAGTCAAGGCTGTCCGGCGTGGGCAAAGCCCGACGGTCTATCTTCCCGTTAGGCGTCAGAGGTAATTTATCCATGAGCAGAAATGTCGAAGGTACCATATATTCCGGAAGTTTTTTCTTTAGAAAACTGCGTAGATCATTCATCGATGGCGCGGATTGGGAATCCTTAACAACCACATAGCCAACCAAGCGCTTATTACCTAAGGCATCATCCAACGCTGCAACGGCAATCTGCTCGACTCCCGGGTGCTGTCCCAACACAGATTCGATTTCTCCCGTCTCCACCCGAAACCCGCGGATTTTCACTTGGAAATCCACACGACCCAAAAGTTCTATGTTTGCATCGGGAAGATACCGGGCCAAGTCACCGGTTTTGTAGAGACGTTGTTTAGGCCGGTCGCCAAACGGGTTTGTTATGAATTTCTCAGCGGTTAACTCGGGACGGTTCAAGTATCCCCGTGCCAGGCCCACTCCCCCTATATGCAACTCTCCAGGAACTCCGATAGGCGTCGGTTGCAAGTTAGAATCCAAAACATAGAGTTCGATATTTGCAAAGGGCCGCCCGATGGGCACCAGTACATCACAAGAAAAATCTTTGGACGTACCCTCGAAATAGGTACTGTCAATGGTGGCTTCAGTCACACCATACGAGTTGATCAGCCTAGTGTTCGGTCCGCATACCTCTTTGAACCGTCGATATTCATCCATGTTCCAGCTATCAGAACCGCAAACCAGGATCTTAAGGAAATCCAGCTTTGATCCGTCCTTGTGAAGATAGCTCACCAGTTCTCGCAAAACAGCAGGAACGAACTCTGCAAAATCGACCTTTTCTCTCCGCATCAAACGATAAAGATTCGGCGGATCCATCAAATATTCTCTCGGGCACAAAACCAGTTTACCCCCGGAACACAGTGCACGTACAAGATCCCCTGTAAAAACGTCAAAAGAAAAACTTGCCATCTGAAGATGGGACTTTAGGGTATGGAGTTGGTACGTTTCATCCCAGAAGAGGTAGGCATTGGCCAGGCTCCGATGCTCGACCATGACCCCTTTTGCCTGACCGGTTGAACCTGACGTATAGATAGCGTAAACAAGGTTATTGGGGGTTGCAACCGGAAGTGGATTTCCATTGTCTTCTCGGTTAATCGTATCTTGGACTGAGTCCAAACAAACTACCTGTGCCCGGCAGGGCGACAGGTTTTTCGCTAAGAACCCATGTGTCAGGACCACCTGTGCGCCAGAATCATCAAGCATGAAGGCCAAACGTTCCTGGGGATACATAGGATCCAGGGGAAGATAAGCTCCACCTGCCTTGAGAACTCCCAATAAAGCTACAATAAGCCCTAACGACCGCTCCATGTAGATGCCCACTAATGTTTCCTGGTTCACCCCATTTTTCTTCAGAAAGTGAGCCAGTCGGTTGGCTTGTTCGTTGAGCTCCCGATAAGTGATTTCTTCCCCATCAAAGACGACGGCAACGGTATTTGGTAATCGTTCGGCCTCGAACTCAAATATTTGATGAACACAAAAACTACTTTTAGATCGAGCGCCAACGTAATCCGATTTCGTCTGACTCCACTCCGCAAGCAATTGATTACGTTCCGCATCGGTCAGTATCGGCAAAGCTCCGATGCGCTCTGCCGGATCCGCAAGTACACTTTTTAACAACATCCGGAAGTGGCCTGCCATCCTTTCTATGGCAGGAGCGTCGAACAGATCCGTGTTGTATTTCAGGATTCCCCACAGCAAACCTCTCCCTTCAGCCATTTCCAGTGTGAGATCAAGTTGTCCCTCCTGTTGTGGAATATAGAAAGGCTCCAGTTCAAGTCCGCCGAAATTGATACGTGAAACTTCCATCCCAGTCCCGAAAATTGACGAGATATCCTCAGATTGTTGAGGCTTTTGTAAAACGAAATCAACCTGGAAAAGGGGCGAACTGCTCAGATCCCCTCCCAGTAGAAGTCGCTGGGTCAAAAGTGCAAACGGGTAATCTTGATGCTCAAGGGCTTCCAGAACCATCTGTTCTGTTTCTTTTAATGCCTGTCTGAAAGTTATACCTTTAGAAACTCTACCGCGAAAAACGACCGGATTTATGAAACAGCCAACAATTCTTTCGAATTCGGGCCGGCTCCGACCGGCGACGGGTGAGCTTACCAAAATATCCTCTTGGCCCGTGTAGCGATGGAGCAAAAGCTGATAGAGTGTCAGCAACAACGTGAAAAGAGTAACCCCTTCTGCTCTCGCAAGAGACTTGATCTGCCCAGTCAGGTGTTCCTCGATGGCGAAAATGTGCGACGCGCCCTCAATTCTTTGAACAGGCCTTCGCGAACGGTGTCCAGACAGGTTAAGACGGGCTAACTCACCGCCAAGTTGTTTCTTCCAATAGGTCCAGAGGCGCTCCCCTTCATTTCCGGCCAGCAATTGGGCTTGCCACCGAACGTAGTCTGTGTATTCCGCCTCGGGAGCCGGTATGGATGGTGGTTTACCATTTAGTTCTGACGAGTAGAGAGACCTTATTTCATCCAGGAGCAACCAAAGGGACCAGCCATCCAATACAATGTGGTGCGCTACCATCAAAAAAACATGATCCCTTTCCGAACGTGTGAACACGTGGACACGAAGTAATGGTCCATGCTTCAAATCGAATGGACGCCTATGGGCTTCTATGGCTTGCTCCTTCAACTCTTCCTCACTCCAGAGTGAACCGTCCGTTTCGCTGAAAGAAACCTTCATGTACCCATGGACACGCTGAACCGGTTCGCCATCATTATCCGAATAGGTGGTGCGGAGTACAGGATGTCGGTCCATCAAGACCTGGAACACTCGCTTTAAAGCCGCAAAGTCTACTCTCGAACGAATGCGTGCACTGAAGGAGGCGTTGTAAGACGTGCTTTCGGGTATGGCCTGGTTTATGAACCAAAGAGCCTTTTGTGCGTAAGAGAGAGGATACGAAAAAACACTCTCGCGGGCCCTCTGTCTTAGCAAGCTAATCACTTCGTCCTTGTGTTTAAGTAGCGCGTCTCGAAGCTCAGGCTTCAGTATCCCTTTCGGTGCACGGTATCGAAGCTGCTCATTTTCTATCCACAGCTGGACATTGCGATCGGAAAGAACAGTCAATAATTCAAGAGCGTTCATAATTCTCCTTCCTCCCAACCGTCATTGATAGAATTATCTTCCAACCCGGATCGAATTTCCTCACGACCTCTTGAAGACGGACTACCCACGATGGAGGCAGCCGAAGTGAGTTTGTCGAGCAACATTGCTGAAATCCTAGAGAGAGAGGAGCCTTTCAGAAACGTCACCACAGGCATTGTTACTCCAAAGTCTTTTGTGATTTGGTTTCTCAATTCAACAGCCATTAGCGAGTCCATACCGAGCTGAGCTAAACCTTGTGTAGGTCTTAATTCAATTGATGGATCCAGCCTAAGGACTTTGACCACTTGTTTGCGTATGTATTGGGAAAGTACATCGGGGCGATTTTCAGGGCTAGTTTGCTCAAGCTGGCGTAAAAAAGAGCCCGGCTCTTCGGAGACAGTAATTACTGCCTTTGAATGAAGCACTTCCTTTTCCGCCAGTTCCAATAGCATCGCCGGTATTTGAGCACCCTTCTGGTGACGGAAAAATGAAGACCACTCTACTGGCATAACGGCTAATTGCGCGGTCTCTTTTGTCATCGCTTGCTCAAATACCTGTAATGCATCCTCCGGTTCCATGGGCGAGAAACCTTGCTCAGTCCAGCGAAGAAGTTCGCGGCTCCCCACAGAGGCTACCATTCCGTCTCCTTTCCAGGCGCTCCAGTTAATGCTTAAGGCGGGAAGTCCTTCCGCCTTCCGATAAAGCGCCAAGCTGTCCAAGAAAGCATTGGCAGTCGTGTAGTTACCTTGACCATAGTTAGGGAGTATTGAGGCAGCAGAAGAGAATAGAACAAAAAAATCTAAAACCATTTCTCGAGTTGCAACATGCAGATTCCATGCACCGCTCACTTTAGGCGCCAGCACCTTGGAGAAACGCTCCCAGTCCTGCTGAAGCAACATGCCATCGTCCAGGACTCCAGCGGCATGGATAACCCCACGTAAAGCCGGCATCGAGGTGTTTATCTTTTCCAGAGTACGCGTGACGTCGTCTTTCAGGGAGACGTCCCCTTTCACCACCAGAATTTTTGCGCCTGATTGTTCCAATTGACTTATCCTTTGCTGAGCTTCCTGCGATGGATCGGAACGTCCCATGACCACCAGGTGGCGCGCACCCTTTTCAACCATCCAGCGCGCAACCTGAAGACCAAGACTTCCCAGTCCACCCGTAATCAAGTAACTTGCATCACTCTGCAGGTTAACGCTCCTTGCTCCTGTGGACATCGGCTTGTGGGTCACGATGATCTTGCCAATATGTTTGGCCTGTGCCATATACCGAAAAGCACTGATCACATCCTCTATCGGGAAAACCTTCACGGGAAGCGGCTTGAGTGAGCCATCCACCCATAACTTGTGGAGCTCTCTCAGATTAAATTTCACAGACTCGCGATTCAACCGGGTACCATCAAAGTGGTAGTATTGAACGCCCTCTTTTAGCTGAGCGACTTGGTCTTTATCCAGCAAATCTCTTTGCCCTATTTCTAAAAACCGACCATTTCTCCTTAACACTGACAGGCTTTTCGGTATGAAGTCGCCAGCGAGCGAGTTCAACACAATATCCACTCCTTCGCCTTGGGTGATCTTCATGATCTCGTCGGCGAAATCAAGAGAACGAGAATCTAGCACATGGTGTACCCCCAGGGAACGAAGGAAGGCTCGCTTTCGCTCAGACCCAGCAGTAGCAAAGACCTCCGCCTCCGCTTTCTGGGCTAGTTGCAATGCGGCCATCCCTACCCCTCCCGTGGCCGCATGAATTAAGACTCGGTCACCCTTAGACATCTTTCCCAATTCATAAAGTGTAGCGTATGCCGTGTGAAACGCGACCAAAAGGCCTGCTGCTTCTTCAAGACTGATCTGTTTGGGTTTCAGAATTATATAATCTACAGAAGTCGTCAGATAGGATCGGAAGCTGCCTGGTGCGTATGCAATGACCTCATCTCCAGGCTTGAAGTCTTCTACGTTTTCCCCCACTTCAACGATAGTTCCAGCGCATTCGTTCCCCAAGGGGAAGGGATCACTTCCAACCATTCCGAGGGCGTTTAGAACGTCTTTGAAATTCAGGCCAGTTGAATATACGCGTATCTCTACCTCGTCTGGTCCAGGCTTTTGGCGAGGCGCGGCTCTCAAAGTTAGGCCGTCCAGAAAACCACGATTGACAATCTCCAGTTGATACGATTCTCCAGGTAAACCGAGCTTAGCATCACCGCGCTGGTCACTGCTTGCGTCGTGCCGAATAAGGCGAGCGACATGCCGTTCATTATTGCGATAGGCCACCTGATCTTCGCCATCGCTCAAACACAGTTCTTTGAAAAGCGCTTCCAACTCATTGTGCCTCCCTAAGGGATTCAGGTCGACAAGTACAGGAGAGAGTTCAGGATGCTCCAAGGCGATCACACGGCCTAACCCCCACAACGCTCCCCCCACAACGGAAAAGAGTTTCTCATCCCTTTCTATTAGATGGGTACCCCGCGTCAAGATCCAAAGGTGGGGCAAGTCTGATTCAATCGTGTTTTGTATCGCTTGCACCAGGTAAAGAACGCTGCCACAAAATTCTTGGATTCGTTCTTCCAATACCGCCGTGGTCATGTCTATGATGTCCACGCCGTAACAGTCGCCGGAGAAAATCACACCGCGCCATGGATTATGGAACTGCTTAAATAACTTCAAATAATCTGCCGCCTCTTTGTAGTTGATGACCCAATGATTTTCATCAGTACATTCGAATCTCTCACCATCAGAAACGAGCACACCGCGCCCCCCACGTTCCTTTATAAGTGTTGACAGCTCCTCTCCAATGCCATTCGACGGGTCGAAGATCAACCAATCACCATGTCCGTCTGCAGATGAAAATTCTGAAACTTTGGGATTGCTCATTGGCCGCCAAGCAATTTCGTACAGCCAATCGTCAAAACCTTTATTCAAGATGTGCTTGAGGGACGATTGATCCACTCGCCTGAATTGGACAGCCTCCATGTTCGCTATCAGCTTCCCCTCTTCATTATAGATGCGAATGTCGCCCTCAACTGCTTGCTCGATCTTTTCGCTCGTTTCGTGAATCACCGCATGACACCAGAGCACCTCTCCGGCGCTTCCATGGACGCCATATCTCTCGAGACCGATTGGCAAGTATACGTCCTGATCGGTTATTTCGCTCATGAATATCGTTCCAATCACCTGGTTGGCCGCATCCAGGAGTGCCGGATGGATGTCGTACTCTCGGGCTTCCTCCAGGAGTTCTTTGGGCAGGACAAGGCGTCCCAGGCTTTCACGCTTGCCGCGCCAAAGCTTTTCAATGCCCTGAAAACTTGTGCCCAGATCGAAACCGAATTTCTGCATTTCTGCATAATGATCTTTTACCTCAATCTGTTGCCCGCAACGCAGTTGCATTTCCAACAAATCGATCACATTGTTTGTTATAATTGGATTTTCTTGACCCGCACGAATCCTTCCGGTCGCATGGAGCGTCCAATCCCTTGTTTGGTACTTGCCGCCTTCTACAAGACTGAAAATCTGAAACGAGCTGGTTCCCTCCACGTGTGGAGAAAGGACGAACTGTACGGTCCTAGCCCTGTCATTCACAAAGGCCATGGGCTGATGGATCGTTAATTGCTCGAGAGTGTGGCAGCCTGGACCAAAAACATCCCTCGCTGCAGCCATCGCATGGGCGATAAAACCAGTCGCAGGCATCAACGCGATGCCGCATATGCGATGGTCCGCGATGAATCTAGGATTCGACTTTTCGAACCGTGCTTCAAAGATCACATCTTGAATCAATGGTGAGCTTAACCGACGGCCCAATAGGGGATGGAGGCCATCTTTCGGCTGTTCTGACGGAACCGCTGGAGCCAGGTTACATTGTTCGATCCAGTAGCGTTTCCTTTGAAAGGGATAAGTGGGAAGAGAATCTAATTGACGCGGGTAGTCGCGACCAAATCCCACCCAATCCACCGAAACACCGTGAACATAGAGGGCAGATAGGCTATCGAGCAACGATCGCCAGTTATCCTCACCCCGCTTCAGCGAGGGCAGCCACACAGACGCACTGTCGGGGAGACAGCGTGCACCCATCCCTAATAGCACCGGACTGGGTCCAAGCTCCATGAAGATCCCGTAGCCCTGGCCGTACAGCCACTCCATCGAAGAGCAAAACCTCACCGGCTGGCGGATATGACGACGCCAGTAGGCCCCATTGGCCATCTCTTCCCCACGAGCCAGCATGCCGCTCACATTGGAGACCACACCGATGCGCGGTGATGCATACGTAACCTTTGCGGCAACCCGCTCAAATTTATCCAGCATCGGCTCCATCAGTGGTGAATGGAATGCGTGGGAAACAGTCAAGGGCGTAAATTCGATGCCCTCGGCCTCAAACCCCCTGAGAACCGCTTCAACGTCAGCCCCAACTCCGGAAATCACCATGTTCTCCGGCCCGTTGAGGCAGGCCAGGGAAACGGTCTTCCGATATGGCGCAATCGCTCGATCAACACGAGCTTCATCGGCAAATACTGCTGCCATCCGGCCCCCTCCCGGAAGCGCTTGCATCAAACGCGCCCGTGCAGCGATCAGCTGGAGTCCATCCTCCAGACTAAATACCCCGGCAACACAGGCCGCCACATATTCCCCCACACTATGACCCATCACCACCGATGGCTTGATTCCCCAAGAGCGCCACAGCTCGGCCAAGGCATACTCCAGGGCGAAAAGTGCAGGCTGCGTGTAGGCCGTCTGATCTAATGGTGAGCTTTGCCCCATTCCGGGATATAGCACCGAGATCAGTGGTCGCTCAAGATGAGGACGAAGTAGTTCGTTGCAACGCTCCAGAGCCTTTCGAAAGGTAGGCTGGGTATCGAAAAGCTCCCGACCCATCCCCACATACTGGGAGCCCTGCCCCGTGAAAAGAAATGCTATCTTAGGTTGATCCACATGACTTAACTCTTTATAAACTAAACCGGGTCGTAATTGTCCGGACGAAAGGGCAGAGAGTTGCTCCCGGAGCGTTTCGCGTGATGTGGCGATCATTGCAGCGCGATGGATGAAGTGTGCTCGTCCTGCATTGGCGGTAAAACAGAAGTTCCTTATCGACTCAGACGGATTCCTTGCGAGATGGGATTCATAACGGCTTGCGAGTTCCTTTAAAGCACTTTCGTTCTTGGCGGAAACCACGAGCAGATCTATCGGCCGTTCCAACTCAGCTTTTTCTGTCCTCACTTGTGGAGCCTCTTCCAAGACCATGTGCGCATTAGTTCCACTGAAACCAAACGAACTTACACAGGCAGTCCTGGGTCTTTGTTCGGAAGACCAGGGCATGGCCCTGGTGGGAACGAGTACCGACATCTCCTCCCAAGAAATATGTGGGTTGGGGTTTTTGAAGTGCAAATGGGGAGGTATCTCTCCGTGTTGCAAGGCAAGTACGGTTTTGATCACACCCGCTACGCCTGCGGCCGCCTCCAGATGGCCGAGGTTGGTTTTAACTGAACCGATGATCAATGCATTCTCTTTCGAACGTCCTTTGCACAGCGTTTCCTCTACTGCTCGCACCTCGATAGGATCACCAAGCGAGGTCCCGGTCCCATGCGCTTCCAGATAGCCGACAGAGAGCGGATCGACACCACCACGCCGCAGTGCCTCTCGAATCACTGCACTCTGGGCACGACCATTTGGAGCAGTTAAGCTAGTGCTGGGGCCGTCCTGATTGACTGCTGATCCTCGAATCACCGCGTGAATACGGGCCCCTTCCGCCAGGGCATCCGACAGGCGCTTGAGCACTATCATACCGCAGCCTTCGCCGCGAACGAAGCCGTCTCCCGATGCGTCAAAAGTCTTGCACTTCCCGTCTGCAGCCAATACTCCCCCTTTGGAATAAGCGATGAAGAAATGTGGCAGTAGAATCACGTTAACGCCCCCGGCAATCGCCATGCGGCATTCTCCCATGCGAAGGCTTTGACATGCCAAGTGGATCGCCGTGAGCGATGACGAACAGGCGGTGTCCACGGTGATACTTGGACCCTGAAGACCCAGTATGTAAGACAGACGACCCGACATCATACTGGGGCCCCTACCCAAGAAGTGATACATGTCCAATTGAGCCAGGTCACGTATTCTCATCTGAAGGTCGGAGTAATCTGAAGTGCAAACAGCGGAAAATACCCCCGTTGCACTGCCGGACAACTGATCGGGTGCCTGACCTGCATTCTCGAACGCCTCCCAACTCACCTCGAGCAGGAGCCGCTGTTGTGGATCCATTTCCACGGCCTCCCGCGGAGCAATGTTGAAAAACTGGGCATCGAACTTGTCCACTTCTTCCAGGAGTCCTGCCCAGTATGAAGAGGTCTTCTCGGGAACCTGGGGCTGCTGGTTATGGAAAGCTTCAGCATGCAACCGATCTTGCGGAACCTCGGCAACTGCATTGACTCCCTCCCGCAGCAAACGCCAAAAGTCCTCAGGATTGTTTACACCTCCGGGAAAACGGCAGCCCATGCCGACGATGGCGATCGGCTCTTTCGTCGAACGCTCGGCGGCATCGAGCCTGGCCTGCATCTTTTCCAGTGCGAGATAGGCTTGTTTCAGTGGAGACAATTCTTTGGAGTTGCTTTTATTATCCATCTTGGTCCTCACGTTCAAGGGTTGTCAATTTCTTCAGCAACAAGGCTTCCACCTGGTCATCTGGAAGCTTTTCGAGTTGCTCAGCCGACACCTTCTCGTTTGCTTCCGCGGTTCCAGGATCTTCGGATAGCCTTTCCTTCGGTTTATCGAGTGTGAGAACTTCCTCCAGGAAGAAGTCGGCAATCGCCTCGATAGTGGGACAGTCGAAGATTAGGGTGGCAGGCAAACGACTCGGCAAATCCAAACTGCGTTCTAGACGCCTCGCAAACTCGACCGCAACCAGCGAAGTTACACCTAACTCCATTAACCGAGACCGTCGGTG
>Ga0187778_10000958_pt1 | contig 20649 bp, 15 predicted proteins | sample 1015_Q2_SP5_20_M_FD_132418 | JGI IMG/M metagenome (GOLD analysis project Ga0187778, IMG submission 132418) | Tropical peat soil microbial communities from peatlands in Department of Meta, Colombia - 1015_Q2_SP5_20_MG | ecosystem: Environmental > Terrestrial > Soil > Wetlands > Peat | place...
AATCGACTGGCGCCGCTCTTCGGACTCAGCTCAACCACGTTGCATGTCGCCTTCGTCGTCGGAACCATGACGGCCATTCTCGGCGCCAGCATGATGTTGGCACAGAACGACATCAAAAAAACCCTCGGCTTCTCCACGATCGGCCAAATGGGCTACATGATCATGGAATGTGGCTTAGGCGCGTTCTCATTGGCCGTGTTCCATTTGATCGCCCACGGCCTCTTCAAGGCCACTGTCTTCCTGAACTGCGGCAATGTCATCCATAAGGCCAGGCAAGAACCCCACTTCCCGCACGTCGACCATCAGGAGGAGGAAGGGTCCTTCTCTCGCCTCACCTGGTCGACCGGGTTCGTGACGACTCTCTTCATTCCCCTGTTGATCCTGCTCGTCACGCACGGCGTGCTGCATATCCCGCTCCTCGAGTCGCAAGGCACCGTGATCTTTCTGTTCTTTATTTGGATCACCTCCTCGCAAGCCATCCTGACGCTCACGCGCTTGCGCGCCGTGGCTTCGTGGAAAGTATCGGCAGCGATGTTGCTGACATTGCTCTTCATCGTGTTTGTCTATCTGTTCGCGGTGGAATCTTTCACCGCGTTCTTGTACCCGGATCCGCAGGAAGTCGCGTCCTACTTCAAGGCCGCGGCTCTGGCGAATTGGCTGTTCGATCTCATCATCCTCCTGGCCACCGTCCTGACGATCGCGAGTTGGTCGTACCTCTACATGCGCGCCCATGGTCGGACCGTGTGGATGCCGGCCTGGATCGAAGGCCTGAGGATTCGGCTGTACGTCCTGTTTATGAATCGGCTCTTCGCGGACGAGATCTATCAGACCCTCGGAAGGATCGTAACGCGACTCCTCGACCGATTCGACAAGAGCGCACAAGGATGGTCGCGATGATGGAAGGCGCGCTGGTTCCGTTGCTGCTGGCCGGCATTCCTCTTTTAGGCGCCGCATCGAGTGTACTGGTCTGGTCGCGACCGGAGCATCTCAAGAACTGGTCGGTCATCTTCTCCGTCGCGAGCCTAGCTGCTGCTATTGGATGGTCGGGGTATCTTGCAACCCCACCAGAAGGCTTGTTGCTGGTCTATCTTCTGCCGGTTGCTGCCTGCGCGTCCCTTCTGGGTCAGCCGGTTCATCAGAACCATCGACCTTCATGGATGCTGACCCTCGTGTTTCTTGGGTTGGGATTGGGCATCCTCACGAGTCAAAATCTCCTCGGCCAGATAGGTCAGATGCTCTTGTTGATCCTGACCGCTGTGCTGCTCTACCGCCACCATACTCCTTTGTGGCCAATCTCCTGGTTAGGCATCGGTGCGTATGGGCTCGCCGCCATGTGTGTCGCGGTCTCTATCGTGGCCGGTCCACCTCTGTCCTCGGTCATGTCCTTGCTGGCCTGCGCCATCTTGTTGCCGCTTGTCCCGTTTCATGAGGGATACATCACCGCGCTCACGCGACTCCCTGGCAGCCTCCCCTCGTTCATTGTGTTGCTCTTTCCCTCAATTGGACTGCATGGGTTGGCCTCCGGCATGCAGACGGTGCCGGACTCAGTGGCCTGGACGGTGACCCTGCTCGCGCTGGCGGGAACTTTGTACGGAGCCGGCAAGGCGTTGGCGCAATCGCGAGCTCGACTGTTGCTCTCGTTCGGGAGCTTGTCGTTGTACTCGATGCTGTGGTGGGTTGCGGCCATGACTCACGCCACGCCACCACGTGCAACGATCTTCGTCGGCGCTATCGGTCTCATCACCAGCGGGCTGTTGCTCGCCTGGCAGGTCATCCGTACACGCTACGGAGACGATGTGGACCCGCAATCCATCAGCGGGTTGGCCGCGACCATGCCGCGCTATGCGGTCCTTCTCTCGCTCCTCGCACTGGCAGCGATGGGTCTGCCGCCGTTCGGTCTGTTTGCCGGCTTCATGGGTTTGCTGTTGGCGTCTGCCGTGCCGTTCTCACTCTCAATCCTCATCATGGTAACGGCCTGGCTCGCCGCTTCTTGGTACATCATGGGGATGGTGCAGCAATGGCTCTTCGGAGCCAAGCGTCACGATCTACGCTACACCGATCTCCTCCATAGTGAGTTGGCCGCGCTGATGATTCTTGTTGCGGTGTTGCTCGCGTTGGGCATGATGCCAGCTACGTTTTTCGGGCCTGACGCGATGGCGACAGCAACCGGCGCGTTCACGGAATTGTTCGCATGGAACAAGTAGAGAACCGGTCCGACATCGAAACAAGACGGATGGAGCTGCGAGGGATCGTCCACCTCGCGGGCGAAGTCGTCGCGCAGTATTGGCCGATGCGCATGTTCGTGCACCACAATCCGCTCCATAGCCTCGAGTACCTCCCGTTTGAAGAGACCGTCCGCCGCGGCAGGCAATTCATGGATGGTAACGGCTACCTCCCAAGCCATCAGTATCGCGCCTGCCTCGAGTCGGGCCGCATCAGAACCGAGCACGTCGACGCCGCGCTGAAACCACTGGTTCTCGACAAGCACGTGACCATCGGAGGTCGTAGGGTTACACACGGCGAGGTTCTACGGGCCTGCCTGACGGAAGGACTCTGCGAACCGCTCGTCGAGCCCTTGGAAACGGAACTTCCGGATCCTTGGCAGGAACTGATCGACAAGCTCGCGGTCAAGCTGACGTCCATCCTCAAGGTGCGGGACGTGCGCGAGCGGATCGACAAGATCGTTGAAGGGGATCAACTAGCTCTGGGACGCTGGCTTACGCTCTCGCACTGGTGCGATGACACATTCGGCACGCAGGTCGTCCGGCAGATCAACGATCAATTGATTAAATGGTGCGAAGCGTTCCTGGATGAAGACCATGCGGCCTGGCCCATGCCGGAGCGGGAGAAGGGACTTTACGGGGCCTGGAAAATGATCGCCTCCCACGAATGGTCGCCTTGCGGAATCAGGGACAGCGGCAGAAAAATCGTGCGGCTTCCGGAGTATCCCGAAGATGCTCTCCTCGACAGTCTGGATGCACTCGGCATTCCGGCTGAACTTCGACAGGATTATCTGGCTCTGCAACTGACCGCGCTGCCAGGCTGGGCCGGCTTCATCAAGTGGCGTGGAGAGGAACGGAATTATCCCTGGCAGCAAGCCTATCCGGCCGGCCTCGTGAAATTTCTGGCCATCCGTCTCTGGTACGCGCGCGAGTTGGTCCAAAAGACCTGCCGCGAAGAACTGGGCATTGAGGGTCGCTACGACGCCGTCACTACCTACATGCGGAACTATCCGGAAGAATATTATCTGAGACGACAGCGGGTCGCCGGCCGATTGCCGGCCCTCTACGCTGAGGAAGTTGACCGGCTGCGACATCAGAAACGAAACGGCTGGCGCAGCGTCATCGAGCGTTATAGAACGGAGGTTGTTCCGCGCCAGCAAGCGGCGGCCAGGCGTGACATGGCGAGAAGGCTGCTGGCATTCGCTCGATCGTTCGACATCGATCCAGTCGCGCTCGTCGATAGTGCTCACAGTGATCTGAAACAACTCATCAAGTGGATGGAGGCCTTTCCTGAATCGGACCATGGACCGTTATGGCTCAAGGCATTTGAAGCCGGATACCACGAATCGCTGATAATCAAGCTTGTGCGCAACGCGCGTGAGGGTGAGGCGCCTCCGGCTAAGCAGGAGGAGGGAGCGACGCGAGTCCCTGGTATAGCCCGCCCCTATTCACAATCGGTCTACTGCATCGACGTGCGATCGGAGCCGTTCCGCCGGCATCTCGAATCCACAGGGCCCAACGAGACCTATGGCTTCGCCGGATTCTTTGCCGCGTTCATTCGCTATCGCGCGTGGGGAAAAGAACATGACACCGAACAGTTTCCGGCCATCATGCGCGCCAAGAACGAGGTGCGGGAAATCCCCCGGAGCTATTTCGATCACAAGGTGTCCAAGCACGAGGCTCGCACCAGATGGGTACAGGCGGGTCACACACTGTTACACGATCTCAAAGAAAACGTCGTGACGCCCTATGTCATGGTGGAATCGTTGGGTTGGTTCTACGGGTTCCCGATCTTCGGCAAAACATTCCTGCCAGCGCTTTATCGACGCTGGACCTCCTGGTTGCGGAACCTGTTCGTGCCGTCGATCGCCACGACACTCACCGTGGATAAGCTCGCGCCGGCCGAAACGGCGGAGATGCTGGCCGCCGAGCAACAGGCTCTCGTCAGGAAGGCGCTGCAGGAACGGATCGGGTTGCGCAGTTCCCGCATGACGCCTGCATTGGTCGAAGGGTTGCGGCAGCGCGCCTTGAGCGGATCTGGTGACCTGGACCCATCGTTGGCCGAAGTGGCCAACCAAGCAGGTCTCTCAACCGATGTGGTGAACGGCCTCGTCGAGACCTTGCGCCGCCACTACGACCTCAACGCGCGCTCGGCCTCCCGGCAGAAGGAGCGGATCACGCGCACTGGATTCACGCTTGAAGAACAGACGCTCACGGTCGATACCGCTCTACGCATGATGGGATTGACGAAGAATTTTGCACGCCTGGTCCTGTTCTGCGCCCATGGCAGCACGTCGGACAATAATCCCTACGAATCCGCGCTCGATTGCGGCGCCTGCGGCGGCAATGAGGGCAAGCCCAACGCCCGCGTCCTCGCGATGATGGCGAACAACCAGAAAGTGAGAGAACGCCTCATCAGGACCGGCATCGAGATTCCGTCCGATACCCACTTTCTCGCCGGCCAAATGGACACGACGACTGACGAGGTGCAAGTCTTCGACTTGGAGGACGTGCCGCCGACGCACCGTGCAGACCTGGCTCGTCTCCAGAAGGATCTCAAGGAGGCCTCCGCGCTCACTAGCCAGGAGCGCTGTGCGCGCTTTCCCGACATTCAGCAGGCGCTAGAGGGAACGAATGCCGAAACTCGTGTCCGTCGACGGAGTTCAGATTGGAGTCAGGTCCGACCGGAGTGGGGTCTCTCCGGCAATACGGCGTTCTTGATCGGTCGACGGGCACTCACAAAGGGGTTGGACCTTGGCGGACGTGTGTTCTTGCACTCCTACGACTATCGCGAAGACCCGAGCAATCGTCTGCTCGAAGTGCTGCTCACCGCGCCGCAGGTCGTGGCGCAGTGGATCAACATGGAACATTATTTCTCCGCGGTCGACAACGACGTATACGGGAGCGGGAGCAAGGTCTACCACAACGTCGTGGGGCGGCTCGGCATTATGTCGGGACCTTGGAGTGATCTTCGACTTGGATTGGCCAGGCAAACGGTGATGAACGGCGACGTGCCGTATCACGAACCGATGCGGCTGCTGACGATCATCGAGGCGCCGCGTGAACGGATCGAAAAGCTGATTGCGCGGCATGAAGTGCTGCAGCATTACTATCACAACGAGTGGGTGCACCTCGTCGCGCTCGACCCGGAAGACCAGGTATGGTATCGATACCGCCCGACCGGCGAGTGGAGCGTCTTAGCGAGTTAGGTATAACCGTCGAGCTAGGAAAGGAGTTCGTTAATGGGTTTGACATTGCATCCGATGAAGGAAATCCGCGTGATCGTGGCAGGAGAACAGCGGGCGTTCGTGACCGACTTACTCGACCGGGTCAACGCCACCGGCTACACCATCATCGGGAACGTATCCGGCAAAGGTCACCACGGCGTGCGCGAAGCCCATTTCATGTTCAGTGAGCAGGAAAGCCTGGAGATGATCATGACGGTGGTCCCCGAGGAGAAAGTCGAGCCGATCTTGGCCGGGCTGCGGCCGCTGTTCGAGCGGCATTCCGGTGTCATGTTCGTCGCCGACGTGGCCGTGAGCAGGCAGGAATATTTCGGCAAGAAGGGCAAAGAGGCCTGAACGACGCGATCCGCCCCGCCCTTGTCTTCACGACCAGAACCTGTCTAAAATGAGCCCCTCTGAGGCAGGTTTCGCCACGGTGCAACGATGAAGGGTTTACGGTTCGAGCGTATCGGCCGGGATCGCTACTACAATGTGGTCTTCCACATGGGCAGCACCTATGTGCCGGTAAGCGACGAGACCGTGGAAGAACTGAAATCCCAGAGCCTCCTGCCACCCGAGCGGTTCCTCGATCTGCTCATCGATCGCATCGGATATTCGTCCTATCTCAAAGATCAGATTCGCACCGAATTGAAATCGTCGGGCGATCCAGTGACGCAGATCACGGTCCTTCAGGGAGCAATCAGAGAATTATAGTTCCTTTCTTGCCAGGTTCTATCCTTCCACTGTCAAATAGACCGTTGCTCTTCCCACACCCGCTTTGAATGTGGCGGGATTTGGTTCTTCCACTGTATGCCTCAAGAGGCACCGCCTTTAAAATGGTCCTTCCGAGCTTGCTTGGTCCCTCCCAACGGGTGACCTGGATCGGTCCCGTCGTGCGCGCGTCGAACAAGCACCAACCAATTCAATACTCCCTCCAAGCTCGCTCGTTCCCTCCTCAAGCGTGGGGGCTGATTGATCTCCCACTGCGCGCATGCACTGAGCACCATTTTCTCTTATCCTCTCCACTGCCAACCCCAACGGGATGGTTGGGCTCGCTGCGACTTGCGAGGGGGTTGCATGGTTCTGTCGCTGCGGTCGCCGGAGGCGATGGCGAGCACTGTCCGAAGTTCCGTTCGGACGGAGTTTTGGACGGAACGAGTTGCGCAGCCAAGCAGTGATAGAACCACGCGGCCTAACCCATCGCCGGAGCAGCAGCCCACCATCCCCTACGTATCCCACGTCCCGCCTTCTTTGTAGAGTTTGTTCATGATGTCGTTCTTCTTCTGCGGGTCCCGCTCGTACTTGATGGCCTTGGTGTAGTTCTCAATCGCCAATTGCACCTTGCCGCGGCTCGCATAGACTTTGGCCACGCCGAGATACGCTCTTGCGTCCTCGGGATCGGCTTTCAGGGCGCGATTGAAGCTGTCCATCGCCTCTTCCCGCTGGCCCCTATCAAAGAGCATCCAGCCGATCGCTGAGTGGGCCGGTGCGATGTTCGGATTGGCCTCGACCGCCGCTTGATACTCCTTCATCGCCAAATCAGACCGGTTCTTAGTTTCGTACAAGCCGCCCAAGGCGAAGTGCACTTCACCATCGTTCGGATTCAGACGCAGCGCTTCTTGGTATTCCAAGAGCGCGGCCTGCGTCTTCCCTTGCTCTGCCAGCGCGCAGGCCAAGTTTGCATGGGCGACGGCATCGTTCGGGTTGAGTTTAATCACTTCGCGGTACTGCGGGATTGCCATCTCCAAACGCCCCTGCTCTTGATAGGCCACGCCCAGGTTGGTGCGCGCCGGCACGTAGGCGGGATCGAGTCGGACAGCTTCGCGATATTCTTTGATCGCCATTTCGAGATAATCGGCCCGCTCGTGGATTTGCGCGAGAAAGTAGTGGGGATAGGCGGACAGGGGCGCGAGCTTGGCGGCTTCTTTGTACGATTGGATCGACTGTTCGGATTCTCCCGATTGAGACAAAAAGAGACCCATCACGAGGTGGGCATTGGCCTGCCCCGCCTGTCGCGCCACGAATCCGTTGACCCATTGTTTGACCTGAGCGATGTCGTCGGCCTCCTGTAGACAGAGGGCGTGCGTCTGCCAGGCCTCACCAAATTGCCCTCGGATCAGCTGCACGACATTGCGCGCAAAATGCGGCCGCGGGTCTCTGGTCGTTCCGGGAGGCGGATGCCGGGCCCAGGCGAGCGCCTCTTGCTCTGCAGCATCCCATCGCCCTTCGAGCAGGGTCGCTTCACATTGTGTTTGGTAATCGGGCATGGAACGAGGCTGCTGCTTGTTACCTGGTAAGCGTGTCCTCGATATCGGGCGACGTGGCTTGAATGCGATCGCCGAGGGCGGGATAGCGCGCGGTGAGTTTCTGCTTCATCAGCCAGGCAACGGTGCGGTACGACCAGTGGCCCTTCACGCCAGACCGGAGTTTGGCGATATATTCGGCCTCGGCATAGTCCATCTTAAACAGGCAGCGAACTTTGAATCCGAAGGGAATGGCGTACAGCGCGCCCTCCGCGCTGGATTTCCTAAGCTGCTCGATGTCGACCCGCACGGCGTCCATCGCTTGGCGATACTCCTGATCCAGTCCCGCTTGCACGAGCGGCGGCGGCACGTCGAATCCGTGGACCGTTGTGAAGTTCTGCTGCACCTGCTGGCAGCGCCGGTGCCGGTGCAGGTCGCGCCAGCCCCCGATGTCCATCAACACATCGAACGTGAAGGCATAGCCGCTGCGAAATTCCTTGATGAGTTCATCGTACGGCCCTCTGGTGCTCAGCGCCACGTCGATCGTTTCCTGCTTTTGCTTCTCCGTCCAGCTGCGGACGACTGCGAGCACGTTGCGATAGGGGGCGTGGGACACGCGATAGAGCAACGTCGTCGCGACCTCGTCCAACGGGTCGTGCGGTTCGATCAGGTCTACCGACTCCGGCTCACCCCACGTCGCCGGTTGATCCAAGCCCGTTCCCTTCAGTACGTCTTTCGCATATCTGGCGAGGTCCTGGTAGACCCTGGATTGATATTCGTTCGGCTTCGCATGGCGCGCGAGGGTCGGCGCCAACGGTTCGCTCATGCCGGCTGCCTGGCCGTTGAGTTCCCCCCACAGGTTCACGGGCGGGCGCTGGCAGGCATCCTTGAGGTCGTCTCCAATCATGCGGAGCTCGGGTAACTGCGACGAGAGGAGTCTCGTGATCTGCTTTTCTAGCGTTCGGATGCTCACGACCTGTCCGACATTTGTCTTGGCCGCGAGCGGCAACAGGTATCGCGTGACGTCGAACGCGCGTGCGGCGATGGTCCGTTGGTAATCGCCGGGTTTCATGGTTTCCGGGCGAGGTTCCCGCTCCGACAGAAATTGAGTCAATGGTTGGTGCAGGAGGCGATAGGCTTCGGCAAGGCTCCGGAGGATGCCATGGTACGTTCCCTCCGTTTCCGACCCGCGCAGGCTGTCCGGAATGTACCATGCGCCAGAGGCGAAGTTCTGATAGCGGCTTGATTTTGCCTGCCCGTCCCATAACGGTTCGTCCTCGAGGCGGATCGCCGCAAGTTCGGAAACGTCCTCGAAACAAATGATGACATGGCCGAGGTCGGCGATCGACGCGTGCCCGTAGTCAAAGTAGAACTGATCCCAGAATTTCTCTGAGGAATGGCCGTGCACCCAGCGGATGCTGCTCTCGATGGAATCGGGCGAACGGCTGTAGCGGGCAAGGGCGTAGGCCGACTTCTCCGGCGGCATGGGAGCCACTGCGATCACGCGTCGGTTGGATTGATCCTGGCTCATCGCACAAATGACCTCTGCTCACAGCCCACAATCGTGAGGAGCGCACTATACCCCCCGTTTTAGCGAGGCGCAAGGTCCGCTCCGTTGACTTGCCGCGGAACGCGCCGCTATAGTCGCGACGCGCATGCGCGAGAGGCAAGGGGCTCGTGGCTAGGGGCTCTCTTTCCTCTAGCCCCTCGCCTCGGATCCTCGCGCCCATGGCCAAGCAAGATATGATCAAAGGCATTAAGGGCGTCAAAGATATTCTCCCGGAAGAGACCCCTCGATGGCGTGTGATTGAAGAGGCAGCGAGAGGAGCTGCGCTGCGCTATGGGTTTCAGGAGATCCGTATCCCGATCTTTGAGGTGACGACGCTGTTCGCTCGGAGTATCGGCGCCACAACCGACATTGTCGAGAAGGAAATGTATACGTTCGCCGACCGGGATGGCACGTCGCTGACACTTCGCCCGGAGGGCACAGCCGGGACGGTCCGTGCCTTTATCGAACATAATCTCGCGGCCGACCCGCTCCCCCAGAAATATTTCTACCTGGGGCCCATGTTCCGACATGAGCGTCCTCAGGCGGGCCGCCTCCGGCAATTTCATCAATTCGGCGTCGAAAGTTTCGGCACTTCGGACCCTCGGGCTGATGTGGAGGTGATCGCGCTGCTCTGGCGTTTTTTGTCTGATCTGTCGTTGCCGGATTTGACGCTGGAGATGAACAGTCTGGGGACCAGCGCGGACCGAGCGGCCTATCTGCCGGCTCTGGTCTCATTTCTCAAGCAGCACGAATCTCGGCTCTGTGCAAACTGCCGACGTCGTATCGAGACGAATCCCTTGCGGATTCTGGATTGCAAGGTTCCTGAGTGCCGGACGGTTACCGACAAGGCTCCTCGCCTGACTGATCATCTCTCGGCAGAGGCTCAGGTACATTTCGACGAGGTTCTCGCGGGATTGGCCGTGATCGGAATCCCCTACCAGTTGAATCACCGCTTGGTGCGCGGGCTCGACTACTACTGCCTGACGGCGTTCGAGATTACCTCGACACACCTGGGGGCACAGAATGCCGTCGGCGCCGGGGGGCGCTACGACGGTCTCGTCGAGTCGTTGGGAGGCCCCAGCGTTCCGGCAGTGGGTTTTGCTGTTGGCCTCGAGCGTGTGACGCTGATGCTCCCTGAGGGAACGGCTTCATCGATCGGGCCATCGATTTACGTAGCAGCGTTTGGAGCGGAAGGAAATCGCGCTGGCGTGCTTCTCCTTGAAGCGCTGCGGCGAGCTGGATTCAGTGCGCAAACTGACTATCGTTCAACATCCCTCAAGGCCCATCTGCGTCAGGCTGACCGAGCCGCGTGTTCCTTCGCAATTCTCCTCGGGGATGACGAGGTAAAACGTGGTTCTGGAATTCTCCGTAACATGCACTCGAAAGCTCAAGAGGAACTGTCCTTGGGGGACTTTCCTACCCTCCTTAAATCGCGCGTTTTAGGCTGAAAAACCGCGCTTTTTTCCAGTTGCTTTTCTTTTCAAAAACCCGTAGACTCCCCTCGAGCACACCAATCCGTAACTATTTGATAGTATTCGGAAGTTGTTTATTTTTCTCCTGTGGATTCCCATGGCACCCCGTAAACTCGGCCTCCTTTTATCCACACCCCCGTCTCATCCGAGTGTCAACACGGTCTTGCGCCTCACTGACGCGGCTCTCCGTCAGGGGATTGACGTTTATCTCTATCTCATCGATGAGGGTGTAAAGAGCCTAATGGACACACGTTATGGAGACTTGATTCAGGCTGGAGCGAAGATGTCTGTCTGTGCCTATGGCTGCCAGCAACATGGGGTTTCGACCAAAGATATCAATCCGAAGATCTCTCTTTCTGGGTTGGTCGTGCTCTCCGGGATTATCGATGGGTGTGATCGTTTCTTGGCATTCACGTAAAATTCCTTCTTTTCCGTTCATCTGGTGCCTATGCCAAAACGTGTGGCGGTCGTGATTTCAGGTGATCCCTGCAAGACGCATCGCCCTGTTGAGGCCTTGCGTATTGCGTTGGGTCTTTGCGCTGGGGAGCATGAGACCACGGTCATCCTTCTCGATCACACTCCCCTCCTCCTCACGGACGACACTGATGATGTGGTTGACGTCGATATCCTCGAAAAATACCTTCCCTCCCTCAGCCAACTGCGGGTCCCATTTCTTATGGAGGCTGACTCCTTTCCTAGGCCATTGCGTGATGAATTTGCTGTATCTGCTGCATCTTCGGACAAGATCAGAGGAGTTCTTCAGTCGGTGGATCGCAGTTTAGTCTTTTGATTTCCTGTGGGAGTTTCTTGGTGAGCAAGACATTGTATCTGCTTCGTCGGCATCCGAATGAGATTTCTCGTGCGCTGTTTCATACTTCAGATCCAGGAGTAGAGGTAGTCCTTATTGAAGAGGCTGCTTCACGTGCATTCTCTTACGATGATCTCGTGAGGAAAGTTTTTGAAGCGGACCGTGTGGTTGTCATATAAGGACGACCAGGTCTTACTCCGAAGAAAAGTGTGTCAGAAGAGAGAAACCTCGGCGTAGTAGGAGAAGTAGTAGTAAGGTCAGCAGATAGTGGGGATGAGTCGAAACGACTGTTGGGGTATGGAAATAAGTTACTCGGTCTCTGGGGAAGTCCTTGGGGATTGACTCTGTATGATCCCTGTGCGAACAGTGGACATACTGGGGAACGTCTGGAAGTAGCAAAGTGTGTGACAAAAAGAGAGACGTTCGAATGGCTACGATCACCAGAGAAAGAAGATACAGAAATCCAACTTATCCACAGGTGTGAATAAGCCTGTGAATGAACAACCATAAGGGGTTATGAGCGTTACGAGCGTCTGGCAAGAGGCTCTGTCCTACATTCAGGGTAAGGTCCCAAAGCAGGTCTACGACACCTGGTTCACTCCGGTTCAGCTTGAGAGAATTGAGGAGTCGACCGCACAAATAGGCGTTCCTAATAAGTTTTTTGGGGATTGGCTCAGTCAGCATTATGGTCCGCTGCTTGCGGAGGCTGTCTCAAATGCCAGGGGGGGTGGCGACCTCGCTGTAAGCTTTGTCGTGTTTCAGCGTTATGCAGCCCGTCAACCAGAAAATCCCCCAATCAGTCAGGCGGGCCGGACCGGGACTCCGGTCCGCGCAAGGAGAGGGGGACAACTCAATCCCAAATACACCTTTAAGAACTTTGTCGTGGGAGCCGGCAATCAGTTCGCCCATGCAGCCTGTATGGCTGTGGCCGAGCAGCCGGCCAAGGCGTATAACCCGCTCTTCATCTATGGCGGTGTGGGGTTGGGCAAAACGCACCTCTTAAATGCGATCGCGAACCATGTTGCGGAGCGAACCGACCTCCGGATCGCATACCTGACGACAGAGCAATTTACCAACGAAGTCATCAACTCCATCCGCTATGACAAGATGATGGACCTGCGCAAACGGTATCGTCACATCGACATGTTGATGATCGACGACATCCAGTTCTTGGCCGGGAAAGAACGGACACAGGAGGAATTCTTTCACACGTTCAACTCGTTGTACGAGGCCCACAAGCAGATTGTTTTATCCAGCGACCGGTTCCCCAAAGACATGCCCGATATCGAAGAACGGCTGCGGTCACGGTTTGAATGGGGACTGATCGCAGATTTACAGCCGCCCGACGTTGAAACCAGGATCGCCATTCTCAGGAAGAAGTCCGAAGACGAGGGTGTCACGCTGCCGGAGGACGTGATCCAGTTTCTCTCAACAACCATGAAAAGCAACATCCGCGAGCTCGAAGGATCGCTGGTGCGCCTTGGAGCCTATGCGTCGTTGACCGGGCAGACGATCACCCTCGACATGGCGAAGAACGTGCTCCGGGACCTCATCGGCGACAAAAAGAAGATCGTGTCGATGGAAGATATTCAAGAGGCCGTGAGCGCGCGCTTTCACGTGAAGATCGCCGACCTCAAGTCGAGGCGTCGCAGCAAGACGCTCGTGCATCCGCGCCAAATCGCGATGTACCTCTGTCGCGAATTGACCGACGCATCCTATCCCGAGATCGGGCGTCATTTCGGCGGGAAGGATCATACGACGATCATTCATGCCTGTCGGCAGATCACGAAAGCACAGGACGGCGACGCCACGCTGAACGCGACATTGGAGAGCCTCAGGGAGGAGATTCTCAGGGGGTGACGAGGCGCTCGAGGGAGAGACGACCATGAAGGTACGGATTGGGCGTGACGAATTGTTGACGGGCCTCCAGCGCGTACAGGGCGTCGTGGAGAAGCGAAACACCATGCCCATTCTTTCCAATATCCTGTTCGAGGCCAAGCAGGAGGGGGCGGAGATCGTGGCCACCGACTTGGAGCTGGGAATGCGCGGGCTCTACAAGGCCACGGTTCTGAAGCCGGGAGGCATTACCGTCTCCGCACGCAAGCTGTATGAGATAATCAAGGAACTTCCGGCGGGGGACATCGAGCTCATATCAGGAGACAATAATTGGACGACGATTCAAGCAGGCAAAAGCCAGTTCAAGATTGTCGGGCTTCCGAGCGCGGACTATCCGGCGCTTCCGACCATCGATCGAGAGGGCCTTATTCCCCTCGCGGGAGCCGGCCTTCTCGAACTGATTCGCAAGACCCTCTTTGCGGCCGGCGACAACGATGCACGGTATATTCTCAACGGGCTCCTGGTCACGCTGATCACGACCGATAAGAAGACGATGTTGCGGTTGGTTGGCACCGACGGTCACCGGTTGGCGGTGGCTGAACAGGACGTCGGCAAGGCAACCGGCAAGGGGGCGCCGCAAGAAATCAAGGCGATCATTCCTAAAAAGGCGGCGCATGAGATGCAGCGCCTGCTGGAAGAAGGCGGTGATGGGGAACCGTTGATCGGGTTCACCAAGAACCTCATGATCTTCCGGAAAAGCGGTCTTTTGTTGACCTCCCGGCTGATGGAGGGAAACTACCCCAACTATCAGCAGGTCATTCCAAAAGAAGGCCAGAAAAAGGTCAGCGTCAACCGCGTCGAATTCGAGAGCGCCCTCCGCCGCGTCTCGGTGCTCTCGCGGGACAAGGCGAACGCCGTGAAAGTCTCATTTGCGGCGGGGCGGATGACGCTGTTCTCGAGCAATCCGGACTATGGCGAGGCCACGGAAGAACTGGCGGCGCGGTACGACGGCGAGGCCCTGAATACAGGGTTCAACGCCCGCTACCTCCTGGATGTCTTCGGGGTGATGGACGGAGAGACGATCTCTCTCCAGATGGACAACCCGCTCAGTCCCTGTTTGATCCAGGAGCCCGATAGTCCAGGGTTCAAGTGCGTCGTGATGCCGATCAAGATCTAGGCATCCATTGTCACCGGTCATGAGTCGTGCGGATGCTTGCCGCCAGGCATGACACCCGTGGACTACATGACCGGGGACAGATGTTGGTTGACCAATCAGCAGAGGAGCCGAATGGCTACTGACGAGACAGCGGAGCGGCCGAAATCAGAGAGCTACAGTGCGGATCAGATCAAGGTCCTGGAGGGCCTCGATGCCGTGCGCAAGCGGCCGGCGATGTATATCGGCAGCACCAGCGTGGACGGCCTCCATCACCTCGTGTACGAAGTCGTCGATAACAGCGTCGACGAACACATGGCTGGCTTCGGCGAGACGATCGAGGTGACCATCCACATTGACGGCAGCGTCACGGTCGTCGACAACGGACGCGGTATCCCGACCGGCATGCATCCCACGCAGAAGAAGTCCGCTGCAGAAGTCGCGCTCACGATGCTGCATGCCGGAGGCAAATTCGAACAGGGTGCCTACACAGTCTCCGGCGGATTACACGGCGTCGGCATTTCGGTCGTCAACGCGCTCTCTGAATGGTTGGAGTTGGAAATCTGGCAGGACGGGCAGGTATTCGAACAACGGTATGAGCGGGGGAAACCGAACGCGCCGCTCAAAGATACAGGAAAAACGAAGCGTCGAGGCACGAAGGTCCGATTCAAGCCGGACGGTCAGATCTTTGAAACGCTGGACTTCAGCTTCGACGTATTGGCGCAACGGCTGCGCGAGCTTGCCTTCCTCAACAAAGGCCTTGCGATTACCCTGAAGGACGACCGCAAAGAGCCGGCCAAGGAACAGGTGTTCCTCTACAAGGGCGGCATCATATCCTTCGTCGAGCATCTGAACGAAGCCAAGACCCCGCTCCACAAGCCGATCTACGTCAACGTCGAAAAAGAGAAAATGATCCTGGAAGTGGCGTTGCAATACAACGACAGCTACGCGGAAAATCTCTTCTCCTTCGCGAACAATATCAATACCAAGGAAGGTGGCACACACCTCGTCGGCTTCAAGGCCGCCTTGACCCGCACGATTAACAATTATGCGAACGCGAACGATCTGCTGAAGAAAGAGACCGAGTCGCTCACCGGTGACGATGTGCGCGAGGGTCTCACGGCTGTGGTCAGCGTCAAGGTCCGCAATCCGCAATTCGAAGGGCAAACCAAGGCCAAGCTTGGTAACAGCGAAGTCAAAGGAATCGTCGAAGCTGCGGTCAACGAAGCGCTAGGAACGTACTTCGAAGAAAATCCGCCGGTCGCGCGGAAAATCATCGGTAAGGCCATCGATGCGGCCCGCGCACGCGAAGCGGCGCGTAAGGCCAAGGACCTCATTCGGCGTAAGAGCGCGTTGGATGGCGGCTCGCTTCCGGGCAAGCTGGCGGACTGTGCGGAGAAGGATCCGGCGTTGAGCGAACTCTATATCGTCGAGGGTGATTCCGCCGGCGGATCAGCGAAGCAGGGGCGAGACCGGAAATTCCAAGCGATCCTGCCGTTGAAGGGCAAGATTCTCAACGTCGAAAAGGCGCGCTTCGACAAGATGCTCTCCAGCGAGGAAATCCGCGTCTTGATCATGGCGCTCGGGACCGGCATCGGGCGCAAACGTGAAGAGGGCGATAAGGGCGACAAAGACACGTTCGACATCGCCAAGGCCCGGTACCACAAGATTATTCTCATGACCGACGCGGATGTCGACGGCAGCCACATCCGGACCCTGCTCCTGACGTTTTTCTTCCGCCAAATGCCAGAGTTGATCGAACGGGGCTACATCTATATTGCCCAGCCTCCGCTTTTCAAAGTGAAGAAAGGGAAAGCCGAACGATATTTGAAGGATGAGGGTGCCCTGAACGAACACCTAGCCGACTTGGCGGTCGAGGATGTCGAAGTCTACGTGGAAGGAGCACAGGACTACGTCACAGGCCGCCGTCTGCTGCCGATCTTGAAGAAGCTCATCGCATTCGAGACGCTCCTGACCCGTCTTAACAAGAAGCCCCATGAAGCCAGCATGCTGCGGGCCTTCGTGGACGTGCCGGGACTCGATCGCGAATTGCTCAAGAACAAGAACGCGCTGAAGAATGTAGTGACGGAAGTGAAGAAAACCTTGGCCGTTGTCTACCCCAAGCTGACACCAGCCATCGAGATCGTCGACGATGAGGAACATCAGTCGAACAAAGTGACCTGCCGTCTGCTCGTGAGCGGAATCACCCACAGTTTGGACGTGACGCACGATCTGGTGGGCTCTGCCGAGTTCCGCGAGCTTCAAAAGTTGGCGCCATCGGTAATCGGGATCGGCCGTCCTCCTTATAAATTGAAGGCAAAAGGTCAGGTCCAGCAGGAAGCGGAGACCGACGAATTGGTCAAGGCGATCTTGGATATGGGCAAACAGGGACTCAGCATCCAGCGGTATAAAGGTCTCGGTGAAATGAACCCCGGGCAGCTCTGGGAAACCACCATGAATCCTGAGGTGCGGACGCTGTTGAGGGTGAAATTGGAAGACATCACCGGGGTCGATGAAATCTTCACGATTCTCATGGGCGATGAAGTCGAGCCCCGGCGGAACTTCATTCAGGATCACGCGTTGGAAGTCAGGAACTTGGATGTGTAGAAATTGGCTAGGGGCCAGTGGCAAGGGGCTAGAGGTTGGGCAGTCAACTCTAGCCTCGTGCCCCTCGTCTCTCGCCCACCGACGGAGTCGGAATGCCCCCCGATGAACGGCTGAGTCAGATTGCAATCGAAGACGAGATGCGCTCGTCGTACCTGAGCTACGCGATGAGCGTCATCGTGGGCCGAGCCTTGCCCGATGTACGAGACGGTCTGAAGCCGGTGCATCGCCGCATCCTCTTCGGCATGAACGAAATGGGCTTGGTCCACAACCGGCCCTATCGGAAGTCCGCCAAGATTGTCGGCGAGATCATGGGGAACTACCATCCCCACGGCGACAGCGCGATCTACGATACCTTGGTTCGGATGGCGCAAGACTTCAACATGCGCTATCTACTCGTGGACGGCCAGGGCAACTATGGCTCTGTGGACGGTGATCCACCGGCGGCCATGCGCTATACCGAGGCGCGGCTGGCGAAGCTGGCCGAAGAGATGCTGGCCGACATCGACAAGGAAACGGTCGACTTCGGCCCGAACTATGACGAGTCCCGTGTCGAGCCGCTGGTCCTCCCGTCGAAGGTCCCGAATCTCCTGGTGAACGGTGCAGGTGGAATCGCGGTCGGCTACGCGACGAACATTCCGACCCATAACATCGCGGAAGTCATCGACGGACTCCTGCTATTGCTCGACGAGCCTGACACGACGATTGCCCAGCTCATGAAAAAGATTCCGGGCCCCGACTTCCCGACCGCCGGCTTTATCTACGGCACGGCCGGGATCAAAGAGGCCTATGAGACCGGCCGGGGCCTGCTGACCCTGCGGGCGAAAGTCAATATCGAGTCGGATGAACGGACGGAGCGCGAGCGTCTGATCGTGACCGAAATTCCGTACCAGGTGAACAAAGCCAAGTTGATCGAGCGGATCGCCGAGCTGATCCAGGAGGATCGCATCAAGGGCATCTCGGACCTGCGCGATGAATCGGATCGCGAGGGCGTGCGCATCGTGATTGAACTCAAGCGGAGTGAAATCCCGCTTGTCGTACTGAACAATCTGTACAAACACTCGCAGCTCCAGACGACCTTTGGCGTGATCATGCTGGCGCTGGTGAATAACCGGCCGGAGGTGCTGAATCTCAGGCAGATCCTCCAGCACTTCGTCGATCATCGCCGCGAGGTCGTCGTCCGGCGGACCGCCTACGAGTTGCGCAAAGCGGAAGACCGGGCCCACATCCTCGAAGGGCTCAAGATCGCCCTCGACCATCTCGACGTCGTCATCACGCTGATCCGGCGCGCCCAATCGCCCGACGAAGCCAGGGCCGGGTTGATGCGACAGTTCTCGCTGAGCGAAATCCAGGCCAATGCCATTCTGGACATGCGGCTCCAACGCCTGACGCAACTGGAGCGGACGAAGCTCATCGAGGAATACGCGGAGGTGTTGAAGCAGATCGAGTATCTAAAGTCGGTCCTGGGGAGCGAGGCCTTGGTGCGGAAGATCATCAAGGACGAGTTGATCGAAATCCGCGAGAGCTACAAGGACGACCGTAAGACACAGATCGTGAAGGAAGAGGCGGAAATCAACGTCGAGGACCTGATTGCGGAAGAGGAAGTCGTCGTCACGATCTCGCACGCCGGGTATATCAAGCGCAATCCCGTCTCGCTCTATCGAGCCCAACGTCGTGGCGGCAAGGGCAAGATCGGCATGGGCATCAAGGAAGAGGATTTCGTCGAAACACTGTTTACGGCGTCGACTCACGACTATCTGTTGTTCTTCACCGACGCGGGCAAAGTGTACTGGCTGAAAGTCCATGAAATTCCAGAGGCAGGGCGCGCCGCAAAGGGCAAAGCATTGGTGAATCTCTTGGCGCTCGCGGGCGATGAAAAGGTCACGGCGACTCTACCAGTGAAAGAATTCCGGGAAGACCGCTTCGTGGTGATGGCGACGAAACAGGGCATCGTCAAGAAAACGGAACTCTCGGCCTACGGGAATCCGAGACAGGGTGGAATCATCGCGTTGGGGCTGGAAGAGGGCGACAAGCTGATCAGCGTCCATGTCACAGACGGCCAGCGCGAGATTCTCCTGGGGACCAAGCAGGGCATTACCATTCGATTTACGGAGGACGAAGTCCGGCCCATGGGCCGCACCGCCTACGGCGTAAAAGGCATCACGCTCGAAGAAGGCAATGTCGTCATCGGGATGGAGACCATCACGCCAGATTCCACCACGTCCATTCTCACGGTGACGGAAGGCGGCTATGGCAAACGGACGCCGGTGACCGAATATCGCATTCAGGGCCGGGGCGGCAAGGGCATCATCAGCGTCAAGACGACCGAGCGGAACGGTCTGGCCGTGGGTTTTCTCCAAGTCCGCGAGGGCGATCAAATCATGCTCATGGCGGCGCAAGGCAAGGTGTTGCGCTGCAGCGTCGACGACATCCGAGAAATCGGCCGCAACACGCAAGGGGTGCGGATTCTCGAGCTTAACGGGGACGACCGGGTTGTGGCAGTGGCTCGGCTGGCCGAAAGTACCGAACGCGATGACGCGGGACCTGACGAGAGTGCTGTTAACTGATCTTCGTCCGTGACACCCGGCCTCCCTGACCGATTTGTTCCCACCCATGAATGATTCAACGAGTCAGCCGGCGGTACCCGGGCAAAAGAAACCGCTCGATACCGTCGTCAAGATGGCGCTGGGAGTATTCGTCGGGTCCTTTGCGTTGATCTGGGGCGGGATGTATCTCAGCCGTCCCGACCGGTCCATTCCACCTTACAGCATCGGGTCGCAAGAAGGGTCGGCCGTCGCGGTTCACGTGCCGGCCTGGACGAGCGACGCGGAGATTGAAACCCTCATCGAGCGCTTCCGGAAAGTCGGCCGGGAAACCAGAAACTTCGGGGCCATGAAGATTCGCCCGACGACGCCCGATGATCCTCAGAGCCGTTATCACCGTATCACGATCTACATCTTTACGCTGGATGACTGGGCAGAGGCACCGATCCTCCATCAGTACCTGACAGGTGAAGATCGAGACGTGCGGGAGGGGTTTCGGAAGGCGTTACGGGGTTTCTACCAACTGACTGATTCGGAAGAAGAGGGCCGGATCGGTCCGTTGGTCGAGGGCCCTGATACAGCCGCGACGATGGCTTATTCCCGCCAGCTGTTCAAGGGACCTATCGGTCAGCCCTTGACCGGGTCGAGCGAGCGAGCGAGTGCGCCATGAGGTGCGCGAAGCGATTCCGAAGATCCGGATCGTGAATTGGAGACGCGTGAGCGGAGGTTTCCGCGAGGAGATCGGCGCTCGGATTGCTCGCGTCTGTGCTTTGGTTTACAGAGGAGGACACCTGGTCCGACTCCGGAAGCTCCCCCACCCGGAACACGATGTCGGCGATGAAATCCGCGCCGACCGCGCTGTGAAGTTTCTCAATCAGCGTCGGCTTGAGAAAAGTCAGTTGGTGGAGCCAGACGCTATTATGGACGCGCACGTACAGTTTCTTGTATCGGATTTGATCGGGCCAGGTGTTGGAGGCGATCGGTTCGCCGACAAT